>MDTG01089787.1_pt1 | contig 83128 bp, 81 predicted proteins | sample 811421 | NCBI WGS metagenome assembly MDTG01 (sample SAMN05326645, study PRJNA326480) | marine metagenome | isolation source: seawater | place: Pacific Ocean: South East | collected 2011 | reverse complement strand
TTGTTATAGTTATTGTTTACTAGCTGATGGTCACGTAGATATTGTTATCGAGAGTGGTCTCAAGCCCTGGGACATCAGAGCATTGGAACCCATTATTGTAAATGCAGGCGGTATACTTAAAACATGGGAAAATAAGGAAATAATTTCTGGAGGAAGAATTATAGCCAGTAATAATAAAAATTTATTTAGTAAAGTTATTAAAGAAATAAAAAAAAAGCCCAATTATAAATAACTGGGCTTTAATATATTTTGGTTTTTCTGTTTAAGCAAGAGCATCCATTACTGATTGCAATTTCATTGCAATTGACATATCGCCTGAAACTTTTAATTTACCTTGCATGAAAGCTGAAGTTCCATCAACTTCACCTGATCTCATTTGTTCAAATGTTTCAAGTGACATAGATAGAGTACAATCAGCTTCTTTGTCTTCATCGGACACAGTATTTGGATTTGATTTTCCATCAAGAAAAATACATCCAGCACCCTCAAAATCAAATTTTACTGTTGCTCCAAGACCTGTATCCTTACCTTCGATACCTTTTTGGAATTCTGCTAATAAAGAAGCTACATCTGCCATTATTAATCTCCATTTTTTAATTAAGAATGGAAATAAAACATTTTATAGACTATATGACAATAAAAAAACTTTTATACTATGGAAAAACCAATATTTTGGGAAAATGCTAAAATAGAATTGAGGAAGAAAGATAGAAAATTAGCTAAAATTATTGAAAATTACCCTAAAGATTTTCTATTTTCTAAGTCTGACCCTTTTTATACACTTGCTAGATCAATTGTAGGTCAGCAAATCTCTGTTAAAGCTGCTCAAGCAGTATGGGACAGGATAGAAAATAAGCTAGGAAAAACAACTGCAAGTAATGTTTATGAGTCTCACCATATGACACTAAAATCTTGTGGATTATCTCGTCAGAAAATTACCTACTTAAGGTCATTATCACATTCATTTTTAAATAATGATATAAATTCAAAGGATTTAAAATATATGAATGATGAACAAATTATAGAGGAGTTAGTAAAAATTAAAGGCATCGGAAAATGGACAGCTCAGATGTTTCTAATATTCAATCTGTGCAGACCTGATATATTTCCAGCCGATGATTTAGGTCTTATAAAGGGAATTTGTAATTGTTATGGTCTTGAATACCCTATTTCAAAGGAGCATGCTATAAAACTATCAAATAAATGGAAACCTTGGAGGTCAGTTGCAACGTGGTACTTTTGGAGAAGTTTAGATCCAATACCGGTTGAATATTGATGATGAACAAATTAAACTTATCATATGCGTCTAAGATAGAACATAACTTTGCTCAGCGTTTAATTATAAAAACTATCGAGAGAATTACTGGGAAAAACAAACTTGAAAAACTCTATAGAGATTATTCCCAAGAAGGAATAAATCCTCAAGAATTTTGGTCAGATATATTAAAAGTTTTGAATATTAGCGTTATTAATAAGTCAGCTAATAAAATATCAATTCCTTCAGAGAAAAAACTTATGGTCATTGCCAATCATCCATTTGGAATAATTGATGGCCTCATACTATGCTCATTAGTATCTCAAGTAAGAGGTGATTTTAAAATTATGACTCATGAAACACTTAAATTTATGCCTGAATTAGAGCATTTTATTTTGCCTGTAGATTTTAGTGGCACAGAGAAAACTACAATAAAAAATAATATTGAAACTGCTAAAAAAGCGAAAGAGCATCTTGATAACGAGGGTGTGCTTATTATATTTCCATCGGGCAGCGTTTCTGTAGCTAAAAACCTTAAATCGAACGCGGAAGACGACGAGTGGAAAACTTTTCCTGCAAAACTAATTAGGCAAACTAAAACAGACGTACTTCCAATATATTTTGATGGTAAAAATGGTTTGCTATTTCATTTATTTGCATCAAAAATTAAAAATAGCACACTTAAATATTCGTCATATATTCACGAAACCAAAAGAAAAATAGGTCAAAATATATTCATACATGCTGGTAAATTAATCAAATATGAACAAATATCAAATGTACGAGACCGTAAACTTTTAACCAAAATCCTTAAAGATCAAACTTACAGCTTAAAAGAAAATGATGAATAAATTATTTATATATACATTTTACAGGTTCATTAATATAAAAAATAAAAATAAAGTTAAAAAAGAATTAGATACTTTTATTGGAAATAAATTGATTAGAGGCACTATTCTTTTGTCAGATGAAGGCATTAATGGTTCTATTTCTGCATCAAAAAGGGACTTAGAATATATTTCTAAAAAAATAAAATCATTACTTAATATTAAAAAATTAAATATTAAAATTAATGAAGTAAAATTTTTACCCTTTAATAAAATTAAGGTAAGATTGAAAAAAGAAATAGTATCTTTTGGTGTAGATAACATTCATATAAAAGAAACAGGTAAAAGAATTAGTCCTTTTGATTGGGATGAATTTATTAACGATAAGAACATTGTCCTAATAGATACTAGAAATAAATTTGAGATTAAAATTGGAAGCTTTAAAAATTCAATTAATCCTCAAACAAAGAGCTTTAGAGAGTTTCCAAAAAAATTTAAGGAATTAAAAATAAGTAAAAGTTCAAAGATTGCAATGTTTTGCACTGGAGGAATACGCTGTGAGAAAGCAAGTTCATATCTAAAAAATGTTGGTTATAAAAATGTCTTTCAACTTGATGGGGGTATATTAAATTATCTGAATTATAAAAAAGAATTTAAAATCAAAAATACAAAATGGCAGGGAGATTGTTTTGTATTTGATAATAGGGTTACGGTAAATAAAAGTCTAAAAAAAGGGAAGTATGATCAATGTTACGGATGTAGACACCCTATAACCAAGTCAGATAAAAAACTAATAAGTTATGTTAAAGGTGTTAGCTGTAAATACTGCTATAAAAAAAGAACAAAAATTCAATTAGAAAGATCAATTACAAGGCAAAAACAGATTGATCTTGCAGACCAAAGGGGATTGATTCATGGCTTTAAAAGAATCTAACTTACAGTAATCTCTCTTATTTCTATATTTTTGATAAAAGAGTACAAATTTCCAGACTTGAACAAATGTGATTTGATGCCAAAATTTTCAGCGCATTTAATATCACTTTCACTATCACCAATCATAAAGCTACTATTTTTATCAAAATTCCATTTCTCAAATGCAAGCTGCAACATTCCTGAATTTGGCTTTCTTAAATGAGACAAGTGAGGAAATTTTGAATGATAATCTGGATGATAAGGAGAGAAAAAGAATTCATCAATATAAGCTCCAACTTTTGCTAAATCATTATTTATATAATTATTGAGTATCTCTAGATCTTTTTGAGAGTAATATCCTCGACTTATTCCTGACTGATTTGAAACTATAAAAACAAAATAATTTAAAGAATTAAGATACTTAATTGATTCTTTAGCTCCAGGAATCCAATCATAATCCTTAATCTTATATACATAGCCTTTATCAACATTTAAAACTCCGTCTCTATCTAAAAAAGCAGCAGGTCTATTTTTCATTTGTCTCACTATTTATATGAAAATAAATTACGTTTTTATTGCATCATATTTTTATTAATAAGAAACTAAGCATAATAAAATTAATTATTATGAAATAATTTATAATTAGATTTAAATATAAAGAACATTGAGGGTAACGCAAATCCAATAAATATGAAAAGAATTAGTAGCGATAATTTTTTATTTTGATAATCGAAATTTGCTAGTCTAGTGTCTATTTGCACAGCTTTAAAATCATAATTATTAGGAAGTGTAGCCATTGCTTCTTCAAAGTAGTCTAAAAATGGGTTTTCAAGAATTTTTTCGAGATTTATGATTGCTTCTCCAAATTCATTATCATATTTTTCAATCTTAGATAAATCTCTATTTTTTAATATTGAAATTTCCTTATCAAGAGCTTTATATCCTCTAACATATTCAGGTACTTTTGATCCTATAGATATGTCAACAGATGTTCCTTCGGCTGTTGAGATATTTTGATCTGTGTCACCTAAATAGTTTGAACCACTAGTAGGTGTTTTGTTTTCTTCCAGATCTAATGCTTTAGCTATCATGGATTGTTCTTTTAGGTATTCAATTCTAATTTCATTATTAATTAAAAAAAGATTCTTTTTTTCCTTAACTTCTTGTTTAGCAATCTCAGCTTCATTGTTCAAAACTAATTTAATGAGTTTTAAGATTTTCTCATTTTCCTGGATCATATTTGTATATATAACTTCGTTAATATCTTCAATTGACTCATTTAGTATTTTTAAAAATAGATCTTTATTTGACTCTGTAACAGAAAAGATAATTCTGAATTTTTCTTTTTTACTACCAATAATTTGAAAAGAAGTTGCATAATTGTTGGCAACTAGACGTACATTTTCATCAGTAATTTTACTTTTACTTTTTGAAATTTCACTTCTAAAATTCTCACTTAATATATTGTAGCTCATAAATTCATCGATAAAATCTTTTTGCAGTTTTTCCGAGGAAATTAAATCGTTAGAAGCCTCGATGCCCTCAGATCTCGGAAGTATGTCAGAATTTTCAAGATAGAAGACTGACTTATTAATGACAATATATTCAGACATCTGATTACTATCTAGCGGTCTAATTTCTATTTCTACTTCAATTACCTCGTCGGGCAAGTAATACGCAAAAATATATCCAGCAAATCCTGAAAGTAATGTTATTAATAAGATAACTTTATAATTATTAATAATATCTCTGAAAATATTAAAAAGATTTAATTCAAGGTTCTGTTGTTTCATATTTAGTTATCTAATTTAAGAACTTTTATCTCTACTTTTTTTCAATTTGTATTTTTTAAATTTTTTCCAATCTTCTTTTGCGATAATATAACCTATACAATTTTTTGATCCACATTTACATTCATGATCTGTAAAATCATCTTGATCAAATTCATAACCATAATCATAACTTAATTCATCTCCTTTTTTAATTTTTTTAATTGATGAAATCCATATTTTGCCCCTTGATATTTCAACTTCACAATTAGGACTGCATGAATGATTTATATACCTTGCTTTATTTTTAATTGATGACCCGTCTATATCATATTTACTATTAAGTTCAAAAATATATACAGATCCAGTTTTTTTCGATTTGAGATATCTACTAATTCTTTTTTCTGATCTCCGGTCCCCTTCAGTTCTCGTAATTTTTTCTCCTTGGTACTCAATAATTCTAATACCTCTTTTTATATTTTCTGTTGCAAATAATCCCTTTGCATGAACAGACGATTTTTTAATTTTCCACATTATATTTCTAGAGTTTATAGAATTTTTAATTTAAATAATAACATACGAAAAAAATTTAAATATAAAATAATAATAGTGAGATGATTTATATTTCATTGATAATTTCCTCTTTTTTAAGTCTTTACTTCATAAGTTATTTAAAAAATAAATGGAAATTTGGAATAGAAGACTTGACGAATTCGGAAAGAAAGTTGCACCTCACCGAAGTTTCAAGAATTGGTGGCATTATCTTCATCCTTCCAATACTTATTTTATTTTTCGAAATAAATAATACTATATTTAAACAAATATTTTTATTCTCTTTATTAATTCTTTTTTTAGGATTAGTTGAAGATAAATTTCAAAATACATCTCCACTGATAAGAATTTTTTTCATGATTGGAATTATTATATTTTTTGTTTTAAAGAATAAATTTATTTTAATAGGATTTGATATTGAGCTACTTAATTATCTCAACCAATTTAATTATTTTTCAATAACATTTATAATAATTGGATTGGTTTTTTTCATTAATGGATTTAATTTTATAGATGGACTTAATGGTTTATTATTAGGTATTTCAATTATTATTCTAGCTACGTACTGCTACTATTCATACGAAATTTCAAATTTATTTTATACAATTTTAATATGTATTCTTATTCCAACAATAATATTATTTTTTTTTAATTTTCTTTATGGGAAAATATTATCAGGTGATTCTGGATCTTACTTTTTAGGTTTTTTAATTGGCTGTTTAAGTGTAATGATGTCTCGATTTGAAATACTAGAAGAGTCCGAAATTGCATGCATTGTATTCTACCCTATAATAGAGGTAATATTTTCTGCATTGAGAAGATTGATAAGAAAACAGAGTCCTTTCAGACCTGATGGTATGCACTTACATCAGATACTAAATAGACTTATAAAAAATATCAATTATGTAAAATATAAAAAAAGAATGACAGACTTTAGTAATTCGCTGTCATCATTAATAATACTAATCACTTATTCATCCTTAATATTAATAAGAAATGCAACAAGTGATTTTATTAATCCTTTATCCTTGTTTGTAATTTTTTGTCTGGTTTACTTGCTATCTTATTTTTTATTATCAAGAATTGATTCAAAAAATTAATAAATTAAATTTATTTAAAGAATAATTTAAGTTTATCCTGAAATAAAAATGGAAGAGGAATAAAGTGGAAAATTGAAATCCAATTGTTAAAGAAATTCATGGTTGGTACAAATGGAAATAAAGTAACGATTACCATGGCCCACAAACATATTTGATAATCCTCAAGAACGTAAATTTTATTTTTTTGAATTACTGATAGAGAGTGTTGGATCATTTTAAAAATAGAGAAAACTAAAGCAAAAAGTAATGGGAGTGTACCGATAACTCCAGTTTCAGACAAAAGCTGAATATAGTAATTATGAGGATGTGTGCTACAAGCAAGTCTATTTCCATGTTTAGACTCATATGAACTATTATCATAGTCAGAACAAATTTCTCTAAACATTTTTGGGCCATGACCTACTATTGGTTTTGCGAGAAACATTTCATAACCAGCTAAATAATGAGATTGATGTTGTTTACTAAAAATAAATTTTTCGGATGCTCCTAGTCCGATAGAATTAACAGTATCAACTATTATTCGTTGCTTAACGGATGGAATGAAATTTATTATTAAGAAAATGCATAAAACTGAGGATAAAATAGTTATTAATCTCAGAATTTTGAAATTTTTGATCATTAAAAATATAATTAAAGTGCATAATATGAACAGGAAAAAAGAAGTCCTCTCACCAGTTATCAATATGATAAAAAATAATGAAAGCATTGATATAAAACAAAGAGCAAAATCAGTTTTAGATAATTTTTCTTTAAGACATAGAAAACAAAAATATATTGGAAACATATATGACAAGTACTTTCCTAGAATTTTTTCGTCACCAAATAATCCTGAAAATCTATAAGACTCAATTTTGCCATTGTTTTCAAACATTATGTTTTTTTCAAAAAATAATTGTGCAAATGAGGTTATAATGACTGCAATTAAAGAAATTTGCATAATTAAATAAAAGTAGCGCGTAAATTCTCTGTTTTTATCAATTAAATAAATTATACCAAGAACAAAAAAGAGGTACCTGAAATAAAAAAAAGAGCTCTCTAAAGATAATAAAATATTTTTAGAAAATAGTGAAATTATAATCAAATACAAACAATAAAGCAAAAAAAGGTATACATACCATTGTTGATAGTAAGACCATTCTTTTTTAGTAATTGAAATAATAATAAAATAAATTCCTAAGAGCGAGATTATGAAATCACTTAAAAATGGTCCAGTTATTAATGCCAGGGGCAGTATGTAAACTAAGAGTGAGAAGAATTTTACTAAATCTTTCTCAAATTTTTTTTTTGTAAATATCATTTATAAAAATATCAATTGATTAATTGATGATGTCGGCCATATATTTTTCAAGTTGTTTTACAACTTTTTTTTCATTATAATTTTTTTTTGCATATTTAATACCATTATTGCCCAATTTCTTAAGATCTTTTTTTGTAAGTAAAGATAACTTTAGAATATTTTTTGCAAGTAACTTAAAATTACCTGATGGATTAGTTAAGCCTGAATTAGACTTTTTTATTATTTCTGATGCCTCACCAGAAATAGATGCAATAATTGGTTTTCCTGCCCATAAATAGGACTGAATTTTTCCTGGAACAGTTTTTTCAAAAATTTCAAAAGATTTTAAAGACACAAGTAATGCATCAGCAGCATTGTAAAAAAAACCCATATCTTTTTCTGGGTAATGTCCTAGTAATTTTATATTTTTATTTAACTTTTCTTCTAATATTTTTTCTTTAAGCCAATCAATTTTATTTCCAGTTCCTACGATATAAAATTTAATATTTTTTTCATTATCTAATAATTTTGCAGCATTTAAAATTGTTTCAAAGTCTTGAGCTTCTCCAATATTTCCTGTGAAAAATATATTGAAATTATTTTTATTAATTTTCATTTTTTTTAAAGTCAACAGTGATTTGGAAGGCTTGGGGTTTATATAAATAGATGGAAAATAATGACAATCCACTCTACCTTTAAATCTTTGTTTGATTTTCCTAGTCATACTTTTTGACTGCCCCAAAAGTAAATCGCACCTTGTGTAAATTTTATTCATTAAAATTTTTAATATTTTAACAATTATTTTGTTATTCACGTTTCTCATTGAAATCAGAGTATCAGGCCATAAATCAAGGACCCACGCAATTACCGGTACTTTATTGATTTTTTTGTATATAAGTGCTGGAATTATTACAGTAGCAGGTGAGGTCTGATATACTAATACAATATCGTAATTTTCTTTTCTTATTTTCCATAAACCCAATGTAGAAGCAGTAAATAGAAAGCTTAAATAGTTTAACACATATCTCATAGTGGATTTACCAAAAAATATGGTTGGTAGTCGTAAAACCCTACAGTTATAAAATTTATTCAAATTTTTTTTATTTTTAAAATATTTTTCATAAATTTCATAATTTGGGTAGTTTGGAAAGCTTGTAAGTATCGTAATATTATGTTTATTTCCTGAAAGGTTCTTACATATAAGATTTATATGAAAATTTTCTGGCCAGAAAAATTGTGAAATCACTAAAATTTTCATTCTAATATCAATTAAATAATTTTTTTGTCTGAATGTTGAAACATTAATTGATTACTGTTTTACATTATAGCTAGAATAACATATATCCATTAAACTCTTTCTTGGGCTCCAATCAAATAACTTTTTGGATAACAAAATATTAGCATAAACACTGCCTTTATCCCCAATTCTTCTTGGGCATATTTTATATTTTATACTTTTATTGCAAGCTTTTGAGTAATTGTTTATTACTTCTAAAACACTGTACCCTAAGCCAGAACCTAAATTTACAATGCTATTTTTCTTTTTCTCAATCATATAGTTCAAAGCAGATATATGTCCTTCAGCTAAATCAGCTATATGAATGTAATCTCTTACTCCGGTTCCATCATGAGTTTTATAATCATTGCCATAAACTTTGATAAATGGAATTTGATTTTTTGAAGCCTTATACAAATTTGGAAATAAATTATGACTATTAATGCCTATATTATCTGATAAATATCCACTTGAATGTGATCCAGCAGGATTGAAATATCTTAAGATTGAATAAGAAATATTATTATTAATTGATGCATCTTTGATAATTTGTTCACCGATATTTTTAGTTGAAGCATAAGGGTTAACACATTCTATTGCATGATTTTCTGAAAAAGGTTCGTTAACATCACTTTCATGATTTTTATATATTGACGCACTACTACTATATACAATTTTTGTGCAATTATTTTCTATCATTGATTGCAATAAAACGATAAGTGATTGAACATTGTTATCATAATATTTGAGAGGATATTTGACCGACTCTGATATATCCTTAAATGCTGCAAAATGTATTACAGCGTCAATTTTATAATTTTTAATAATGTTTCTCACTCGAGATGAATCTCTTAAATCCGTATCTTCAAAAATAATTTCTTTTTTTATAATTTTTTCTATTTCATTTATTCTTGTAATTTTACTTCTTGAAAAATTATCTAAAATTATTGGATTATATCCTCTTTCAACTAAAGCAACAAAAACATTGGACCCTATGTACCCAGAGCCACCAGTTAATAGAATATTACTTAATATCATAAATTAAGAATATTCTTTCCATACATTTCTTTTAACGTAATCAACGTAACTAATAATAATTCTTACAATTTTCTCTGAAACATTTGGAACGTTATAGTCTTTTACAATTGATAATGTTCTATTTTTACCTCTTGGTTGATCCTTTAAAATATTAATAGCATTAAATATATTCTTCTCATTAAAACCAACCATCATAACTGATCCTTCCTCCATTGCTTCTTGTCTTTCATAAGTGTCTCTTATATTAAGAGCGGGGAAATTTAAAATTGATGATTCTTCATTGATAGTTCCACTATCGGAAAGAACTAATTTTGAGCTAATTTGCAGTCTGTTATAATCACTGAAAGAAAGTGGCTTTAATAATTTTACATTTTTATTAAGTTTAAAATTTACTTTTTTTATCTTACTTCTTGTTCTTGGGTGAGTTGATACAATAATTGGACAGGAGTAATTGTTTGACAATTTATTTAATATTTTTAAAAAACTTCGAAATTTTATTTCATCATCAACATTTTCTTCACGATGGCAACTCACTAAAAAAAAGTTAAATTCTTTTAGTTTAAGTTTCGATAATATTTTAGAACTATTAATTTTATCATTATAGAAATTTAAAACTTCAAACATAGGGCTACCTGTTTTTATAACTCTATCAATTGGGAAACCTTCATTAATTAAATGTTCTCTTGCAATTGAACTATAAGGTAAATTTATATCTGAGGTATGATCTACTATTTTTCTGTTTATTTCTTCCGGGACCCTATCATCAAAACATCTATTGCCTGCCTCCATATGAAAGATTGGAATCTTTTTTCTTTTCGCTGGTATGATAGAAAGTGCACTATTTGTATCACCTAGGACTAAAACAGCATCAGGCTTTTCCGACACGAGAATTTTATCAATTTTAATAAAGATATCGCTAACCGCTTCACTAAAATTTTTATTTCTAATTTTTAATGTATATTTTGGATTTTTAATTTCTAAATCTCTAAAGAAAATTTCATTTAGTTCATAGTCATAATTTTGAGATGTATGTACAAGTACATGATTGAATGATTCCTCCAATTTACGAATTACACAAGACAGCCTTATTAGTTCAGGCCTTGTTCCAACAATTGTCAAAATTTTTAGTTTCTCTTTTTTCACTTGATTATTTTATGTTCACTGTTTTTGAATATTTAATTCTCTAATTATTGTATCTGGTTTTTTTTCATCAAACAGCTCATTAGCCCACACTAAAATTTTCGCTTCTGAATTACTTTTATTTATAACATCATGTGCCCATCCAGGTATAGTATCTATAATCTTTGACTGCTGATCACAGGAGTTAATTTCAAAAAAATCATCTGAAGTAATACTTTTAAACCTAAATGTCACTTTTCCCTGAATAACAAGAAATTTTTCAGTCTTTGAATGATGATAATGACCCCCTCTAATCTGACCTGGATTAATGGAAAAATAAGAAATTTGACCCGACTTATTTGTTTTTAAAATTTCTACAAATTTGCCTCTAACGTCTTTATTTTCATTTATAGAATATGAAAAAGCTTTTTTCGGTAAGTAAGTTATATATGTTGAATATAAGGCTTTAATTAATCCATCACCAAAATTTTCAATATTAAGAGAATTTCTTGACTCCTTAAATGAATTTAAGACGTTTGCAAGATTTTTTATTGAGATTGGATATTTCTTATCTACATCAATGAATTTATTGTTTCCTGCTACTCCTTTAATAATTTCACAAATTTTAGATACCAAATCATCAATATAAACTAAGTTAATTATCTTATCTGGATCGTGAATCTCAATAGGTATATCATTAGCAATATTATGACAAAATGTTGCAACAACAGAGTTATAATTTGCTTTGCACCATTTTCCTATAACATGTGGAAGTCTAAAAATATATATGTTTGCGCCTGTTTTTTTTGAATAATCTTGAATTTCTTTTTCAGCTGCTAATTTACTAAGTCCGTACTCATTAGAGTTTTTAACATGAATTGATGAAGCAAAAACAATCGGAATTTTTTTGTTTAGAGACTTGCATATATCACAGATTTCTTTTGTAAGGCCATGATTAATTTTCATGAAATCTTCTTTGTTGTTAGATTTATTGATACCAGCAAAATGTAAAACAAGATCGGACTTTTTTAATATATTTTTTAATTTACTAATATTATTCTTTTCATCACAAGTAAGTAATTCATAATTATAAATATCTTTTAGTTGATAGAATAGATTGCTACCAATAAATCCTCTATGGCCAGTTATAAAAATCTTCATTATTTGTATCTATTTACTTTAGCGATGAATTTAAAAGTATCTTCTGATACTTTTTCCCAACTATACATTTTTGACAAATTTAGTAATGATTTTGCATGATTATTTCTTTCATTACAAGAATGAATGCTCTTTTTTATTGCATTATATATACTATCAGCATCATATGGATTGAAATAAATTGCATGCTCACCAAGTACCTCTTTCATTGGACCTAAATTAGAACTTACAATTGGAAGTTTTGTTGCCATTCCTTCTAATAATATAATTGGTAAGTTTTCACAACTAGATGCAAAAAGAATAAGGTCTTTGTCAAGATATTCAAAATGTAATTTACTATGGGGTACATTTCCTCTATATGAGATATATTTGTTACTATCCTCTAAACTTTCAATTTTTTTTTCAAATTTTTTTAATGCGGGGGCATATGAACCCCCAATAAAATCAATAGTTATATGATATCCTTGATAAATTAATCTGGAAACAGCTTCAACTACATTCCATTGATGCTTATACATATCAATATTAGATACATAAATAATTTTAAAAGGTTCATTTGAGTTTATTTCATTGAAATCTCTGCATTTTCTCTCCCTTTTCAAAAAAAAATTATTTGAAATACCATGCGGTATTATTTGTACTTGCTTATCTTTTGTCTTTAATATTTTCTTTATTTTAGTAAATGCATATTTTGAAAGAAAAATAATGCCTTCTGATTTTTTTAGTGAATTAAAAAAAAAAAATCTTAATGCTTCTAGTTTGACTCTCCTTAGTGAAAAACCAAAGTTGGTGAGTTCTTTTTTTTCAAATGGCAACATATTCTGAAAGATTATAATTGTGGGACGAAATCTTATAAGTGAGTATCCACCGAGTACAAGTAAAATATCACAATTCTCTTTTTTTAAACTTTTTTTAAGAAAAAATAAATTCCAAAAAATTCTTATTATGAATTTAAAATTTAATAAATAATGAGTTTTTTTGATGACTTTTGTATTTTCTTTTATTTGGTCTAAAGTATTGGTGCTGCTCCAAATTATTATTTTTTTAAATCCATGTTTAACAAATAATTCGCTCTTTAAAATTTCCTTACAGTGTGTCAATCCACCTCCAGTAGTTATGTTTGAAGCATCGATTCCTAAAATCATTTAATTTGCTGACTATAATTTGTTTTTAAATATGAAGAATATAATACTAGCATTAGAAATAAATATAAGTACTGAGAATGCCAAGTAATTACCAAAAATATAATCAAAAATATCAAGAAATCTCCTAATTTTGATTTAAAAACTAAATACAAACTTGCAATTACAAGCAATAATGGAAGTAATCCACGGTGCGTTAAGATTTTAAAATAGCCAGACGAAAATCCATAGGATTGGAACTTATCTAAATGTTCTAAATAAATATTACAATTATTGTGAATTCCATACCCAAAAAACAATTGAGTAGTATTTGAATTTACTAAATATTCTATCCCACAGTTCATTCTATTAAGTCTGTCAGACATAGATGAAATATTAAATAAATCAATCAATGAATAAAAATATAAAATAATAAAAGGAACTGAAAAAAGAAATATTATAAATAATTTTAAAATACTTTCTTTGCTGAATTGACGAATTAGGATTATTACAAGTAAAATAAAAAAAGTAAAAGATAAGCTTAATGATCCTGCCAAAATAGTTAAAATTTTTAATAATCTTAAATTATTATTTTTTAGGTAATCTTTTTTGTTGAAAGTTAAACTATTTATAATCATTAAGTTAATGATGCAAAATATTCCAAAATCTGCGGGTTCATTAAAATATGAAGCTAATCTGTGAACTCTATATTCTCCAAACATGACTGAAGTTGTTTTTCCAAACAGACTTATATTATCAGTCGTAATCCTATTAATATTAATAATGCTTTCTGACCAGTTAAAGATATCAAAATTAATGCTTAAAAATGCAAATAAGCAAAAATGAATTAATGAGAATACAATTATAATGTAAGAGATTATTAACCAAAAACTTATTAAATATTCTTGGAATTCATTGCTTTGACTTAAATTGTTAAATAACAATAAGAATAAAAATAGGATCCCATAAAAAGATATAGAATTCAAATAAAAGTCAAATCTATATAACTCTATTAAGAAACAAATAAAATAAAGAAAAAGAAGAATAAAAACATAGGTATTTATTTTATTAAACTTTAAAGAAAGCAGCAAAAGTATTAATAGATAAGTAATTAATTTAATTTCGTCAGTTACAAATTTTGCATTACTAAATATTACTGGCCAATAAATCAAAGATAAAATAAAAAACAGTAATACAATTAATTTGTAATTTAAAGAAATGTTCACGTGTAATCTTTCTTCAGAACCATTACTTTTATAAAAAATTTAAATATAAAAATTTTCAATATTCTTGAAAAGCTAATACGATTTTTTTGTGCTTCTGAAAATGATTTTATAGAACTTGAATAATCTCCCGCATGATAAAAGCATTTACCTTTAATAAAATTAATTTGTGCTTGATACAAAGATCTTTTTTTTTCATTGAGTAAATATAAAAATGGCTCACATGCTTTTTCTGTAAATCTCCATGAGTCATGATTTAGTGAGTTATCTTCATGGATAAAGTAGCTTCCAAGAGTTTTTGGTATATAAGTAAATTTGTCTGTAATAGTTGCTAGTCTTAACCAAAGATTAAAGTCCTCAGCTGTTACAATTGATTTATCTTCAGACAATTTGCCAACTTCAATTAATAATTTTTTTCTTACTATTACTGATGAATTTTGAATATTATTCCCATTTATAAGCAAATCTTCAATTATGGGTTTACTGAGCTTTCTTGTTCTAAGGAAATTTTTTTTAAATAATTTTTTTTTTGATTCTCTTACTACTCTTAATCTGTGGTAAACAAAATCAGTATCTTTATTTATAAACTTTGAACATGTGAACAATTTATCTTTGTCCCACCAGTCATCAGAGTCTAAAAATGCTATCCACTCACCTTTTGACATAGATATGCCTAAATTTCTTGATTTAGCAATTATTCCGTTGTTGTGTAGCTTAATATATTTCAATCTATTATCATTGAAATTATTTATTACTTGATGTGTTATATCAGTAGAATAATTATCAATAATAATTGCTTCCCAATTATTATACTCTTGATCTATTAACGAATTTATTGCTCTTTCTAATAGATTAGATCTATTAAAAGTTGGTATAATAACTGAGATTAAGGGTTGCATTTATTTATCCTAGATTTAAGTATTTTTTTGAAGAATAAATAATATTAATTTATTAATCTCTTTTCTTAAATTATTTTTTTTACTAAGTCCAAGTTTTAAAATGCGATCAATATTAAATTGAAGTCTTTTACCAGTGACTTCAAATTTATTAGCTTTTAGTGTAATTTTTAAGTCATAATTTTTAAGTGCTTCTTCTCTCACTATATTTGCAGCATCTAAAATTGAATAAGAATAACCCGATCCCAAATTATAAATATTTACTTTTGATGTCATTTTATTTATCAAAAATTCAATAGAATTTGCAAAATCTGTAATAGAAAGAAAATCTCTATAATGTAGTTTATTATCTAAGAGCTTTATATTCTTCGATTTTATAGCGCTTAAACAAATCGCATTAAGAAATAATTTCCAACTGCTATGACTCAAATCTTCATTAGCACCAAATACATTAGATAACCTTACAACATTTGAGATGAAATTATGATTATTAGCTGATACTACTTCTTTTTCTCCTGCGGCGTGACTTGACGCATACGGATGACTGTTTAAAATTTCAGTAGTTTCATCGATAAAGCCTTCAAGCGGACTTTTATAAACATGAGCAGTCGAGATATAAAGAAATTTTTTTACTCCATTTGATTTAGATGACTCAAGTAATTTTTTTGTGTAAATATGATTACATCTAAAAGCTGACTTTGGATCTAATTCACAGTCTTTTGAATTCATTCCAGCAGCATGTATTACAATATCAATTCCCTCAGTAGCTCGATTAATTAAAGAATCTGACTCCCAGTTAATAAATTTGAAATTTATATTTGAATGATCGCGATATTTGTAATTTTTGTTTCTTGAGGAGATAAAAATATTATATTTCGAATTTTTAAAATGATTAGCTAAAGCACTACCTAGATAACCACTTCCACCTGTAATAAGAATATTCACAAATGATTAATCTAAAAAAGCCACGGAGTTTTGCCCTCCTGATACATTTTTTCCAATAATGTGTGATCGCGTTTAGAGTCCATGCACTTCCAGAAACCCTCATGCTTAAAAGACATTAATTCACCTAGCTTAGTAGCTTTTTGCAACGGTTCTCTTTCTAACATAACATCTTCATCACCAATTAACTCAAAAAAACCAGGTTCTATAACAAAAAATCCTCCATTGATCCAACCATCATGCATTTGTGGCTTTTCTTCAAATTCAACTACTTTATCATCGTCTATGCTAATTTCACCAAATCTTGCAGTAGGTCTAACGGCCGAAAGAGTAATCATTTTTTTGTGACTCTTATGAAAATTTAATAATTTTTCAATATTGATATCTGAGACACCGTCTCCATAAGTTAGCATGAAAGTCTCATTGCCAATGTATTCTCTGAGTTTTTTTAATCTTCCACCGGTAAGTGTATTTAAACCAGTATTAATTAAGGTTACATTCCAATCTTCGGAATGATTTTTAATGAATTTAGTTTTTCCAGAGGCAAGATTTATTGTAAAATCAGAATTAATAGATCCATAATTAAGAAAGTAAGATTTTAAATCTTCACCTTTATAACCAAGAGCTATCAAGAAATCTTTATAACCAAACATCGAATATCGTTGCATTATATGATAAATAATTGGTTTTTGACCTATTTTGATTAAAGGTTTTGGTAAACTTTCAGTTTGCTCTGAAAATCTTGTACCAAACCCTCCTGCTAAAATAATTGTCTTCATTATACTATTTTCATTTATTTGTGTTTAATATCCCAATTATAAGGAATACTTAAATCATTAAACGGTAATCTTGAAATCTCTGTATCTCTATGAGGGTGAGTTGAACAATTAGCAACGATTGCAGGAGTACTGCCAACTGATTTAAATCCATTCCAAATGAGAGGTGGCACTGTAACTAAACAATAATTTTCAGGTGATATAAAAATCTCCTGAACTTCACCTTTAGTATTGCTATTATTTCTGTCATCATAAAGTACAAATTTTATCTGACCATGTATTACTGCATAGTTTAATGTCATTTCATTATGCAAATGCCATGCTTTAATTGCATTTGGGTAAGTACATGAAAAATATATTTCTCCAAATTTTTCAAAAAGAGGTGAGTCATTTCTTAACATATGCATCACTTTGCCTCTTTCATCAAAATATTGTTTTAAAGGAGTTATTTTTACGCCATTTATCATATTGCTTTAAGAAAAATATTCTTCAATTTGAGATAAAGTTATTGTTTCAGCAGAGCCACCCTCATTAACAAATTTATACCAATCTGAAGTAACATCAATTGTTTTTTGAAAGTCCCATCTTGGATACCAATTAAGACACTCTTTTGCTTTATCACAATTTAATTGAAGTAAGTTTGCTTCATGTTGATTAATTGCAGATGATGATTCTATTTCAATATTATGATAATTAAATTTATTACATATCCCGTTAGCAACTCTAATTACTGATTTAACATCGTTTTCATTTGGACCAAAATTCCACGAACTTGAAAAACTCTTTGGATCTTCATCTAAAGCTATTGCAAGTGCTAAGTAACCACTAATTGGCTCGAGTACATGCTGCCATGGCCTAGTTGAATTTGGATTTCTAATTTTAAGAGTTTTATTATTATTAATTGATCTTATGCAGTCAGGAACAATTCTATTTTTTGACCAATCTCCACCACCTATTACATTCCCAGCTCTTGCTGATGCCGCACCTAGTTTAATTCGATGACTAAAAAATGATCTTTGATATGAAGAAAAGATAATTTCAGCAGCAGCTTTAGATGCACTATATGGATCAATACCACCTAATTTATCATTTTCAACATAGCCAACTTTTTGTTCTAGGTTTTCATAACATTTATCTGATGTAATAAAAACAAGATTACAAATATGATCAAGTTTTTTAACAGTTTCAAGGATATTAACTGATCCAAATATATTTGTATTGAAAGTATCAACTGGATCTCTGTAAGAGTCTTTGACAATTGCTTGTGCTGCTAAATGGAAAAAATAATCAGGTTTAACTTTTTTTACAATTTCAAATAATGAATTATAATCACAAATATTTCCCTCAAAATGATTTATTTTGCTTTCTAATTTTAATAATTCAAAATTATTTAATCTTTCTTTTGGTAGAAGTGCATAGCCTGTCACATTAGCTCCTAATTTATAAAGTAAAAATGAAAGCCACGAACCTTTAAATCCGGTATGTCCAGTTATAAATACTTTTTTATTTTTAAATTTGTTTTCAAGATACTTGAGGTTCATATTACTTATTTAATAATTTTAAAAATCATTAATTGCTTTTACAATTAATTTTAAATCTTGTTTACTTAAATGAATTGAAGTTGATAAGCTCATAACCTCTCGATGAATTTGCTCAGTAATTGGTAAAATTTTATGAGAGTATTCTTTATATGCACTCTGTTTATGAACTGGTATGGGATAATGTATCATAGTTTGAATTTTACTTTTTTTCATATGCATTATAAGCTTATTTCTATTTTTAGTTCTAATAACAAAAAGATGCCAAACTGAGTCTGAGTCTTTTATTTGTTTTGGTAGATGAATTTTTTTATTTTTGATATTTCTTAAATAGTAGTTCGCAATTTTTTTTCTCTGTCTATTGTCTTTATCCAATTGTTTAAGCTTCATATTTAACAAAACTGCCTGAATTTCGTCAAGCCGACTATTGTAACCTTTATATTTATTTTTATAACGCCTCTTTATAAGACTAGAGAAACGCTCTTCGCCATAATTTCTAAGAGAATTTATTGTGCTTGCTAGTCTCTTGTTATTCGTAGTAATTGCACCTGCATCACCTATAGCACCTAAATTCTTTCCTGGGAAAAAACTAAAACAACCCACGTCACCTAATGAACCGGTTTTTTTTCCCTTATACTTTGCTCCGTGAGATTGGGCAACGTCCTCAACAATTTTTAATTTATATTTTTTTGCAATTTTTTTTACTTTACTGAAATCTACAGTTTGACCATATAAATGCACAACCAATATTGCTTTAGTTTTTTTTGTTATGCTTTTTTCAATTTTTTCAATGTCGATGTTGTATGTTTCAGGGTTTGGTTCAACTAATATTGGATTCAGGGAATTTGCCGAAATTCCTAAAATTGAAGCAATATAAGTATTTGCAGGAACGATCACGTCATCGTCCTCTTTCATATAACCTAATTCTATAAAAGCTCTAAAAGTTAAAAAAATTGCATCAAGACCATTGCCTACTCCTGAACAATATTTAACTTTATTATATTGAGCAAAATTCTTCTCAAACTTTTTTACTTCATTTCCTAGTATGTAATAACCTGAATCTAAAATGCGGAATAAAGCTTTTTTCAACTCATTTTTATATTTATTATTAATTATTTTTAAGTCATAGAATTTTATCATTTTATAAAATCTCTATTTTCTATTATATTTATAATTTTATTATTAAAGTCATTTTCCCTAAGGTAATATTTTATTTCATTTGCAATATGCCATGCAAAATTAATTATTGGTAAATCATTTTTTTTTTGCAAAAATAATTCATTATCAGAAATTATTTCAATTTTAGTGCCAGGTATGTAATGTCCTATTTTCATAGAGCCAGGCTTTTCGTAATTAAATTCAATTTTTTCTTCGTCTAGTCCTAATAACTTAATTAAAATTGCTGCCCTTCCTGGGAAAGCCTTTGATTTTAATTTACCGTATTTTTTTACCAAATTATCAATCTCGTTTAACTTCTTAATTTTCCATATTTCAATATTTTTATTCATTATTGAAAAATCATTTTTGATGGAATTCTCTTTTACTGAGACATTTCTATTAATTTTTTTATTTTTTTTACTCATAAACACTCTTATATTTCCTCCGTATCTTGAAGGAAATTCACAGCTATTTATGTATAGTCCCAATTTTTCTGCAATGAAAGTAAATGATGTATAACTATAGCTTCGAGGATGTTCATGATAAAATGTATCAAACTGGTTATGCTTTAGAATTGCACCCAAGTAATGATTCTCAATTACTAAATGAGTATTTTTTCCCATCAAAACTTTTAGTGAAGACAGCACTTTATTGAGATCATCAATATGAGCGAAAACATTAGTGAACGTAATTAAATCTGGTTTACCATGATTAGAAACAATTTCTTCAGCAATTTCTTCAGTTAAGAATTCATTATAAATATTATCATGTATTTTTAATGCATCCTCATAAGCATCGGTAGGTTCAATTCCAACTACTTTAAATCCTTTTTCAGAAAATATATTAAGTAATGTTCCATCATTGCATCCTATATCTAAAACAGTTTTATCATCTAGATTATCAAAAAAATTAAGAGTTTTATTAACTAAATCTCTCATTCCATTTATTACATCGGCTGTAAATCTTGCTCTATAATGATAACTAGTAGGAAAAAGTTTCTCTTTATTAACTTGGTATTTTTGGTGAGCAGTATTACAGTTTTGACATAACAGTATCTCAATTGGATATTCTTTACAGATTTCTTTATTACCTTTTAGTATTAAATCATCACAAAGGGGATGCATGCCTAAATTTAAAACATTTAGTAACTCTGAGTTATCACATACTTCACAAATCTTAATTTTTTTTAAAGAGTCTTTGTTAATATTATTCATTATTAAATTTAATTTGTATTCTTAGTTTTCTTGCAATACCAAAAAAGAAAGATAGATAGATATTTGGATAAATAAGATTTGGAAAAATATGTTTGAAAAAACTTACATATGCAAAACCAGAATTTTTTTTATTTAATATCATTTTAAAAATATCTTGTGCAAAATATTTTAACGAAAAATTCTTGTATCGCATATATTTATACAAGGTCAACCCATTTTCTCTAAAAACAGTAATTGACTCTAATAATCTTATACTTCTGACAAGTGGGTATAAATCTGACCATTCACGTTGACCGCTTAATGCGATAGAAAGTGGCTTGTGGTAGAAGTATGCTTTTGATTTTGAAAATGCATTAGCAAATATTTTTACATGTGGAAAAGTATTATCGTAGTGAGAAAAAGTATGACAATCATTTTTAGCTATTTTATTCAGACAATTTTTATGTTTATTCCAATATTCTCTCCTAAAAATTGAAAGATACATTCCACCTAAATAGTCAAACGATATTTCTGGATCTAATAAATTTAGGAAATCAGTTTCAAATGAAATATTTTTTTTTGAAAAAATATTCATCTTATCTGGCAAGTTTTTCATGTCAAAAGGCTGTTTATAAGATTTAATATAATTTGTATCTAGTAAATACGAGTTGACATAAAAGAAATCAATATTTTTTGCAAATTGATTTATTAAATTTATGACTTCATTGATAGCATTAGTCATAAGTAAATCATCATCTCCAATCATCCATACAAAATTACCTCTTGCCATTTCTACTGCATATAAATAATTGTTTGCTCTAGTAGTCTTACTGCACCTTTTTTTATATAATAAAGGTAATGAATTTTTAAATTCACTTACAATCAATCCAGATAAATTATTATCAGAATTATCTGAAACACAAATTTCATAATCAAGATAAGATGTTATATTATTTTGCTGAATTGAACTGAGACAATTTCTCAGGCTCTCTGGTCTATTGTGGGTTGGAATACATATTGATAATTTCATTTATTTAATGACTTACTAAAATTTAAAATTTGTATAAATTTATTTCCATGTAACTAAATCTATAGGTCCAGGAAGATGACTCATAAAATAAGACTCAAGTTCATCATCAAAGAAATTTTTATATCTTAATTTACTTTTTTTATTAAATGTTGTTAATTTTCTGCCTGGACTCATAATATTAGTTCTTAAGTTTTTTGATTTTTGCCTATTTGTCTCTAATAATTTTTCAATTTTGTAAGGATCGAATTCACTAAATGCCAAATATTCAATAATTTTATTAATATAATTTAATGGATTTTCCTCATATTCTTCAAACCAAAGGATTAGATGGCCTTTTTCTTTTGATATCATTTTCCAATCTTTAATCCAATTGTAATAATACTCAAGCGCAGTTTGATTTGTTCCTTTATCTTGAATGAGTAATGATTTTTTAAAACCTTCTTTCTCTTCATATAAAATTAGACTTTTATGATCAACATGTTTGGGATTATTTATAATATAAAAAAAATTACTAATCATCATATGCCGTAAATCTCTTAATGATAAAATTATTTTAGAATTATACTTTTCTGCGACTCTTAAATACCTCTCTTCAAAATGAGTATGAGTTTTCAAAAAAGAGTATTTAGAAGAGGGAGCAAATTTAAACATATTGTCACAAATACCGTGCGGATGATCTATTTTATTTTCTGAGTATTTTCTTATTGGTGACATATTCATTTGCACATAGGGCAGAAAATTAAGTATATTTTCTATCAAGGTAGTCCCTGATTTTGGCAATCCTACACACCATACTAAATGATTATTCGAAAGATAATTTTTTGCGGACATATCTTTATTGATATCTTCAAAAAATTCTTCTTTTAGTTGTAAAGGGCTTGCTAATACCAATTTCAAAATATACTTTATCGGATGCAAAATACCATTTAACATAATTTATAGGTTGATTGTCTCAAATATTGCAGATTTGTATTGACTTGGACAAACATGTATAATTTTACAATTATCGAACTTACTTCGTATATAATTATATGACTCAATCGATTGTTCGTCAGGTTTATCTCCTGACTCAATATTAAAATTATAAAAATGTGACAATATTGGCCTATTCATTATATAGTCTGCTCCCCACAAATATATTTTTTTAAATTTTAATGAATTAATAATATAAAAACCGCAATATTGAGTTGTTGATTGAAATTTTTTTTCTTTAATTAGTCTACCAAGCCATGTGTAGTAAATAGGTATCTCTTTCACAATGCGATTTTCATTCTCTTGATTTACATAATTTATATAACGTTTTTTTACAAAAAAATAACAATCTTTACTTACATTTGCTTCTGCAAGTTTTAGGCTCATTTGGGCATTCTTCCGATATATTTTACTATATGAATTGTTAACAAAATATGCATTTGATCTTTTTGCAATAAACTCATTAAGTATTGCAAAATTTGTTGATATTACGAAATCATTTTTTTTTATAAGATCATATGAGTCAATCAAATTTAAGGATGCTCCAGTTAAAAAAAGATGAGCTATCCGTTCAGTCATTTTTAATAACTACATTTAACATTCTATCAGTCTCTTTACCAAATCTCTTGATGCTAAAATTTTTTTTATTTTTAAAATACTTAAATGACTGAAATGAGAATATAAATGGATGATAAGGATTCATCTGATCAAAAGTAAATAAATTCGAACACTGCACAAGTATACATCCATTTTTATTCAGAATGTTGGCGGCATCCAGAATATTTTTTACTGGATTGAGTGTATTTTCTAGAGAATGAGCAAATATAATGCAGTCATAATTTTCTTTTTTTAGAGAAAGATTTTCTAATTCTTCAGCAAATTTTCCAATAATTTTAATATTATTATTTTCTGACATTATCCTTCTTGCCTCATTTGAAGGTTCAATTGCATAAACTTTACTATTATATTTATTTTGAAAATGGTTAAGTGTAACTCCAATTCCTGCACCAACCTCTAAAATTGAAGTTTTATTTGAAATATTTAGATTGTAAGTAAGAATATTTTCTATGTCCTTAATTCGTAATCGTTCCAATTTTTCTTTCATTTCTTTTTCGCCTACAACTGTGTCACGATTAACTTTTTCATTTTTCCATTGATATTCTTTTTCTAAACCTTTGCTTTCATAGTTCCATATTTGACCTTCAATTCTAAATCTATTATTTGCGAATACTTCTTCCCAGAAATAATTTTCATAAAATTCATCATATGAGCTTTTAGTGGGTCTTGGATTCATATATTTAGTGTTACATTGAACACAAACAACGTACCAAAAATCCTGCTTTAAATAACTAATTTTACCATTTGGCACAGCAACGTCATGGTCACAAATGGGGCAAGTATTCAAAAATTCCCAAGTAAATTTATATTCTTTCATATGGATAAATCAATTTTAACTCATATTAATAAATTCTTTATATAAAAAATTAGATAAAATATTAGAGTCTAAATCGTAACCACTAATATTTTTTTGCATAATTTTAATTCTTTTATATTCGTCTTTAATGACTTTGTCAGATAATTTATAATTATCGTAATAGGGCTTTATCCAATCATAGATATCATCATATATTTCATGTATAGGCTCAATGTTTTCTATAAAATTATTAGAATTAAATGAAACATCATATCCGAATTTTTCTAATTCAAATTTTGTTAAATATTCAATAAATTTGATTGTTCTTTTACTTAATTTATCTTGCCAGGCAAATAGATTTACTTCTTTTTTATCCTCAATATTATAGGAAGTGTTCCGTATCCATTTGTTACCCTTGCCGTCAATTAATCTATTTTCATCTAACATTATTTTATCAAATTCTAATTCAAGAAATTCACAGATTTCTCTCAATTTAAGATTTTTTTTTAATATTAGGTCTTCATATTTAACTATAAATACATTTTTCTTTTGGTGCATATGTTTCAGTGCATATAAAACAGATTTGCGCCATTGTTTTATTATAAATAATAGTGGATATTGTTTTTCGTGCTCATTTATGTGTGATGCGTAAATTGCCCTTGGATCCCTTATAATAATTATAATCTTAGCTTTTTTGAAACGATTAAGAATAGGTGATATAAATTGCTCAGCAAAAGTTGTTTTAAAACCATACATTGTTTTGTTGGGATTGCCATAACTTAACTGAATTATCTCTATAAGTTTATCAAGTAAATCACCGTAATTATTTGATTTAATTTTTTTAATATATGGAATAATTTTAGGTGAGTCTCGGAGCGCTTGGCTAATAATTTTATCTTTTATTTCACTTAGTTGAATATTTAAAATTTCATAATTAAAATGATTAAAAATAATTTTATTATCATTATTAATATTGCTTTTTATAATTTCTTCTCCTAGCGGAGTATCGCAATCAAAGTTTTCATTTCCTTTATAGAGCATATATTCATTTCTAAAAGATTTAAAGAAATGCATATACGGATCAGATGCCATTAATAAATTCTTATGTGTACTTAATGTTCTTGATAGAAGAGTTGTTCCTGATCTAATCATTCCAAACAAAAATATAGGACAATCAATCATTAAAAATTATATTTTTGCGCCGGTATATCTTTCGCATCAAATCTAGAGATATTAAAAATATCTGATAAATTTGAGTTCATTGAATTTTTTATACTAAAACAAGCTTTGTAATTTTTATCCGATAATATATTTTTTACGTAACAGTTCTTTTTTCCATTATCACCTCCTTGCGGGTGTGAAAACACCTTCACTTCTGAACCTATTATGTCACTTATAAAGTTATGAGAATGAAGTATTTCATTTCTAATATTTTTGATACTTAAATTTTCATACGATTTGTGAGTTTTACCATGGTTGCCAATTAAATGTCCTCTAAGACTCGCATCCTTAACATTATCTATTGAACCAAACCAACTTTCACAAAGTGATTTTTCGTCTGAAAGAAGTAATCCTAGTAAGATATTTTTTAAATCTTCGTAGAATTCTCCCAATTCATAGTTTACTAAATACTTCAAAATTCTTTTAGATTTATTTTTTTCGTATTCGTATATATGTGATTTTTTTATTAATTGTTTTTCATCAAATTGTTCTTTTAGTAATCCACTTCTAATAATCATGCTAATAATATCAGAACTTTTATGTCTACACATTGCAATATGAAGTAAATGTGTAAGAGGAATTTTTTTATTTTTTAACACATCGGAAAGAACAAAAAAAATTCCCTTAATATTATAAATGTCTAAAATTTTAGATGCATTTTCAAATTGATCTTTTGTTCCATCATCAAATGTAATTAGACATTTTTTTCTTTTATTATCATTTTTAAATTTGTTTATATCTGAAATAAAGTTTCTGGGATCAATAATTTCGTAATTATTTTGTATCCATTCAATCTGCTTTATAAATTTATTAATCCAAATAGGTCTTATCCCATCTAATTTATACCTATTTTCAATTGGAAATACGTAATGATATATTGGAATAAACATATTTTTTAAATTAAATTTTTATTTTTGATACTGTATATTTGCCATTTTCACCTGCTGAACCAACTCCAATACTATCTAACTTTTCAAAATTAAATGTTTGATCATCAAAAGTATAAGACCAAATTTTCCCAGGTTCTCGTATATCTAGATTATCATGATAATATTTGCCATCTACATGTTTAATTGCCAGAAATGGTTGGCTACCAAATAACTTTCCATTTTTTAATTTAACTTCTAACATATTTTCAACAATTTTTGTTTCTAATATAGGTTTGATTGATTTTTTCTTGCTTAGTTTTACCGCTGCTTCTTCTGCACCACAAAATTTGATTTTTACATTTTTAAATTTGGCTCGAGTTTCTTTCAGAAGTTTTCTAACATATCTTATGTCATCTCTTATATCTCTATAATCGTGATTACAAAATGACAGTATTGCAGTGCCCTTTTCATCTGCTTCTTTAAAAGCCTCGAACACATGTCTTTTCTCTAAATTATTAAACCTTGTTCCAACATTTAAACATCTAAATATTTTTCTTTTACACAATCCAATTAGTTGGTAGTCTTCATGAGATGGGTTATACCCTCTCCATGATCTGCTAGCTCGTTTCCAATCACCAAATCTATGATTATTCAAGTCAGTCTGGTCATTATTCCCTTCATAGAATTGACTTGCATAATCAAAGGGTATCCACTGTTCCAAAAATAAATTTGAATCCTGCCTTTCTGTATGAAAACCTGGTCTGTTAACGACAGGAAACCACTGATCATCTAATATTCTTCTGGCTAATATATAATTAATTTGATTGTAAGAATTTGTATAACTTGAACCACAACTTAAATCATTGTTATTTATTGAACGAGGATGAAAGTGCCAATTAATTTCGTCCTTAAAGCTTTCAGTTTCTTGTAATTTTTTTTTATAGAAATTAAAAATTTTTCCATATCCAAGTTCTTTATTTCTTGGATTATCTATATAGCCAATATGATCTAAGCAATGCCATGAGTAAACCCATCCTCCATCAAAATCATCTACCATTTGTCTTCTAAATTTATCATTCAAAGCTTCATCAAGCATTTTACTTATTGATGACCAAGATGAATTATAGTTTAAGAACTTTGGATTAAGTGTTGTTGACACTGCCTCCTCAATACCATTTAAGTTAATTTTTTTATTCTGCAATAATTTAAGATTTTTTTTGTTTGGTTTAATATCAATACCGTAAATAGTTTTTAGTCTTAAAAATGTATCTTTTAAATCCTCAGTCAAGGGGCCCTCGGTATCAATACAGTGAACGACTAATAATGTATTCATTCTTTTAAGTTATTTTTTATTTGCTCGTAATCTTCGTGATTTCCTATATCTTGCCAGCCTTCATAAATAGGATAAGCGATTGTTTTAAATTTATCATCTCTTAGTCTTTCAAATAAATCAGGAGTATCAATTTTTTCATTATCGTTAATCAAATTAATAACTGATTTCCTGAAAGCGTAAATTCCTGCATTTATGTTTAACTTATTTATAGGTTTTTCTTCAAAACCAGTAATTTCTAAGCCATCCAGTTGTACAACACCAAACTTGTTCTCTACAGTTACTGGTCTCACCGCCATAGTAGCATCAGCAGTTTCGACTTCGTGAAAATCTAACATACTTTTGTATTCAACGTCTGTGATTAAATCGCCGTTTGTGACTAAAAAAGGATCTGTTAAATTTTCTTTTATCAACTTTATTGATCCGATTGTTCCTAATGGCTGCTGTTCATCTACATAATTAATTGTAATATTATATCTCTTTCCATCTCCAAAATAATCTTTAATTTTATGAGACAAATGATGGGTGCTTATATAAAAATTTTTAAATCCCTGATTTTTTGCATTTAAAATTATATGCTCTAATATGGGCTTTCCCCTAACTAACAAGAGGGGCTTTGGTGTCTCATTTGTCAGGGGCATCAATCTTTTTCCTCTACCGCCCGCCATTATAAAAAAGGATATATCAGTTTTATTTATATTTTTTGCTACTCCAAATTCGTAAAGACCAATAAGTTTATTTTTTTTATTAATTAATGGTATTTGATGAATTCCATAGTTTCTCACGATACTTTGTAAATCTTTATTTGAGTATTCTTTTTCAACCACAAAAATAGAATTTGAGTTTATGATTTTTTTTATTTTATCATCAATTTTGAAGCCCTTTATAATCGCTCTTCTTATATCTCCATCTGTAATGGTTCCAATAAAATTATTACTACTGTCTGTGACAATGACAATTTTTTTTGAAGAATAATTTAAAGATTCTATCGCATCTTTAATTATACTATTTTCGAAAATACTGAATATCTTAATATCTTCATTATATATAAAGTCGCTCATGATATTTTATTATAAAACACTTTTTTGAAAATTTTATCCAAGGGATGATTTAAAATTATCTTAATGATATTATTAACCGTATTTTTCTTATGATAAGGATTTATTGTATTACTTACTAATTTACTGTAATTCAGTGATTTTGCCTTTTTGATTGCATTCTGTATTGAGATAGAGTCATTTTTTGATTGAATTATCTTTTTACTCATCACACGGCCTTTCTGTCGTTCACCAATATTAATTATAGCTATTTTGAATGAAGGTGCCTCAATAATACCACTTGAAGAATTTCCTATTAAAATATCGAAGTTATTTAAAATAGAATAGAATAGTTTCTGACCTAATGACTTAACAAGGTAAGTGTTTTTCCGACTCTTAGTAAATTTTTTTATTTTTTCTATAATCATTTTTGAGTTTTTATCAAAGTTACTATAACTAAATAATAAAAGTGAGTCAGTTTCATGTTTAAGTGCATTTAACAATTGATTTATTTCATATAAATTCTTTTTTCTCTCAATAGTATTTGGGTGAAGTGTGATAAATATATTTTTTTTTTGTAATTTAAAACCTAAATATTTTTCAAGCTCATTTTTTTTATAAAACTTCTCTTTTTGTATTTGTTCAACGCTTAAGCTTCCAACATTAAATACACTTTTTGGATTTTCACCCATCTGAACTATTCTTTTTTTTGCAGACATGTGAGATACAAAATGTAAGTGAGACATTTTTGTGATTGAATGACGAAAACTGTTATCAATTGACCCTTCCGTTAATTCACCACCATGGATATGTGCGATTGGAATTTCACATATAAGAGCAGAAACTGCACATGTAAATATTTCAAATCTATCTCCAAGTATAACAATGATATCGGGATTTTCTCCTTTTATAACTTTAGTAAATTTTTTAATAGTTATGGCAATGGTGTTAGAAATACCAATTTCATTATTTTTCGTTACTATATTTTTTATCTTATAATCTATTTTTATTTTATCTTTTTCTATTTCTTTGTATGTATTTCCGTAGTAATTAGAAATATGTGACCCTGTAACAACTATTTTTAAATTTACCTTTTTTCTTATCTTCAAGATTAATGGTTTTAAAATACCATAGTCTGCTCTTGAGCTTGTTACGACTAATATTTTTTTTCTCATTTTTTAAAATATATTAATTAAGAATTAATTTATTTGAGTTATAAGGAAGTTATACAATAATCAAGGCTTTTCTTAATTAACCATATCTCATCTATTGATTTTATGTCCTCTTTTTTTTCAACAGAAAGATCTTCTAAAGCAAAGTGAATGATTTTTTTTTCTTTTATAATTTTTTTTAAATAGCTCTCTCTTAGTTCATCGTCATAAGGCATTTGAAATAAACTGTATGCAACAATACCATCATTATCTTTACCCATAATTGCATCATACAGCATTGCAGAGCTATCATTCATTGCATATTCTGACATGCTCAATAGATAATTAAAATTATTCTTTAAACAATATTCTCGGAGAAGCAAATTTTGAATGTTCTGAGGAACTCTCTCACCCATAAAACTTCTACTAAAAATATAACCTCTTAAACTCAACATTAAATATTTGGAAATTTGTATTTTAAAGCAATCTCTGATGCAGGTTTCAATGATATGGGTTCAAAGAATTCTCCTAACTTTTTATCTCCATAGGGTGTAAAAATACCTTTAAATCTACAGTTAATGGTCCATCGCGTTTCATGTTCTTTATTAACAACATTTCCATGTGGCAAAGTTTGATTAAATATAATTGCTTCTCCGTAATCTAATTCAATCCATTCAACGTACTTCTTAATTTTAATGAAGAGTTGATCGCTACTAATGAGTTTATTTTTTTTAAAAATTTCATCTAACTTTTTTAAATATTTTGGAGGTAGTATATACATTGATTTTGTTTTATAGACATTAACTAATGGAAGCCATGCCACTACTTCAAACGGGGAATCTCCAGACCATACATCTGAATGTACAGGTAAAAGTGAACTTTGATCATTTGGCATTTGTATACTTAATCCAAATCTCTTTTGCATAACAAGTTCATTACCTACTAAAATATCTAAATAATTTTTGAATACAGAATAAAATAAATTTCTAAACTTTTTAGAGTGATTAATTTTATTAATGATTCTCAGTCTGCTTTTATTTAAGTTTTTTGAGGAAACACTTTTATGATAATTATTTAGAATATCATAATCAGCATATAAATTTTTTTTTAAAGTATCCTTTCTAGCTTCATTTTTAATTAAATCACATAAGAATTTTAAGTTATTATCATTTCTTAGATTGATTACAGTATATCCCTTCTCAAAGAATTGCTTAATTATTTTTTTTTCATTAATCATATTTATGCCTTTTTAATATAATATAAATCTTCAAAAATCTTTAAATAATTTAAGATACTTATCTCTTTTGCTATAAAAGGTACCTTAATGCTTTCAATTCTTTTTTGCTCAATGACTTCATTTTTTGTGTTTTCATTTATTACCAAAAATGGCTTATTGTTATGTGCAATAAACTTATCTATTTCAGAATATGCATCTTTTAAATAAGATTTATCGATAATATTTGATAATAAAATAATTAAGTACGGCTCTGAGGATATATCAATGTGCTTATGATTTTCAATTGTATCAAATGCTACAGATTTATTTAGATTGTTTGACAATAGATTAGAAAAAAAGTCAGCAAAAATAAAATTTGAACTTCCTCCAATTATTTTAATATTATTGTTTTTATTAATATTATTTAAAAGTAATTTTATTTTAGTTTTAAAAGAAGGTAAAATTTTCTTTATTTGTTTTTTTTGTCTCTCTAATTCTTGAAATGTTGCTAGTAATTTATTTTGATTTTTTTTATTACTTAAATTTAGAATGATGTTATTTAAAAAAATAAAAATCTTATTAATATTATTTATATATTTATTCCTCGTATCTAGGTCTTTAACTTCTATTTTGAATATATCTATTTCAATTCTTGTATTGTTGAATATTAATTCAACAATTAGTGAGTCTTTGATAAGACTTACTTCTTTAAGATTAAGATAAATATTTTTTCTTCTATTTAATTTTTTTAAGTTATCAATGTCTCTAAAATATGTTTCAAATTTAATTAGTTTTTTTTGATGAAAAATTTTTAAATAGTTAATTACCGTTTCTGCAAGAATATTTCTAGAAGTTGAAACTATAGTTATATCTTCAATTGATATTCTTTTTAGAAATTGTAACTTACTTAGAGTTATCGGTTTATAAGAATCATCAAATTGTAAATTTTTTTTAATTTCTTTTTCATGATAGAGATTTCGATCTGTTCCTACTGTAATGGTCTTGGCCTGATGTTTGATTGTGTCTATAGGCCGCTTAGAGTAATTAATCAAATATTCAAAAATCTTATTCGCCGCTTTACTATTTTGGTAGTTTTTATTTGTTAATAATTTTCTTAGTTTATTAATTTTTTCAATCGGGTAATTTGATAGAATAGAATTTTCAGTATTTTTTTTGAGGAATACTTTTATATTTTTTATTTGTTTATTTTCACAGGAATTTCGTAGCTTTATAAAATACTGGTCACGTTTATCAAGCTCCTTTGCGATATTAAAACTTAATAACTGTCCATTAATGACATTCAATAATATTGAGAGATCTGAATTAAATTGATCATGGGGAATTAAAAATATATTTTTTTTGTTTTGAAATATTTTAATTTTGCGCCTATTTCCCATAATTATGATTTTATTTTTTTTTGCTAAAATTTCTATTTTACTTTTATACTCGTTTGAAAAGAGATTCATATTATAAATAAATAATGAATTTGAAATTTTACTTTCATCAATTGATGAAATATTTGTGAATGGCAAGGAATGATAACAGCATTCCGATAACTTTATTCTTGTTTCCATCCCAGCAAATTTTTTGGAAACATTATCATATAAAACATACCAATTTTTTTTATTTATAAACCAATTTTTAATTTTATTAATTTTGATTTTTTGAAAGTCATTAATAGTCTTTTTAATTTGATTAGGTATTTCAGATATAGATTTAGGATCTGATATTAAAGAATCTTGCTGCGACTTTTTTTTAAGCTTTAAAAAAAAATAATTTGAAATAATCATTCCTAATATAACATGAGCTGTATAAGTCTTTGTTGAAGGGACTGCCATTTCAACATCTCTTCCATCACCTATATAAAGAGTTTCATCTACAATATGAGAAATATCTCCATTGCGTTTATTAAGAAGAGCAATAGTTTTTGCATTTCTCGACTTTGCTATTTGAATAAAGATGTTTGTATCTTTTGTAGTGCCAGATTGGGCAACAGCACATATTAGTGTATTGCTCATATTTTGATTTAATTCAAATGCACTTGCCTCACTTGCTATGACTGCATTTATATCTAAAGAAGGAAGTGCTGTGTTAAGCTTATTCCGTAGTAATTCGGCAATACTCTCAGCGGCTGTGTAGCACGTGCCCATGCCAGTAAATATTATTCGATCTATTTTTTTTTCTTTTACTAGATCTATATATTTATCTAGGAGTGATAAATTTGAAAAATATTTAAGGGAATTTTTACTTGTATTAAGTTTATTATAATATCTAAAAATAGTTTTTTTTATAATCTCTGGTGATTCAGTAATTTCTTTCTCAAGGTAATACTCGTAATTTTTTTTTGAAATGTCCCTAGATGATATTTCTGTATCTCTTTTTTTACTATTTGATACATTTTTTTTATCAAAGCAGTTATTAATTGGAATATTATCTTCAATTTTTTTTGTATCAATGATACAAAATGCATTTTTCTGAAATTCATAATAATGATCACACTCTTCCACAATACCATAAACATCTGAAGAAAAGATAATTCTGTCTGAATTTTTTCCATAGTAGAGACCTTGATTGCCCTTTTTGATAATCAACACTTTTGAAAAATCAATGTCAGAAGTTATGAATGATGCAAATGAGCCTTCAATTTTATTTATCATTTTCTTTATTTTAGAAATATTATTAAAGTTACTTAATGAGGAAAATAGAAATGAAAGTGATAAAGTATCACTGGATTTATTTTGATTGAAATGCTTCTTAGGTTTATAGTCATTAATTATTTTTTTATAATTATAAATATCACCATTCATTGAAGAAAAAACTGTAGGTGTAGTTGTTGAAACTTTATTTAAATTAATTAAAGGGTGAGTATTTGCCTCATTTATTTTGCCAACAGAAGCCCATCTAGTGTGAGTAATTAAATTGATATTTTCGAATTTACCAAGATCTAGTAAACTAATAAATAATTTACTCTTTCTAATTTGTTTTATAATATTATTTGAATTATCTCCTAAAGCTCCATAAACATTATGATACTTAAAATATAGACTAAAATTAATTTTCTTTTCTTTTATTTTAAGAAAATAAATTTCGTGTTTTACATTTTTATTTACCCAACCAAGATTATGTTTGTTGTTAGTTAATTCTACGTTAAAATAAACTCCAAGGGAGTCCCGTCCTCTCATCTCTAATAAATTATTAGCATTAATTATTGAATTAAGTGATTTTAATAAGATAAGTGATGAGTCCGTTAAATTTTGATTCTTGATAAAACTTTTTACAAAATTATATCTATAATTTAGTTCTTCTCCTAAAAACCATTCAACATCTAAAAGTTTATTTTCTTTATCAAGGTAACCGCTATGTTTTTCAATATTTTTTGTATCTACAAATTGATTAAGCTTATTAACTTTTATTTTTCTTAATTTTGTTAAAATATTTTTTATTATAGATCTTTCAGATTTTGATTTTAAATAAAATAAAAAATTATAATCACTTTTATATTTTTGGCATAAGTCAACTAATATGTCTAAATTTGGTAATGTAAAATTATTTTCTAAATTTTCTACAATTTTATTTAGTTCTTCAGGCTCAATTCTTGTTGTTTTATTAATATTCTTTCTTACGTATGTAAAAGTTAATCCACACATTTTAAATCAATTAATTTTAAATAATGAATTTAAATTTTGGTAAAATATATCCTTGTTTATTGGCGAGCATCCACGAAGAGCAACTTGCATCGATCCACACAGGTTACCTAATAAAGCAGCTAATGGAACTGAATTTGTTAAAAATAATGTCATTGCTGACGATACATAGTAGGCATCACCAGCACTCATGGTATCAACTATAATATTTGTAAATGCAGGAAAACGAAAATTCTTATTTTTTTTAAATCTTGTAATACTGCCATTAGCTCCTAAGGTTACGGCAATATACTTTCCATTAATTTTTTTTGATAATTCATTGGGTACATGCTCTTGAATAATATCTTTTTTATTTATTGCTTTTTTTGCTTCCTCCAAATCAATGCAGTAATAATCAGCTTTTTTATATTTTGTAATTAGATTATACCCTTGATTACCAGCATTAATTTGTGCGTTTACTGCAAGAAATCTTGATTTTTTTTGAAGAGTATTGATTATTTTTTCTGTAATTAAACCATGACCGTAGTCATTGACGATTACCATATCATATTTACTTAAGTCCCTATCAAGAATCTTTAATATTTGTTTCTCCTCTTTATCATTTATTGGCTTGTCATCCATTTCATATATTTCAAATAACTTTTTTATGTGGGAATGTGAATTCATCACGTACCTTGTTTTCTTAGTTGTTACAGTTTTATCATGTAAGAAATAAGCTTTTTTAATATTTTTTGGGATATGCTTTTTGATAAATTTTATATCATTTTTATTGGAATTAAATTTTGTTATAAAGTCTATATTATCACTAAAGCTAGATAATGTTCCAATAGAAGCAAAGACACCTCCCAAGAATAATTCTTTTGACTCATATTGTGTTGCAATAATATTTTCTTTCGATGGTCTGCCCAAGGCTTTTACTGATACATATTCATCTATAATAGTGTCTCCAATTATTAATACTTTTTTCTTTCTCATTGTATTAAGTTTTTCTGTTATGTTTTCAAATTGATATTCTTTCCTTATATTTTTTACAATGTTGATTATTTCTGTTGGGAGTGTTTTGTTATGAATTAAATTTGAAGATGAAAAACTTTTTTCATTTGTAAAAACTAATTTGCCTCCACCATTTCTTACAGTTTTTTCTTCTTCAATAATTTGATTAGATAAGTCTTTTGAAAAATCTCTATAGTCAGATCCCTTTACGTAAAAGTCTGGTTTAAGCTGAGATAATATAAATTTTGCATTTGAATTTTGATCTAAATATAGATAGTCAACTACACTTAGTTCAGACAAAAATTCAAGTCTCTCTCTATCATTGAAATAAGGTCTATTAGTACCCTTCTTAATGTATTTTGCAGCAGTCACACTAACAATAAGAATATCTCCATATTTTTTTGCAGCTTTAAAATGTTTTAAATGACCAAGATGTAACATATCAAAATCACCGTGACATAATACGACTTTACTTCCCAATTTTTTTTGTTTGGATGAAATTTGTTTTAGAAAATTTAAACTTTTAATTTTTGATTTCATGATAAATATTAATATGCTTGCTTAAAATAAGAAATGAGAAAATTTTAGACTCTGCAGTTTATTACTATTACTTATTTATTCAATAGAATATGTATTAATGTATTGAGACATATAGGATACGCCTTCTAATAAAATTTTCATAAATTATTAACTTGATTTCTTCAGAAATTAGAAATAAACAATTTCGCATGGGACTATCTGCTGCTAATTTAAATGTTCTTTTGTCGCTGTACAAGGATGAATTTTTTGTAAATTCACAAAGTGTAATTGAATTAGGATCTCAAAATTTACAAGATGATGGCAATACTAGTTTTATTATCAATCATATTAATGGTGACAACAATCTAAAGAGTAATGAGATTAAATCTGCAAGGGATTTTTACAATGCCCTCGGCTTCAGTGATTATCAGTGTATTGACCCAGATTTGAGACACAAAGCTCATAACATTGATCTAAATGAAATCATAGATGAGCCTTCTCTAAAAAATGCATTTGATTTAGTTACTAACTTTGGAACTAGTGAGCATTGTTTCAATCAAAATAATTGTTTTTTAAATATTCATAATTTTTGTAAAGTTGGAGGTTTAATGGTCCATGGATTGCCATTTCAAGGTGCTTTAAATGAAGGGCTAATAAATTATCAACCAAATTTTTTCTTCTGCTTAGCTAGTGCTAACAATTATGAAATTATTGGAACATATATAAATTTAAATGGTTTTGCGGGTGATTTAATTCCATATTCAGATCAACTTATGAAAGTACTTAAGTTGCCAGATAGCTCTATTCCAACAACATCAATAATTGTAGTATTAAAAAAAATAGAACATGAGAACTTTAGAACTCCATGGAACTCAAAATATCTAGGAACATGTAAATTTGAAAAGTATCAATTCCAAAAAGAAACCGAGTATTTTTTACCTGTTCCTGTTAAAGAGCTGTCAACATGGAATCATTTTGAGCATATAATGAAAAGGGTTAAAAGTGTGGGTATACTCAATTCAATAAAAAGATTCTTTTTTTTTAGAAATAAATAAATCAACTTTTTTTAAACACCTTATTCTCTTTTAACTCATAAATTTTGTCACATATTTGAAGGGTACTGACTCTATGTGCAATCATAATAATAGTCATTTTATTCGCTAATAGACTTATATCACTCATGACCAATCTTTCTGTTTCAGTGTCTAAAGCACTTGTTGCTTCATCTAAAATAAGTATTTCAGGATTTCTGTAAAGTGCTCTTGCTATTCCAATCCTTTGTTGTTGCCCACCCGAGATTCTGGCGCCCCTTTCACCTACATTGGTATTTATTCCTTCTTTAAGATTATTTACAAACTCTCTTAAATTTGCTGCGTCAAGTGCAGCATTAACTCGATGTTCGTCAATCTCTCCAGTTGGAATTCCAAGGGCAATGTTGCACTTTAAAGAGTCATCAATTAAAAAAATATTTTGAGGAACAAATCCAATTTTTTTTTGCCAATCAGTTAAATTTAAATTTATATCTTTTTTGTCAGACAGAATTAATCCCTCGGTGGGCTTCAGAAGGCCTAAGATGAGATTAATTAATGTACTTTTGCCAGCGCCACTAATGCCAACAAATCCAATAATTGAGCTTCTTTTAATTTTAAAATTTATTTTATCTAAAACTTTTTTATCGCTCCCCTTAAAATGAAAAGAAATATTGTTAAATTCAATTTCATCATTAAATGTAATCTCATGGTGACTTTTTAAATTTTGACTTGTATCGTTCACTGTGATTTGCATCTCGTTATGCACCAAATCCACAGCTGGCAAAGAGAATTTCAGATGCTGTAGCCCACCAATTACTTTATTAAACGAAGGCATAACTCTAAATGCCGCTCCTAAAAATAATCCAATAGTTGGTATAAGTTCATTTACAGGTCTTTCTTCAAGCCAAAAAATTAATATGAATAAAGCGACACACATCGCAAGAAGGACCTCTAGCCATAATCTTGGTAATACTGAAATAAATCTTTGATATGTACCTATTTTTAAAATTTTTAAATTAGATATTTTGAATGAGCTAAGAAAACTTTCTTCTTTATTGTAAATTTTAATATCTTTTATTGCACCAAAACCTTGCTGAAGATATTTTAGTTTTAAACCCTCACTTAGTTGTCTTGCTTCACCCCATACCTCCATTTTTTTACGAGTTATAATATAGAAAATAAAACTTGTTACGCTTACTAATGCAATAACGCTTCCTGAAGTAAAGGGCTCTAAATACAGTAATAAAATGACTACACCAATAAGAACCAAGACCTCAATTAATAAGGTTGTAAATGCTGAAACTGATGAGCCAAATAATTGTGCTTCGGCTGTAACATTTCTTAAAAGTATAGCAGAATTTGTTTTTAAATGAAATTCATAGGGTGAATTTAAATAAGAACCGAATAAGTTTTTTGAAATAAATCCTTCTACTTGATATATAAATTTTATTTGCTTCCAATTTAAATAGGTCAAAAAAATCATTTTAAGAAGATAAATTAGCGACAAAAAAACAACAGAGTAAAGAATAAGTTCTATGCCACTTGGATTTCCTAAGAAGTTTAAATATGGATTAAGTGCAGGAAATTTATTTAGAATATTTTCTTCAGATATTGTATATAATACGGGAACAATTAGAGCTATACCAAAGATTTCTAATATTGTTCCTATTAACATTAAAAAGAATAGTATTACTAACTGTTTTCTGAGTTTAAAATTTAGAGATGAGTAAAGTTTTTTAAAAAATATTAACATTAAAATAAAGCTGTTTAATACATTTATATAAGTAAGAACTTATGTGATCTAAAAAATTACTTAAATAATGATTTATTATTTAAACTATATATACTATACTTAAACAGATTATATAAGTTTCCAATAAAAATTTATGAAGGCAATTGTAACAGGCGGGGCAGGTTTTATTGGTAGTCATTTAGCTGAAATGCTTTCAAAAAATTCAACAAAAGTTACTATAATTGATAACTTTAGCACTGGTCGAAAAGAAAATTTAGAGTCATTTGAGGAAAATGTTAAATTTATTGAATGTGATATATCAAAAAATGGGAACTGGGAAAAAGAATTCTTAGATACAGACTGGGTCTTTCATCTAGCTTCACTTGCAGATATTGTGCCTTCAATTCAGAAGCCTGATGACTATTATAAATCTAATGTAACAGGTACTTTTAATGTACTTCAAGCTTGTAGAAATAATAATATAAAAAAGCTTGTATATGCAGCATCATCTTCTTGTTATGGGATACCAAAAAAATATCCTACTACTGAAAATGAAAAAATAGATGTTCGTTATCCCTATGCGCTTACAAAAAGACTAGGAGAAGAGTTGGTAATGCACTGGTCAGAAGTTTATAAAATACCTTCTATATCACTAAGACTTTTTAATGTTTATGGCACAAGATCAAAGACCTCAGGTACTTATGGTGCTGTTTTTGGTGTTTTTCTTAAGCAAAAATTATCTAAAAAACCTCTTACAATCGTTGGTGACGGTACACAAACTAGAGATTTTACTTATGTGACTGACGTAGCTAATGCTTTTATCACAGCTGCCAAAAGTAAAATAACAAATGAAATTTATAATGTTGGTAGTGATACAACAGTATCAGTAAATAGAATTGTAGAATTAATAAGTAATGAAAATGATCAAAGTATTTTTATACCTGAAAGACCAGGTGAACCAAAATGCACTTATGCAGATATAACAAAAATAAAAAATGAATTGGGCTGGTTCCCAAAAGTTACAATCGAAGAGGGAGTTAAGCTTGTTTTAGAAAATATTGAATACTGGAACGATGCTCCACTGTGGACAGAAGATAAAATAGAACAAAATACTAAAGATTGGTTTAAGTATTTAGGTTAATTAATGAATAGAGAAATAAAAAAAGTATTTATTACCGGAGGTGCAGGATACGTTGGAGCAATGTTAACTCCTTATCTAGCATCTAAAGGCTACGAGGTCACGGTTTACGATTTAATGATTTATGGTCATGAAGTAATAGAAGAAAAATCTAATATAAAAATTATAAAAGGAGATATCAGAGATATTGATTATCTTAGTGAATCATTAAAGAACCATGATGCATTGATACACTTGGCTTGTATATCAAATGATCCTAGTTTTGAATTAAATCCCAATCTTGGCAGATCAATTAATCTTAAAGCGTTTGAGCCAATGGTCAAATGTGCTAAGGATCTTAAAATAAAAAGATTTATATATGCTTCTTCATCATCTGTGTATGGAATTAAACATGAAAAAAATGTATCTGAGGAAATGTCTCTTGAGCCGTTGACGGATTATTCGAAATTTAAAGGAGATTGTGAAAAAATTTTAAGAAATTATAATTCAGATGATTTCACAACTACCACTCTCAGACCTGCTACTGTTTGTGGCTATTCAAAGAGACAAAGACTTGATGTAGTTGTAAATATTTTATCAAGTCTTGCTTACCATAATAGAAAAATAACTGTTTTTGGTGGGAAGCAACTACGACCAAATATACATATCAAAGACATGGTAAGGGCTTATGAAATGTTTCTAAAAGCTCCCAAAGATAAAATTTCTAATGAAATTTTCAATGTTGGATATGAAAATCAATCAGTCGATCACCTAGGCGAGACTGTTAAGAGAATAATTGGAGATGATGTTGAAATAATTTCTACTCCAACTAATGATAATAGATCTTATCATATTTCTTCGAAAAAAATAAAAAATATACTTGGTTTTAGTGCTAAATTCACCGTAGAAGATGCAGTTGAAGATCTTAAAAACGCTTTTGATAATAAACTTTTAATTAACCCTCTTGAAAATGAAATGTATTATAATATTAAAAGAATGCAATCATTCAAACTAGAGTAAAAATTTAGTGAACCGGAAAAAACTTCAAGATACATTTGAAAGATGTAAATTGCACAGAAAAGAAATTTTACATCTTTCTCAGAATGTTCAAGCATTACACATTGGAGGTTCTTTTTCTTCAGTTGAAATTGTGGATTGCATTTACAATTTGCTAATGAAAAGAAATGATAAGTTTATTTTATCAAAAGGACATGCGGCCGTCATACAATATGTATTGCTCTACTCTCTAAATATAATCTCAAAAAAACAATTATATTCTTATTGTCAAAAAAATGGTTATTTAGGTGTACATCCTGATTATGGTAAGAATGGTATTAATGCTTCTACAGGATCATTGGGTCACGGACTCGGAATCGCTTGTGGTATGGCCATAGCTAAGCCAAAATCTAATTTTTATGTTGTTCTAAGTGATGGAGAACTTCAGGAAGGATCAGTATGGGAGTCGGCGCTCACAATTGGTGCTTTGAATCAAAAAAATATAGTTGTGATAGTTGATAACAATGACCTTCAAAGTTCTACTCGAGCTACAGACACTCATCCAAATTTATACCCTATTCACAAAAAATTTAAGGAATTTGGATGGGAAGTTGGTCAGTGTAAAGGGCACTCTAGTGCCGAAATATACTCAAATATAAGTTCTCGAAATAAAAAAAAACCATATGCATTAATTGCTAAAACAATTAAAGGATATCCAATAAGCTTTATGAAAAATATTCCAATGTGGCATTATAGATCTCCAAATAATGAGGAATACCATGCTGCTTTAAAGGAAATAGAAAATTTATGAGAAATACCTTTGCTGAAGCTCTATATAAAAATGCTATAAAAAATAAAGATATATTCATTGTAGTTGCTGATATTTCCCCTGCAGGAAATATGATAAAATTTCAAAAAAAATACCCAAGAAGATTCATTAATGTTGGTGTAGCAGAGATGTCAATGATTAGTATATGTGCTGGCCTTGCCCTTGAGGGAAAAAGGTCGTTTGCATATACTATTGCTAACTTTACTTTATACAGGCCATTTGAGATGGTAAGGAATGACTTATGCTATCAAAATATTCCTGTGACTATAGTTGGTATGGGATCTGGTACAACATATGCAACTCTGGGAGGCACTCATCTCACACAAGAAGATGTATCAGTTGCAAGATCAATCCCTAATATGTCAGTAATTGCCCCTGCAGACCCTCTTGAATTAGAGTCTGCGATAGATTTTTGTTGCAATGAGTCGACTTCACCCATTTACCTTAGAATAGGAAAATCCGGAGAAGAAAACTTTACACATCTGTCAAAAGAGAAATGGAAATATGGTAAAATCAGAAAAATTACTAATGGAAAGGATGTTTGTTTTCTTACCTATGGAAATATAATTAAGAAAGCATTCAGAGTTAATGAAGTTTTGAAAAAAAAAGGAATAAGCAGCGCAATATATAGCTGCAGTACTTTAAAACCATTTGATCAACATGGTTTAAAAAAAATAATGAGAAATTTTAAAAATATTGTCATTATCGAGGACCATTCAATAATTGGGGGTTTAAATGAAATTGTTAAGTCAAATGCTTTTGACTTTAAGTACAGCGGCAAAATATTTAGTTTTGCTTTGCAGGATAAATTTATAAATAATTATAAATCTCAAGATGACTTACTAAACAGTCATGGCTTAAGTGATCAAACTATAATCAAAAAAATCATAGAGGATTTAGACTAAAAGTAATGAGATTAAAGAATTATATAACAAATTATCACACTTCAACTAAGAGAGATTATTTAGAAAGAATGAATAATGACAAAGTGAATTGTATGATAGAAGCTAAGAAATACTCTAAAAATTATTGGGATGGTGATCGAAAATACGGATACGGCGGATATAAATATATTCCTGGAAAATGGAAACCGTTAGCTCAAGATATTATTTCTAATTATAATCTTTCTGATAACTCTAAAATATTAGATGTAGGATGTGGAAAGGGCTACCTATTACTAGAGATAAAAAAATTATTACCAAAAATTCAATTAACTGGAATAGATATTTCAAAATATGCACTCGATTGTGCGCCTAAAGAAATTAAAGATAATTTTTTCATTTATAATGCAAAAGATAAGCTGCCATTTGATAATGACTCATTTGACTTGGTAATTTCAATCAATACAATCCATAATTTAAAACTTTATGATGTTCAAAAATGTATCACTGAGATAGAAAGAGTTGGTAAAGAAAAATACTTAGTTACTGAAAGCTTTAGGAATGAGAAAGAACAGTTTAATCTTCAATGTTGGGCTTTAACTTGTGAGTCATTCTTTGATGAAACAACATGGATAGATATATTTAATAATTGTAATTACACTGGTGATTATGAACTTATCTATTTTGAATAAATTTAAGATTAATAGAGTAAATGCAATTATTTATCGATCAGATAAAAAGATCCTTTTAAAAAAAAATATATCGCAAAATGACTTTATAGGTGATTGGAATTTTGTGAATGAAGCTATTGAATATCATGAGTCTGAAATAGATGCATTTCGAAAACTTTTAAAGTTAAATTTTAATATTGAAATAAAAAAAAATATTCAATTAAATTGCTTAAAAAATGAAGGAAATTTATTAATAAATCACTACTTTCCTTTAAATTTAGAAGATGAAAAATTGAATTTTAAATCAACAAATAAAAGTGAATATGGGTGGTTTTCACTCTGTGAAATAATTGACCTTAATCTCTCTCCTCAGTTATATCTCAACTTAAAATTTATTTTTAATTTCTTTGAAACTATTTTTTCTAATTATATAGAGTCAATTCATAAAGATTTTGAATTAAAATTAATTAAAAAATATAAATTAGAAAAAAAAAATAATCGCGTTTTCTATGCAAAAAAACAAAACTTTGAGCTATCGTATCAATGTTTGTACTTATTTTTACTACTGTCTACTATTAGAAAAATTCCAGTAAGTAGGATCTGCCTGCACAACAATGATAAGTCTTTAATTCATGAAATGTATATGTTTCATTCTTGTCCTTCTGAAGTTGGACCACTTAAACAACTCACATTTGAGAGTATATCATATCACATTATTGATGGATCACTTGAGATTGAAATTTTAGATAATAATAAATTAAGTGTAACTCTTTCTTCAAAAAAAGATGGAACTGGAGGTATTAGTAGTTATAGGATGAATCCAAGTGATTTTAGAATAATCAAAAGTATATCAGAATTTTGTATATTCCTAGAAGTCAATAACGGTCCATTCAAAGATGAAGATACAATTTGGTTAAAAAATTGACGACTTATAATAATTTTCTTTTAACCAGATTTAAAATTTGATTAAAATTTTTAGGTACCAAATTTGTTGTTTTAATTACTTTTTCTGCATTTAGTGAGATATTAACTGGTTGATTTTCTACCCCAGGAAATTCATTGAGTTTTTTATAAATAATTGGTTTCTTTATATTATAACGTGGAGGCAGTTTATTAATAAGACTTTCTAGCATATATTTTCTAGAAATATGTTCATTTGAAGATAAATGATAAATACCATTAACTTCTAAATTGATTAGTAAATTTATAAATTTACAAAGATCATTAATTTCAATAGGTGAAAATTTATTATCATAAGCACAAATAATTTGTTCATTATTGCTTATTTGTTTAACCCAATTTGCGATCAATGTATTTCCACTTAAGTTTGTGTCAATAATCTTTGATATTCTATAAATTTGAAAATATTCAAAGTTATTTTGTATGAAATTCTCGATTTCGTACTTTTGTATTCCATACTCAAAAGTTGGATTAGGTATATCGGTTTCGATGTAGTTTCCTTTATGTCCATCGAATACATTATCTGATGAAGTAAAAATAGGAATAATTTTATTTCGCTTAATACACAAAAGTATTTTTTTTATACAATCTACGTTTACCTTGTAAGCTAATGAGGGATTGGAGATTATTAATTTATAATTATGAATACCACTTAATATTATTACATAATCAAGTTTACCAACTAATCTAACTAAATCATCAAAACTGTCCTCTATAATATTGAAATAAATACTATCGATTTGCTCATTAGTAAAATGAGTTTGTATAACTTGAAAATTTTTAAGGTGATTTGAAAGTGACTTACCTAAGTAACTTGATGATCCAAGAATCAATATTTTTTTTTTACTTTGCTTTTTCATTAAATATTGAATGTTTGCTTAGAGGAAAAATAGATTTTATTTTTATGTTTGTACCTTTAATTAGTTTGATTTTTTCAATGATTTTATTTTCGTTAGTAAGACTAACTGATAATAATATTAAAATTTTTTTATATTTTTTTATTTCATTTGATGAAACTATCTTTATTTTCATATTTGGAAGGTATAAGTTTTGCTTGTTCTTATTATCGTCAAATACTACTGATATATATTTCTCTAAATTAAAAAAAGATATGAAAGCAATAGATAAATGTCCTGCTCCAAATACTGCGATATTATAATTTTCATGTTTTATTTTGAAGTTAAGGAAGTGATTTACATATTTTTTAGATAATAAAAAATTTTTTTTATAATCTTTGCCAAGAGTAATTTGGTTTTTCAATTTTAATTTGTTAAGTATAAATTTCTTTTTTAGAGAAGTTTTTTTTATTGCAATATTAATTGAAGGTTCATTAGGATAATTAGTAATTTTTTTATATACTATTTGAAAACCAAATTTAGATATTGATGAAATGAGTGTATCCATTGTATAATAAAATAAATGCTCTTCCCAGAGCATCGTATAGTCTTTACTTTCAAGTAATTTAGAACAATCTGGTATTTCTAAAAGTATTATCCCATTTTCTTTTATTAGAATTTTTATTGATTCAGCAAATTTTTCTTGATCAAATACATGCTCCCAAATATGTCTCACAATTAATAAATCTGCTGCTCCATATTTTTTGAGAATTTTTTTTGCGTTTTTTTTAGTAAGAGCAGCTTGTATACTTTCAACCCCTAATTTATTTCTAATTAAGAGATCGTTTTCATTATTTAGACGCCAGGTTTTGTGTCCTTTTTTCTTAAATCTATTTAAAGTGGAGTCATCTTTAAATGAAAGACCACCTATGTTTGCTTTAGTATTAGAAAGGAACTTGCAGTCTAGCTCCTCAACTAATAAATCTAAATGATCTTCCGGTTCATTATATGTGAGCCAATTTACTAAAGGTTGTAGTTTTTTTGGATTTGTAGGGTCTTTTAATTGAATTAAACCATTTTCTTGATCTTGCACAAGTGTCAAATTGATACACTTTGTTTTTTGGTTTATGTTTGATTTAAACCGATTTGCAACTGGTTGATTATTTAATCTAATAAGAATATTATTTTTTTTCATAACTATTTATGAAATCACTAATTCCTTCTTTTAAGTTAAAGAATTTGTAATTTTTTATTATTTTTTTTAATTTATCGTTTGAAAATTTTATATTAATTTTTGGCCTACTTCTTGACTTATTATTGATCTTCATGTTTTTAAATTTACTTTGTAGTATTTCAGTAACTTTTTTATAGGTATAACTTTCTCCAGAAACAAGATTGAATAAACCAGTATGATTTGAAATAAGTAAAAGATAAGTAATATTTATTACATCTTTATAGTAAACAAATTCTCTAAGCTCTGAACCATCACCCCACAAAATTACTTCTTTTTTCTCTAGCGCATTACATATAAATTTAGTTGGGCCATAACCTCTAGATTGATCACCTTTACCATAAATTAATGGTGGTCTGATTATAGTTAAATTTATCTTCAAATCGTTGCAAACTTTCTGTAATAAATACTCTGATGATATTTTACCTATGCCATAAAAACTACTTGGTGATACCTTGGTTAATTCAGTGATGAGCCTTGACCTTGTTTTATCTTCACCATAAACTGCCGCCGAACTAAAAAAAACTATTTTACTTACATTTTCATTTAGTGATTTCGCTAAATTTGTTATTATTTGAAGATTTTTTTTATACGCAATTAAATCATCACCCAACTGTCTTTTTATTCCTGCACAAAAAACTATATAACAATTTTCTGAAAACATTTTTGATAGTTTTTTAATACTTGAGTTATTTAGTAGATTAATTTGCTTACTAGAAATTTTACTAATCCTTGAAGCTAATTTTTTTTTTTTGATAAGGTTTACTAATTCTTTACCTATAAAGCCTGTATGTCCTATTATTATTAAATGCATTTCATAAAAATATATAATCCTTAGCCTAAGATCAAAAGAATTATTATAATAGAAGACAGGGTTATTTGACATAAATAAAGTAAAAATATAATGTTCAATATTTATGAATGAATTGCCAAAACAAATAAGAATTTTAAAGAATGAACCAATTTTATTTTTAACATTGCCAATTTCTTTACCGATACTAATAATAATTATTTTAATATCACCAATAATACATATAAGAATTGGTTTTCTTCACAATGATAGAATTGGTCATTTTTCACTTAATACTGAATTATATTTATTAGAAAAAAAACATTTTAAAGAAAAATTAAGTTCAATTTTCAAAATAGATTTATTTTATTTACCAAGAAAAAATTCTTGTAATAAAACCTTAGAAAAATTATGGAGACAAAAATTAATATTTTTACCAAAGATTATTTTAAGGCCATTATGTCTTATTATTAGATCGTCTAGAGTTTTAAGTAAGTATTTTCGTTGTGGAGATACATCGAATGGTGAGCGAGACATTCACGGTTTGTTAGATATTTATTCACCCACTATAAAATTGTCTGAAGAATTCATTTCAAAAGGTAAGGAAGAATTAAAAAAAATTGGAATTCCAGAAAGTGCAAAAATTGTATGCTTAATTGCAAGAGATAAAGCATATTTAAGGAAAATTTACAAAGTAGATGCAGCTCAACATAATTATCGCGATGTCGATATAAATGACTTCATTCCAGCAGCTGAAGAATTAACTAAACACGGTTACTATGTTTTAAGAATGGGTTCAGTAGTATCTAAGTCAATGAATGTAAAAAATAAATTTATTATTGATTATGCTTATGATGGCCATAGAACTGATTTCTTAGATATATATTTGGGTGCAACTTGTGAATTTTGTATAACAACATCTCTGGGATTTGATAATATTCCAATGATATTTAGGAGACCTAACTTATACATAAATCACGCACCTTTATTTTGGTTAAGATTAGAAAGAAAAGACAATATTGAAGTACCAGCCATTTATTATTCAAATAAGTTAAGAAAATACTTAACTTTAAGTGATACATTTAAAGATAATATAAGTGACATATTAAGATCTGAGATATTCAATGAAAAGAACATAACTATAATTCAAAATAGTCCAGAGGATATACAAGAAGCTGCGATAGAAATGGTTTTTAGATTAAATAAAAAATGGAAAAGTACTCAAGAAGAAAGTGATTTACAAAATAAGTTCAAAGAAATATTTCCTAACAAAAGAATTATAAATAACATGAGATACCACGGAGAAATAAATTCAAATATTGGTTCTAATTTTTTGAAGAAAAATAGATGGTGGATTAAATAAAGTCGTTAATCAAATAATTTTTTTTTGCCTTGGTACCAATTATTTTTTTCCATTTTGTTGGGGAAATTCCTTTCCCAGGCCGTTTGGTAGTTAAATTACTGATGGTAAATATATCACCTTTTCTGATATTAGTTTTTGCTACAATACTTTTTCTTATAAATTTAATATTTTTCTTTTCATTTTTTGAAATATTCTTTTTTCCATCTCCTGAAAGAACTAATTCTACATTTCTTATAGATTGAATCATATTTGCAAATTCTTTGGGCTCTAAACTTGATTTATGATCAGGCCCTTTTAGTTTTTTATCTAATGTAATATGCTTTTCAATAAAAGTAGCACCAAGTACTACTGAAGCAACAGCAGCTTCAATTCCAAGTGTATGATCTGAGAATCCTACTTCAGTCTTTGTTAATTTCTTTATGTAAAGCATTGCCTTTAAGTTGATATCTTTTAATGATGCAGGGTAATCACTAACACAATGTAAAATAGTTAGTTTCTTCTTTTCTAAGCCACTTTGTAACAAGAATTGTATTGTTTCACGAATTTCTTTTATTGTTGATGCTCCACTGGAGATAATTGTTTTTTTATTTAACTTAGCTACTTCTTCTAGAAGAGGTATATTATTAATTTCTCCAGATGGAATTTTGAAACAATTGACTTTTAGTTTTTTTAAAAGATTTAAACTTGAAATATCAAAGACCGAAGAAATAAATTTTATGTTATTTTTTTTTGAATAACTTAACAATGTTCGAAGGTCGTTTTCAGACAACTCATATTTTTTTAGCATTTGATATTGAGATGATCCTTTTTCAGTATTTTTTATTTGATAATGAGCTTTTTTTGCTTTTCTAGTTACTAAATGATCAGTTTTATATGTTTGGAATTTTACATAATCAGCTCCACATTTTGAAGCTATCTTAATTAGTTTCTTTGCTTTGAATAGATCACCGTTATGATTAACTCCAACTTCAGCAATAATTGATACCTTTTTATTGTTCTGCATTTATTGATTTTTATATATTATAGAACCAGATCTAATAACTGAGTCATTCTCAATTGTGATATTTTGATTCACGATAACACCTGAACCCACAAAACTTGACTCACCCACAACTGCAGATCCATTCAGTATCACCCCTGTTGAAATATGACAATTATCTCTAATGATTACATCATGTTCAATTAATGATTTTGAGTTAATTATACAATTTGCTCCTATTGATGAACCTGCATTGATAACAACATTGTGCATTATAATAGAACTTTCACCAACTGTAGAATTATCAGAAATTACTGAGTTTGGTGATATGATTGTTGGCAAGGAATATCCAATTTTTTTTAATAAATTATAATAATATTTTCTATTTTCATTAGATTTAATTTGCCCAATACCTATGACGGCGCTCTGGCAGTCTAGGAAACATTTCTCTAATAAACTTTCATCTCCGATAACTTTATATCCTAATACTTTTTTTCCTAACTCACTGCTTAAACCTATAAGGCCAATAATTTTATGTTTATTTTCTTTTTCAATAATTTCAATGCAAGACTTTGCATGACCTCCAGCACCAATTATTAATATATTATTATCGTTTTTCATTTAATGTTATATTGCTTGGAATATTTATCACTGCAGAATATATTTTTTTTGCATTAATTAAATTCATTTTTGGAAATCTCCTAAGATGATTTAATTCAGGTAAAATTTTCCAAGCAGGGCGGCATTGAAGTCCATGATTATTTAAGTTTTTTATGATTATGTTTTTTTTAGATACGTGCTTATTTTTTAAAATAATTGTTTGAAACCAATAATTACTTTTACAATTTTTGGGCTCTTTAAATAAATCAACATATTCATTGTTAGAGAAATTATACTTATAAGAAGAATACAATTTTCTTTTATTTTTAAGTATTTTTTTTATATTTTCCATTTGTGCTAACCCTAAGGCTGCATTCAGATTAGGCATTCTATAATTAAAACCTAGTCTATCATGGATATATTCCCAATGATGTGATTTTTTTGAGGTTGCCGCTAAATGTCTGGCCAATTTATCGTATTCTTTATTATTAGTTAATATGGCTCCACCTCCACCAGTTGTAATTGTTTTATTTCCATTAAAACTTAGAACACCTAAACTGCCAAAAGTGCCGGTATGCTTTTTTTTATAAAAACTGCCAATTGATTCAGCTGAGTCTTCAATGATTTTAAGGTTAAATTCTCTTCCTAGTTTTAGTAGTTGACTTATATTAACCGGATGACCAAATGTATGTACTGGAATTATAGCTTTAATAATTTTATTGGTCTGCTTGTTAATCGTATAACCATTTTTTTTTATTGAAATACTTTGTAGATAATCTCTTAATCTACTTACGTCTATTCCTAAAGTATTCATTTCTGAGTCAACAAAGTGTGGTGTAGCATTTAAGTACATTACAGCATGAGCTGTTGCTGCGAAAGTCATTGCTGGCATTAAAACCTCATTTTGCTCCTCTACACCAGCAACTATAAGTGCAATTTGCAATGCAGAAGTCCCACTATTTAACAAAGAGACGTATTTTACTGAAGTGAAATCTTTTAACTTATTTTCAAGTTTTGATATAAAAGGTCCTGTTGTAGAGACAATATTCATATCAATACAATCTTTAAGATACTTCTTTTCATTTCCTAAGAAAATTGGATCGTGAAGCTTTGCAGATTTATGTTTAATAGAATTTCTTATACAATCTATAATATTTTTTGATGCAATGTCCATCTTAGTTTCATTATAAATTAAATATATTTGATTTATATTTTTCTATGTTTTCTTTTTTTGAAAACCAATTTATTGTTTCTGTTAATCCTTCTTTGAGAGAAAATTCATTATTAAATTTTGTTAATTTTTTTAATAAACTATTGTCACACAATAGCTGTTGTACCTCAGAGCTATTTGGTCTTTTCCTTTTTTCATCTACAGTATAATCAACTTCTTTTTCCATTATCTCACAAATTAATTTATACAGAGATAACATTGATATTTCCTCATTTGAACCAATATTAACTGTTTTACCTACAGCTTCATCACTATTAGAAATAAGCATAGTAGCTTTGCAAGTATCTTTCACATAATTTAGATCTCTTGTTGGAGATAAATCTCCAAGCTGCACTGTACCTGTATTTGAAAGTATTTGAGAAATAATGGTTGGAATAATGGCTCTTGCAGATTGTCTGGGTCCAAAAGTATTAAAGGGTCTTACAATTGTTATTGGATAATTATAAGAATAATAAAAACTCATTACCATAGCGTCCGCTGCTATTTTACTTGCACTGTAAGGTGATTGAGGTTTAAACGGATGTTTTTCATCAATGGGAATATAGTTAGCTGTACCATAAACTTCACTTGTTGATATATGAATAAGCTTACCAACTTTATTTTTATGACAAGCTTCAGCAATATTAAATGATCCTATTGTATTAGTTTCCAAATAACTTCGAGGAGCTATGTAAGAATATGGTATTGCAATTAAAGCGGCTAGATTAAAGACAATATCAACATTACTACAAATAGTCTGGCAAAATGAGCTGTCTCTTATATCGCCGCTGCATATCTCTATTTTGTCTTTACAACTAAGATCTTCTAGCCATCCCCAATTGTTAAATGAATTGTACTGACTTAAAACTTTTAAATCATAGCCTTCACTAAAAAGCAACTCAGTCATGTGGGAACCAATAAATCCATCAGCACCCGTTATCAAAGCTTTCATAATAAAGTTATCATTTTAAAAATTTATATATATATTGTAAAAAAAATACATCAATAAGAATTTATTATGGGTAAAACAGTAGGTTTTATTTTCGCTAGAGGTGGTTCTCAGGGGTTGAGAAAAAAAAATATTCATCCTTTTCTTAAACAACCTCTAATTACTCACTCGATTAAATTTCTAAAATCAATAAAAAAAATAGACTCAATTTATGTATCAAGTGACAACAATACCATATTAGAAATTGCGAAAAAAAATAAAGTCAACACAATAAAAAGACCTCTAAAGCTGTCTAGTAATAATTCTTCAGAATGGAGTGCTTGGAAACATGGGATTAATTATGTAAAAAAAAAACAAGGTGATTTTTCTACATTTGTATCAATACCACCAACCGCACCTTTGAGAACAGTCAATGATATTAGAAAAGGATTAAAAAAATTTGAAAGTGTGGATTGTGATATATGTATTAGCTACACAAAATCTCAAAGAAGTCCATATTTTAATATTGTCAAAGAATATAAAAAACAATATCTAAAACTTTTTGATAAATCGTATAAAATCTCAAATCGACAAGATGTTCCTGTAACATATGACATCACAACACTATTCTATATTGCTAGTCCTGATTACATTTTAAATAATAGTCATATATTTGATGGTAAAGTGGTTGGAGTCGAGATACCAAAATCTAGAAGTATCGATATCGACGATATTTTAGATTTGAAAGTTGCTGAATTTTTAAAAAAATATAAAATTCAGTAGTATGCTTTCTAATAAAACTTTTATTGTACTTGGATCATGTGGTCTTATAGGCAAGTCAGTGATTACATCAATATTAGAAAATAATGGAAATGTAATTGCAATAGACAAAAATAAAAATCTGAATAATGATCTTTTAAAATCTTTTGACAAATTTAAAAATAATATTGAAATATTAACTTTAGATATAAAAAATGAAGCTGAATTAAAAAAAGTTTTATTACAAACAAATAATCTAGATGGACTCGTTAATTGCACTTACTTAAAAAATAAAAATTATGGTACAGAATTTTTAAAGGTTTCTATTAACGAATTTAATGATAACATAAATTTAGGCCTAGGTTCATTCTTTCTAGTAGCCCAACTTTGTGTCAAAAGATTTAAAAAATATAAAAAACCATTTAACCTAGTTAATATAGGGTCAATTTATGGAGTAATTTCTCCAAAATTTAGAATATATAAAAATACTAATATGGTTCCACCTGTTGAATACTCAGCCATAAAATCTGCTTTAATTCATTTGACAAAATATATAGCAAAATATGTTAACAACTCAAAATTCAGGTGTAATTGTGTATCTCCAGGTGGAATTGATGATAAGCAACCTAAGGTATTTAAACACAGATATAGAAAAAATACATTTGGAAAAGGGCTAATGGATCCAAAAGACACATCAAACCTAATTACTTTTTTATTATCAGATAAAAGTAGATCAATAAATGGTCAGAACATTATTATTGATGATGGTTTCACATTATAGTTTTTAAGTAATTAAGTTGAAGAATATAATTATAGGAACTGCTGCTTTTGGTTTACCTTATGGTTTGTCAAACAATAATTTTCCAGTCGAATTAGAAAAAATTAAAAGTATAATAAATACAGCAGATGAACAAAAATTACTTGAGTATGATACTGCTCCTAGCTATGGAAAAAGTGAGACATTATTGGGAAAATACACACAGAAGGAAATTTTAATATCAACAAAAACTCATCAAATAAACAAAGAAAAAATATCTTCCGAAGATATAAAAATTATTTCTAATACATTTAAGAAATCAATGAAGAGTACTAATAGAAATACTTTTGAAAATCTTTATATACATTCTCCTTCTGATTTAATTAATCAAGGAGGGGAATATGTATATGAATGGCTTGAAAATTTAAAATACAATAAACATATCAATAAAATAGGTGTTTCAGTTTTTCATATTAAAGATCTAGAAACAATTTTGAAGAAATATAAAATAGATGTTGTACAAATACCACTCAACTTGTTTGATCAACGATTTTTAAAATCTGGTATGATTTCTAATTTACGAAGTCTTAATATTGAAATAAATATTCGAAGTATATATTTGCAAGGCTTGCTACTCAAACCTATGAATAAAATTCCTAAATATTTTGATGAGTTCAAAAAATATTTTGATCAAGTTGATGATTTTATAAGCCAAATGGGATTATCTAGAATACAATTATGCTTCTTGTTCGTTAAGCAAATTAGTGAAGTAAATAAAATTATAATTGGTTTTAAAAACAAAAATCAAATAAGTGATCTTCTCTCTATTGATAAAATGGATATAAATTTACCGAATCTGAGTTATTTAGCTTCGAATGAAATTAATTTAATTTATCCTACTAAGTGGTGGTCTAAATAAAATGGATAACAGAATAAAATACTGGAATAATGACTACACAAAATATTGGCTAAGTAAAGTAAATGAGGCAAATAATAAAACAATCAAAAATAAAATAAAAACAAGTTCAGACAAATTTTATAATAGTTCGATAGAGTTATTAAATATCAAAAAAAATGAAAAAGTTCTCGAAATGGGAGTGGGTTTTGGTAGAAGTATTATTTTCTTATCAAAATTAACTAAGGATTTGTACGCTCTTGATATTTCAGAAAGTATGATTGAAGAGGCAAAAAAAACAAAAATTGAAAATGTTAAATTTTTTGTATGTGAGTCAGAAAATACAAATTTTAATAAAAACTATTTCGATAAGATTATATGTTTTGCATCATTTGATGCTATGTACCAAAATAAAGCATTATTAGAAATAAATAGGATCTTAAAGGTAGGCGGTAAAGTTATCTTAACAGGTAAAAATGATAATTATTTTGATAACGATTTAGAAGCTTTAGATGCTGAAATTGGAGCGCGCAAGAAAGGTCATCCAAACTTTTTCACAAATTGTGATAAACTGATTAGAGATATCAGTAAATTTGGATTTAAAATTGATATCAATCATTTTTATTTAAGAAGGGGTGATTTTGGGAATTTAGAACCATTGAAAAAGATGCCTAACAAATTTTATGAATATTTGATTATATTAGAAAAGAAAATGGAAATAAATTCAGAAAAAATTTTAGATCTAATTATATCAAATTCATATTCAAAAACATTTGAAAGAGTAAATGATAAATTAAAGAATAGTAAATAATTTTAAATCATATTTATTTTAGATTACTAAACTTACAAAATAAAAGTGCGTCTTCATATGATTTATTATAGTAAATTTGTTTTTTTCTTATTCCATCAGGAGTCATTTTATATTTTTTAATGATAGAAAGCATTCCCTTATTTGGTCTGATAGTGCCTGCTGTAATTTTTCTTATTCTTTTTTTTTTGAATAAATAGTTGCAAAATGTTGCCCATGCATCACTCCCCACACCAGTATTCCAAAATGAAATTTCACCGATCATAATTCCAATATCTGCAGTCTTATTTTTTTCTGATATATAAGCTGTAATAGTTCCTATAAACTTATCATCTGATATTGTATTAATAGCACAAAATAGATTATTTGATTTTTTAAAACTATCCATGTATATTTTGCATGTCTTTTGGGTATGATTTATAAAACGTTGGCTGCTAAATTTCGTTATTGTTTTATTATTTAACCATCCGATATATTCCTTGCTTAGATGATTATTTTTGAATTTACTTAAATAAACTTTTTTTCCAATAATTTTCATTTACAAACCTTCAATTTGAAAAACATCAATTAGGAATATCACATTTTTAAACAAAATATTAAATAATAATGAAAATTATAGTATTTTTAATAAGATATACAAAATAACTACACATAATGAAAACTAGAGCCAGAAAAAATACTATAAAACAAATTAAAGTAAATAAATGTAATGTTTGCAGCTCTAAAAATGTAAAAGACTTAAACATTTATAAAAACTATTTTTTACAGAATATGAATCTTAATGTAAAAATTGGTTATTCCATTTGTAAGAGTTGTGGTTTTATTTTTCAAAACCAGTTTCTCGGTGATAAATTTCTAGATGATTATTATAAAAGTAGTCCAATGAAAAGAGATAAAAAAGCCTCTTTTTACGAGAAAGAGCAATCAACCGATCAATTAAATTTTTTAAGTCAAATCAAAGATTTAAAAAATAAAAAAATTTTAGAAATTGGTGCTCATACTGGAATTTTTCTATCAGCTTTAAATAAAAAATATAAATGTACATGTTACTACGATGAATTAAGTAAAGATGCAAAAAAAATACTTGTTCAACGCAAAAATCTCATTGATGTTTCAAAACTTAAAAAAAAAGAAAAAGTTGATATTGTAGTATTGAGACATGTTTTAGAACATATTTCAGATCTTGAATCTTTTTTATATAAAATAAAGGCAAAATTGAATAAAGATGGTTCTCTTTTTATTGAAATTCCAGATTGGTCATATTTAGATAAAAATACTGATCAATTGTTATTTGAACATATCTGTCAATTTAATTCACATAGTATTTCGACACTTCTATGGAAAAATGGATTTACAATTGAGAAAATGGAGAAAAGTATTAACCCAAACGATCCTACTACCCCTAATAGAGTCATGAGAATAATTTGTACTTTAACAAATCTAAAATGTAATAAAAAAAGTGATATAAAACAAGTGCAGTCATTTTTTAATTCCCAATCGATTTCGTGGATGGCAGTTCTAAATAAACTTTTAGCAAATAAGTATAAAAACCACAAAATTGCTTTAACTCCATCTAGTCATCTTACTTTTACAGCATTACTTGAGACAAACTTATATAAAAAAAATATTGTAGGAATTTTTGATGGTAATAAAAAAAAACAAGGAACTGAAGTAATGAAGATTAGAGTATTTGATTATAATTATTTAAAGAATGTAAAACCTGAACTAATATTAATTTTTTCACTTGGCTTTGAACCTGAAATTAGAAATGCAATTAAAAATGTAAATATTAATTGTAAGATTCTATCAATTTCTGAACTTATTAAAGAAGGCTAGTACCAACCTTTTCCAAAAGTAATATATTTATCTTGTTTTTTTAAAGAAAAGTCATCTGTACTTGTAAACGATATATGAGTATTACTATCATTTTGGCTTTCATTGTGTAACATTTTTGTAGACAATCCACTGAATAACCATTTATCTTGATCATCATTAAAATCCCAATATTTTTTATTTCTAAATTGATTCAAAATGAAATCGAGTGACTTGTCTTTTATACCAAGCCACGTCTGAAATAAGTTTAAATGTTCAACTGGATTTAATTCATAATTTTTAACTAAATTAATTGCCGCTAATCTAGAGAGTCTTTTAAATCGGATTTCTCTTGAAGCGTGATCTGTTACTTTCGAAAAACCATGTTTGTATAATTTAATTAAGTCATGTAAATTCATATAATTATAACAATCAACGTAATCGTAAGTATCAAAGGTTCTATTAAATTTAGTTGATCTATAATTATACAGTTTAATCATCTTCTCATGCTGTGCTTTCGGATCCCATCTCAGATAATTTCCTAGATAAATGCCCCTAATTCCAATTGACTCAATATCAAAAGAGTCAGGATACCTATATTGCCATATATCTTCCTCATTTAAAAAATTTGAAACTTGCACAAGATCATCTGCTTCAATTCCCATCAGGTCATGATCTTTTCTGTACCTTCTTGTCATTTCAACTTCGTGTTCATGTGAAAACATACCCACTTGTTCCATGCCCTGATGCGCGCCCCATATGATGAGAGGAATTTTAAATCTTACAGCTGTTTGAACTGGAAATGCTGTATGACCAGCAAGAATTGGCCAGTAAATACTTCCAAAATCAATTAGCGATTGCCTTGTTATTTTTTTAACCAAAAATGGATTTACGTTTTGAAATAAAATATCACAATTGAATTTTATTCTTAAATTTGACAAATTATGAATGCCAATTCTCGTATTAAAATATTTATTATATGCAACAACAAGTGGATTTAAACCAAGTTTCTCAGTAACAATGTGCATAATGTAATAGCTGTCTTGTGATCCTGAAACAGGTACTATGCAATCATAGTTTTTTTTGTTCTTTCCCTTGTAATCTTTGACAAGATCAACAAGGAGGTTCCATCTATGCTCCCAGTCTAATTTATCCTTTTCTTCATGCACTATACAGCCTGAACAAAGGCCTGTTTCATCGAAAGTAATTCCTAATGGGTGATCTGAACTGTAAAGACATTGTCTACAAAATTGAAAATCTTTCATCTAAAAACTCCAATTTTCTCTTCGATATTCAGCATTTCTAAGGTTGTTGTTATTTAAAAGTTTTTTAAAATTTTGCATTTGATTTTCTTTATAATTTAAAAAATTACCTAAACCAATTGCAGATACATTACTTATACTCAAAGCCTTATCAATGCTTGTTAAATTATTAAGCCCACCAAAGGGTATTATTGAAATATTTAATTCTCTGAATTTTTCAATTATATCCATATTAAATGAATTATTATAGCCCTCATTAATTTTATCTATAATAACTAACTCAGAAATAAATTTTATTTTTTGATTAAAATCTTTAACATCTATTTTTACCTCTTTGCTATTACTATAGTTGTAATAAAGAATTTTATTGTCTTTTAAAACTACTGGTAGAGTTGCAATAATTGCCTGTTTACCTAAGGTTTTAGAAGCTTTCTCAACTTCGATTGGATTTTCATGTAACAGCTTCTCAATTAAGACTCTTTCTGCACCCTCTTTTACAATTCTTATAGCTTCATCTGAATTTCTAATTCCTCCACCGAATACCAAGGGAGTACTTACATTTAAATTTAATATCTTCTCTAATAAGGTCATATTTGGTCCCTTATTTCTCTCATTTCTGTCTATATTTATAACTACTATTTCGTCTACGTTCCATCTATCTAAATTTTCAATAACACATTCAATACTACCAATAGGCAGATATTTTCGATAACCAAAGGATTGAACTACAAGATTGTCTTTTACAATTACAAATGCGGAGAGTCTCTTTTTTATCATTGAATCAGATTTATTATTGTTTTTTTCAAAATACTTTCTCCAGGTGCTTGACTTTTCTCGGGATGAAATTGAAAGCCAATTGTTTTCTTGTTTCTTACTACACTGGGAAATTTTATTTTATACGATGTTTTGCAAATTTTATATTTTTCTGGAGTATCAAAAATATAAGAATGATTGAAGAAAAAAAAACAATCTTCGTAGTTTTGGAATAACTTATCTTTTTTTTCATTATTGATTTTATTCCATCCTATATGCCAGGAATTTTTTCCAAGCTGCGTTACTTTTCCAGGTATTATTTTAAGACCTTGGGTATGACCAAATTCACTTGATACGTCAGATAATAATTGCATACCTAGACATATACCTATCAATGGTTTATCTTTATAAGCATGTTCTATCAAAAAATTGAATAAACCTTTTCGTTTTAAATCATTTACTGCATTTGGAAATGCTCCTACACCTGGTAAAATAATTAAGTCACAATCATTTAATTGAGAAATTTCATCAGAAATAATTACTTTAAAATTTAATTTAATTAGTACTGCTCGAAGAGAAAAACTATTGCCACAACTATAATTAACGATACCTACTGAAATTTGGCTCATTTCCCAAAACCAACTTTAAATTTAGGGATAATTTTGCCATTATTTTTTATTTCAAATAATTCTTTATTTACATCTTTCCTGACCTGGCTCCAAAATTCATCAATTGTAATATCAATATAATCACAAAAATCATTAATATATTTTTCACTACAGCTACCATCATATTTTTCTACAATCTTAATACCTTCTTCTCTGGTTATTCCCTCATTTCTAATACTTTCATTTATATGGTCAGAAACTCTACCAAAGCCATATTTATAATATTTTATCATTTGATTTAAAGTAACCCAGTCTTCATCTAATGAACTAACTTTCGTTATATCGCCAGTTTCTTTAACAGTGTTATCTCTTATGCTTAGTCCATAACTTGATGAATACATTCCATTCCTTACCAAAGACCAATCATTCCAAAACCAACCTAAATAGACTATTTGGATATTAGTTTGTTCAAACTCTTCGGCCAATGGATATTCATAAGGTTTTATGTTACTAAAATTATAATCTTTTTCGCTTAGCCAATCTAAGGTTCCACCTGAAACAGTATTCATATACTTTAAATTATTCCCATCGTAACCTGTCTCCCCAACCGTACTCATGTCCCCTAATTGCAAACCCGGATTTTCTCCCCAAAGTATTAATGGTATTTTATATCTTAATGCAAGTCTCGGAACTGAACTTACTATTGCCTGCTCTGTTCCTCTTGCCCAGTTTGTCTTAGAAAAAAATCCATCTCTCATAATTTTTTTCCATGTTCTAGCTCCTAATGAGTGGATTACAACATCAAAGCCCAAATCTATTAGATTTGATAAATTTTCAGCCCCCCTATCAGTAACCTGCTCAGGTGGATAAGTTAAGCAAACTAATAGTGGATTAACTTTTAATTTTTCTCTTACCCAAAGTGCTTGTCTTGTACTATCCTTACCTCCACTTACACCAATAATACAATCAAACTTGGAGTGACTCGATTTATACTTCGGATCTTTAATAAGTTTTTTTAAAATATTTAGCCTTTCATTCCAGTCTATTATAATTTGTGATGCTTCATTATAATACTCACAAGCAGGGCAAATCCCATCTTTATTAAAAAAACTATTGGGCCTTGTATTTGGTTGTAAACAAGTTTTACAATAAATCATATCAAATTATAACTGTAGCCTATTTAATTTTGTCTAAATTATTCCAAACTTTTTTAAATGCAGATAAGAGTAATTCTACCTCTTCATCATCCATTTCGAACATGCACATTTGAAAACCTAAATATGTTTTATCATGTAGAAGTTCTGCATTTGGACAAATCCCTTTTTCATAACTAACTTCTTTGCGAGCAAATTCTGCAGTCCATGGAAATCCATTTTTTCCATATGCAATTTTTTTTTGGTACATTGGCAGTAAATGTAAATTTGCAAATTTTTTTGCTAGTCCTTGAACTCCCTCAGCTTCAAGAGCATCATATATTGCATCCCTTGAAACACCTAGCTTATCAATTTCTAATTGCATAAAATACATATAGTATACATGGGTGCAGCTATTGAAAACCGTTGGAGTAATAATGCCCTTAAGATTTTGAAGTGTTTTAGTAATTTTTTCTGCAATTTTCTGTCTTGTATTAATCAATCCCTTTAGTTTTTTTAGTTGTTCTATTCCAATTGCACATTCAATTTCACCTAATCTAAAATTATAACCAATTATATTATTTATATTTTTTGTTTTTCTTCCCTCAACTGCTGCTTCGCCATGATTTCTTATGAGTCTCATTCTTTCGGCCAAGTGATCATTATTGGTTACTAAGATACCTCCTTCTCCAGTATGGATATGCTTATGATAATTGAGACTAAAACCACCTATGTCAGTAACAGTACCCGCTAGCTTGCCTTTATAAGTTGCTCCTGGAGATTGAGCAGAATCGCATATTATCTTAAGATCATGTTCATCAGCAATTTTTTTTATAGAATTAATATCACATGGATGACCACCAATATCTACTGCCATGATAGCTTTTGTTTTATGAGAAATATTTTTTTTTATTGAGTCTATATCAATGTTATAGGTGGATAGTTCAATATCAGCAAATACAGGAATCAAATTCCAGTGGAGGATTGCTGTTGCAGTTGCACACATTGTCCAACACGGAACTATAACTTCATCACCAGGCTCTAAATCCAAGGAACCAATCGCAACAATTAATCCTGATGTCCAAGAGTTTACGGTGATTGCGTGTTTTACGGAGTAGAACTTTTCAAGATCTCTTTCAAACTCTTTTACCTTTGGACCACCATTAAAATCTTCATGATCTGCTCCAATATATTTTGACAGTACTCCAGTTTTTAGGACTTCAATAGAAGCATTCATTTCCTCTAGTCCAATTGAATTATATTTTTTAAATTGTTTTTTTATTATTGGACTTCCACCCAGGATCGCTAGTTTTGTATTATCAGTTGCCATTTTAGTTATTTATTATTTGTTGTATTATTTTATGAGTTTTTATAGCATCTGAAAGGTCACAAATATTTGCAAACTTACTATCTATTTTTCTTGATAAATTATCAGTAAAATAGAATTGCATAAGACTATAATTTGTTTTAATTTTTTTGTAATCGGGACTAATAATTTTGTAAGAATTATATAAATCATCATCAATAATATTGTAAGTTTTTATGTCTCTCATACCATTTTCAAAAATGATTTTTTCTTTTTTTGATAATATTTCAACAGAATTATTAAAAACTCCATTTTTTTTGTTAGGTGTGAAAAGAATTTCACTGTTTTTGAAAAATAATATAAAGCAAGCATCTTTATCATTATTGAAATCGCTATTATTTACATAAAATTTTTTTATCTTTTTTACATCACCAAGGATATATTCAAGTGTATTGATAATATGTGAACCGCTATTTAGTAGTCCTTTTGAATACCATGCAATTCCATGAGTTTTTATTCTAGATAGGTTATTTTTCTTTCTTTTCTTAAGAATATTAATACCTGGGCAACTTCTGCGAAAATAATTAACAAATGCTCTTATCTTGTGTTTGCCTAACAAATTTCTGATTTTTATTACATCATTCATTTTCAGAGCTACTGGCTTCTCAATTATAATAATTTTTACTTTTAAATACTTAATGACTTGCTGGATAACACGAAGTCTACTTTTCGGTGGAGTACTAATAACAGCAATTTCAGGATTTATTGATTTCGATGCAGATATGATTGTATCAAAAGATGGTAAATTATATTTACGAAAAAATTTTTTTCTTTTTATATTATTGTTATCTATACCCCCAATTAATTTAAATTTTTTATGGTAGTAAAATGCATTACAATGAGATTGAATTTTTCTATTTGAATTTTCATTTTCATCATAACCAAATCCTATTTTACCAAGGCCAATAACAAGTACAGATCTTTGCTTCATTTTTTTAAATGTTTTGTCTTACTAATTGAAAAGCTTCTGCAGCTTTTACTCCGACTGAGGTTCCTCTATAAGTAAGTAAAGATTCAATTGATTTGAAAGACCTAGAGTGTGGAAACTTTCTGATTTCTTTATTATATACTTCTAGCGCTTTAATTTTTGTTTCAACAAACTTACTTACATCAATAAAAACATTTGGACTAAAAAATGAATTTCCCCAATCTGTCGATGAAGGAGTTTCAAATTGATAAATGGATTTTATGCTTTGACCAGGATAAGGTCTTCCAGCAACCAAACATGCTTCACTAACTATTCTGTGGTCAATATTTAGATCTCCATCAAAATGAGTAAATAATTCCTTTGGTTGCAATTCTTTGATTACCTTTTCAATTTTTTTAATTATCAATAAGATTTTAATATTATCCAATTGATTATCAGGTAAATTTAAAAAACGAATTTTATTTACTCCCAATATCTTTGAAGCTTTTTTTGCAGCTATTTCCCTAAGTTTTATTTTTTTCTTTAAGTTTTTAGTTCCTCTTGCTCCCTCCCCATCAGAGATCACTAAAATATTACATTTCTTACCTTCAGAAACATATCTTGCAATTGTTCCACCACAACCAAGAACTTCATCATCTGCATGAGCAACTACTATTAGAACTGACATAATATTTAACTAATTAATTATTGATACAACTTTGTTATGTATTGCAATACTAGAACAAGCAATTATACCAATATGGGTAGAATTACCAGTAAAGTTAATTTTTTTATTTTCATATGTAGATATTATTCCTTGAGATTCTTCTAAAATAAGTATAGGTGCGGCTAAATCCCAGTCTCTTACAGTTACATCTTTCACAAAAATATTTGCGCACCCTTCAGCAACCTTGCAAATTTTTAACCCAATACTTCCACATTCAATATATTCATAAATATCTATGTTCTCATAAACCTGCTTAGCGGCACCAAATGGTTTTGAGTAATTGTCAATGAGTACTAATTTATCACTTTCAATACAACGTATTTTTTTATTATTTAAAAATGATCCCTCACCTTTTATAGCAAAATACAAATCATTCCTTTCAGGCGCATAGACTGCTGATAAAATTGGAGTAAAATTTTCCATAAGTGCTATTTGAATAACATAACCATCATATCCATGCGCATAACTTGCTGTTCCGTCAATTGGATCTATAAGCCAAAACTTATCATTAGTTATATTTGACGGAAACTGGTTTTCTTCACTAACTATTGGATAGGATTTAAAATGACTGAGTTTACTAAATATAAAACTATTAATTTCTTTATCAGCGTTAGCGTGATATTGCGATCCTTCCCAATAACCTTTACTACCTTGTATTCTATCAAAATTCATTAATTTATCCCCTGCTTCAAGTAAAATACTTTTAATGTTTTCAATCATATTATTTTTTTTCTAAAACTTTTTTAAATTTTAATATTGAATATTGTAATTTAGCAGGAGTAAATATCTTGTATTTTTTTGCATTTATAAGACTAAATCTTATATCTGGATGAATGATAGAATATTCAATACTTCTTTTAAAGTGCTTTTCGAGAATCTTAATCAATCTGTTTATAGAATAAGTTTCATCATATGAAAGATTTACAATGTTGCACCCTTTGATTTTTAATTTAATTAGTTTTTCAATACTTTTAGCAACATCAGTCACATTCATCGCAGCCCATTCTAATTTTTCATTTGGTAATGAATATTGTTTATTTTCAATTAAGGATTTTGTTAAATTATAAATAAGACCTTTTTTTCTTCTCACGCCATATAGTCCAGGTATGCGAAGTATGAAGGAGTCAAATTTATTTTTCTTTAAAAATTTTTCACTTTTTAATTTATCTATAGCATACTTTGTCATTGGATTTAATGTATCAGTTTCACTGTATAATCTATTTTTACATCCTTCATACACAGTCATCGATGAAATAAAAATAATTGGACAATTTATTTTAGATACAACGTTTAGCAACATTTTGTGATTTTGAGATACTTTTTTTAAATTATTAAAGTCAGATTTTGTTTTTGGTACAAATGCTGCTAAATGAAGTAATATATCTGGATTATGGCTTCTTATAAAATCTTGTGTTATTTTTTTTGATAAAAGGTTAATATTTTTTGGTATTTGAATAATTTTATACTTTTTATTTTTTTTTAAAATATTGATTAGTTCTCCACCCAAGAAACCTGAAGAACCCGTTATTATTAATTTCATACTTTATTCTATCATATCTTCAGTGATCCAATGATCTGCAAGAATATTTTCTTTAACCTTTTTTCCAATGATTTCATTTTTTTTGTATGGTTCAATCCCGTAACCTGGTCTCTTTATCTCAAGCATATCTTCTTTTATTATTTCGCCACTTTTGATATTTTTTCGAGCATGTATTGATCTTCTAACTTTTTTATACATTTCTAATTCTTCATTTCTAGGTCCATTTTTTTCACCATCTCCAAATGCAGCTTCTATCTCTCTAATTTTATCGACCATAATTCTTAATTCATTTGGTTCTATTGCAAATGAATGATCGGGTCCTGGCAATTTTTTGTTTACTGTAAAATGTTTTTCAATCATTAAAGCACCCATTGATACAGCTGCTATAGCAATAGTATCTCCGATTGTATGGTCTGAGTAGCCAACAATTACATCGAAAGTATCTTTAATTTGTAACATGGCCTTTAAATTTGATAACTCAGTAGGTGCTGGATAAATAGAGGTACAATGCAATACAATAATTTTATCATTTTTCTCTTTAATACTAACGTCAATTGCTCTTTTTATTTCATTAATATCTGCCATTCCAGTTGATAATATTATAGGTTTAAGGGTTTTACTTATGTAACGAATTAAGTCTAGATCTGGTAAATCAAACGAGGCTACCTTATGCGCATCTACATTTATCTTCTCAAGACTATCGACTGCATCATAATCGCATGGCGAAGAGAAAAAAACTAAACCTTTTGACTCAGAATATGACTTGAGATTTTTTTGCCATGATCTATTTAATTCAAGACTCTCAATTAATTCGTGAATTGTTTGACTCTCGTTTAAATATGATGGCATTTCTGCATATTTAGATACATGTTTGTTAGCTTTAAACGTTTGAAATTTGACAGCATCAACTCCTGCATCTGCTGCTTTCTCTATGTGTTCTAAGGCTAGGTCGTAATCTTGATTATGGTTTGAACCGATTTCAGCAACTATGAATACAGGATTTCCATCTCCAATAATTCTATTTCCAATTTTTATGTTTTTCATACAGTATTATTTTAAATAAAACTCGTTGATCCAACTTCTTTTCATGTGTAAATTTTTCTTATACTTCGTCAAATCTTTGACGGACTCTTTAATTGAAAATATTTTTAAAAAATCTATTCCAGCTGCTAAACATAAGCATGCGGTAGTTGATATTCTTGGATTTATTTCAATTATCTTATAATCATTATTTTTTTTTATCAACTGTATATTATAATATCCGAATACCTTAAATTTTTTATGAAACTGTTTGCAGAGATTAATTATTTTTCTGTTATTAGTCGTGTATCCTCTGATTGTAATTCCTTTTTTTGAAGTTACTTTAACTGGAACTACAGAAATTAAATCATTCTTATTTGCAAGTACCATAACAGTATACTCATCACCGTCTAAGTATTCTTGAGCAATCACATCTTTATAATTATACTCAAATAAGTTCAGGTAGCTATTTAACTGCTTTTTATTTTTTATTTTAGCTACATGACGAGAACCTCTTCCAAATCGTGGCTTAATAATTAAAGGATATTTAAGTTTTATATAATTCGATAAAGCATAAGTTTTTGCGACAGAAACTTTATTTTTACTAAGCAATAAATAAGATTTATACTTATCTAAATGATTTTTTATAAATTCAGTATCTGGCAAAAGTATTTTACAATCAAATCTTTTTTTATTAAGTGCGATAATCTCTAATTCTTCATCCACTGTGGGAACTAGAATTGATATTTTAAGTTTTTTACACAGCGATAATAAACGTTTTAAAAAAATTTTTGATTTTGCACCTTCAATATTGTGCCAATTATCTTCAGGTATGAAAGCTGGTTTAGAGTTTTTTTCAGCATCAGCAAAATGAACAATATATTTTTTATTTAATATTTTAAATAGTCCTTCGGAACCTGCACCTCCTCCACCTGTAAATAATATAATTTGTTTTTTTTCCACAATAGTTAAGATTTAAATATTTTTAAAATATATTTTTGTCCTTTTAATTTAAACCAAGCAGGATATTTTTCATTATCGACAATTCTCAATAAATTAAAGTTTTCTTTAATTGAATTATTTATATTTATTTTACTGTCTCTATTTGTTCTTCTAGGATAATAACTTGCGATACCCAATTGTTTTTTTCCTTTTTTTAAAATATGTGGATAATTTTTTAAAAATAATGAGCATAACAATGATGTAGTATTAAATTGTTTTATTCTTAAATCTTCTACTAATTCATTCCCATTTAAAATAATATCTTTCTTAATGTAAATTTCCCCAGAATCTACTTTGTTGTTAGCTTTTATAATTGAACTGGTAATAGTATTTGTCCCATTTAACACTTGCCATGATAAGGGTGACCATCCCCTACCAGAAGGTAAATTACTTTCATGCACGACTAAATTTAGTTTATTTCTTCTAAGTTTCTGATTTGAAATAATTGAATTATATCCTAGGATAAAACATATATCAGACTTTGGTAATTTCGAATAAGTATGAGACCAATTTATTTTTTCTGAATAATTTGAAATTTCATATATTAATTTTGGAATATATTTATTAATCCAGCTTTCCTTATCGGTGCATATTGAAATTGCTAGTTTATTTCTTTTTCTAGTTTTATTTAATTGCTCTACTATATCAAAATCAGATTTTTTTACTTTTTTGTTTGTTAACCTATACAAATATTCTATTACTCTGTCGGTGCCTTTGCCATCTAAATTATGATTAAATTTTAAATTATTTTTTTTTTGAGATCTTGAGGTAAGTAATTTTAATTTTTTGTATAAGTTTAATTCATAATTTTTTTTTGGAATAATTTCTGCAGCATCAATTTGTTTTAAATAGTCAGCTATTATTTTTTGATTTTCTGCTTGTATTATATTTATACTTTTTAGGCCTAAACAAACTCTTTCCCAACTTGTGGAGCCACATGAACCAATTGCCAAATCTGATATATAAATGAGATTAGACAACGTAGACAAATCTCTATGGACTTTAATATTGCTAGTATTTTTTAAGTTCCTATAATTTTTATGTACCACGACATCTATAAATAAATCTTTTCTATTTAATTTACATATTACGTTTACTGCTTTTAAAGTGAATCCCTCTTTATCATTTGCGCCAAAATATATAAGAATTCTCTTTATAGGTTTACTATTTTGCAATTTTAATTGAGATAATCTCTTATAATTATTATGTAATAGTGCAAATCTTGGTCCGTAAAGATAATGAATTTTTTTATTTTTTGATATTTTTGTATTACTTTTAAAATTAGGAATATTTTGATTTAAAATTAAATCACAATAATGTGGTTTACCCACAAAATCATCGATAACAAATATTTTTTTCACATTTGAACTTACATGCTTTTCCCAATGATAATTTATATTGTAGTTATCCAATACAAGCCAGTTTATTGGTTTTTTTATTTTGATAAGATTTTTATTTGTTTTGATTGCATCTTCCTCAACTGAATTTGAGAAGTTATCAAATTCAAATAATTTGAAGTTATATTTTTTTATAAGTTCATTAAAACTATCCTTATATTTTCTGCTTATAAAGTATACCTCATTCCCTAATCTTTTTAATTCTATAGCAAGATTTAAACACCTAAATAAATGCCCTGCTCCGATTCTTCTAGATGCATCAACTCTAAAGACAAACCGCATTTTAATAATTTTGATCCATTGTTTCGAAAATTTTTTCAGCTTTAAGCCAATCATCGACTGTGTCTATGTCAACTACCCTCCAATTTGGAAGATTTAGGAATGTTGTATTCTTTGAGAAGAATTTTTTTTCTTTTACCCAGGCCTCAGTTTTGCCCCAATAAAATTGACCTGCATCATGATAAATTTTTTCTAAATCTTGTGACCTAGAATTATAAAATTTTGGGAAGAGCATTTTAATTCCGTTACTTTTCAATTTTTTAAATGATCTAAATACTGTATAATTATATTCAGTTGCTGAAAAAACAAAGTCCCATTTTTTTGTATTAAATAATCTAAACGATTTTTTTAAATCGGAAATTTGAAGTAATGGTGCAGTAGCATAAATACAACAGACTTCTTCAAAATAGATTTTTCTGGCTCTATAATAATTTATCGCATGTTTAATAACTGGGATTGTTGGTGTTAAATCTCCTGATAATTTCTTTGGTCTTAAAAAAGGAACTTCTGCTCCATATTCCTTTGCAGTTTCAGCGATTAATAAATTGTCGGTAGATACTATTACTCTATCAAAAAGTTTACATTTTATTGCATTATCAATGGAATAAGAAATTATGGGCCTGCCATGAAAAGACTTAATATTTTTTTTTATTATTCTTTTACTTCCACCACGAGCTGGTATCACACAAAGTCTCATATTTTTTTACCTTAATAATTTCTTGAAATTATTAATAACTTTTTTTTGATCATCTTTTTTTATTCCCAAATATAATGGAAGAGTGAAAGCTTCTTGATAGTATTTCTCTGAATTAGGGAAACTTCCTTTTTTAAATCCAAGCTTTACATAATATGGATGATAATGCACAGGTATGTAGTGAACATTCAAAATGATATTATTTTTTTTAAAGTACTCAAACACATCTTTTTTTGACTTTTTTAGATTTTTTTCTTTAATTCTTACAACGTATAAATGATTTGATGACTTAATATCTTTATTTTGAAAAGGTATCTTTATTTTATTTCCTTTACAAAGATCGTTATAGTAATTGTACATTTTTTGTCTTTTTATAATTATTTTATCTAATTTTTTTAACTGACTAATACCTAAAGCACAGGAAATATCGTTTAAACGAAAATTATAACCAATATCTATTTGCTCATAGTACCAAGGCCCTATATTTTTTTTATTCATTTGCTTGATATCTCGTGTAACACCATGATTTCTAAAATTAAAGATTTTATTCGCAAGTTCTGGATTATTTGTTAGACAAGCTCCACCTTCACCAGTTGTGATAATTTTAACTGGATGAAAGCTGAAGACGCTTATATCGGAATATTTGCATGACCCAATTTTATGTTTTTTATAACTTGAGCCAATAGCATGTGAAGCATCTTCAATGATTCTAAATTTATATTTTTTGGAGAGATCGTAGATTCTTTTCATATTGCATGGCTGACCAGCAAAGTGCACTGGCATAACTACTTTTGGCAATGCATTAATTTTGCTTGCCTTGTACAATTTTTGCTCAAGTTCATCAGCACACATATTGTAAGTTTTCGGGTCAATATCTACAAAATCAACTTTTGCACCACAAAGAAGTGCGCAATTTGCCGAGGCGACAAAAGTATTAGGACTTGTCCACAATATATCATTTTCTTTCAAATCAAGGGCTTTGCAAGCGGCATATAAAGCTGAAGATGCAGAACTCAATGATACAGCATATTTAGAATTACAATATTTTTTTAGAGAATCTTCAAACTTTCTAACTAAAGGACCTTGAGTTAGAAAGTCTGATTGAAGAACTTTTACTACGGCTTTGATATCATTGGCATCAATTTTCTGTTTTGAGTATGAAATTTGCATTATTTAAAAATCAAAGATTTTTCAATGTATCGGCTATTTGCTTAATATTTAAAAAGTGAGGATTGCTACCTGAAGTATAACTGAAATTAGCATCTACATAGGATCCCTTTTCTCCAATACTATTTATTTCATAATTAATAATATCTTTTCCAAATGAAATTGTTGGTTTTATTACATAGTGATCATCAAATTCAAGTGTTAAATGCGCATCATCAACAGGACACATCACTTCGTGAATTTTTTCACCAGGTCTAATACCTACAATTTTTTTTGGTATATTTGATGACATTGCCTCAGCAAGATCAATGATCCTTACAGATGGTATTTTTGGCAAGAAGGTCTCTCCTCCCTTTTGTCTCTCTAAAGATTTGAATACAAAATTTACTCCTTCAATGAGTGGTATCCAAAACCGTGTCATTTCACTATGAGTTATAGGTAAAAATTTAGAATTATTTTTAATCAAATTACGAAAGTAGGGAACTACTGAACCTCGTGAACCTATTACATTTCCATATCTAACAACAGAAAATTTAGTAGGACGATCACCGACTAGGTTATTTCCTGCAGTAAATATCTTATCTGAAACTAGTTTTGTTGCTCCATATAGGTTTATGGGATTTGCCGCTTTATCAGTAGAAAGAGCTATCACTTGGTCAACTGAATTTTTTATAGAAGCTTTAACAATATTTTCAGCTCCTACTATATTTGTTTTAACACATTCTATCGGGTTATATTCAGATGCTGGCACCTGCTTCATTGCTGCAGCATGAATGACTATATCAATATCATACAATGCATCACTTAGTCGTGAGTAATCGCGAACATCTCCAATTAAAAATCTAAAATTATCTAATTCAAATTTTTGAGACATCTCAAATTGTTTGAGTTCATCTCGAGAATATATGACTACCTTTCTTGGTTTGTATCGTTTAATTAATTGTTCACAAAAATCATATCCAAATGAGCCTGTTCCCCCTGTAATAAGAATTGATTTATTGTCTAATGTTTGCATATATGTTTTTAATGATTACTTTTTACATTTATCATATGCCAATTTTATAATCACTTAAAAAAAGGCTTTGTAGATTGGTTGCGGGGGTAGGATTTGAACCTACGACCTTCAGGTTATGAGCCTGACGAGCTACCAGACTGCTCCACCCCGCGACAAAAACTGAAGATATGTATATATGTTAAATGACTTTTCTAAAATAAAAAATTTATTCTTTTTTAAGATACCAGGTTAGAGTGTCTAATGGGAATATATGACTAAAGTTTTCCTCATAATAATTTGGCCATTTATTTGCAAAAATTTTAATAATCTTAGAAAACCATTTTTTATTGATAGACTCATCGAATACTATTCTTTCAGTTTTAAGTTGAAAATCAACATACTTATATCTTTTGTATATTACGTGGTCTGGATCAAAGAATGCAAATGAATTAACAGAAAAAATACATTTAATTTCAGGAAGTATATAAGAAAATTTTGATCTAAAATATGGATTGGTAATTTTTATAATACCTCCGTGATTTGTAATTCTATGAATCTCTCTCATTGTATCGAAAAAATTGTCTAAATACATAAGTGTGTCTTCGCAGTGAACCTCATCAAAATAATTATTTTCAAAAGGATATGGAAAGATATTTAGGTCATGCAATACATCGGGGTTAACTTCAATATTTATGTCAACACCAATTGAGTCTTTATTTTTTTTTATCCCACAACCTAATTCTAAAATTCTTTTACGCATAGAAGTTTTTATATTTACCATTTATTGTAATTTTTTCTTTCATTTTTTTTGGTTCAACTAAAGAACTTTTTTCCAAGTGAGATTTGACAAGACTGAAGAGTATTTTTTGACCTTTAAATATTGTCTCAGAGTTTATCATATATTTTTTCCCTTTTTTGTTTAGATGAAGGCTTAATGCAGATCCAGTTCCTCCTATATTTTTTTGTTTAACCTTAATTTTTTCTTTTTTATATTTTTTATAAGGACTTTTATGAGCCTTAACTTTCTTAACAAATAAATTTTTTCCATCCGCTTCAATTATTATAATTCCTTTTTCACAGTGTAGTATAACATCCATGTCTCCTCTGTTACTTATTCGAGCAAATAATTTATTTTTAAAAAATAAGTTTGCAAATTCTAGTGTTGGATCTTTATCAATCAATAATTCCTTTTTATTTTTTATTCTGCAATAATTAAAGTTGCTTAATAAAGATTGAACGTATAATGGGTATTGATCTCCTGCAAAAAATAAAATTGTATCTATACTGTGTGGATGAAGCCACATTAATTTGTCATGTCCAAAATCAATATCAATCTCTTTCAGAGCACCATATTTTTTTGAGTCAATAATTAATTTTGCTTTGATATAAATATCGAGATATCTTCTTAGTGTGCCATATGTAATATTTAATTTTTTTCTATATGATAAAGCTTCTAATTTTTTAAGTTCGTTTGTTGAGTTACAAATTGGTTTTTCCACATGAAATGAATTTATACCATTAGATACAGCATCAAAAATTATTTTACTTCTACCCGGAGTTCTTGTTGCAATTGATAATATATCAATCTTCTCATTCTTAAGCATATCAAGATAGTTGTTATAAACATTTTTTACTCCGTAGTATTTTTTTATTTTTAATAGTGTAGAATTTGATTTATCACATACTGCAACTATCTCTATATTATCTATTTTAATTGCAGCATCAAGATGACTCATTGGAAACCAACAGCTAGGGCTATATTTTTTTACTGTGTCACTTGTAAACGCACCCATTCTTCCACAGCCGATTAGAGCTAACTTTAATTTTTCCATTTCAAAACGTAAGTTAATGTAGGTTTATTTTTATTTAGTAGGTTTTTATATGCTGTTTCAATTTCATTAAAATCTATTATACCAGATATCAATTTTGTTGGATCTATTTGATTCTTGTAAATTTGCTTAACTATTTTTTTCATATTTTTTTTCAAATTATATTTTAAATTTTTGTCTTCATAATTTTTTAATGGGGGCATACCTAATGATCTTATTGTTAATTGATTGGCATAAAAGAAATTTGTATCCAATGGATTATTTGTGATATTTTTATATCCCCGACCAGGAAATCCGACTACGCCAATTTTTGAATTATATTGTGAAAGACTTAGAACCAAGGACCAATCCTTCCATGAATTCGATGTAGTAATTAAAACATCAATGTGTTGTTTGTCAAATAAGTTAGACTTGCTATGTAAGCGCTGTCTTGAATATGCTTCTCTAGCTCCATATTTTAATGCCGTCATTCGAGCTTTCGGTTGATCTGAAATACATATAATTTCAGCTCCATGTAGTGATGCTATTTTTGTAATACCAAGTCCTATTGGACCTAAACCTAAAATTATTATTCTTGTTCCCTTTTTTATTCTCATCCTGATAACTGCATCATAGCCAAAATGAAATATGTAGGCGCAGGAAGCACTAATGTAATCAATATTTTTTGGTAATTTAGTAACTATTTCATTAACATTAATTTTAAAGTGACTTCTGTGAGACTGGAATGAATAAATTATATCACCAATCTTATAATTAATTTTATTCTTTTTAGTAACATCAATAATCCTAGAAACGTTACAATAGCCAACTACTCTAGGATAAACCACTCCTTTTCTAAGATGTGGCAATCCTAAATATGCGGCAGTCTCGGTACCAGGAGAAATGCATGAATATAAAGTTTCACACACAACCTCATTTTTTTTAAGGTCTTTAAGATTTATTTTATTGTTTTGAAAAACTATAAGTTTTTTATTAACGACAGTAACTACTTTGCTATTAATTATACTAATCTTTTGCATTAATTTGCTCTAAAACGTTAATCCATTTATTTTCTGGTTTGGCATCAACCCAACTATATTTCTTACAAAAACTGTTAATCAATTTTTGTCGATTTTCACAATTCCACCATTCTTCTATCATCATGTAGTGATTATCAAACCATTTATTTATGCTCTCAATACTATCGTGTATAATACCTGCATTTTTCAAAGCTTCGATGTCATCTTTTAAATTCAAATTCATCTTATGTTGAGTCATGGTTTCATCAATATTTCCAATAATATTATAATCCTTATCAATTAACACTAGAGTAGGAATATTGTAAGATAATGATTGATAAAAGGTTGTACCTAGGTAACTGTGAATACATAATTTACATTCAAAAAGATCAACAGCAAATAAATTTTTATTTGAAATTTTTAAATCTTTTACCCGCCTCTCTAAAATTTTCTCTAAATTCCAACCAAACTCTTCACGGTGAATTCTGCCAATTAATTTTTTAAAGATATTTTGTGAAACTGAATTTAAGAAATTTATTTGAAATTCAATATAGCCTGAATAATCCTCAAGAACACGATTAACGTATGATGCTTGATTACAAAAAACGTAGAGAATTTTATCCTTAACTACTCTCCTATTATTTTGATATTTTATTAATATATTTGCAGGTGCATTAAATATTTTTCCGTAATTAATATTACTATTCTCTGAGGATAAATAATAATCAGTGTTTGATACCTCAATTTCACTAAAATATATGTCTCTAGCAAGAATAATTGGACCAGCAGAATGATGACCAGATACTGTAATTGAACCCCCTTCTCTACAAACAGAAGCCCAGTGAACAAATGCATGATCAACCCACCAACTATTTGGACTAAAAATGATTTTTGGCCTGTAGCCGTAATAATTGGTTTCAGAAAAATCTATTACATCTTTATAATTTTCTAGATAACTCTTTGGAATAAAATATTGCATGGTTGACAAAATATAGTTTTCAAATTCACTTAATTTATTTGATTTCTTTGAGATAATTTCTCTATAATTTTTATTTTTTTTTATATTTTTATAATCAGAGTTATTCATTCTTCTAATTAAAATTTCAAATATATTAAAATTACTCTTAAGAAATATTTTCATTGAAAATTTTTTTGGAAAATTTGTTCCATACATTATTATTTTACTTCTACGTGCAATAAACTTTTCGACTGAACAAGAGTATAAATCTTTCAAAAAGTTTATTATTTTGCTTTTAAATAAATATTTTTCTCTATATTTGCTATCTATATTCTCCTTCTTTTCATTCTCCTGCTTGACCACGATAGTTTGAATCCCTAAATATTCTGCAGTGTAAGAAAATAATGATTGATGAAGTTCATGATTTGGTTCGTATCCTGCTAAATCTAGAAAATTTAAATAATCTACAGGAGGTTCAAAAGAGTTAATATTTACTCCTTTAGCAACTTTTATTTCCTGATTATTATCTTTAGTGAATTCTAATAATTTGTAGCAATAAAAAATAAATGAAACGTAGTCAAATAGCCAAAAAGATAAATGCGATCTCCAGTAATTAATTGAATATTTTTTCTTGTGAATCTTATTTAGCCTTTGAGGTAAAATCTTGAGTAATTTTTGTGAAATTAAATATATTTGTTTGTAAGAATCCTGAATATTATCTCTATTAAAAGGCTCCTCTAAATTACCCTTTATTTTAAAATTTTTGAAATCTATATTATTAATTTGGTATTGTATTGACTTGTTTGCCAGATAAATTTTTTCATCACTAGGCCAATATTTTTTAAGTCTGGTATATGCTAGAAACAAAGTAGTGTAATATTTTTTTATATTTATCTCATAACACATAAATAGCAATTGTTCAATTTAGAGATACGGAAAAATTACTTGATATGCTAAATTAATTTAATTCTTAATTTTAAGATGATAAGGTAATTAAAATAAAAAAAATTTCATAATCATGTATATAGAAAATAACTTTATTTGTAATGAAAAATAATAGGTATTTTGGAGTATTTTTTTCAATTTTATTTTTTTTAATCAGTTTAATAATGATTAATAAAATAAGTTGGATTGCATACATTTCTTTCTGTATGTTTATTGTTCTTTTGGTGATAAGTATTATAAGACCAAAACTATTAAGTCGCCCTTACAAATTATGGATAAAGTTTGGAGAGTTATTATCATTCATAATTAATCCTATCATAATGCTTTTTATCTATTTATTTATTTTTGGTATAATTTCTATCATCTTTAAGTTATTAAGAAAAGATTTACTAAAACTTGAACTTAATCAAAATATAAATACTTACTGGCAAAAAAAAGGAGGGAGTGATGAGTCAGACTTAAAAGATCAATTTTAATGTATGAGAAATATTTTTATTAATTTATTTATTGTTATTTCATCTTCTTTGATTGCATTGATAGTTTGTGAAATATTAATAAGAGTAATAAGCCCTTATGACTCATTGTCTGTTAGATATCCACTGGGACTATATAAAAATGAACTTTCTACAACCCAGCCTCAACTGTTTGATGAACAAATTGGTTACATATATAAAAAATCATTTTTCCATCCTTCGCATCCAAACTTTGGAAATTCTCTTTTTTCTACCTATAAAGATGGGACTAGATCAAATATTTATTCAAACAGAGAATTCTTTGAAGCAAATAGTTTTGAACAACCTGAATTTGACCCATCTGAAGCAATTTTGGTATTAGGAGACTCTTTTGTTGCTGGAAGCGAAGTGTCTAATAATAATTCATGGCCAGCATTATTAGAAAAGAAAATTGGCAAGAGAGTTATTAATGGTGGAGTTGGAGGATACTCATTTACTCAATCTGTTTTACTGGGAGAAAGACATATTAGAGAAAAAAAATTACAGAAAGCTATATTTTCTTTGATTCCGGAAGATTTAATCAGGGCAGAATATTCAATTTATCAAGGAGTGCCTAGACCTTATTTTGAAGACACAAATAAAAACTCAAAAATAATAATTGAACACATCTTAAATTTTAAAAATTTTGACAATTCTGATAAAAAGCAAATGAATAAAATATTAGACAGATATGGTTTCAGTTTTCTATTAATGGAAATAATAAAAAGAACAAATAATAATCCAGAAATTTTTCACTATTTTGGTGCAAACAAAAAAGAGAATTTAAAAATAGATCAGATTGGTTGTAATTTAGTAGATTATATTGAAAAAATATCAAATAAATATTCTTTAGATGCTATAATATTAATTCAATATCCTGATTGGCATTTTTATGAAAATAATAATGAAATGGTCTATTTAGAAAAATACTTTGAAACTTTTAAAAAATGCATTGAGCAAAGCAATGTAGGAATAATTGATGTATTTAATAAATTAAATCAAATTTATATAAATGATAAAATTAAATTTAATAAGTTATACATAGCAAAAGGACGACATATGAGCCCTATTGGTAATGAATTTATTGCTAATGAAGCATATAATAGTCTTAAGAGTATGTGGTATAAATAATAATGTCTATTATTCACGAAATAACAAAATATATTATCCATAGAAAGAAATATTGGATGATTCCAATATTTATTATATTTACCCTTTTTGGGCTTCTACTTATATTTACAGAGGGTACAATTGTTGCGCCCTTTATTTATACAATTTTTTAATAGTGACATATATATTAGGTATTTCAGCGTTCTATCATGACAGTGCAGCGGCATTAATTAAGAATGGAAAACTAATAGCAGCCGCACAAGAGGAAAGATTTACACGAATAAAACATGATCCATCCTTTCCGCTTAATGCAATAAAATATTTAATAGAAGAGGCAAATATAAGTCTTGGAGAAATAAAATATATATCATTTTATGAGAAACCATTCTTGAAGTTTGAAAGATTAATAGAGACTTACATCGCTTTATTTCCAAAAGGTTTTTTGCAATTTAAAAAATCTATGCCTATTTGGATAAAAGAAAAATTATTTCTAAAAAATGTAATAATAAAAAATTTGCAAGAAATTGATAAAGGTTATAAAGGAAAAAATTTGCTATTTTCTGAACATCATAGAAGTCATGCAGCGAGCACTTTTTTCACTTCACCTTTCGAAAGAGCAGTTGTTCTTACTATGGACGGTGTGGGAGAATGGGCAACAACTAGTGTAGGAATAGGATATAAAAATAAAATTGAGATAAAAAAAGAAATTAATTTTCCTCATTCAATAGGGCTCCTATATTCTGCATTTACTTACTATTTAGGCTTCAAAGTAAATAGTGGAGAATATAAGGTAATGGGTTTGGCACCTTATGGCGAGAGTATTTATAAGGATATAATATTAAAGAATCTTATTGATCTCAAAAATGATGGTTCATTTAAATTAGATTTAACATACTTTGACTTTGCCACAGGTTTAAAAATGACCAATAAAAAATTTAATTCATTATTTGGCAGATCTGAAAGAAGGTCTGAAGATAAATTGGAATTATTTCATATGAATATTGCAGCATCAATTCAAGCTGTTGTAAATGAAGTGATGACAAAAATTACGCGTTCATTAGCCGAAGAATATAAGTGTGATAACCTTTGTATGGCTGGAGGAGTTTCATTAAATTGTGTAACAAATGGTATAATTAAAAGAGATGGAGCATTTAAAAAGTTATGGATACAGCCAGCATCAGGGGATGCTGGCGGTGCGATAGGATCTGCATTAGTTATATGGTATGAGTACCTAAATTCTAAACGACAAATAAATAAAAAAGATGAAATGAATGGTGCTTTTCTGGGGCCCAAATTTAGTAATAATGATGTTAAGGCTGAACTTTTGAAAAATGAGTGTTCATTTGAAGAGCATAACGATAAAGAACTTGCAAAAATAATTTCTGATTTGATTTCGAAAGGTCAAGTGATTGGATTATTTAGAGGCAGAATGGAATTTGGCCCAAGAGCATTGGGCGCAAGATCAATTATCGCTGATCCTAGATCTGAAAAAATGCAAAAAATACTTAATAGAAAAATTAAATTCAGAGAAGATTTTAGACCATTCGCTCCTGCAATTCTAAGAGAAGACCTAACTGAATGGTTTGATTTAAAAGACGAAAGTCCTTACATGATGTTCACTGACTTTGTAGCTTCAGAAAAAAAATTAGAAGAAAAGGAAAATAAAAATGAAGAATTGAAAGGTTTGAACAAACTATCAATAAAAAGATCAAGTATACCCGCTGTCACTCATATTGATTACTCTGCACGAATTCAAACGGTTGATAGTGATAGAAATCCTTTCTTTTTCTTATTGCTGTCAGAATTTAAAAAACGTACTAACTGCCCTATCTTAATTAATACTTCATTCAACGTAAGAGGTGAACCAATTGTATGCTCTCCAGCTGATGCAATAAAGTGTTTTTTTGGTACTAATATTGATATTTTATTAATTGAAAATTTTATAGTTAGAAAAAGGGATCAAAATCCTAATTTCAGCAAAAGTTATATCGATAATATTGTTCCAGATTAATAACTAAAATAAATATTTGTATATGATAAATAAGGAAAAATATGTTGGCATTGTTTGTCACGATGCAGGAGCAGCAAATATAATAGCTCATTGGTTATGCAATAGAAAAAATATTAATAAGTATAAAATATACGTGAAAGGTCCAGCTAAATCAATTTTTGAAAAAAAATTTAATAAAAAATTATTTGTAAATAATTTAGATGAACTATTTAAAAATATTGAAAAAATTATTACTGGCACAGGTTGGCAGACAGATTTTGAGTATAAAGCAATTAAAAAAGCAAAAGAGAAAAAAATATTTTCAATTGCTGTAATAGATCATTGGATAAATTATAAAGAGAGGTTTATTTTTAATGACTCAAAAGTTTGGCCTAATAAATTTTGGGTTAGTGACAAACATGCTTACCTTAAAGCAAAAAAGATTTTTCCCTTAAATAAAATTGATTTGAAAAGAAATTATTACTTACCGAATGAGGTGAAAAAAGTATTGGCAACCAATAAATCTAAAGTTATGCCAAAAGTCTTGTATATTTTAGAACCGATAAGGGACAACTGGGGAAGAAATATAAATGGTGAGTTCCAAGCTTTAGATTATTTTATAAAAAATATATTTGTTTTAAACTTGCCAGAAAAATTTTTGTTGTGCCTTAGACCTCACCCTTCAGAAGAGGAAAATAAATATAAGAAATGGATAAATAAATATAAGTATAAATATAATATTAAAATTGAGACAAAAAAAAGCTTACATAGAGCAATAGGTGAAGCGGAGTGGGTTGTAGGATGTCAATCATACGCATTAGTAATTTCACTTAAATCTGGAAAAAGAACTTTTTGTTCGTTGCCCCCGTGGGCACCAAAATCTATTTTACCATTTGATAATTTAGTACACATAAAAAATATTGTAAATTAAACACCATACTAGTTTTTGTTAAATACATCTCTAGAGTAAACTTTCTGCATAACATTAATGAGATCATTTGATAATCTATTCGCTATTATCAAATCTGATTTTTTAGCAAACTCATCAAATGATTTAACAACAGAAATACTTCTATACACATCTTCTTTAATATATGGTTCGTAAAGTAACATCTTAATCTTATTAATTTTTAAGTTTTCAATGATGTCTAAAATAGCACTTTCTCTAAAATTATCAGATCCTTCTTTCATAATAAGTCTGTATATTCCAACAATTTCAGGTTTCTTTTTTAATATTGAATTGACTATAAAATCTTTTCTTGTCTTATTAGACTCCACAACAGCTTTAATTAAATTGTTAGGAGTTTTATTAAAACTTTGAGACAATTGTTTTGTGTCTTTTGGTAAACAATAGCCACCATATCCAAAAGAGGGATTATTATAATGATTACCTATTCTTGTGTCCGAACTTACTCCCTCAATAATGTTTCTCGAAGACAGCATTTTATTTTCCGCGAAACTGTCTAATTCGTTAAAAAAAGAGACTCTCATTGCCAGAAATGTATTTGAAAATAACTTTACAGCCTCTGCCTCTGTTGAATTCATGAATAATACAGGTATTTGATCTTTGTTTGCGCAATCAATCAAAATATCAGCAAATTTTTTTATTTTATCGCCGTGATCTCCAAGTACTATTCTTGAAGGATATAAATTATCATACAACGAATTGCTTTCTCTTAAAAACTCTGGTGAGAAAAAAATATTATTTGTCTTGAATTTATTCTTCATTTTTTCTGTAAATCCAAGAGGCACCGTTGATTTTATAACTATAGTCGCAGATTTATTATAATTAAGACAATCCGAAATTACACTTTCTACAGAAGAAGTATCGAATGATCCGATATCTTTATCATAGCTTGTTGGCGTTGCCACAATTACATATTCAGCTTTATCATATGCCTTATCTTTATCTAAAGTAGCAGTAAGACTCAGTTTGTGATTAATAAGATAATCCTCTATATCATTATCCCGGATTGGAGAAATTTTATTTTTAATTAAACCTATTTTTTTACTTGAAATGTCTAAAACAGTCACGTCGTGAAGCTTCGCAAGGAGAACTGATAAACTCATACCAACATAGCCACATCCAACAACTGTAATTTTCATTCATATGAGAATAATGGTCGAGGTACAAATGTAAAGTGACAATAATTCACGCTTAGTAGACCTGGCAATGTCCTACTCTCCCATGCCTTAAGACAAAGTACCATCGGCGCTGGAGCCCTTAACATTCGAGTTCGAAATGGGA
>MDTG01217875.1_pt1 | contig 83329 bp, 83 predicted proteins | sample 811421 | NCBI WGS metagenome assembly MDTG01 (sample SAMN05326645, study PRJNA326480) | marine metagenome | isolation source: seawater | place: Pacific Ocean: South East | collected 2011 | reverse complement strand
GGAAGCCGGCATTGTACCAGTCGGCCGATTCCGGCACGTCGGTCTGCTCGCCCCAGGTCATCGGCGAGGCCGGCGGCAGGTCGCAATACCAGTCGTAGAACGACAGGCACACCCCGCCCAGCAGCGACAGATAGCGCGAGCCCGCAGCGTAGGAGACCATCGACATCGCCGGGATCGGCGAGAAGCCGATCACCCGGTCGGGGCCATGGGCCTTGACGGTGTGGGCATTGGCGGCGGCGATGATCTCGTTCACCTCCTCCCAGTCGGCCCGCACGAAGCCGCCCAGGCCGCGGAGCTTCGTGTAAGAGGCGCGGGCCGCCGGGTCGTTCACGATCGAGGCCCAGGCCGCCACCGGCGGCAGGCTGGCGCGGGCGGCGCGCCAGGCCTTGAGCAGCCGGCCGCGGATCAGCGGATGCTTCACCCGGTTGGCCGAATACATGTACCAGCTGTAGCTGGCGCCGCGCGAACAGCCGCGGGGTTCGTGGTTGGGCAGGTCGGGCCGGGTGCGGGGATAGTCGGTCTGCTGGGTTTCCCAGGTGACGATGCCGCCCTTGACGTAGATCTTCCACGAGCACGAACCCGTGCAGTTCACGCCATGGGTGGAGCGCACGATCTTGTCGTGCTGCCAGCGCTTGCGATAGGCGTCTTCCCAGGCGCGGCTTTCGGTGGTGGTGACGCCGTGGCCGTTCGAGAACCGGCCGACGGTCTTCTCTGACAGGAAGTTGAGGCGGTCGAGGAGATGGCTCATCGGGACGAATTCCTTGCGTGCGGCGGCTCAGCAGCGCACCGGGGCGTTCTTCCGGGTGTAGAAGAACCAGGTGACGGCGACGCAGGTGACGTAGAAGCCGAGGAAGCCCAGAAGTGCCGCTTCGGCACCGCCGGTGATGGCGATCGAGCTGCCATAGGCTTTGGGGATGAAGAAGGCGCCATAGGCGGCGATGGCCGAGGTGAAGCCGATGATCGCGGCGGATTCGCGTTCGGCCTGGCGCAACCGCTCTGCCGGGGCGAGGCTGGCCGGGGCGGTGCGGTCGATCACCGTGCGCATGATCACGGGGATCATCTGGAAGGTGGAGGCGTTGCCGATGCCGGTCGCGAAGAACAGCACCATGAACATCGCGAAGAAGCCCCAGAACGCGCCCGGCTGATCCTTCATGTCCAGGAACCAGACGACGCCGGCCGTGCCTGCGATCATCAGCACGAAGGTCCAGAGGGTGACCCGGCCGCCGCCGAAGCGGTCGGAGATCCAGCCGGTGCCGGCCCGCGACAATGCGCCGACCAGCGGGCCCAGGAAGACGAACTGCAGCGCGTCGATTTCGGGGAACTGGGTGCGGGTGAGCAGGGGGAAGGCGGCGGCATAGCCGATGAACGAACCGAAGGTACCGGTATAGAGCCAGCACATGATCCAGGTGTGCGAGCGGCCGAAGATCGCGGCCTGATCGCGGAACGAGGCCCTGGCCGAGGCGATGTCGTTCATGCCGAACCAGGCGGCGACGGTCGCGACCAGGATGAAGGGCACCCAGACGAAGCCGGCATTCTGCAGCCACAGCGCCTCGCCCGCCGCGGTCGGCCGGGCATCGCCGCCCATGGCGCCGAACACGCCCATGGTGATGACCAGCGGCACCAGGAACTGCATCACGCTGACGCCCAGATTGCCGAGCCCGGCATTGAGGGCGAGGGCGTTGCCCTTCTCGCTCTTCGGGAAGAAGAAGCTGATATTGGCCATCGACGAGGCGAAGTTGCCGCCACCGAAGCCGCAGAGCAGGGCAAGGACCAGGAAGATCAGATAGGGGGTTTCGGGGTTCTGCACGGCATAGCCGATGCCGAAGGCCGGGATCAGCAGCGACGCGGTGGAGAGCGTGGTCCACAGCCGTCCGCCGAAGACCGGTACCATGAAGGCGTAGAAGATCCGGAGCGTGGCGCCCGACAGGCCGGGCAGGGCGGCGAGCCAGAACAGCTGTTCGGTCGAATAGGCGAAACCGATCGCCGGCAGCTTGGCCACCACCATGCTCCACACCATCCAGACCGCGAAGGCGAGCAGCAGGCAGGGAATGGAGATCCAGAGATTGCGCCGGGCAATGCGCCGGCCGGTGGTCTTCCAGAAATCCGGATCTTCCGGCCGCCAGTCCTCGATCACCCGGCTGGTCTGGGCGCGCTGGGCGGGCCCGTGGATTTCGCGCATTTCCGGCAGCTCGGGCAGGGCGTCGAGTTCGGTGGCGAGCGCCTGGCGCTCCATCTGCCGGATCGAGAGATGCATCCAGACGAAGGCGACCGCGACGATCGCGAACAGCAGCATGAAGCAGCTGGTCCAGATGCCCGTCAGGTCGAGCATCACGCCGAAGGTGAGCGGCAGGATGAAGCCGCCCAGGCCGCCGATCAGGCCGACCAGGCCGCCGACCGCGCCGACATTGTCCGGATAGTAGACGGGGATGTGCTTGTAGACCGCCGCCTTGCCCAGCGACATGAAGAAGCCCAGCACGAAGATCAGGATCACGAAGGGCACGAGGCCCATGCTGGTGGAAAAGGCGATCGGGCCGGCCAGACCGTGGATGACGTAGTCGGTCGGCGGATAGGACAGCATGAAGGTGACGATGACCGAGACCCCGAAGGTCCAGTACATGATCGTGCGCGCGCCCTTGCGGTCCGACAGATGGCCGCCATAGGCCCGGAAGACGCTGGCCGGCACGGAATAGAAGGCGGCGAGCATGCCGGCGGTCTTGATGTCGAGCCCGTAGACGCCCACCAGATAATGCGGCAGCCACAGCGCCAGCGACACGAAGGCCCCGAAGACGAAGAAGTAGTAGAGCGCGAACCGCCAGACCTGCAGCCGCTTCAGCGGCGCCAGTTCCAGAAAGGCGCTGCGCGGCCGTTCGCCCCGCGCACGGCGGGCGACGGTTTCAGGATCGTCGGCCGTGGTCAGCCAGAACACCACCGCCATCACCGCCAGCGCCGCCGCCCAGACCAGGGCGACCGTGGTCCAGCCGAAGGCGACCATCACGAAGGGGGCGACGAATTTGGTCACCGCCGCGCCGACATTGCCGGCACCGAAGATGCCGAGCGCCGTGCCCTGGCGGCCGCGCGGATACCATTTGGAGACATAGGCGACGCCGACCGCGAAGGTGCCGCCGGCGAGGCCCACGCCGAGGGCGGCCAGCAGCATGGTTTCGTAGCTGTCGGCCAGCGAGAGCAGGGCGGTCGCCGCCGCCGCCGCCAGCATGGTCAGCGCAAAGACGGTGCGCCCGCCATACTGGTCGGCCCAGACGCCCAGCACGATGCGCACCAGCGACCCGGTCAGGATGGGGGTGCCGGCGAGGAGGCCGAACTGGGTATCGGTCAGCCCCAGCTCCTGCTGGATGCGGATTCCGATGATCGAGAAGATCGTCCAGACGGCAAAGGATGTGGTGAAAGCCAGAGTACTCATGCCGAGTATCCGGCCCGCCTGTTTCGGGACGGGGGTGCCGGGTGCCTGCATCGAAGTCATCCACCTGGATTGGCAGGCCATCCGTGGCCCGCATGTGGGGATGCGCCGACGTTAGGCCCCGTATCCGGATCGAATGTTGATCCAGATCAAGAAGCGTGGCTTCATGTTCCGAAATAAATTGCCCTTATGATTATGAAGGACTGGAAATTGATTGTCGTGGTTCTGTGATTTACAGGCGCGCATCCCCGCGGTATATGTCCGTCAAAGCAGGGCTTGATAAAAATCAAGAGGACCGTCATGCGAGCGAATGACCTGCCGGAGGTGCGTGCGCTGCCGCTGTTCCGGAGCATGGAACCGGAGAACTTCTCCGAGCTGATGAACGCGGCCTATCTGCAACGCTTCCCCCGCCAGGTCGATCTGATCTTCGAGGGGGAGCCGGCGGATTTCCTGTACATCGTGGTCGAAGGCTGCGTGGAGCTGTTCAGCCGCCATGCCGCGCGCGAGACCACGCTCGCCATGGTCCGGCCGGTCAGATCCTTCATCCTGGCGGCGGTGATCCGCGACGCGGTCTATCTGATGTCGGCCCGCACCACCGAAGTGTCGCGCCTGCTGATGATCCCGTCCGAGAACATCCGCGCGGCCTTTGAAAAGGATGCCGCCTTCGCCCGCGCCATCGTCACCGAACTCGCGGTGGGGTTCCGGACCATGGTCAAGGAATACAAGGCCTTGAAGCTGCGGTCGGGCACCGAGCGGCTGGCGGCGCGGCTGCTGATCCAGAACGACGCCCAGGGCGCCACCGGCCGTGTGGTCCTGCCCTATGACAAGAAGACGCTCGCCTCGCTTCTGGGCATGACGCCCGAAAACCTGTCGCGCAGCTTCGCGGCCCTGAAGAAATACGGGGTCGGGGTCGACGGCAACACCATCGACATCACCGACATCGAGGCGGTGAAGCGGTTCTGCCGGCCAAGCGTGCTGATCGACGTCGACGAGGATATCTTCTGACGGCTGCGCGGCGCGTCCGCCCGTCAGCCTTTCCCCGCGCCGGGCCCCGCTGCCCCTGCCGCCAAAGCGGCGTGATAGCCCTGCATGGCCTCGGTGGCTGCCGCATTCAGCTCCTGCAGCCGCTTCAGCGTCGCCTCGACCGCCGCGGGATCGGCATCGGGCGCTTCCTGCAGGCTGCGCAGCGTCGCCACCGCCGTCTGAAGCTCCCGGTTCAGGGCGTCCAGCCGCTGCCGCCAGGTCTCGATCTCCGCAGCTGGCGCGGGTTTGGCGGCGGGTGCCGCCTCGGGCGCCGAGGCCGGCCTCTCGGCCGGGGCTTCTGGCGCCGGCTGTGCCGTGCTCTCGAAGCCGCCGAAGCCGCGCAGCGTGCCGGCGGCAGCCTGGCGCCAGGCCTCCATCGCCGGGGCTGCTGCCGCCGCCATGGCCATGGCGGCGGCCCCCATCCGGGCCGGATCGGGCAGGCCGCCGGGGGCCGCGGTCATGGCGTCGAACATCGCCTTGTTGGCGGCAAGGCCGCGGGTCCAGGCATCCTGCATGCCGGCACCGGAGAGGTTCATGGGCATCAGCGCCGGCCAGCCCAGATCGCGGCGCAGGGCCTCGGCCTCGTCGGCGGACAGCCGGCCGGCGTAGAAATCCTGCAGCCGGCGCGCCTTCTCCATCCAGTCGATCATGATGCGGACCTTTCCTTCCCGATGGTCTTGGGCATAGTCGTGCCAGACCCGCATCATGCCCGCGGCCGGCCGCGGATGCCACTCCGGAAGGTCGGATGCCGCGGGCCAGCCCCCATGGATCAGGTTCCGCAGATCAGGCGGATCGCAGCCTCGGCCAGCGGTGTGCCGGGCGTGCCCAGCCGGCGGGCAATGTCGAAATGGTTGCAGTCCTCCATGGCCACGAACCGGCCCGGATGGCCATGACCGGTCCAGGCGGCCAGATAGTCGTCGGTCTGGCGCTTGAATTCGGCCGTTTCCGATCCGCCGTAAGAGACGATCAGCGGGCAACCATCGGCCGGATCGGTGGGCAGCAGATGCAGCGGGCTCAACCGTCGGGCGCGGGGCGCATCCAGCCCCAGCCAGTCGTTGACCCGGCCGAGCCGCACCGGCTCCAGGTCGTAAAGCCCGCTCAGCGACACCGCGCCCTTGATCACGTCCTGCGGCAGCCCCGCCTCAGCCCGCCAGCCGTCTGCGGCAAGCAGCATGCCGGTCAGATGCCCGCCGGCCGAAGAGCCGCCGACGAAGATCCGGTTGGCATCCAGGCCCTGCGCGGCGGCGTTGTGGTGGATCCAGCCGACCGCCGCCCGGGTCTGGCGGGTGATCTCTTCCAGCGCCGCCGCCGGGGCAAGGGTGTAGTCGATCACCGCGACGCTGATCCCGGCCGCCACCAGCGCCGGGGCGACGAAGGCGTTTTCCTGTTTGGAAAGCGCCCGCCAATAGCCGCCATGCACCCAGACGAACACCGGATGCGGCCCCGGCCCCGCGGCCGGGTAGAGGTCGAGCGCCGAACCCGAGGCCGGATCGAAGACCAGATCGGCGCGCCGGTCGAGGGTCGTCATCGCGGCCACACTGTCTTCGGCATAGGCCCGGGCCTCGGCCTCGTAATCGGCGACGGTGGCGCGGGCATCATACTGATGGTCCAGGCCTGCGCGGTCGAAGCCGCGCCAGAGGCGGTCGGTGGGCGTAAGGGTGGTCAAGATCCGGTCTCCGCAAACAGGCGGTCGGCCCAGACGGGCCGGTCGAGCTGGAACATGTCGGTGCCGGCGCGGTCATACCAGCCGGCGCCGTGCATGCGCGCGACCAGGCCCAGCCGTTCGGTGGCGAAATGGCAGCGGCCGGCATCGAGCACGGCATCGTCGCGGACATGCGCGGCCAGCACCTCGCCGACCACCAGCATCTGCGACGGGCCGGTGGCGATGGCGGCGCGGCTGACGCATTCGAAGGCGACCGGAGCATCCACCAGCCGCGGCAGCCCGGTCTTCGTGCCGGGGGTGGTGGCGAGACCCGCGAGCGCAATCTCGTCCACCCCGGGCGGCGCGTCGATGCAGGTCAGGTTCATCGCCGGTGCCAGATCTTCCGAGACCAGGTGGACGATGAAAGCACCCCCTGCGACGATGTTCGCCGCCGTGTCTTTCAGCGTGCCGTCGGGGCGGGCCAGGATGCCCAGCGCCACCACCGGCGGGTTCGATCCCATCACGTTGAAGAAGCTGTAGGGGGCGGCATTGGCGGTGCCGTCGGCGGCCCGGCTGGTCACCCAGGCGATCGGCCGCGGCACCACGGTCGAGGCCAGTACCTTGTAGCGGTGGGCGGTGTCGAGCGTTGCGAAATCGAACTCCATCCGATCCGTCCCTCAGAGCCCGCCGTCGCGGCGCAGCACCGCGGGCTTCGCCGCCGTGTCGACCTCCAGCCGGAAGATGTCGGGGCGGGCGTAATGGCCGGTGGCATCGAAATCATACTTGCCGCGCAGGATCTCCGCCGGGTCGATCCGGGCGGTGAGCACCGTCTCGCCCTCGAAATCCGGCCCGGCCAGAACCTGGCCGAGCGGCCCCACGATCGCGCTGCCGCCGCGCATCAGCACGGTTTCGGGATCGTCACCCAGCGCGCAGTCATAATCGGCGGGATAGGCGCCGCGGCGGATGAACTGGCAGGCGGTGAGCACGAAGCAGCGGCCTTCGAGCGCGATATGACGCATGGAGGAGAGCCAGCTGTCGCGATCGTCTGCGGTGGGGGCACAGTAGAGCGTCACGCCCTGCGCGTACATGTGCATGCGCAGCGCCGGCATGTAGTTCTCCCAGCAGATCACCGCACCGACCGTGCCGAGGCGGGTTGGCACCGCCTCCATGGTCGAGCCGTCGCCGAAGCCCCAGATCAGCCGTTCGGCCGCGGTCGGCATCAGCTTGCGGTGCCGGCCGGCCAGCCCGTGCGCGCCGTCGAAGGTGAGCGCCGTGCAGTAGAGCGTGCCGCCGTCGCGCTCGATCACGCCCAGCACCACCACCATGCCGGTTTCCGCCGCGGCCTCGGCCACCAGCGCCAGTTCGGGGCCGTGAAGGTCGATGGCAGCCTCGTGATAGCGACGGAAGGCTTCGCGGCCCTCGGGCAGGCGCATGCCGACCGGCGTCGAGAAGCTGGCGCCCTTGGGATAGCCGCCGATACAGGCTTCGGGGAAGACCAGCAGGGCGACGCCGCTACCTGCGGCGCGGCGGATGTTGGCTGCGACCTTCGCGGCCGAGGCCATGGGATCGAAGGGATCGGCGCCGATCTGGGCGACGCCGGCCAGGAAGGGAAGGGGAGAGGACATCGGCAAAGGCTCCGTCAGAGGCCGAGATGGCGATGGGCGAGATCGGGTTCCTGTGCGAGCGCCTCAGGGGAGCCCGCCCAGACCACGCGGCCCTTCTCGATCAGGTGATGGCGGTCGACCAGGCGGGCCATCTCCTTCAGGTTCTTGTCGATCACCAGAATGGTCTGGCCCTCGGCCTTCAGCCGGCCGAGACAGGCCCAAATTTCCTGGCGGATGATCGGCGCCAGCCCCTCGGTCGCTTCGTCCAGGATCAGCAGGCGGGGGTTGGTGAGCAGCGCGCGGCCGATCGCCAGCATCTGCTGTTCGCCGCCCGACAGCGTGCGCGCCGATTGCCGGCGGCGTTCCTGCAGGCGCGGGAACAGGCCGAAGACATCGGCCAGGCCCCAGCGGGTCCCGGCGCCGCGGCGGGCGGTGGCGACCAGGTTTTCTTCCACCGACAGCGAGGCGAAGACCCGCCTTCCTTCCGGCACCAGGCCGATGCCGGCGCGGGCAATGCGGTTGGGGGCGCGGCCGGCGATGTCGGCGCCGTCGAAGCCGATCCGGCCGCGGCGCACCGGCAGCAGGCCCATCAGCGTGTTGACCGTGGTGGTCTTGCCCATGCCGTTGCGGCCGACCAGCGAGACGACCTCGCCCTCTTCGGCCGCCAGCGTCATGCCGAACAGCACCTGCGAGCGGCCATAGCCGGCTTCCAGACCATCGACCTTCAGCATCAGACACCGTCTCCCAGATAGGCGGCCCGCACCTCGGGATGGGCGCGGACCTCGTCGGGCGTGCCGGTGAACAGGGTGCGGCCATAGACCAGCACCGTCACCCGATCTGCCAGCGCGAAGACCGCATCCATGTCGTGTTCGACCAGCAGGATGGCATAGCGGCCCTTCAGCCCCTGCAGGATCCGGGTCATCTGCCGGCTCTCTTCGGGGCCGAGCCCGGCCATCGGCTCGTCCAGCAGCAGCAGTGACGCCTCGGCGGCCAGCGCCACCGCCAGTTCCAGCTGCCGGCATTCGCCATGGGCGAGATCCGCCACCACCTCATCGGCGCGGTGACCCAGGCCGACCGCGGTGAGGTGGGTCATCGCCGGCTCGCGCAGGCTCCGGTCCTGCCGGGCCGATCCGAAACAGCGCCAGTTGCCGCCCTGCCGGGCCTGGATCGCCATGGCGACATTGTCGAGGGCGGTAAAATCGGTGAACAGCTGGGTGATCTGGAACGACCGCGCCAGCCCCTGGCCGGCCCGGGCATGGGCGGCCATGCGGGTGACGTCGCGGCCGTCGATCAGGATCCGGCCCTGATCGGGGAAGATCTCGCCGGCGATCTGGGAAATCAGCGTGGTCTTGCCGGCGCCGTTCGGGCCGATCAGGGCGTGCAGCTCGCGCGGGCGCACCTCCAGATCGACACCGGCCGTGGCGGCGACGGCGCCGAAACGCTTGTGCAGCCCCTCGATCATCAGCCGGGGCAGTTCGGCTGCGGTGGCGTCAGTCATGGGACCTCTCCCCCACCAGGAAACCATACAGGCCGCGGCGGGCGAACAGCACCACCGCCACCAGCACCGGCCCCATCACCAGCATCCAGTGTTCGGTCCAGATCGCCAGCAGCTGTTCCAGGCCCAGGAACACCGCAGCGCCGATCACCGGCCCGAACAGCGTGCCGACCCCGCCCAGGATCACGATCGACATGAATTCGCCCGATTTGGACCAGGCGGCCATGTCGGGGCTGACATAGAGCGCGTAATTGGCCCAGAGCACGCCGGCAAAGCCGGTGCCGGCACCCGAGATCACGAAAGCGGCCAGGCGGTGCGGCAGCGGCGCGAAGCCCAGATTGACCGCCCGGCGCTCGTTCTGCTTCAGCCCGCGCAGCACCATGCCGAAACGCGACCCCACCAGCCGCCGGCAGAGCAGCAGCCAGCCGGCAAGGACGGCGAGGCAGAGATAGTAGAAGACCGTCGGGTCGGAGAGGTCGATCCCCGGCAGGGTGTTGCGCTCCATGATCAGCAGCCCGTCATCGCCGCCATAGACCTCCAGCGAGACCAGCATGAAATAGACCATCTGGCCGAAGGCGAGGGTGATCATGATGAACTGCACGCCCTGGGTGCGCAGCGACAGGGCGCCGATGATCAGGGCCAGCAGGGCCGACAGGCCGATCGCGACCGGCCAGACCACCAGTGCCGAATTGCTGGTGGCAATCCCGAAGATCGTGCCGGTTTCGGCGGCGTGATGGGCAATGATGCCGACCACATAGCCGCCCAGCCCGAAGAAGGCGGCATGGCCGAAGCTGATCAGCGCGCCATAGCCCATCACCAGATCCAGCGCCACCGCGGCGATGGCATAGATCAGGAAGCGGGTGAACAGGCTGACGACGAAGGGGTCGCCGACCGCGGCGGCGACAAGCGGCATGGCGGCGAAGACGGCAAGGCCCAGGCCATGGACCACCAGCCGCCGCCCGGGGCCCGGGCGGGGTGCGGTCGCCGCTGCCGCGCTATGGGTAAGGCTGTCGGACATGGGGATGCCTTCCTATCCTCGGGCGGGCAGCAGGCCGCGCGGCCGCACAAGCAGGATCGCCGCCATGGCGACATAGATGCTGGCGGAGACCAGCCCGGCCGCGAGCGTGCTCGCGATCTCGGGCGGCAGCAATTCGTAGAGGGTGATCGGGATATAGGCCCGGCCCAGGCTGTCGATCATGCCGACGATCAGCGCACCCACGGCCGCACCGCGCACGGATCCGACCCCGCCGACCACGATGACCACGAAAGTGGTGATCAGGATGCGCTCGCCCATGCCGATCTCGACCGCGAGCAGGGGTGCCGTCATCACGCCGGCAAGACCGCAGAGCACCGCGCCCAGCGCGAAGACCAGGCTGAACAGCCGGCGGATGTCGACCCCCAGCGCATCGACCATCGCCCGGTCATCGGCACCGGCGCGGATCAGCATGCCGATCCGGGTGCGGGTGATCAGCAGCCAGAGCCCGATGGCGACCAGGGCGCCGACCAGGATGAAGGCGAGGCGCACCACCGGATAGGCGAGATCGGGCAGCAGGGTGACGGTGCCGGTCAGGAAGGACGGGATGTCCATGAAGGGCGGCGTGCGGCCGAAAACCACGCTCACCAGTTCATTGGTGAACAGGATCATGCCGAAGGTGGCGAGCACCTGGTCAAGATGGTCGCGGGCATAGAGCCGGCGGATGACGACCAGCTCCATCACCAGCCCGTACAGCCCGGCGCCGACCAGCGCCGCCAGCACCGCCGCGGCGAAGGATCCGGTGGCGGTTGCGGCATAGGCGGCGCAGAAGGCGCCGACCATGTAGAACGAGCCATGGGTGAGGTTGATCACCCCCATGATCCCGAAGATCAGGGTGAGACCCGAGGCGAGCAGGAACAGCATCGCGCCGTATTGCAGACCATTCAGGATCTGCTCGATCAGCAGCGTGGACATGGGCCCTTCCGCATGCGAGAGGAAGTGCGGCGGCGGCGCAAGGCACCGCCGCCCGGTCGTCCGGTGCCGGACGTCATATCGTCACATCTTGCACTCGGCGGCATAGGCGTCCTGCATGGCGGTCGCCACCTTGCGCACCACCGTATCGGCCAGCTGGCCGTCGGCGCCGCGCTCCACCCGCATCAGATACCAGTCCAGGATCGGGTGCTGGTTCTGGGCGAAGGCGAAGCTGCCGCGCACCGAGGTGAAGTCGGCGGCCTTGAGTGCGGTGCGGAACGCGTCCTGCTTCTCGATGTCGCCATCGACCTTGTCGAGCCCGGAGGCGATCAGCTTCGCGGTGTCGTAGGCCTGGGCGGCATAGATGGTCGGCTTGCGGCCATAGGTCGTCTCGAAGGCGGCGACGAAATCCTTGTTGGCGGCGTTGTCGAGCCCGGCGCTCCAGTTGCTGGCGATGTAATAGCCCTCCGCCGCATCGCCGGTGGCCGCCATCATCCGCGCATCCATCGAGAACACCGGCAGCACCATCGGGATCTCTTTGGCGAGGCCCGAATTGGCATACTGCTTGGCGAAGTTGATGCCGGCACCGCCCGGGTGGAACTGGTAGATCGCATCCGGTGCCGCCGAACGGATCCGCGCCAGCTCCACCGAGAAATCGGTCTGGTCGAGCTTGGTGTAGATCTCGGAGACGACCTGGCCCTTGAAGGTGCGCTTGAAACCTTCCAGCGCATCGCGGCCGGCCTGGTAGTTCGGCGCCAGGATCACGACCTTCTTGTAGCCGAGTTCATTGGCGGCAAGGCCGCCGGCCTCGTGGAAATTGTCGTTCTGATACGAGGCGACGAAATAGTTCGGGTTGCAGCCGCCGCCCGCGAAGACCGAGGGGCCGGGGTTGAGGCTGACATAGAAGGCGCCGGTCTTGAGCACGGTGGGTGCGACCGCCGACAGAACGTTCGAGAAGTTGACGCCGGTGAACAGCCGGATGCCGTCGCCGGTCATGCGCTCGGCGATCTGCTTGGCATTGGCGGGCTTCAGCGCATCGTCCTCGACCACCAGCTCCACCGGCACGCCGCCGAGCTTGCCATCTTCCTGGGTGATGGCGAGTTTGAAGCCGTCGCGCTCATCCTCGCCGATATAGCCGGCGGGGGTGGAGAGCGTGGTGATGAAGCCGATCCGAAGCGGGTCGGCGGCATCGGCCGGCGCGGCGAGCAGCACGCCCGAAAGCGCGGTCGCGGCGGTCAGGCCGAGGGTGAAGGCGGTGATCCTGGTCCGCATGATGTCTGGCCTCCTGTCATGGCTTGAGACGGATGGCGCGGGCCGGCTCGTTCGCGCGGCCGGCCCTGCACCGGGTGCGGGGAGGGGAAGAGGTGAGGAAGGCGATGGGCCTGCATCCCCCAGCCGCCATTGAGGCGGCGGCCAAGGGCACGGAATGCCCGCCCGGCGAGGGACAAAAACCAGCAGCTCAGCCGGCGATGACTTGATTGCGCAGGACGCCGATCTTCTCGATATCCACTTCGACCACGTCGCCCGGCTTCAGGAACTGCGGCGGCACATAGGAAATGCCGACGCCGGCCGGCGAGCCGGTGGCGATCACGTCGCCGGGCTCCAGTGTGATGCCCGACGAGAGATGCGCGATCAGTGCCGGCACCCGGAAGATCATCTGGCGGGTGTTGCCGTCCTGCTTGGTGACGCCGTTGACGCGCAGGCCGATGCGCAGGGCATGCGGATCCTCGATCTCGTCGGCCGTCACGATCCAGGGGCCCATCGGCGCGAAGGTGTCCTGGCCCTTGGCGAAGCACCACTGGCCGCCATGGCGCAGGTCGCGCGCCGAGATGTCGTTGACGCAGGTGTAGCCGAAGACCTGATCGAGCGCGTCGCCCGGGGCCACGTCGCGGCAGCGGCGGCCGATCACCACGCCAAGCTCGCTTTCCCAGTCCAGCTGCGAGGTCTGGGCCTGGTTGTGGACGATGCTGTCCTCAGGCCCGATCACGGCGGTCGGCGGCTTGAAGAAGATCACCGGATGCGAGGGCATATCGCGATCGGTGTCCATCGTCCGGCTGCTTTCCTCGACATGCTCGGAGTAGTTGAGGCCGACGCCGATCACGCCCTTGGGCAGGCGCTGGATGGGGGCGAGCAGGCGGGTATCCGCCAGCCTGACCGTGGTGCCGGCGGGCCAGGCGCCGTCATGGGCGGCCATCAGCCGCTTCACATTGTCCAGCGCCGCGGGGCCGGCTTCGATCAGGGCGAGCATGGTCTCGGGGCAGGATTCACCCGCAGCGTCTGCCAGCGCGCAGAGGTCGACGATCAGGTCGCCGGCGACGGCACCGAGCCGCGCCGCGCCGTCCCGGTCAAAGGTGACGAGCTTCATCAGGTCCTCGAAAAGACGTCGATTGGGGGATGTGACGGAAGGGAGGGGCGGGAGAGCGGGCATGCGCCCTCCCGCGACCGGCCGCGCGGGGGCGGGCGACCGGTGGGGGAAGAGGATGTCGGTGTGGGCGGGGCCTCAGCCGGCGATGATCGCCTGGCGGCCGTCGGGCGTGCCGGTATAGGCCTCTTCGTGATAGATGCCGAGCGCGCGCATCACCGGCAGGTCGTTGAACGAGAACAGGCAAGCCTCTTCGCTCTCGGACGCATTGCCGTGCTCGTGCAGCGACCAGGAGGGCACCACGAAGATGTCCTTCTCAGACCAGTCGTAGCGCTTGCCGTCGATGATCGAGAAGCCTCTGCCCCTGGCCACCTGATAGACGATCGATCCGGTATGGCGGTGGGCACGGGTATGTTGGCCGGGGCGGAGCAGCTGCAGGCTGGCCCCGATGGTCGGCATCACCGGCCCGCCGGTCAGCGGGTTCACATACTCCATGATCACCCCGTCGAAGGGGGAGCCTTCATGGATCTTCGCGGCACGGGTCAGCGCCTCGAAGGCGGGCTCGAAGGCGTATTTCAGCACCGGCGACCAGGGTTTCTGCCAGTTCTTCCGCAGCTCCGTCGGCTGGATGATGCCGCCCGACCAGAGCGCTGCGGAGCTGTCGACCGGCTTCGTCTCGCCCTGATGCAGATCGGGATGGACCGCGTAGAAATTGGCGTCGAGGGCGTTCATCAGCGGGATGTCGAGCCCGTCCTGCCAGATGCTGCGGGTGCCGCCTTCGGCCACGCCGTGTTCATGCCAGGTGCCGTTGGGGGTGAGCACGAAATCGCGGGCGCCGAGGGTCATCCGCTCGCCCTCGACGATGGTATAGGCGCCGGAACCTTCCATGATGAAACGCAGCGCACTCGCCATATGGCGGTGGGCGCTGGCGCATTCGCCCGGATCCATCACCTGCACGCCGGTATAGAGCAGGCCGACCGCGGCCGAGATGTCGCGCCGGCCCGGATTGACCAGCATCACCACCCGCCGGCCGGCATCTTCGGGCCGCACCAGGCCCGGCGCACGGTCGACGAAGGGGCGGACATCCTGCCAGCGCCAGATCACCGGCACCGATTTCGGCTTCGGGAACCAGGGCTCGATATCGTTGGCGACCGTCCACAGCGCGCCCATCTCGCGGGCGGCCAGCTCTTCGTAATAGGCGGCAAGTTCGGGCGTGTCGGCGACATTCGCCCGGCCGGGAATGTCTTCCCGCATCGATCGGTTCTCCCTGCGGACCGGAATTTCCCTGTCTGTCGATTCCGGCGTCTCTCCCGCGCCGGCTGCGCGCCGGCCCCGGGCTGGTCTCTTCAAGGAAACCTCATGCCCCGGCCTGCGTCCTGTTCAAACGCTAGGACCCGGTCTGTAGAAAGTCAAACGGATTGTCGAAAATCCTGAGAATTTGCGTCGATCATGCAAATTGGCGAAGATGGAGACGTCCTGCGAAAGCGGTCTGGACAAGATCGCGCGCCGGGTTCATATCCCATGGGCCGATGTCCCACCCAGATGGGCCCCATCCAGACCCGCCACCCCCGGAGCCGCCATGGCCGACACCGCCGCCATCCGTGCCGAAGCCGATGCCGAGCCCGCCCAGACGCTGGCCGAACAGGCCTATCGCGCCATCCGCCGCGACATCGTTGCGGGCCGGCTGGCACCGGGCCAGCCGATGCGTTTCGAGTATCTGAAGGAGACCTACGGGCTCAGCTTCTCGCCGCTGCGCGAGGCGCTGGCCCGGCTGCAGAGCGAGCGGCTGGTGACGGCCTTTGCGCTCCGCGGCTTCCGCGTCGCCGAAATGTCGGTCGATGAGATGTGGGACACGATCGAGACCCGCATCATGATCGAACGCGAGGCGCTGACCGCCGCGATCGCCCGGGGCGGCGACGATTGGGAGATCGGCATCGTCCAGGCCTTCCATGCCCTCAGCCATTGCAGCAAACGCCTGCGCGCCGCCGGCGACTGGCCGAGCGAGCCGGCGATCGAGGAAATCGAGCGCCGGCACCAGGCCTTCCACCGCGCCCTGATCGCCGCCTGTCCTTCGCGCTGGACGCGGGAGCTGTCGGAAATGCTCTATGTCCAGACAGAACGCTATCGCCGCCCGGCCCTGATGCGCGCGGGCGCCGCCCCGGATGACGAGGGTGGGGTGGGCAGCGGGGGCGCAGCTGGCCGCGATATCGAGGCCGAGCACAAGGCGATCATGGACGCCGCCATCGCCCGCGACGCCCCGACCGCGGTGGAGCTGCTGACCGCCCATCTGCGCGACACCGGCCGGATGATCGAGCGGCTGGGGATCGAGACCGGGCGGAAGTGACATGACCGGTGGACGGCCCTGATCCTCGGAACGCGACCGGGCCGGCTGCGACGCATCGCAGCCGGCCCGGTGATTCAGGGTCCAATGACCCGGGAGGCGCTCGTGGTGCGTCAGCCCGCCCGATGCGTGTCGCGCAGGGCCTTGCGGTTCAGCTTGCCGACCGCGGTTTTGGGGATCGCATCCACCACGATCACCCGGCGCGGTTTCTTATAGCCGGCCAGGCGTTCGCCCGCGAAGCTGCGGAGTTCCTCGGTGAAGGCCTCGGGCTCGGCGGCGGCGCGGGCGCGGTGGTCGGGGCGGAGCGCCACCACCGCGGTCACCGCCTCGACCCATTGCGGATCGCTGAGGCCGATCACCGCGCATTCGGCGACGGCCGGATGGGCGGCCAGCACGTCTTCCACCTCGCGCGGATAGACGTTGTAGCCGCCGGTGACGATCATGTCCGAGGTGCGGTCCAGAAGGTGCAGATAGCCGCGTTCGCAGATCCGGCCGATATCGCGGGTGCGCATCCAGCCGTCGGGCAGCAGGGTTTCGGCATTGAGCGCCGGGGCGTCCAGATAGCCCTTCATGCGCTGGGGGGCGCGGACCGCGATCTCGCCCGGCTCACCCGCCGGCACGTCCTGGCCGGCGGCATCGACGATGCGGAGTTCGACATCCAGCGCCGGCCGGCCGGCGGCACCCAGCAGGTCCGGAACATGGTCTTCGGGGCGGAGCACCGAGATGGTCAGCGGGCATTCGGTCTGGCCGTAATACTGCCAGAAGCGGTGCTGCCCCCACATCGCCATCGCCCGTTCGATCACCGGCCGCGGCATGGGAGAGGCGCCGTAGATGATCGTTTTCAGCCGGCTGTCCGCCACGGCGGCCGCCCCCGGCCGGTCGAGCAGCATGCCCAGCATGGTCGGCACCATGTTGATCGCGGTGATGCCGTCCTCGGCGATCCGGGCCAGGTAGGCATCGGGCTCGAAGCCGCGCATGATCACCGTGCGGCCGCCACGCAGCCAGAAGGGCAGGACGAACACGCCGCTTGCATGGATCAGCGAGGCGGCATGGAGCATGGCGTCATCGGGCCCGGCCGGCAGCAGGTTCAGCAGCACGTTACGGCAGATCGCGGCATAGGAGGCCTGGGTGTGCTGCGCCGCCTTGAGCGTGCCGGTGGTGCCCGAGGTGAACAGCGTCAGCACCACGTCGTCGGGTTCAACCCGGATCGCGGGCGGGGTGGCGGGCTGGTCGGCGGCTGCCGCCACGACATCGCTGCCGCCGCCTTCGGTCGTGCCCAGGCCGAGCAGGGTCAGATCGGGCAGTTCGGCCGCAAGCTCTGCCGCCCGCCCGGCGAGTTCCGGCCCGTAGACCAGGGCGCCGACCCGGGTTTCGCGCAGCATATGGGCGTGTTCGCGCAGCGACAGTCTGGAATTCAGCGGCACGCGGTCGATGCCGGCGCGCACGCAGGCGAAATCGACCGGCACGCTCATCAGCCCGTTGTCGAGCAGCAGCGCCACGCGGGTGCGGTGCCCGAGGCCTGCGGCATGGAAGGCGTTGGCGAGCCGGGCGGAGAGCTGGTCGACCTCGGTGAAGGTCAGGCTTCGGCCTTCGAACTCGATGGCGGTGCGCGGGCCGTGCCAGCGCGCACCCTGGTCGATCAGGTCGCGGTAGAGAGGTCCACAGGCGGTGGCGGACATCGGACGTCTGGTCTCCCTGTCACGGGGCCGCGGGCGTGGGCGCGGCCGGCATGGTTGCGTGGCTCCGGGCCCCGGTTGGATCCGGGGCTTCCGTCTCAGTCGTCGAAACTGCCATGACGCCCGGCCCCGGCCGCGAAACGGCCGGCACCGGCGATGGCTTCCTCGAACACGATCGGATAGCCGCCGGCCCCTTCCCGTGCCAGGGCCTCGGCCATCGGCAGATCCCATTGGCCGATCGCCGAGCGCCGGTCTGCGCGCATGCAGGCCTGGGGGAAGGCGGCGATCTGGCGGGCGAGCGTTTCGGCAGCCGCGCGTGCCTCGCCCTTCGGCACCACCCGGTTGGCAAGACCCATGGTCAGCGCCTCGATCGCATCGACCGGGCGGCCGGTCAGGATCATGTCCATCGCCCGGCCATGGCCGACGATCCGCGGCAGGCGCACCGTGCCGCCATCGATCAGTGGCACGCCCCAGCGGCGGCAGAACACGCCGAACACGGCATCTTCTTCCACGACCCGCATGTCGCACATCAGGGCCAGTTCCAGCCCGCCGGCCACGGCATGGCCTGCGACCGCGGCGATGACCGGCTTGTCGATCACCATCCGGCTGGGCCCCATCGGTCCGGGCCCGGTGCCGGTCGGCTCCACCTCGTTGCGCAGATCCGGGTCGCCCAGGGCGCGCAGATCGGCCCCGGCGCAGAAGGTGCCACCCGCCCCCCAGAGCACGATCACCCGCACATCGGGATCAGCATCGGCGGCGGCGAAGGCGGCGCGCAGCGCCTGGGCCGTGGGCCGGTCCACCGCATTGCGCCGCTCGGGGCGATCCAGGATGATGGTTGAAATCCCGGCATCGGTTTCGACCCTGACGGGCTGGCGTTCGGACGTGGTATCATCTGGGTTCATCGGGCGCCTCCGTCGCATCAAACCGTTTGCTTCAGTCTATGGTATTTAATGACGATCGACGAAACATCGCAAGCCGACGCTTCAGTTTCCACCGAAACGGTCACGAATCCAACCCCGCCCAACGCGCGGGAGATGGTTCTGGATCTTCTGACGACACATGACGCCCATGAACTGCCGCTGAAGGCGCTGGTCCGGGCCGGCAATCTGTTCGGCTACACCGATCAGACGGTGCGGGTGGCGCTCAGCCGGCTGAAGGCGGACGGGGTGATCGCCTCGCCGGCGCGGGGCGTGCATGCGCTGGCCGCGGCCGGCGCGCTGGTGCGCGAGGTGGAAGGCTGGCGGCGGCGGGAAGGGCGTCTGGTCGCCTGGTCCGGTGCCTGGATCGGCGTCGCCGATGCGGCGATCGACCGGACGGACCGGCCGCAGCTTCGCCGCCACGACCGCGCGCTCAGGCTGCGCGGCTTCCGGCAGCTGACCCAGGGGGTGTGGATCCGGCCCGACAATCTGGCCGGCGGCACGACGGCGCTGCGGGATGATCTGACGCAGTTGGGCCTGGCGCCCCTGGCGACCGTGTTTCGCCTGGATGATCTGGCCCCGGAGGATGAACGTCGCGCCCGCGCCCTCTGGGATGCCGCCTCCATGGACCGGACGGAGGCCGATCTCGACCGGCTGCTGGTGCTCGGCAATGCGGCGCAGGATGCGGTCGAGGCGGGGGAAGCGGCGCCCGAGCCGGTGGCGGCGGACTCGCTCGCCATCGGCCGCACGGTGATCCGCAATCTGGTGCGCGATCCGCTGCTGCCCGACGAATTGCGCCCGGGCGAGACGCGGCGCCGGCTGACCGGGGGCATGATCGCCTATCAGCTCCGCGCCAAGGCGCTCTGGATCCGGCTGCTCGACCAGTGGGCGGCGGGCGGCTGAACATGACCGGGGGAGAATGGCCATGCCATCCTCCCCCGCGCCTCGTTCCGATCGCGTCGGATGTCAGCTGCCGCGAACCTCGGCCAGCATGGCCTTCGCACCGGCCATCAGCACGCCGATATCGACCCCGGCGGCCACGAAGCGATAGCCCCAGTCGACATAGCGCCGGGCATCGGCGGCGTTGGTCGCCAGGATGCCGGGGGCCTTGCCGGTGGCGGCGATACGGGCGGCGGCGTCCTTCAGTGCGGCCTGCACCTCGGGATGGCCGGGCCTGCCCAGATGACCCATCGAGGCGGCGAGGTCCGAGGGGCCGATGAACACGCCGTCGACCCCGTCGACCGCCGCGATTTCTTCCAGCCGGCCCAGCGCCTCGCCGGTTTCCACCTGGACCAGGACGCAGATCTCCCGGTTGGCGACCGCGAAATAATCCTCGGTCTGGCCGTAGCGGCTGGCGCGGGTGGCACCGGCGACGCCGCGCACGCCATGGGGCGGATAGCGCGAGGCCAGCACGGCGGCTGCGGCTTCTTCCGCCGACTGGACGAAGGGCACCAGCAGGGTCTGGGCGCCGATGTCGAGCAGGCGCTTAATCAGCACCTTGTCGTTCCAGGCCGGGCGCACCACCGCCGAGGCGGTGCCGGTGGCGGCGGCCTGAAGCAGCGGCTGCACGCCGGCCACATCCACCGGCGAATGCTCGCCGTCGAAAAGCAGCCAGTCGAAGCCGGCCAGCGACAGGGCTTCCGAGGCGACGGGGCTTGCCAGCGACAGCCAGAAGCCGTTCAGAACCTCACCGGCGGCAAGCCGGCGCTTGAAGTCGTTGCAGGGGGCCTTCATCGCGCACCTCAGACGAACTGCACGGCGACGGCGCCGAGCGGGCCGAAATCGGCATGCAGCGTGTCGCCCTTCTTCGCCCAGACCGGCCGGGTGAAACTGCCCGAGAGCAGCATGTGGCCGGGTTCCAGCGTCACGTCGAAGGGGGCGAGCTTGTTGGCGAGCCAGGCCACCGCCATCGCCGGATGGCCGAGCACGCCGGCGGCGAGGCCCGTCTCCTCGATCTCGGAATTGCGGTAGAAGATGGCCCCCACCCAGCGCAGATCGACATCGGTCGGCCGCACCGGCCGGCCGCCCAGCACCAGGCCGGCGGCAGCACCGTTATCGGCGACGGTGTCGAAGATCCGGCGCGGCTCGGTCACCCGGGCATCGATGATCTCGATCGAGGGCACCACCCATTCGGTGGCGCGCAGCACGTCGACCAGGCCGACATTCGGGCCCTTCAGCGGCTCCTTCAGGATGAAGGTCAGCTCGGGCTCGACGCGGGGGACGCAGAAATCCTCGAACCGCACCTTGGCGCCGTCGGCGAGCACCAGATCGTCGAACATGTAGCCGTAATCCGGCTCGTCGATCTTCGATGCCGCCTGCATGGCCTTGGAGGTGAGGCCGATCTTGTGGCCGATGATCTTCGCCCCGGCCTTCACCTTGGCGGCGGCCACGGCCGAGGAAATCGCATAGCTGTCGGCGATCTCGATCTCGGGGAACATCTCGGACGGGCGCTGGCCCTGCACCTTGGTGCGGTGGCTTTCAAGCAGGCTTTCGACGCAGCGTGCGCGCTGTTCTTCGGTCAGCATGGGAAACCCGATCCCTCTCTCAGAGCTTGATGCAGACGTTGCGGAGTTCGGTATAGAACTCCATCGAATGGATGCCGCCCTCGCGGCCGATACCCGATGCCTTGGAGCCGCCGAAGGGCGTGCGCAGATCGCGCAGGAACCAGCAGTTCACCCAGGCGATGCCGACCTCGATCCCCTTGGCGGTGCGATGGGCGCGGCCGAGATTGGTGGTCCAGATCGAGGTGGCGAGGCCGTAAGGGGTGTCGTTGGCGAGCGCGAGCGCCTCCTCCTCGGTGTCGAAGGGCGTCACATGGGCGCAGGGGCCGAAGATCTCGTCGCGGACCACGGCCGCATCCTCGGGCAGGCCGGTCCAGACGGTGGGCTCCACCCAGTAGCCGCCGGCATAGCCCGCGACATCCGGCGTGCCGCCGCCGGCGACGAGCGTCGCGCCGGCCGCCCGCGCCTTGTCGTAATAGGACAGCACCTTGGCGCGATGTTCGGCGCTGATCACCGGGCCCATGGTGGTGGCGGGGTCGAACGGATCGCCGAAGCGGTAGCTGCGCGCCTTGGCCGCCAGCCCCTCGACGAAGCGGTCGAAGATGCCGCGCTGGACATAGAGCCGTTCGGTCCCGAGACACACCTGGCCGGTATTGGCGAAGCAGGCGCGGCCCAGGCCTTCCAGCGTCGCCTCCAGATCGGCATCGTCGAACACGATGCCGGCATTCTTGCCGCCGAGTTCGAGCGAGACCGGGCGGATGCCGCCGGCCGCCGCGCGCATGATCGCCTCACCGGTCCGGGTTTCGCCGGTGAAGGTGATGCCGTCGACGTCCGGATGGGTGGTCAGGAACTCGCCGGCAGCGCCCGGGCCCATGCCGTGAACCACGTTGTAGACACCGCGCGGGATGCCCACCGCATTCATCACCTCACCCAGCAGGGTGGCGGTGGCGGGGGTCTCTTCCGACGGCTTCACGACCACGGTATTGCCGCAGGCGAGCGCCGGGGCGACCTTCCAGGTCATCAGCAGCAGCGGCAGGTTCCAGGGGCAGACCACCGCGATCACGCCGCGCGGCAGGCGGAGCGCATAGTTGAGCGCGCCGGCCCCGTCGGGTGTCGCCATCTCGAAGGTTTCGGTGGAGGCGGTCAGGATCTGGTCGGCGAAGACGTTGAAATTGGCGGCCCCGCGCGGAATGTCGATATGCGAGGCGATCGAGCGCGGCTTGCCGGTGTCGCGGATCTCGGCCGCCAGGAACTCGTCGAAGCGGGCGTTGATGCCGTCGGCCAGCTTGCGGAGCAGGGCCACCCGCTCCGGGATCGACATCCGGCCCCAGGGGCCCTTCAGCGCCGCCTTTGCAGCGCCGACCGCCGCATCCACTTCCGCCCGGCCGGCCGCGGAGACCTCGCCGATGACTTCACCCGTGGTTGGAAAATGATTGGCGAAGGCCTCGCCGCTGCCGGCAACGAATTCGCCGTCGATGAAGTTCAGGAAACGGGTCAAGTCGGTCATTCCTTTCGCTCGGCCGGCGGCGTGGCGATGTCGCGCTCGGGATCGCCGTCGGTCAGGTAGTCCCACATGCGTTCGAAGATCAGGCCGGCACGGGTGGCGCGGGCGGCGGCGGCCTCGGGGCCGATCACCGGGGCGGTGTCGCCGAGACCGGTAGAAAGGGCGGCAAGCTCGATCCGGCAGACGTCTTCCAGATACCAGGCAAGGCCCACGGCCTCTTCCAGGCTGGCGCCGGCGACGACCGCGCCGTTGCTGCGCATCAGCACGCCGGCGCTCTCGCCCATCGCCTCGATCACGCCCGCCGCCTTCTCGTCGTCGCGGACCAGCTGGATGTCGTCCCAGAGCCCGACGCCGGGGGCGAAATAGGTACCGAAGCCATGGCGCATGCGCGGCACCCGGCCGAGCGCCGCCAGCGCCATCATGTTGGGCGACATGAAGCGCACCACACCCTGCGCCTCGGGGCGCTTTGCATAGATCCGCTGGTGCAGCCGCACCTCGCCCAGCACGCCCGCCGGCAGGGGGCCGTCGACCGGCACCGCGGTGCAGGCCTCGCCCGGGCGCACCAGCCCCATTGGCCGTGACGGGCAGACCAGGAAACGGTCGGCATCGATCCGCGCCGAGCAGTGGCCATAGGCATGCACCAGCCCGGCCCGTCCGAGTGCGCGGGCAGCGACCCGGACGGTTGCAGCAAGACGGTCGGTCATGATCTCAGTCCTTGAAGGCGGCGATGTTCGGTGCCGAACCCCACTGGCAGAAGCCCTTGGGCGCGAAATGGAACTGGCGGTCCCGCCACAGCGGCTCGTCGTGGATCTCGCAGACCCCGGTCGAGTATTCGAAGGTCATGCCGTCGGGGCCGGCGAAATACAGGAACTGCGCCGACGACGTCGGGTGCCGGCCGGGGCCGAAGGTCACCGTCACCTGGTTGCGGCGCAGATGCGCCAGCGAGCGCTGGATGTCGTCGGTGCTCGCCACCTGGTGGTTGACGTGCTGGATGCCCGGCTGGTGGAAGGGGAACAGCGCCACCGAGTGATGGATGGTGCCGAAGCGCATCAGCGGCGCATCGCCGATCCGGTCCGACACCCGCGCCTTGCAGACATCGGTCCAGAACAGCTCGTCGCGCGCCGGGTCGGTGGAGCAGAGCCCGACATGGGAAAAGCCGGTGATGCCGGCATCGCGGCTGCCGTGATAGCGCTGCGCCGTGGTTTCCGGCCGGACCACGAATTCGATGTGGTTGCCGCTCGGGTCGTCGAAGCGGATGAATTCGCGGACATGGCGGGCATCGCATTCGGCAGGCGTGCCGTAATGGACGACATGGCCCAGATTTTCCAGCACCGCACCCGCGTTCTGGAGGTCGGCGGAGGTCGCGATCTCGAAGGCCGTCGCCTCCTGCTCGCGGCCGCCCTCGACATAGCACAGCGTGTGGGCGCGGGCGTCGGACTTGAAGTAGATCGCGCCCTTGCGGCGCTCGGCCACCTCAAGCCCCAGGATGTTGACCGCGAACCATTCGGCACCGGCCAGATCGCGGGTGCCGAGACGGCAATAGACGACGTCCTTGAGACCGATCACCTCTCATCCCTCCCCCGGAATTCGTCCTTTCCAAGAAATTCGGGGGCCGTTGAGGGTGACCCCCAGGCGCAATGCGACAGGGCGGCATCGGCGAACTGGCGGGGACCACGGCCGGTCACCGCCTCACCCCGCTCCATGCCATGGGCGTAGGAATGCAGCAGGCCGCCGGGGCCGCGGGCGGTGACGAACATGGCGCCCGAGGTCGGCTGACGGCCGGGGCCGTGGACCACCGGCACCTGGCGGGCCTGGAACAGATACCAGCCCTGCATCACCGCATTGATCCCGTCCACCTCCCACACCGCGCCCAGCAGGCCGTCGCGATCCGAGGGGTAGAGGGAGATGCGGTGATGGGCAGCGTCGATGCGCAGGAAGACGGCATCGCCCGCCCAGTCCGAGACCCCGGCGCCGATGCCGCGGGTCCAGAAATCCTCGTTCGCCGCCATGTCGGTGCAGGCAAGCTGGACCGATTGCAGACCGGTGATGCCGGCATCGCGCGTCCCGTGATAGCGCCAGCCCGAGGTGAGCGGCCGCCAGACGATCTCGACCGCCACGCCATTGGGGGCGATGACCGAGAGCCCGGCCTTGATCTGCCGGGCGGCGCAGGCCGCCGCATCCAGACGCTGCCGGGGCAGGGCGGGACAGGCGGCTTCAAGCCGCGCCTCGGCCTCGTCCAGCTCGCGGGCATGGGCGACGGTCAGCGCCACCGCGGCGGGGCCGGCCTCGGCCGTGTAGCAGATCGCGTAATTGCGCGCATCCGAACGGAAGCGGCGATTGGCATCGTCGTGATCGCCCGGCTGCAGGCCGAAAATGCCGGTGGCGAAGGCCTCGGCACCGTCCAGATCTTCGACGGGCACCCGCAGATAGCGCAGATCCCGGTAGATATCGGTCATCTCGATCGTCCTCCTGGCCGGCCGTCCCCGGGGGGCGGGGGACGGCGGCCGTGGCAGTGGGAAAGAAGGCGGATCAGAGGCCCGCGGCTTCCTTCTCCAGTTCCTTCAGCAGCGGGGTCTTCTCGCGCCAGGACTGGTACCAGAGGTCGACGGCGCCGCCGAAGAAGGCGCGATCGGCGTTCACCACCGGCACGCTGGTGGTCTTCAGCTTGTCGAGATAGGTGGCGTCGATCTCGGCATAGGTGCCGACGATGCCGTCCAGTTCTTCGGCCATGATCTTTTCGATCACCGCCTGATCTTCCTTGGGCACGGTCTGCCACTTGCGGCCCGAACCCACCGCGATCATCGGGAACATCATGTGGTTCGACGCCACGATGGTGCCGGCATGCTCGTAATACTTCGAGTTCCAGGTGCCCTCGAAATCGATCTGCATGCCGTCGACCTGGCCGTTGGCGAAGGCGTCATACAGCGCCGGCAGCGGCATGGGGGTGGGGGCCGCACCCAGCCGGGTCCAGAAATCCAGCTCCTGGGCGAAGGGCACGGTGCGCACCTTCTTGCCCGACAGATCCGCAACCGAGGCCACGGGGCCGCGCATCACGATCTGCCGCATGCCGGCCATGCCCCAACCGAAGCCCTTGAGCGCGAATTTGGACACGCCGCCCAGCAGCTTCTGCGCCACGCCGCCCTTCAGGATCTGCCGCGCGCCGGCGGCATCCTTGACGATATAGGGGGCGAGGAAGACGCCGTAATCGGCATCGCGGTTGGCGAATTCACCCAGCGTCAGAAAGGCGAAGTCGAGCGCGCCGGTCTGCAGCTGCTGAAGCATCTGCGCCTCGTTGCCAAGCTGGCCCGAGGGGAAGACCAGAATCTCGACCCGGCCGTTGGTGGCTTCTTTGATGCGCTCTGCGACCGTCACCGCGCTCTTCGACCACTGATGCGGCGGCGGGGTGATCAGGCCCAGCCGATACTGTTCGGCCTGGGCCTCGGCGCCGATCAGGCCGACCATCAATGCGGCGGCGGCGGTCAGGATGCGTGCTGCTTTCATCCCTGGTTTCCTCTCGGGGTCTCGTTATGGGGGGTGGCTTCCTTCTTGGAGAGGAAGACCATGAGTTCGGTCAGGCCGGCATCGCGGCTGGCGGCGATCTCGGCCACCGGCCGCGGATCCGCCTCGGCCATGCCGGAGGCGAGGCGGGCGCGGGTGGCGGCATCCAGGCGCGGATCGCCCAGCGTCGCCCACCAGCGTTCGAATTCGGGGCCGAGCGCGTCGACGAAACGCCCGATGCCGCCCTCGGCACCCGCCAGATGGAAGACGGTGGAGGGGCCGACGATGCACCAGCGCGGCGCCAGACCCTGGATCACCGCCTGTTCGATATCGGCGAGGCTGGCGATGCCCTCGCTCGCCAGATGCACCGCCTCGCGCCAGAGCGCGGCCTGCAGGCGGTTGACCAGATGGCCGGGCACCGGCCGGGTCAGCGTCAGCACCGTCTTGCCCATCGCCCGGAAGAGGCCGGCTGCGCGGTCCACGACCTCGGGTGCGGTCAGGGCACCGCCCGACAGCTCCACCACCGGCATCAGATAGGGCGGGTTGCAGGGATGGGCGATCAGCAGGCGCTCTGGTCGGGCCAGCCCTTCGGCCATGTCGTCCGGCGACAGCCCGGACGAGGACGAGGCGATGATGCTGTCCGGGGCCAGATGCGGTTCCAGCGCTGCCAGTGCCCGGCGCTTCAGATCGAGATTTTCGGGCAGGTTCTCCTGCACCAGCACCGGGGGCGGGCCGGCCTCGGCCGCGGTCGCGACGTGGGCCGGCGTGGTCGCCCGCGGGCTGAGCGTGCCCAGGCCCTGCAGCACCGGCAATGCCTGCGCCTGCACGGTGGCGATGCGATCGGCCACCGCCGGATCGGGGTCGATCACGGTCACGTCATGGCCGGCGCCGGCGAAGGCGGCGGCCCAGCCGCAACCGATCAGCCCGCCGCCCAGGATCCAGATACGCGCCATCAGAGCAGGTCCTTAAGGCCGGTGGAGAGAACGGGGAAGACGACCAGCAGCAGCAGGACCGACAGCACCGCGAAGAAGAACGGCATCAGCAGTACCGCCAGACGCTCGGCCTTCACCTTGCCCATCAGCGAGGCGACGAACAGCCCGGTGCCGACCGGTGGTGTCAGCAGACCCAGCGTCAGGTTCAGGCAGAGCACGACGCCGAAATGGAAGGGATCGATGCCGTAGACGCCGGTAGCGACCGGCAGGAAGACCGGCACGATCAGGATGATGGCGGGGATCGGGTCGCTGATCATGCCCAGCACCAGCAGCAGCACGTTCAGCATCAGCAGGAAGACGATCGGCGAGGCGGTCATCGCCTGCATGGTCTCCGCCACCAGGGCCGGCAGGTTTTCGAAGGTGATGACCCAGCTGAACACCTGGGCGGCGGCGATCAGGAACAGCACGGTCGCCGAGCCGCGCGCGGCATTGAGGAAAGCGGGGAGGATGTCGGCCAGCGTCATCTCGCGATAGACGAACAGGCCGATCAGCACCGCGGCGAGGCTGGCGATCGCGGCCGATTCGGTGGGGGTGGCAAGGCCGCCCAGGATCGAGCCGACGATGATCACCGGAATGGCGGCCGCCGGCAGGGCATCGAGCACGGCGCGGAAGCGGGCGCGGATGGGCATCGCCTCGGTCTTAGGAAAGCCGTGGCGGCGGCCCAGCCACATGATCACGCCGATGAAGGCGAGGAAGATCAGCAGGCCCGGCACGATGCCCGAGATGAACAGGTCGCCGATCGGGATCTGCGCGATCACGCCGAAGATGATGAACAGCATCGAGGGCGGGATGATCGGCGCCAGCAGGCCGCCGGCGGCGGTGATCGCCACCGACACGTCGCGCGGATAGCCGGCCTTTTCCATCTCGGGCACCGCCAGCCGCGACATGATGGTGATCTGCGCCACCGTCGAGCCCAGGATCGCCGCCATCATCATATTGGCGACCAGGTTGACATAGGCGAGCCCGCCGCGGATCGAGCCCAGCATGGCCAGCGCCAGCGCCATCAGCCGCCGGCCGATGCCGCCGGCATTCATGAATTCACCCAGCAGGATGAACAGCGGCAGGGCGAGCAGGCCGTAATTCTCCAGCCCCCCGAACATCTGCTGGCCATAGGACTGGAGCAGGATCAGGTTGCCGGTGGCGAAGATGTAGATCAGGCCGAGGGCGGCGAGCGCGAAGGCGATCGGCATGCCGACCGCCAGCATGGCGAGGAAAGAGACGCCCGCGATCATGCCGCCATCTCCTCCCCGCCGGTCAGGCGGCCGGCGAGCGAGGCCAGCACATGGATGGTGGCGGTGACGCAGAAGACCGGCATCACCAGCCAGAACCAGACCTTGTGCATGCCTAGCGTCACGGTCGGCTCCTGATAGATGAAGTTGAAGGTCGAGGCGGTGAAATCCTCGATCGAGGCGGCCTGCAGCACGCCCACCGGATCGAACCAGCGCCAGATCTGCACCGAAAGCACGGCCAGGAAGACCAGCAGCGCCACATCCACCAGGATCGCGAGCCGGCGCCGCGCGGCGGGCCTGAGCGCATCCGGCAGCAGGGTGATCGCAATGTGCTGGCGCCGCGCGAGACCGAGCGAGGCGCCGATGAAGGCCGCCCAGGCCATCAGGAACACGGCCAGTTCGTCGGTCCAGATCAGCGGATTGCCCAGGCTGCGCGAGACGACGTTGCCGAGCAGCAGACAGAAGATGCCGAACACCGTCAGCCCCGCCGCCCAGGCTTCGACCCCGGCGATGCGGTTGCTGAGTGTCTGCAGGCAGGCGACCGGACCAGGGACGCCGCGGGTGCCGGTGTGCAGCGGGGACTGCGACGCGCCGGCCTCTTCGAGGATTTTTGTCATCGATATTCCTCCCTGCGGGCATAAAATATCGATATTTTGATCGTGTCAATTTGGAAATTGATATTTTCGGGCAGCCGAACTAGCCTGCCTCTGATTTCAATCTCGCCGGGAAACCGACACCGCATGGACAAGCGATCGCCCGTCCGCCCGGATAGCCCCGCCCGACCGGATATTGAAGACAAGACCCAGGCCGAACGCGCCTACCGCCTGATGCGCGAGGACATCGTCACCGGGGCGCTGCCGCCCGATCTGAAGCTCAAGATCGAGATGCTGCGCGACCGCTATCAGATCGGGGCGGGACCGCTGCGCGAGGCGCTGGCCCGGCTGTCGGGGGAATATCTGGTGCAGATGCAGGGCCAGCGCGGCTTCGTGGTGGCGCCGATGTCGGCGACCGATGCCCGCGAGATCGGCCATCTGCGCAAGATCTTCGAAGCCGATGCCCTGGCCCAGTCCATCCCGGCCGGCGATGTCGCCTGGGAAGAGCGGGTCATCACCACCTATCACCGCCTGGAGCGGCTGGAACTGGCCGACCGCCAGGGCGTCGAGCAGATGTCGGAATGGGAACGGCTGAACCACGATTTCCACGAGGCGCTGGTCTCGGCCTGCGCCTCGACCTGGCTTCTGCGCATGCGGGCGATGATGTTCCGCCATCATGAACGCTATCGCCGCCTGTCGCGCGCCAAGACCGTGATGACCCGCGACATCCATCTGGAACATCGCGCCCTGCTGGATGCCGCACTCGACCGCAATGTCGACCGCGCGGCCGAGGTGATCCGCCGCCATATCGAACACACCACCGGCGCCGTGGTGGCGGCGCTGGCCCGGGATCCGGCCGTGGATGCGCCTGCGCAGGCGACCGGCACCGACTGACATCGACCGCCCGTCGGGCGCAGAAAGGGCCGGGATGGCGCCATCCCGGCCCTTTCGATGTGTCTGCTGCCGACGGTGCCCCGTCAGAAGGTCGTGTTGTGGGCGGTGAACTTGGTGATCAGATAGGGCTCCATCGCCTCGATGCCGCCTTCCGAGCCATAGCCGGAATCCTTGATGCCGCCGAAGGGCACCTCGGGCAGGGCCAGCATGCCCTGGTTGATCGAGATCATGCCGCTTTCGATATCGGCCGAAAGCGCTGCCGCGGTCTTCGACGACGAGGTATAGGCATAGGCCGCCAGGCCATAGGGCAGGCGGTTGGCCTCGGCGATCAGCGCGTCATAACCGCTGAAGGTCGAGACCGGCACCACCGGGCCGAAGGGCTCTTCGTTCATGATCCGGGCCGAGAGCGGCACGCCGGTCATCACCGTCGGCTGGAAGAAATAGCCCTTATTGCCGATGCGCTCGCCGCCGGTGCGGATGGTGGCGCCATTGGCGACGGCATCGGCCACCAGGGCCTCCATCGCATCCACGCGGCGCGAATTGGCGAGCGGCCCCATGCGGGTCTCGGGATCGAGGCCGTCGCCGACCTTGATCGAGGCCACCGCCTCGGTGAATTCGCCGACGAAGCGGTCGGCGACGCTCTCTTCCACCAGGAAACGCGTCGGCGAGACGCAGACCTGGCCGGCATTGCGGAACTTCTGCGCCGCCAGTGCCTTGGCCGCCTTCGAGACGTCGACATCGCCGAACACGATCGCCGGCGCATGGCCGCCGAGTTCCATGGTCGCACGCTTCATGTGCTGGCCGGCCATCGCCGCCAGATGCTTGCCGACCGCGGTGGAGCCGGTGAACGAGATCTTGGCGATCACCGGATGCGGGATCAGATAGGACGAGACCTCGGCCGGGATGCCGTAGACCAGGTTGATCACGCCGGCCGGCACGCCGGCATCGGCATAGGCGCGGATCAGCTCGGCGCAGCTTGCCGGTGTCTCTTCCGGGCCCTTCACGATGATGGTGCAGCCGGTCGCGACCGCGGCCGAGACCTTGCGGACCACCTGATTGATCGGGAAGTTCCAGGGCGTGAAGGCGGCGACGACGCCCACCGGCTCGCGCGTCACGGTCTGGAGATGACCCACGGCGCGGGACGGGATCACCCGGCCATAGGTGCGGCGGCCTTCCTCGGCGAACCAGTCGATGAGGTCGGCGGCGGCCAGCGTCTCGACCTTGGCTTCGGCCAGCGGCTTGCCCTGTTCCATGGTCATGATGCGGGCGATGGTGTCGGCGCGCTCGCGCAGCAGATCGGCCGCCTTGCGCATCACCTTGGACCGGTCATAGGGCGAGACCTTGCGCCAGGTCCTGAACGCCCGGGCGGCAGCCTCGAGTGCGCGGTCCAGATCACCGGTCGACGCATGGGCGACGCGGCCGATCTCCTCGGCGGTGGCCGGGTTCAGGACGGCCTCGTCCTTGCCCGTCGAGCCCGGAGCCCAGGTACCGTCGATGAAGAGGCTGGTATTCGGATACATCTCTCGCTCCTCGGGAGGGGACATATGGCCCTGTGGGGCCGGGCGGGGGTGAGGGTTGGAAACGGGCAGAAGGGGCTATCGGCCGCCGGCGACCACCACGCGGTTGCGGCCCGCGCGCTTGGCCTGATACATGGCGCTGTCGGCGGCCTCGACCAGATGGTTGTAATCGGGATGGCCGTCGAACACCGCGACACCGACCGAAGCGCCGAGCCGGATACGGGTATCGCCCGACAGCACGACTTCGGTCTTGCCGATGGCTTCGCGCAGCCGTTCGGCCAGCGCACGCGCGGCCGCTTCGCCGGCCTCGACCGCGACGACCAGGAACTCTTCGCCGCCATAGCGGAAGACCAGATCGCTGCTGCGGCAGGTGCCGAGGATGGTCTCCGCCGCCTGGCGCAGCGCTGCATCCCCTGCACTGTGGCCGTGGCTGTCGTTGATGGTTTTGAAATGATCCAGATCGACCATGATCACCGCAAAGGGATGGTCGCGACGCATCGCCAGCGTGATCTCGCGCTTCAGAATCGCGGGCAGGAAGCGGCGGTTGAGCGTCCGGGTCAGGGCATCGCGGCCGGCCTCGGCGCCGATCAGGGCCTGGAAGGCATCGTTCAGGATGAAGCGGATCTCGTTCACGGCATTCTGGATCGGGCCCAGTGCCGGGCCGAAACCGTTGCCGGCCGCACGCGCGGCATCGGTCTCGGGCAGGATGCCCTCGTCCAGCCGCTGCATCAGCTCGTTCACCCGGTCCAGCACCGGTGTGCCGTCGAACATGATGCCGCCGCGATGATGGAACCAGAGGCCGAAATCGGACCGGCCGATCCGGGGCAGGGGCTCGGTCGAACCGCTGCCACCGGCCAGCGCCAGCAGCACCGCCTGGTTCCATTCCAGCAGCGAGGCGCGCTGGCTCTCGCGTTCCAGCGACAGATCCTGGCTCAGGAAGAACAGCCGGTAGGCTTCCTCGTCGCGGCTCTGATGGGTGATGCCGGAAACGAAGACCGCGCCCATCAGCTCGATGGCGATGTCGATCACGGTCTCCACATGCAGCAGCAGGCGGACCAGCTCGTCGCGGCCGACCCGGCTGCCGGCGATCCGCCCGGCGATGCCGGCCTTGATCAGCCGCGCGCCGCGGCTGACCAGATGCAGGGGCACCCGGACCCGGGCATGGACCTCGCCGACCCTGGTCTGGACGATGGCCATGCTCTCGAAATCGGGGGCGGGGCCGGCCGGGAACAGGCTGCGGATCCAGCCGGCCAGAGAGCCGCGCAGCCGGGTCTGGACAATCTCGTTCGACAGCAGTGGTGCCGCCTCGGGATCGGCCATCAGCACATCGTAGAAATCCCGCGCCAGTTCGTCGGACGAGGCGGCAACCAGCCCGGCCAGCCAGTCGCGCATCTCGGGCGCCAGCGCGGCCTGAAGCCGGTGCCAGTCACGCCGGGCGGCCGTGAGCGACGGGTTGGGGTCGGCGGCGGTGTCGTGACGGGCGGCCGTCTTGCCGGCAGTGGTAGGCATCTGAGGGCGGGGGCCTGACTTTCCTGCGGTTCGGCCCCCGCCGGCCGGCGGAGACGCCCGCGCATGATGCGACTGGAAACCGGTCGCCGCAAGTGCCGCGCAACGTCTTCAGGGCCGTCGGTCGAGGATCCGATCGATCAGCCCCCAGTCCAGCGCCTCTTCCGCGGTCATGAACCGGTCGCGGTCGAGCGTGCGTTCGACCTCTTCGGGCGTGCGGTGGCAGTGCTCGGCATAAAGCCGGATCATGCGCTGCTTTACCCGCAGCGTTTCCTCGGCATGGATCAGGATGTCCGAGGCCTGGCCCTGGAACCCGCCCGAGGGCTGGTGAACCAGGATGCTGGCATTGGGCAGGGCCGCGCGCTCACCGGCCGTGCCGGCCATCAGCAGGAACGAGCCCATCGAACGGGCCGTCCCCATGCACAGCGTGTGCACCGGCGAGCGGATGTAGCGCATGGTGTCGTACATCGCGAAGCCGCTGGTGACCACGCCGCCGGGCGAGTTGATGTAAAGATTGATCGGCCGGCCGGGGTCTTCCGCCTCCAGGAACAGCAGCTGGGCGCAGACAACGGCCGCCACATCGTCGTCGACCTGGCCGTTCAGGAAGATGATCCGTTCCTTCAACAGCCGGGAATAGATGTCGAAGGCCCGTTCGCCCCTGGTCGACTGTTCCACGACCATGGGGACGAGCTGCATCGTGCCGCGCATCGGCGACCTCCGCTCTGATTGGATTTTGTGAAAAGCTGTGCCGCGTCTAGGCGGCGCGCATCATCGCGCCGCTGCGGTCATTGGCGGCGGCCATGCGGCGATGGACGACCCGAAGCCGGGTGCCACCGGTGGTGTTGGGGGCGATGGTGAAGGTCACCAGGCTTTCGGTGAAGGGCGGTGCCTGTTCCCGCATGCGATAGCTGAGCTCGCGCCCGGGCGTGACCGAGGCCGGTTCGGCCGCCGCCAGATCCGCGGCCGGCAGCCAGTGTGCCCGAAGTTCGGGAATGCTGATCGCCCGCCAGACCTTCTGCGGCGGGGCGTCGAGATCATAATCCTGCACGATGCGATCGGCGCCGGGCGTGGAGGCGGGGGTGGTCATTGGTCCATCTCCTTCAGCAGCGCTTTCAGGGCATCGATCCGCGCCGGCCAGTATGCGCGATACTTCGCCAGCCAGTCCGCCACCACGGCCAGACCGTCGGGATCGACCTCGTAATCGACGAACCGGCCCTGTCGTTCTTCCCGCACCAGCCCGGCCGCGCGCAGCACGGCCAGATGCTGCGACATCGCCGGCTGGCTGATCGCCATGCCGTCCCTGAGCGCGCTGGCATTCATCCGCCCCGCGGCCAGCTTCTCGAAGATGGCGCGGCGGGTGGGATCGGCGAGGGCTTTGAACACATCGGTCTCGGTCATGTCGATAGATAAGCAGATACTTATATGACGTGCAAGCCCTCTCTGCGCGCGTCTTCACCTGCCCATGGTCAGCACCAGCCGGCCGGTCACCTCGCCGCGCCGCAGCCGGTCCAGCGCCTCGTCGATCCGGCTGAAGGGCAGGGCGGTGATCTCTGCCCGGACATGGCCGCGGAGCGCGAAATCCACCGCCTCCTGCAGGTCGCGGCGGGTCCCGACATTCGATCCGCGGATCGAACGCTCCCAGTTGGAAATCCGCGCGATCGACACCCGGATGGTATCGCGTTCGCCCCCCGGCAGGCCGATGAACACCGTGGTGCCGCCGGGGCGGGTCATGGCGATGGCCTGTTCGAAGGCCGCGGGTGCGGTGGCGGTGACGATCGCGGCATGGGCGCCGCCGCCGGTCGCGGCCTGCACGGCTGCCACGGGATCGCCGGCACCGGCATCTATCACCGCTTCGGCGCCGAGCGTCAGGGCATGGTCCAGCCGGGCGGGCGAAACGTCGACCGCGACCGGACGCAGCCCCATCGCCCGGGCATACTGGATCGCGACATGGCCGAGCCCGCCGGCGCCCACGATCGCCACATGCTCGCCCGCCCGCGCCTCCGATCGCTTAAGGCCGCGCCAGGTGGTGACACCCGCGCAGAGGATCGGCGCGATCGCCACCAGATCGGCATCGGCGGGCAGCCGGGCGACGAAGGCGGCCTCGGCCAGCATATACTCGGCATAGCCGCCGTCACGGCTGAAGCCGGTGGCGCCGCCGGCCTCGCAGATCGTCTCCATCCCGGCCAGGCACCAGGCGCAGCGTCCGCAGGCATGGGCCATCCAGGGCACGCCCACCGCGTCACCGATGGCGATGCCCGACACACCGGCGCCCAGCGCCGCGACATGGCCGGTGACTTCGTGGCCGGGGATCAGCGGCAGTTTCGGCGGCGTGCCCCAGTCGCCATCGACGATGTGCAGGTCGGAGTGGCAGACACCGCAGGCTGCCACGCGGATCAGCACCTCGCCCGGCCCGGGCTCCGGGCGCGCGACCTCCATCATCCGCAACCCCTCACCCGGCCGTTCGACCACTGCCGCCTGCATGCGCGCCATGTCTGCCATCTCCTTGTCGTCGTCCGTCAGTGCCGGCCGGACAGGGTTCCGGCCGCCTGCCAGCAGAGCGCAGGCGCGTGCGGGCTGTAAAACAGGAAACGCGCCGGGTCCGGTATCGGCAAAGCCGATGGCAGATGTGTCGATCTGCGGCAGGCCCTGCCAGCGCGTTCGGCTTTTCCGATAGCGCAATCCGGGATTTTGAATTGGTCATGCCGCCCCCGCCGGCCGCAGGCTGATCAGGGGACGGGTCTGGGGAGATCCGTCGGCCTGCGCGGGAGGCATTCGCAGATCCATGATCACCATCACGGCCATCATCACCGTCACGCCCGGCGCGGAAGCGCTTGCCGAGGCCGAGCTGCTCAAGGTTGCGGCGCATGTCCGGGCCAACGAGCCCGAGACGGTCGACTTCTTCATCAGCCGGTCGCGGGACAATCCCTGCCGGTTCACGACCTATGAACGCTTCACCGATGTCGCAGCCATGGATCGTCATAACGGCTCGGAGGCGGTGGCGGTGTTCTTCGCCGCGGTCTCGCCGCATTTCGACGGGCCGGTGATCCTGGAAACCTGCACCGAACTTTCGGCGAAGTGAGGCGGCACCCATGCCCTTTGATCTGAAGACCTCCGGATACTGGACGGCGCTCGCCGGCCGGCTCAAACCCGATACCGGCCTGTTCATCGATGGCGATTTCGTCGAGGCCCGGGGCGGCGGCCGCTTCGCCACCGTCAACCCGGCGACCGACGCGGTTCTGGCCGAGGTCGCCCGCGGCGGTGCCGCCGATATCGACCGGGCGGTCGCTTCGGCCCGGCGGGCCTTCCGCACGGCGCCCTGGGCGCGCATCCCGCCCCGTGCCCGCATGGAGGTGCTCTACCGCTTCGCCGATCTGATCGAGGCGCATGCCGAGGCATTTGCGGTGCTGGATGCCCAGGATATGGGCAAACCGATTGCCGAGATGCTGACCATCGATGTCCCGGGCAGCCTCGCCTGTTTCCGCTTCATGGCCGAAGCCGCGGACAAGATCACCGGGTCTACCACCGCAACGGGAGAACAGGCCCTCCACTACATCCTCAGGCAGCCGCTTGGGGTGGTGGGCTGCATCGTCCCCTGGAATTATCCGCTGATGATGGCGGCATGGAAGATCGCGCCTGCCCTCGCCGCAGGCAATGCGGTGGTGCTGAAGCCTGCGGAACAGTCACCGCTGAGCGCCCTGCTGCTCGGCCGGCTGTTCGTCGAGGCCGGCGGCCCCCCGGGCATCCTGAACGTGGTGCCGGGCTTCGGCGAAGAGGCCGGCCAGGCGCTGGCCCGCCATATGGATGTCGACAAGATCGCCTTCACCGGTTCGGGCGAGGTCGGCGGGCTGATGATGGAATATGCCGGCCAGTCGAACCTGAAACATGTCTCCACCGAATGCGGTGGCAAGTCGCCCCATGTGATCATGGCCGATGTGCCGGATCTGGAAACGGCGGTGAACACGGCGGTTGCCGGCATCTACGGCAATCAGGGCGAGGTGTGCAGCGCCGGCTCGCGGATCCTGGTCGAACGGGCGATCCTGCCCGATGTCCTCGACGCCTTCGCTGCCCGTACCCGCGAGACCGTTCATGTCGGCGACCCGCTCGACCCCGCCACCACGCTGGGGCCGCTGGTCACCCGCAGCCATCAGCGCCGGGTGCTGAACTATATCGAGGTCGGCCGGGCGGAGGGCGCGCGCCTGGCCTTTGGCGGCGTGGTGCCGCCGGGATGCGAGGGCGGCGCCTATGTCGCCCCCACCCTGTTCGCCGATGTGGACAATGGCATGCGGATTGCATCTGAAGAGATCTTCGGTCCGGTGGGCGCGGTGATCCCGTTCGACGGGCTGGACGAGGCGTTGCGCATCGCCAACGACACGGTCTACGGCCTCGCGGCGGGGCTGTGGACCCGGGATCTCACCAAGGCCCACCGTTTTGCGGCGGGGGTGGAGTGCGGCATGGTCTGGATCAACGGCTATATGAACGGCGACATGACCCAGCCCTGGGGCGGGTGGAAACAGACCGGCAATGGTCGCGACAAATGTTTCGAGGCCGTTGTCGCCCATACCCAGACCAAGAGCGTCTGGGTGACGCTCGGCTGAATGCAGCTCCCGGGGAACCGGGCCGGAAAGGCGACCATCGCGCCATGGACCTGTCCTTCCGCCATATCCGATATTTCGTCGCCGCCGCGGAAGCGGGCTCGGTGACGGGCGCGGCCGCGCTGGTCGGCGTGTCGCAATCGGCGGTGACCGAGGCCATCAAGTCGATCGAACATCAGCTGGGGGTGCCGCTGCTGCAGCGGCACCCCCGCGGTGTATCGCTGACCCATGAAGGGCACCAGTTCCTGCGCCATGCCCATGCGATGATCGAGGCGCTGACCGCCGCCGGGCGCACGCTGTCGGCCGCCGGCCGCAAGCTGACCGGCCGGCTGGGGCTGGGCGTCTCGCCCATGGTGGCGGGCTATTTCCTGGCCGATCTGCTGGCGCGTTTCCGGCGCACCTTTCCGGGGGTGGAGGTGGCGCCCTCGGAGGACCGCCGGCCGTTCATCGAACAGCTGCTGATCAATGGCGAGCTGGATGTCGCCATCCTGATTGTCTCGGAAATCGAGGAGAAGGCCGCGCTGGCGCATGAGGTGCTGGCCCGGTCGCAGAACCGGTTGTGGCTGCCGCCCAATCACCGCTTCCTGAAGCGCGACCGGGTGACGCTGTTCGACATCTGCGAGGAACCGTTGATCGTGCTGAGCGCGGATGATTACGGCGACGCACTGGCGCGGATCTTCCGCAGGGCCGGGCTCTCCCCCCGGGTGCTGTTCGAAACCGGATCGGTGGAGGCGGTGCGCAGCATGGTCGCGACCGGTGCCGGCATCGCCATTGCCCCCGACCTCGCCTACCGGCCCTGGTCACTGGAAGGCGACCGGCTGGAGGTGCGGGCGATCGCCGATCCGCTGCCGGCGGTGGATGTGGGCGTGGTCTGGCGGCGCGGGCTGGAGCGGATGCCGGCGGTGGAGCATTTCCTGCAATCCTGCCGCCAGGGCCAGCGGCCGGGCCATCGCGCCGGGGAGATGACGGCATGAGACCGGCCGGGCAGATCGACAACACCGCCCTGCTGATCGCCGGCCGGCTGGTGGCGGGGGAGGGGCCCGAGCGCATGGTGATCGACCCGTCGACCGGTGCCGGGATCGCGACGCTGCGGGATGCCGCCATGGTCCAGGTCGACGAGGCGGTGGCGGCGGCAGAGCGGGCGGCACCCGGCTGGGCGGCGCTGACACCCGCCGAGCGGGCGCGTGCCCTGCTGGCGGTGGCCGATGCCATAGATCGTCACACGCCTCTGCTTGCCGGGATCGAGGCGCGCAATTGCGGCAAGCCGCTGGCGGCGTCGCGCGATGGCGAGCTGCCCCGGGCGGCGGATGTCTTCCGCTTTTTCGCCGGCGCCGCCCGCACCCGCACCGACATGGCGGCCGATGCCTATCTGCCCGGGCGGACCAGCATTCTGCTGCGCGAGCCGCTGGGGGTGGTGGCGGCGATCATCCCCTGGAATTATCCGCTGATGATCGCGGCCTGGAAGCTGGCCCCGGCGCTGGCGGCGGGCAATACGGTCGTCCTGAAACCTGGGGAGGAGGCGCCGCTCTCGGTGCTGGCGCTGGCGGCGCTGGCGGCCGACCTGTTGCCGCCTGGCGTGCTCAATGTTGTGGCAGGCTCGGGCGAAGTGGTGGGCCAGGCCCTGGTTCGCCATCCGGGCGTGGCGCTGGTCACCGTCACCGGCGATCTGGTCACCGGTCGCAAGGTGCTGGACGGGGCGGCCTTCGGCGTGAAGCGCAGCCTGCTGGAACTGGGCGGCAACGCCCCGGTGATCGTGGCCGAAGATGCCGATGTCGACCGGCTGGTGGCCTGCATCCGTCGCGCCGGCTTTTACAATGCCGGCCAGGACTGCACCGCCGCGGCCCGGCTGTTCGTGGCACCCGGCATCCATGACCGGCTGGTGGCCCGGCTGGCCGAGGCGGTGGCGGCGATCCGCATCGGATCACCCTTCGACCCGGCGACCGAGATGGGGCCGCTGATTTCCGCGCGCCAGCGCGACCGGGTGGCGAGCTATGTGGAACGCGCCCGCGCCGCCGGCACGGCCGAAATCGTCGCCGGCGGCCGGGCGGTGCCGGGCAATGGCTGCTTTTACGAGCCGACCCTGATCGTCAACACCAGCCCCCAGGACGAGATCGTCACCCGCGAGGTGTTCGGCCCGGTGGTCACCGTCACGCGCTGCGCCGATGTGGACGAGGCGCTGCGCTTCGCCAACCGCTCGGAACACGGCCTGGCGGCGTCGCTCTGGACCCGCGATATCGGCCGGGCGATGCGGCTTGGCCGGGGGCTGGCCTATGGCTGTGTGTGGATCAACGACCACATGGTGTTCCCGGCCGAAATGCCCCATGGCGGCCGCCGCCGGTCAGGCTTTGGCTACGACATGTCGATCCATGCGCTCGACCAGTATTCGGTGGCCAAGCATATTCTGCTGAACGAGGGTGGGGCGGAATGATGCGGTCAGGCGCGGGTCAGATCGTCGAGCATGCGGCAGAGCCGGTTGACGTCTGCCGTGCCCATCGCCGCTTCGATGCGCTGCTGCTGGCGGGCGATGGCGGGCGCGATGCGCTGCCACAGCTCTTCGCCGCGCGGGGCCATGAAGATCAGCACCCGCCGCCGGTCATCCGGGTCTGGGGCGCGGAAGACCAGGGATTGAGAGACCAGCCGGTCGATCATCTTGGTCATGGTCGGCGGATCGACCAGCACCGCATCGGCCAGTTCCGACATCGGCCGGCCCTGGTCGTCGGCGAGCAGGGCCAGCACGCGCGCCGTCGAGACCGGGATCTTTTCGGGCCGCAACGCCTCTTCCAGGTCGCGCTCCAGATGGCGGGCGACACGGGCGGCGATGTAGGCCACGTTATGTTCGATGGACGTCGGCACGAAGACTCTGCACCCTCTTTCCGGCGCGTGTCGGGTGGGACCACGGGGGAACGCGCGCGATCATTTATCCGACGTCGACATGTCTGTGCAAGTGACTGCGGCGCTTTGCGCGTCGCAGACGAGAGTGACAGGGGATAGGGGAGCGGTCCGGCGACCGAAAAATCCAAGAAAAGTCGCCGCCGTTTCAGGGCCTGACTGGCAATCGAGGGAGTTCCGCCGATGAACATCGGACTGCTGATTCAGCTCCAAGGTCCCGCCGGCATCTGGGGACCGTCCTGCGAAACCAGTGCCCGGCTGGCGGTGCACGAGATCAATGCCGCCGGCGGCATCGGCGGGCACGAAATCGCGCTGGAAGTGCTGGATGCCGGCCTGCCGCCGGATCAGGTGGCCGCCAGGGTGTCGAAGGCGGTGGCCGAACGGCGCATCGATGCGGTGGTGGCGATGCATCCCAGCGACCTGCGGGCGCGGATCGCCGCCTCCATCGCCGGCCGCGTGCCCTATGTCTACACCCCGCAATACGAGGGCGGCGAGCGCCATCCCGGGGTCTATACCATCGGCGAGACCAGCCGCGAACTGCTGCCGCCGGCCATGAGCTGGGTGGCGGAGCATGAACGGGTGCAGCGCTGGTTCATCCTGGGCAATGACTATGTCTGGCCCCGGCGCTCGGCGGCGCTGGTCAAGGCGCTGGCGGCACGAACCGGTGCCCGGCTGGTGGGGGAGCGCTATGTTCCCTGGCTTTATTCCGAGCGGTCGGATTTTTCGGAAGAGCTGGCCGCGATCCGCGCCAGTGGTGCCGATGGCGTGCTGGTGATGCTGCTGGGCGAGGATGCGATCATGTTCCACCGCGCCTTCGGCGAGGCGGGCATGGCCGGACGGGCGGCGCGGCTGTGCCTGGCCTTCGACGAGAACCTGCTCTATGCGGTGGGCGAGGAAAACACCGAGCGGCTCTACAGCGTCTCGGCCTATTTCGCCAATCTCGACACCCGCGCCAACAACCGCTTCCTGGACCGCTATCTGGCGCTGTTCGGGGCGCGCTCGCCCGTGCCCAACATGCTGGGGCAGTCGTGCTACGAGGGCGTGCACTTCCTGAAGAGCCTGGTGGATGCGGTCCCGCGCGGTTACGGCCCGTTCAAGCGGCGCGACCGGTTCCATCTGGCGCATCTGTCGGCGCGCAGCGAGGACAGCCTTGAAATGCCGAGTCATGTCCATATCGCCACCGTGCAGGGTATTGATTTCAAACATGTCGCGTCTTTCTGAGACCGCCTTCCGCAGCGCCGGCCGCTAGCCCCTGGGGGCTTCCCCGCCGGCCGGCGCCGCCGGTCCTGGTCTGATCATCCATCATTTTTGCAGCGCGTCATATAGTTGACTTTTCAATAAGGTCGTTTTCAAATGCCTGTCAGGGAGTCGTCGAGGGACACGGGGAGCGCGTCCTGAAAGGCGGCCATTGGCAGGGAGCAGCCGACACATGTCCAACGACCGGACCAACTTCACCCGCAGGAGTTTTCTCCGCAGCACCGCACTCGCGACCGGCGGGCTGATCGCGGCGCCGATGATCATGCGCCACGCCGCCCTGGGCTCGGACGACCCGATCCTGATCGGCAGCCTGCACGACCAGTCGGGCCCGGTCGGCACCTCGGGCGTGCCCATGGTGCGGGCGCTGGAACTGGGCATCGAAGAGGTGAACGCGGCCGGCGGCGTGCTCGGCCGGCCGCTGAAGCTGGTGCACTACGACACCCAGTCGAACATCCAGCTCTACACCCAGTACGCCCAGCAGATCGCGCTCAAGGACAAGGTCGCGGTGATCCATGGCGGCATCACCTCGGCCTCGCGTGAGGCGATCCGGCCGATCTTCGATCGCTACAAGACGCTCTATTTCTACAACACGCTCTACGAGGGCGGCGTCTGCGACCGCAACATCTTCTGCACCGGCACCACCCCGGCCCAGACGGTGGAAAAGCTGGTCCCCTATTCGCTGGAGCGCTGGGGCAAGAAGGTCTACATCCTGGCCGCCGACTATAATTATGGTCAGATCACCGCCAAGTGGATGGAGAAGTACACCCGCGACAATGGCGGCGAGGTGCTGGCCATCGACTTCTTCCCGCTCGACGTGACCAATTTCGGCTCGACGATCAGCAAGATTCAGCAGGCCAAGCCGGATGTGGTGTTCTCGGCCCTGGTCGGCGGCAACCACACCGCCTTTTATCGCCAGTGGGCGGCAGCCGGCCTGAAAGGCTCGATCCCGATCTCGTCGACCACCTTCGGCCTGGTCAACGAGCTGGCGGCGCTGGAGCCTGCGGAAAGCAACGGCATCGTCTCTGGCTATGGCTATTACGAAGAGTTGAAGACCGATGCCAGCGTGAAATTCGTCTCGGCGCTGAAGGAGAAGTTCCCGGGCATCCCCTATATCTCGGAACTGGCGGCCGGCACCTATGAAGGCTTCCATCTCTGGGTCAAGGCGGCGCAGCAGGCGAAGTCGATCGACCGCATGAAGGTGATCGAGGCGCTGGAGACCGGGCTCAGCTTCGACGGCCCCACCGGCAAGGTGACGCTGGACAAGGCGACCCATCATTCGGTGCGCAACGCCTTCCTGGCCGAGGCGAAGGACAAGCTCTGGGACGTGGTGGCGAGCTATCCCGATCAGAAGCCTTCGGATACCGCCGCGGTCTGCGATCTGGTCAAGAATCCGAACGACAACAAGCAGTATGTGATCTCGCTCTGACCCGGGGGACAGGCTCATGGATCTCGCAGCCGTCCTGACCCTGGATGTGCTGAACGGCGTGGCCTCGCTGATCCTGCTCTGCACCGGCCTCGCCGTCATCTTCGGGATGATGAAGATCATCAACCTCGCCCATGGCGAATTCCTGATGCTGGGCGCCTATGCCACCGTGGTGGCGGTAGAGGCCGGCATCAATATCTGGATCGCCATGCTCGTGGTCTCGCCGGTCTTCGTGGGGCTGGTCGGGCTGGTCGTGGAACGCACCTTCATCCGCCTGCTCTATGGCCGGCTGGTGGATTCGATGCTCGCCACCTGGGGCCTGAGCCTGTTCCTCGTCGGCCTGATCACCACGATCTTCGGCAACACGATCAAAAGCGTGCCGTCGCCCTTGGGCGGCTTCACCATCGGCGCCTATCGCAGCAGCCTCTACACCGTCTTTCTGGTGGCGGTGGCGATCACCCTTCTCGGCGGGCTCTGGCTGCTGATGCGCCGCACCCGCTTCGGCCTGATCGCGCGCGCCACCATGCAGAACCCGGACATGGCCGCGGCCATGGGGGTCAGCCCGCCCCGGGTCTATATGGCGACCTTCGGCCTCGGCGCCGCGATCACCGGGCTTGCCGGCGGGCTGCTGGCGCCGGTGGCGGGCGTGCTGCCGACCATGGGCGCCGCCTATATCGCCAAGGCCTTCATCACCGTCGTGGCGGGCGGCACCTCGATCATCGCCGGCAGCGCCACCGCCTCGGGTCTGTTCGGCTTCATCAACCAGACCGCGTCTTATCTGACCACCCCGGTGATCGGCGAAGTCTTCCTGTTCGTCGCCGCCATCATCCTGATCCGCCTGCTGCCCCAGGGCATTTCCGGGCGCTTCTTCAGGGGGAGCCTCTGATCCATGGGCCTCGACATCCGGACCCTGTCCAAAACCGGCCAGACCATCGGCGTGGTCATCGCCGCCCTGCTGATCGTGTTTATGCCGGCGATGGTCGAGCTGTTCGATCTGATGCAGTACACGATCTTCGTGGTGATGGGCGTGCTGGCGCTCAGCCTCGGCTTCATCTGGGGCTTCGGCGGCATCCTCTCCTTCGGCCAGACCGCCTTTTTCGGCCTGGGCGCCTATACCTTCGCGGTGACCGCGATCAATACCGACGGCAGCTGGGCCGCGGTCGGCCTGGCGGTGCTGGTGCCGGCGGGGTTCGCCGCCATCCTCGGCTACTTCATGTTCTACGGCCGGATCAGCGACGTCTATCTGGGCGTCATCACGCTGACGGTGACGCTGATCCTGTTCAACGTGGTCAACAGCACCGCCGGCGACGCCTATACCATTGGCAACGCGGCGCTCGGCGGCTTCAACGGCATTCCGGCGGTTCCGGGGCTGTCGATGCCCGGCGATCCCGACTTCTTCTTCGGGCCGGAAGAGAACTGGTATCTTTCGGCCGGCTGCCTGCTGCTGGTCTATCTGGCACTGAAGGGGCTGTTGCGCACCCATTTCGGCCGGGTGGTGGTGGCCGTGCGCGAGAACGAAACCCGGGCGGCGCTGCTCGGCTACGACCCGCGGATCTACAAGCTGATGGTCTTCGTGGTCGGCGGTGCGGTGGCGGGGCTGGCCGGCGGGCTGTTCACCAATTGGGGGGCCTTCGTCAGCCCCACCGTGTTCAGCCTGTCGACGGCGGCCCAGATCATCATCTGGGTGACGATCGGCGGTCTCGGCACCCTGGTCGGCCCGGTGCTCGGCTGCTTCATCATGCAGTATCTGGTGATGCAGATCGGCACCCAGCAGACCTTCAATGCCGATCTGGTCATGGGGGCCATACTGCTCGGCTTCGTGATGGCGATCCCGATGGGGCTGGTGCCGCTGATGCGCCTCGGGCTGGTCGGGCTGGTGATGCGGCTGCTGCCCGGCAAGGCCCGCGCATCCGATGCCACCGTCACCGAAACCACGGCTGTCGAGGGGGCGAAGTGACATGACCATCCAGGAAACCACCCCGTCCGACGGCATCCTGCTTCAGACCCGCGACCTCACCATGCGCTTCGGCGGCGTGGTCGCGGTGTCGGAGGTGGACTTCACCCTGCGCGAGCTGGAGTTGCGCTGCCTGATCGGCCCCAATGGCGCCGGCAAGAGCACCTTCTTCAAGATGCTGACCGGCCAGTTGAAGCCGTCGACGGGGGCGATCGCCTTCCGCGGGGCGCCGATCGCGGGCGACGAACCCCATGCCATCGCCCGGCGCGGCATCGGCATCAAGACCCAGGTGCCCAATGTCTTCGACGGGCTTTCGGTGCGCGAACATGTCTGGCTCGCCGCCCGCCGCCAGCATCTGGACCGCAAGGCCCGCGATGTGGCCGACGAGGTGCTGGCGCGGATCCGCATGACCGAACTGGCCGATGCCCAGGTCGGCCGGCTTTCCCATGGTCAGCGGCAATGGGTGGAGATCGGCATGGTGATCGCGGGCGATCCCGAGCTGATCCTGCTCGACGAGCCCGCCGCCGGCATGACCCATGACGAGGTGCTGCGCACCGCCGAGATCATTCGCGACATCAACCGGACAAAGGCGCTGATCGTGGTCGAACACGACATGCAGTTCATCCGGATGATCGCCAAGACCGTGACCGTCTTCAATCAGGGCAAGGTGCTGGTCGAGGCGGGGGTCGATCAGGTGCTGGCGGATCAGCGGGTGCGCGACGTCTATCTCGGCAAGAAGGTGCACTGACATGACCGCATTGCTGGAGGTTCAGGGCCTGAAATCCGGCTATGGCCGGATCCCGATCCTGATGGGCGTCGATTTCACCCTGGGCGCCGGGGAATTCCTCGGCATCCTCGGCCATAACGGCATGGGCAAGACCACGCTGATCCGCACGCTGATGGGCTATCTGCCGGCGACCGGTGGGCGGATCGTGCTCGACGGCCGCGACGTCACCGCCGCGAAGCCGGCGGCCAAGGCTGCGGCCGGCATCGGCTATGTGCCGCAGGGCCGCCAGATCTTCCCGGATCTGTCGGTCTACGAAAACCTGCGCATGGGCCAGGCCGGCAAGAGGCGGGAAAGTCGCGAGGTCATCGATCGGGTGTTGACCATGTTCCCGCGGCTGACCCGGCTGCTCGACCGGCGCGGCGGCGCGCTTTCGGGCGGTGAACAGCAGCTGCTGGCGCTGGCCCGCTGCCTGTGCACCGAACCGCGCATGATCCTGCTCGACGAACCGACCGAGGGCATCCAGCCCAATATCCTGGACGAGATCGTCGAGACCCTGCACGAGCTGCGCCGCCAGACCGGGATCGCCATGATCCTGGTCGAACAGAATCTCGAATTCCTGACCGCCCTCTCGGACCGGCTGCTGATCATCCAGAAAGGGGTGATCACCGACGAGGTCTCGCCGGAGCTGATGGCGGATCCGGAGCGCATCGCCGATTTCGTCGGCATGCACGCCTGACCGACAGGAGACCTCGGACCACCAGTCCCCTGACACCCACGGCCCCCCACACCCACGGCCCCCGCCCGATTTTCCCCAAGAGACGACCGGGCCAGACCCCGGGGAGCATGCAGACCGCCGGCGCGAGAACAGGGACTCGGCGCCGGGCCGCTCCCCCTTTGTCTTTCGCTTCACGTTCAAGGACAACGGAGACCAAGATGTCCGTCACCCGCCCGAATACCGACCAGCTGATCGACCTCGCCGCCGATCTCGGCATGACGCTCTCCGCCGACGAGGCGGCCGAGTATCTCACCCTGATGGCCGGCAATTTCGCCGCCTATGACGCGCTCGACGCGATGCCCGACAATATCCCGGTCGTGAAATACCCCCGCACCCCCGGCTATCGCCCGGAAGGTGCTGAGAACAAATACGGCGCCTGGTATGTGAAGTCGGAAGTGAAGGGTGCCGCCACCGGCAAGCTCGCCGGCAAGACTGTGGTGCTGAAGGACAATGTGGCGCTGGCCGGCGTGCCGATGATGAACGGCGCCTCGACGCTGGAAGGCTATATCCCGGCGCTGGATGCGACCATCGTCACCCGTATGCTGGACGAGGGCGCCACCATCGTCGGCAAGGCGACCTGCGAGTATTTCTGCCTGTCGGGCGGCAGCCACACCTCCTCGCCGGCCCCGGTGCACAACCCCTATAAGATGGGTCATATCGCCGGCGGCTCGTCGTCGGGCAGTGCGGCGCTGGTCGCCTGCGGCGAGGTCGACATGGCGATCGGCGGCGATCAGGGCGGCTCGATCCGCATGCCGTCGGCCCTGTGCGGCCTCTATGGCATGAAGCCGACCCATGGCCTGGTGCCCTATACCGGCGTGATGCCGATCGAGGCGACCATCGACCACACCGGCCCGATGACCTCGTCGGTGGCGGACAATGCCCTGATGCTGGAGGTGATCGCCGGCGCCGACGGGCTGGATCCGCGCCAGTATGCGCCGGTGACCGCGCCCTATACCGAGGCGCTGGGCAAGGGCGTCCAGGGCATGAAGATCGCCATCCTGAAGGAGGGTTTCGAGGTCGCAAACGGCGATCCGGCGGTCTACGAGAAGGTGCGCGCCGCGGCGAAGAAGCTGGAAGAGGCGGGCGCGGTGCTCACCGAAATCTCGATCCCCGAACACCACACCGCCGCGGTGATCTGGGGGCCGATCGCGCTGGAAGGTCTGCAGTGGCAGATGATGGCCGGCAACGGCATGGGCATGAACTGGAAGGGGCTCTACAATGTCGGCCTGCTGGATGCCCATGCCGGCTGGCGCCAGCGTGCCGACGAGCTGTCGCCCTCGCTGAAGATCTCGATGTTCGTCGGCGAGTATTTCATCCAGAAGTACAACGGCCGGTTCTACGCCAAGGCGCAGAACATCGCCCGCAAGGTCAAGGCCGCCTATGACGCCGCCTTCGCCGAGTACGACCTGCTGCTGATGCCGACCTGCCCGATCGTGGCCCCGGCCATCCCGGCCGCCGATGCCTCGCTGACCGAGATCATCACCACCGCCTTCTCGGTGCTGGGCAACACCCAGCAGTTCGACGTGACCGGCCATCCGGCGATGACGGTGCCCTGCGGCCTGATCGACGGCCTGCCGGTCGGCATGATGCTGGTCGGCAAGGACTATGCCGAAAGCACCATCTACGCCGCCGCGGCCGCTTTTGAAGCGGCGGGCGACTGGAAGACCTTCTGATCCGAACGACCACGGCGCATCTGAGACAGAGAGCAGAAACGGCAGAGTCAGGGGGCGGTCCTTCGGGGCCGCCCCCTGCCTTTCGAGTGCGGACGGGTGGGGGCCCGCTCGTCACCCGCAGGGCCGTCCTTGTCCGCTCAGGCGCGGGAGAACGGCTCCGCTAAAGAATCTTCGGCAGGTGAGGCTCAGCTCTGGCGCGTCGCCAGCGGCGGCAGATGGATGGCCTGCGGGACAGTGTATTCCAGCAGTCCCTCCATCCCGTTCTCGACCCCGAAACCGCTCTGCTTGTGGCCGGCGAAGGGGGTGTCGGGGCGGATGTTGAGGTTCTGGTTGATCCAGACGGTGCCGGTCTCAAGCCGTTCGGCGATGGCCAGGGCCCCGACCTCATCCGCCGACCAGACCGCGCCGGCCAGGCCATAGGGGCTGTCATTGGCGCGCGCGATCACCTCGTCGACATCCGAGAAGCGCATCATCGGCAGCACCGGGCCGAAGGCCTCTTCCTGGACCACACGCGATGTCTCGGGCGGGTTGTCGACGATGGTCACCGGGATGAAATAGCCCGCCGCCGGCACGTCTGCGCCCTGAAGCAGGGTCAGCCCGTTCCGCCGGGCATCGTCCAGCAGTTCCATCACCCGGTCGAACTGGCGGCGGTTCTGGATCGGCCCCAGAACCGTGCCCTGTTCGGTGCCGTCACCCATCTTCACCGATCGGGCGATCGCAACCAGCCGGTCGCGCAGCGCGTCGTAGATGTCTTCGTGGACATAGAGCCGCTTGGTCGCGACGCAGATCTGGGCGGTGTTGAAGAAGGCGCCGAAAAAGATCTTCTGGGCGACCGCGTCGACATCCACATCGGGCATCACGATCGCCGCATCATTGCCGCCCAATTCCAGGGTCACGCGCTTCAGATCGGCGGCGGCGCTGGCCAGCACCGCCTTGCCGGTGGCGGTGGATCCCGTGAATGAGATCTTGGCGAAACCCGGATGCGCGGTCATCCAGGGGCCCAGCCGGTCGCTGCCGCTGATCACGTTCAGCACGCCCGCCGGCAGCACGTCGCGCAGCAACTCGCCGATCCTGAGCGTGCAGAGCGGGGTGAAGGGCGACGGCTTCAGCACCATGGTGTTGCCGGCCACCAGCGCGGGACCCAGCTTCCACATCGCCAGGCTGACCGGAAAGTTCCAGGGGGCGATCGCGCAGATCACGCCCAGCGGCACGTGGCGGGTGTGGATGCGCTGACCATCCGGCATCTCGGTCAGATGCTCGGGCGGCGTCATGCCGGCCACGACGTCCAGCCAGTCGGCGGCGCCGGTGATTTCCTGCCGGGCGGCCTTCAGCGGCCGTCCCTGTTCGGCGGTGAACAGGCGTGCCAGCTCGTCGGCATGATCGCGCAGCACACGGGCGACGCCCCGCACGGCGGCCTGGCGCTCGGCCACCGGGGTCCGGCGCCAGCTTTCCCAGGCCTGCTGCGCCGTTTCGACCGCCGCGTCCAGCTGCTCGCGGCTGCAGTCCGGGGCCGTAGCGAAGACCTCGCCGGTGGCCGGGTTGATCACCTCGATCACCTGGGATGAGGTCACGCCATGACCGTTGATGGTCATGGTCGGGTTCGGCTGATGGTCCGACATCTCCGGGCCGTCCTTCCTGTCCGGTCTGTGTGGGGCTCTGGTCTCCTCGATGACGTCTGTAGTATACGAACGTATACAAGGCAAGATGCGATGTTCGATCCCCGCATTTTGCGGAATTTGCGGACATGACGTTCAATACGCGGGCTAAGAATCCATCTTGATCGTCGATGACCGTATGATAGTTTACATGCGTACACAAAAATCGGGAGGACGCATGTATACGCAAGGGCGGCCCTACAGGCGCAGGGACGGCATTCCCCATGGCTTCGATGCCATCGTCATCGGCTCGGGCATGGGTGGGCTCGGGGTCGCCTCGGTCCTGGCGCAGCAGGGGATGCGCATGCTGGTGCTGGAGCAGAACGCCGTGATCGGCGGCCTGACCCAGAGCTATGACCGGGCCGGGTATCGCTGGACGGTAGGCATGCATTATATCGGCGACGTCGCATCGCCCCGGACGCTGACCTGGAAGATGTTCGACTACGCGGCCCGGGGCGGGATCCGCTGGGCGCATCTGCCCCCGATCTACAACCGGATGAACATTGCCGGGCGCGAATACCGGATTCCGGCAGGTGTCGAGGCCTATCGCGCGGCGCTCCACGGCTGGTTCCCGCAGGAAGCGCCGGCGATCGACCGCTATCTGGAGCTTCTGGCGGCGGCATCGAAATCCTCGGCTCCCTTCTTCGCCCTGAAGGCTTATCCGGCAGACCGGCCGATGCCGGCGCTGGAAGCGATGACCGGCCCCTTCCATGATTTCGCCCGGCGCACGACCCGCGAGGTGATCGCCGACCTGACCTCGGATCCGGAACTGACTGCGGTGCTCTGCGCCAACTGGGGCGATTACGGCATCGAACCTGCCCGCAGTTCCTTCGCCATGCATGCGATGCTGGCCAAACACTATATGAACGGCGCCAGCTATCCCCATGGCGGCGGCCGGGCCTTTGCGGATGCGATCGTGCCGGTGATCGAGGCGGCGGGCGGGCTGGTTCTGCACAGTGCCGAGGTGGCGCACATCCTGGTCGAGGACGGCCGGGCGACCGGTGTCGTGATGGCATCGGGTGAAGAGGTGCGCGCAGATGTGGTGATCAGCGGCGCCGGCCTGCGCAACACCTTCGGCCGGCTGATGGCGCCCGAAGCGCGTGCAGCGGCGGGGCTCGATCGCCTGCGCGAGAGCGTGACCTACACCAATACCGTGGTCGGGCTGCATATCGGCCTCGAAGGCGATGCCGCCACGCTCGGCCTTGAACCCGCGAACATCTGGGCCCATCCGGGGACCGATTTCGATGCCAATCTGGCGGCGCACCGTGCCGATTTCGATGCGCCCTTCCCCTTCCACTTCATCACCTTCGCCTCGGCGAAGGACCCGACCTGGAACGAGACCTTCCCGAACCGGTCGACGATCGAGATGCACGCCCTGACCGACTACCGGCATTTCGCCCGCTGGCAGGGCACGCGGTGGATGAAGCGCGGGGCCGATTACGAGGCGATGAAGGCCAGAGTGCAGGAACGCCTGCTTGCCGATCTTTATCGCCTTGTACCTGCGACCCGCGGTGCCGTGCGCTATGTCGAGGTCTCGACCCCATTGACCTACGAGACCTTCGTCCGTCAGCAATACGGCGATTTTCTGGGGATCGAAAGCTCGCCGCAGCGCTATGAACAGGACTGGCTGCGGGCGCAGACCCCCGTACCGGGCCTGTATCTGACTGGACAGGACGTGACCAGCGACGGCATCATCGGCGCGTTGTTCGGTGGTGTGCTCTGTGCCTCTGCCGTCACTGGCAGGGACATGGTCGATGAGATCAAGAAGGCGCCGATTTTCGCTCAGGACGTCTCATGACTGAGGGCGGGGCTCCGTCGGACACGCGCAGCCGGATCCTCGCCATTGCCGTCGATGCCCTGCTCGACCTGGGGGCGGCGTCGCTGTCGCTGCGGGAGATCGCCAAACGGGCCGGCCTGTCGCCCATGGCGATCTACCGCCATTTCGCCGACAAGGAAGCCCTGATGCGTGCCCTCATAGAGGAGGGCTTCCGGATCTATGAAGGCTATCTCTCGATCGAACGCCGGGAGGCGGATCCGGTCCGCCATCTGGAGGCGCTGGCGGCCCGCGTCTTCGACTTCGCAATCGAGAAGAGCGCTTATTTCGAACTGATGTTCCTGTCGTCCGGCACGCTGAGCGGGCTGAAGGACCGGCGCCCGATCGAGGGGATCCATCTGCCCACCTACGACGTGGCCCGCGATGCCATACGGGAATGCGTCGAGGCCGGCCGGCTTCAGGCCGGCAATCTGCGCCATGTGACGACCGACCTGCTGGCCTACTGCATCGGGTTCGGCGCGTTCTACCTGTCGGGTGCGATCACCTCCGATCCGGTGGTCGCGCGGCGGCAGTTCGCAGACGGGTTCAGGCGGATGGTCACCTTGATGTCAAAACCAGACCACCCCCATGGAGGAGATGCCCCGTGACCGCTTATGTCGTGATGATCCGCGAAAAGATGCGCGACGAAGACGCCTTCAAGGACTATGCCGCCGGCGCCCGTGCCGCGCGCGGCGACCACCCCATCACCCCGCTCGCCTTCTATGGCCCCCATCAGGTGCTGGAAGGTGCGGCGGCGGAAGGCGTGGTGATCCTGTCCTTCCCCGACATGGATGCCGCCCGCGCCTGGTATGACAGCCCGGCCTATGCCGAGGCCCGCGCCCATCGCTATCGCGCGGCCGATTACCGCGTGCTGATGGTGGAAGGCGTCTGATCGGGCGCCGCCTGCATCCGGGCGACCCTATGCCGGCGGCGCGCTTCGCTTGCAGAAATGCTCCAGCAGTTCCGCGAAGTTCCGCGGCGTCGGGTCGTCCATCAACACGTCGAAAGTGCGCCGAAGCTCTTCCTCCTGCCGGTCGAGCATCGGGCGCAGCGTCTTCAGAAGGGCGGCGCCTTTCTGGGTCAGCAGCACGCGGACCCGGCGGCGATCGGCCGGATCGGCGGCCCGATAGACCAGGCTGTCCGAGATCATCCGATCGATGACCTTGGTCAGGGTCGAGGCATCGATCAGAATCGTTCGGGCGATTTCCGACATGCTGAGCCCGTCGGCCGCATCGTCGGAGGCCAGCGTCTGAAGGACCCGGAGCTGGTCGACCGGCAGCTTCAGCGGCCGCAGATTCTCTTCCAGCTCGCGTTCGAGCTGGCGGTTCAGGTTCGCGACCAGAAAGCCGATGGTCGTTTGGAGAGACTCGCCGGACATCACTGTTTCCTTGTCGTTTCCCGGGCGGGGCCGGAAGACGGTGTATTCATATCAGACTCCTCAGAACCGGGCGACGACATCGAAGGACCACCCGTCTGCCGCTGCGATATAGACCGGCAGGCGCTGCGAGAGCGTGCCGGTGGCGGTGTCGAACCGGGCGGATCGATATTCCACCCCATGCGGCGGCAGGCTCAGCAGGCGGCGCGGGTCGGCGGACCGGCACCGGCCGATGAGGCCGAGCGCGAAGCTGACGCCTTCATAGCAGGATTGCCCATAAGCATTGGGGATCGGCGCCAGGCTTCCGAAGGACGACCAGTAGCGTTCCATGAACGCGGTATTGGGCGCAGTCCGGGCCGCGGCGAAATAGCAGGCCCCGGCGAACAGCCCTTCCATCGCTGCGGGTGAGAGGCTGGTGAGGATGGTTTCGTCGGTGGCGATGGCGCATCTCGGGATCCGGCCGGCAAGACCGGCCTCGCCATAGATGCGGTAGAAGGGGATGCCCTGATCCCCGACCAGAAAGCAGAGAACGACGTCGGGATCCGCCTTGCGGATGTCTTCGACGGCGCGCCGGTCCCAGTCTTCCGGCGCATCCAGCGGCCGGGACAGCATGCCGACCACGGTGCCGCCCGCCGCCGCGATCATCCGTCCGGTCATCGGCATGGTCCGCTGCGGCCAGCGATAGTCGCTGCCGATCATCAGGAACCGGCGCGCCTGAAAGCGCTGCTCGATCCAGGCGAGCATGGGCGGGATCAGGCGGTCATCGGTGGCGCTGAGCGCAATGGTCGGCTCGGGCGCGTCCATTTCATAGTTCGGCGTATAGATGAAGGGCACACGCCCGGCGATCGCGAACGAGATCCGCCGCCGGGCATTGGATGCCACCATGGCGACGATCACCGAGACATTGTCGATCTCGACCAGATCCCGGGCGATGCGCGCCGCCACGGCCGGATCCCAGCCGGCATCCCGCACCACCAGGTTGACCTCCCGGCCATGGACGCCCCCGGCGGCGTTTGTCTCGGCGGCGCTCAGGATGGCGCCGTTCAGACAGGATGGCGCCCAGATACCGGTCGGGCCGCTTTGCGAGATCAGCAATCCGATATTCACTTTGGACATGGTCACCGGCCCCCGCTGATTTGTTTTCAGCATAGAAACCACCTGAATCATCTTCAAGGCTCCCGGTCAGTGATTGGTCTGTCGGCTTGCCTGTGCGGGGCGCTGCGGGCGGGGCGGGACTCATCTGCGGCGCGCCCCACATGTTCAGGGGTGATCCACCGACATACAAATATATTTCCTTTGCAATAGTGTCATCTGACAATTATGAATAAGACAGCACCCGACGCGGCAGCCGGGGCCATGATCCCGGGAAGGCGCGCGGGGGAAGAGCGCGTCCTGAGTGGATGACATGCGCGCGGGTGCTCTCCATAAAAAATCAGGAGGCGGACGATGCACATCGAACCGGGCATCGTGGATGGCGCAAAGGCCATCCTGGGATACGCGACGGCGGCCGGGGCAGGGCTGGCGACGCTCAAATTCGGTTATGACGAGATCAGAAACCGCGGCGGCGCGTCACTCGCCGCCCGCAGCGGCATCGCGGCGGCCGTCGTGCTTGGTCTTTTCCAGCTGCTGCCGCATCCGGCGGTCGGCGTGTCGGAGGTTCATCTGATCCTCGGCTCCACGCTGTTTCTGATGTTCGGCCTCGCCCCTGCGGCCATCGGCCTGGCATCGGGGCTGCTGGTGCAGGGGCTGCTCTTCGCGCCCTTCGATCTGCCGCAATATGGCATGAACGTCACGACGCTTCTGGTGCCGCTCTTTGCGCTGTCCTGGGCCGCGCGGCGTCTGATCGCCCCGGGCACGCCCTATGTCGACCTCTCCTATCGTCAGGTGCTCGCGCTTTCGGCCACCTACCAGGCCGGCATCGTCTCGTGGGTGGCGTTCTGGGTGTTTTACGGCCAGGGCGTCGAGCTTTCGGTTCTGCAGTCGGTCTCGGCGTTCGGGGCGGCCTATCTGGCGGTCATTCTGGCCGAACCTCTGATCGATCTGGGCGTGCTGGCGCTCGCGAAGTCGCTCCGCAACGGCATGCTGCTGGAGCGTCGTCTCCACGCGCCGGCCTGATGATGGTCCCGGGACCGGTCCTGCAGCAGGGAGATAAGCCATGAACGGTATTCACGACCTCGGCGGCATCGACGGGATGGGGCCGGTCGGCCCCACTGCCTGGGAGCCGCCCTATCATGCCGAATGGGAAAAGGCGGCCTGGGCGCTGTTCCCCTTCGCGGCCCGGGCCGGGATGTTCGGCCTGGACGAATTCCGCAAGCATCTGGAGGGGATGCACCCGCTCCATTATCTCACCGCCTTCTATTACGAGCATTGGGTGGATGCGGTCGAACGGATCGGCTGCGAGAAGGGTCATTGGACCCGCGAGGAGCTGGACAAGCGGACGGCCTATTATCTTCAGTATCCGGATGCGCCATTGCCGCCGAATGACGACCCGGCCCTCGTCGACTTCGCCGACCAGGCCATCCAGAACGGCTTCCCGGCGGCCCGGCAGATCGAGGCGGCGCCGAAATTCCGGATCGGTGACAAAGTCGTCGTCGATGCCTCGGTGCCCCGCCATCACCATCGCAGGCCCCGCTATGCCATGGGGCGTGTCGGCGAGATCGTGATGCATCACGGCGCCCATGTCTTTCCCGACACCACCGCCGCCGGCGGCGGAGAGACCGCCGAACATCTCTACACCGTCCGCTTCGCCCAGTCGGAACTCTATGGGGCGGCGCATGCAGATCCCAATGCATGCCAGCATGTCGACATGTGGGAGCCCTACATCACCCTGGCGCGGTCCTGAAGGGAGGACGATGCATGACCCGAGTCAATCTGGTCTACACACCCCGCAGCGAGGAAGAGATCGCGGCCCGCGTGAAGGCGATCGAGGCCATCCTGATCGAAGGCGGGCTGATGTCGGAAGCGGGTGTCGACCGCTTCGCCGCCGTCTATGAAAACGAGGTCGGCCCGCGGCTCGGCGCCTCTGTGGTGGCCAGGGCCTGGACCGATCCCGAGTTCAAGGCCCGGCTTCTGGCGGACGCCAGTGCCGCCTGCCACGAACTGGGGATCGGCGGCCTGCAGGGCGAGCACATGATCGTCGTCGAGAACACCGACACGATCCATAACGTCGTCGTGTGCTCGCTCTGCTCCTGCTATCCCTGGCCCGTGCTCGGCCTGCCGCCGAACTGGTTCAAGTCGATGCCCTATCGCGCCCGCATCATCCGCGAGCCGCGCCTCTGCCTGAAAGAGGATTTCCGGCTCGACATCCCGCAGGAAACCGAGATCCGGGTGTGGGATTCGAATTCCGAAATCCGCTACTGGGTGCTGCCGCAGCGCCCCGCGGGCACCGACGGGATGGGGGCTGACGAGCTTGCGGCCCTGGTCACCCGGGATTCGATGATCGGCACCGGCTTCCCCCGGGCGGCCTGAACGACCGGCAAGGGACATCGCAGATGATGCCTGTATCGACAAGTTGCAGCACCGATCTGGCCGTTCTGCTTGAACGGCGCGAGGGGCAGGTGCCCTTCGACAAGCCCTGGGAATTGCGGGCCTTCGCCATCGCCGTTGCCGCCTGCGAGGCGGGCGAATTCGCCTGGGGCGAATTTCAGGAAGCGCTGACCGATGCGATCCGCAACTGGGAGGCGGCCAATCCTGGGTTCGGGCCCGAGCAGTGGAACTATTACGAGCACTTCGTCACGGCGCTGGAAGTGGTCCTCGCGCAGCATCGGCGGCTTGCCGCCGATGGGTTGGATGACCGGGCGCGGCACATCCTCTCGACGCCACCGCACAAGCACCATGTCGCCCGCTACGATCCGATCACGATCGACCGCGCGGGCATCTGAGAAGAAGCGTCGGGGACGCAACCGCATCCGTTCCCGACGCTTCATCTTGCGTCGACGGCATTCTATCCTCGGGAGAGTGCCTCTCGCAGAGAGGTGCAGTTGCCGTGAGGAGATGCCCTTTATGACCGCCCCTGTCGAGGCTTCCCCCCATCTCGATCCGGCGCCGATGCGCCCGCTCGGCCCCGCCGATATTCCGCCGCTCGCCCGGCTCTGGCATCAGGGCTGGCGCGACGGACATCTGGCATCGGCGTCGGCGGGGCTTGCCCGGGCGCGGCGGCTGGAGAGTTTCCTGGCCCGCCTTGAAGCAGCGCCCGCGGGCGAGATCCAGGTCACCGGGCCGGAGGGGAAACCCTCGGGCTTCTTCTGGCTGAAGGGCTCCTGCCTCGACCAGTTCTATGTCGACCCCGCCCTGCGTGGCCAGGGGCTGGCGATGCCGCTGATCGCCGCCGCCGAAGCCCGGCTGGCCGCCGCCGGTGTCGAGACCGCCTGGCTGCTCTGCGTGGTGGGAAACGACCGCGCCGCGCGCTTCTATGAAAAGGCGGGCTGGCATCGCGCCGCCACCACGCCCATGCAGCTTCAGACGGCCGACGGCCCGTTCGAGATCGTGGTCTGGCGTTACGAGAAGCGATTGCTGCCCTAGACGAGAGACCGCGCTAGATGGCCGGCGGGTCGAGCCGGGCGAAAGCCTCCTGCCGCCGATAGGGGAAGTGCGGATAGGGGGCGTCCCGGACGCTGGCCGCATCCAGCCGGGCGATCTGGTCCTGGGTCAGCTGCCAGCCTGTGGCGCCCAGATTGTCGCGCAGCTGCGCCTCGTTGCGCGCGCCGATGATCACCGAGGTGACCGTCGGGCGGCCGAGCAGCCAGTTGATCGCGATCTGCGGCACCGTGCGTCCGGTCTCGGCGGCAATCTCGTCCAGAACGTCGGTGACGCGGTAGAGCAGGGCCTCGTCGACGGGGGGGGCGAAGGCGGCGGTGTCGTGCAGCCGGCTGCCGGCAGGGACCGGCCGGTTGCGGCCGATGCGGCCGGTCAGCCGCCCCCAGCCCAGCGGGCTCCAGACCAGGGCGCCGACCTTCTGATCCTGCCCCAGCTTCATCAGCTCCCATTCGTAATCGCGGCCGATCAGGGAATAATAGACCTGATGGGCGACGAAGCGGCTGCGGCTGGTGCGGTCGGCGGCCGCCAGCGCCTTCATCAAGGCCCAGCCGGGATAGTTGGACACCCCGGCATGGCGCAGCTTGCCCGCGCGGATCAGATCATCCAGCGTCGCCACCACCTCGTCCACCGGGGTGGCGGCGTCATGGGCGTGGAGCTGCAGGATGTCGATCCGGTCGGTCCCAAGCCGGCGGAGTGCCGCGTCCACGCCGCGGATCAGCCGGTCGCGACCGACGCCTGCGTCATTGGCACCGGGCCCCATGGGCAGGCCCATCTTGGTCGACAGGATCACCCGGTCGCGCCGGCCGCGGATCGCCTGGCCCAGAACCTCTTCCGAGGCGCCGTCGGAATAGACATCGGCGCTGTCGAACAGGGTGACGCCGGCCTCCAGGCAGATGTCGATCAGCCGCCGGGCCTCGGCGGCATCGGTATTGCCCCAGGCGCCGAACAGCGGCCCCGTGCCGCCGAAAGTGCCGGCGCCGAGCCCCAGAACCGGCAGTTTGAGGCCCGAGGCGCCGAGCTGACGATGTTCCATCGATCCGTCCTTCCATCAGGGTGACTGTTTCACCCTGCCAGATGGGCCTGGAACCCAAAGCCCGGTACCGCCTGCCCGGGCACATCATCTGGTCCCCGCATTCCAGAATCATGAGGATCGGTCATGACCGGGACGCCTTGACCGCGGATGGATGCTATGCCATCTTCAATTCAAACGAACGTATGAATGATATCGGTCCCGGTCCGGCAGAGAGAAAGAACAACAAGATGCAGTTCGACCACCCGCCCCATGTCGAGGCGCTGCGCCAGCGGCTGACGGATTTCATGGACCATTACATCCTGCCGGCCCATGGGGCGGTGACCCGCACCTTCCTTGAGGGCGGCCACCCGACCGAGGTGATCGAACGGCTGAAGGCGCGGGCCTGGGAGGCGGGGCTGTGGAACCTGTTCCTGCCCTCGCTTGCCGACGACCAGCCGGGGGTCCGGCTGTCCAATGCCGAGTATGCGCCGCTGGCCGAAATCATGGGCCGGGTGCCCTGGGCGTCGGAGGTGTTCAACTGCGCGGCGCCGGACAGCGGCAACATGGAGCTGCTGCAGCTGTTCGGCACGCCGGATCAGAAGGCGCGCTGGCTGGATCCGCTGCTGCTGGGCGAGATCCGGTCGGTCTTCTGCATGTCGGAACCGGATGCGCCGTCATCCGACCCCACCTCGCTTGCCACCACCATCCGTCGGGACGGCGACGAATACGTGGTGGAAGGGCGGAAATGGTTCATCACCGGCACCCGCCACCCGCATCTGACCTTTGCCATCGTCTTCGGCGTCTCCGACCCGGACGGTCTGGCGGAGCGCCACCGGCGGCATTCTTTCGTGATCGTGCCGATCGATGCCCCCGGCGTGAAGATCGTGCGCGACATCACGCTGATGGGCGCGCATGCCGCCGACGGCCATGGCGAGATCGTGTTCCGCAATGTCCGGGTGCCGGCGGAAAACCTGATCGGGGCCGAGGGCGAGGCCTTCGCCATCGCCCAGGCGCGGCTGGGCCCCGGGCGGGTGCATCATGCCATGCGCTCCATCGGCCAGTGCGAACTGGCGCTGGAGCTGATGACCGAGCGGGCGCTGGAACGCCGGATCGGCGGCACGCCGCTCGCCGATCGCGCCAATATCCGCGAGTGGATCGCCGAAAGCCGGATCGAGATCGACCAGTGCCGGCTGCTGGTGATGCAGGCGGCCTGGCTGATGGACACGAAAGGCAATGCGGCGGCGCGCACGGCGGTCTCTGCGATCAAGCTTGCTAGCGCGCGGTTGCAGACCCGGGTGCTGGACCGGGCGATGCAGGTCTTCGGGGCTGCGGGCCTGTCGCCCGACACGCCGCTTGCCGGGCTCTGGAGCTGGGGCCGGGCGCTCAGGGTGCTGGACGGGCCCGACGAGGTGCATCTGCAGACGGTGGCGAAGGCGGAGCTGAAGGCGGCGCGGGCGGCGATCGGGCGGAACACCCGCCACTTCACCGGACCCGCAGGACTTTAAGCGGGGCTCACATCAGCCAGCCGCGGGCGGGCGGGCCGTCTTCGGCCATCAGTGGCGGACGGCCGGCGGGCGGCCCCTCGCGGTCGATCCGGGCGCGCAGCAGCAGCCGGCGGAGCAGGCGGCGCAGCACCGGCCGGTCGTCGTCGCCGCCAAGCTCCACCCGTTCCGCGCACCAGCAGAGCGCCAGCCGCTTCAGCCGGGCGTCATCCATCCAGGGATCCCCCGGCCGGGCGGCGACGATGGTGGGGAAGGGCAGCTGGCCGCGGGGCAGGGGGCCGTGGTCTTCAAGCCCGGGGCGCTGTTCGACATCGGCGGGGGCAAGCAGCAGCAGACCGCCGACGGCCTCGGCGATCGGCCGGTTGGCCAGATGCAGGGCCAGGGCCGCGCCGAGATTATGGCCGCAGACCACCACCCCGGGGGCGGCGGCGACAGCCCGGCAGGCGCGGGAGAGCATGGCATCATGCGTGCCGGTGAGCCGCAACACCCGCGCATCGCCTTCATCAGCCGCCAAGCGGCGTAACAGCCTGCCCGAGGCGCTGGCATGGGGGCCGGCATCCAGGATCAGCGTCCGGATGCCGCGCAATCCGGCGTCGTCGGTCATCGCGCGATCCTCCCCGTGGGCCGGCCGGTGTAACCCGGTCTGCCGCATCACCAGGGATGCGGCCGGCAGTCTGGAAGCAGCATAGCGCGACCTGCGGATCCTGACAAATCTTCAGTCGATAAAAATAGTAGACTAATCCGGCCGGAGGTTAGTCGAGCATGCCGGCCAGAAAGGCCGTGAAGTCTGCCGCCACGCGGCTGATCGGTTCCCCCGTGGCGGGGATGCGGACGACGCCAAGCCCGTCCTGCCGATCGAAGGCATAGCAGGCGCCGCTTCCATCGGTGGCAAAGATGGCATGGCGCCCGCCATCCTCGCGCGCATAGACCTCGTCGAAATCGAGCGGGCAGCAGAACATCACCAGCCCGTCCGCCGGCAGCGGCCCGGCGCCGGCCTCGCTCAGGAAGCGCAGGTAATCGGCGGGCAGTTCATCCCGACAGAGCGCGAGCAGTTCCTCGGCCCCCAGGCGCAGCAGGCCGTCCAGACGTCCGTCATCGCGCCAGCGGGTGATGCAGTCCTCGATGGCCGGCAGCACCGGCTGAAGGGTGCCGAGCGGTACGAAGCCGGTGGTGGGCGTGGTTGTGTCGACTTCCTGCATCCTGGACATCCATGATCTGGGACAGCCTCGCGAGAGGGAGGGGGCTGCGACAGATGGATGCTAGTCTGCCTGCATGTCATCGACCGATGTTCTTCCGGTGTCATAGATGCGACGAAGGGCGCATCCAATGATACGCCCTTCGTGTTCCCGAATGACGGGTGGTCACCGGCGGGTCGACTTGGGGAAGACGCGAAACCGGTCAGTAACCGGCCTTCTCTTCCACGTCGTAACCTTTTTTCGCGATCAGCATGGTCCGGTCGAATTCGCAGACCACCTTGCCGTGCTGGTTCATGCCCCGCGTGCGCACGGTGACGATGCCGGCATTGGGGCGCGACTTGCTCTCGCGCTTGTCCAGCACCTCCGATTCCGCCTCCAGCGTGTCGCCGGCGAAGACCGGATGGGTCAGCTTGATCTCTTTCCAGCCCAGATTGGCGATCGCCTTCTGGCTGACATCGGTGACGCTCATGCCCACCAGCAGGGCCACGGTGAATGGCGAGCACACGATGCACTGGCCGAATTCGGAGTGTTTGGCGAACTCCTCGTCGAAATGCATCGGGTGGGTGTTCATGGTCAGCAGGGTGAACCAGATGTTGTCGTTCTGGGTGATGGTCCGCTTCGGGCGGTGCTCGTAGATGTCACCGACGCTGAAATCCTCGAAATAGCGGCCGAAGCTTTCGCGATAGCGGTTTTCGCCGACCGTCACGTGGGTCTGCACCATGGGGGAGGTCTCCCGTTGTCGTCTCTGGATGGAACTGGTTTCGGGGGCGGGCAAGCCCGGATCAGGCGGGGAGCAGGCCGGCGGCCCGGGCGCGCGACAGCACCCGGCGCTGAGCGGCGACCACCGGTTTCTCGATCAGCTTGCCGTCGAGCACGGCGACGCCGCCGGCGGAGGCTTCGAAGGCCTCGATCACCCGGCGGGCCCAGGCGATATCGGCCTCGATCGGGGTGAAGGCGGCATTGACCACCGCCACATTGGCGGGATGCAGGGCGGCCTTGCCGGTGAAGCCCAGATCCCGGGCGCGGGCGGCGTCTTCGGCCACGGCATCCGGGTCGCGGAAATCCAGCGCCGGCACGTCGATCAGATCGATGCCGGCGCCGCGCGCGGCCTGGACCAGCCGGGCGCGGGCATAGGCCATCGGCTCCGGCGCCACCCGGGTGCCGAGTTCGGCCGCAAGATCGGCCCCGCCGAACATCATCAGGTCCAGCCGCGGCGTGGCGCCGGCGATGGCATGGGCCGCTTCGATCCCGCGCACGCTTTCGACCAGGGCGGCCAGCTTCAGCATGCTGCCGGCCTCGGTCAGCACCGCATCGGCCAGGCGCAGCTCTTCCGCGCTTTCCACCTTGGGCAGCATCACCATGCCCGCGGCGATGCCGGCATCGGCCAGGGCCGACAGGTCGCGCAGCCCGGCGATGGTCTTCAGCCCGTTGATGCGCAGGATGCGTTCAGGCCCGCCGGCGCCGTCGCCTGCGGCGGCGCGCAGGAAGTCGAAGCCGGCCGGGCGGGCGGCCTGCTTCAGGTCGGGGGCCACGGCGTCTTCCAGATCGACACAGACCAGGTCGGCGCCCGAGGCGAGCGCCTTGGCGAAGATCTCCGGGCGCGTCGCGGGGGCGAACAACAGGCTGCGGCGTGCGGATTGGGACAAGGACGGTCTCCGGCGGCTGGGGTGATCGGCTGGATGGTCGTCGCAGATCACCTATTTGTCCAGACAAATTTTCCGTGTAGCATAGCCGGGACGACGCGCCGCGCAAGGGGCGTCATGGGCGGGCCCCGATCGGGCGGCCGCCGGGCAGAGAGGAGCGGAGATGTTCGAGCAGGAAGGGCGCCGCCTGAAATTCGGCGTGATGGTGCCGTCGACCAACACGGTGGTGCAGACCGAATTCGCCCGCATGCGCCCCGGCGGGGTGAGCAATCATGTCTCGCGCATCCACATCCCCGACCGGCCGCTGACCACCGAGGCCGATTTCGCCGCCTTGATGGAACGGGTGCAGGCCGAGCTGATGGCGGCGGTCGACCGGGTGATGACCTGCCGCCCCCATGCCCTGATCATGGGCATGTCGGCCGAAACCTTCTGGGACGGCCCCGAGGCCTCGGCCCGGCTGGCGGCTGAACTGGCGGCCCGGTCGGGCGGGCTCGACGTGACGCTGGCGTCGGATGCCTTCGGCCCGGCGATCCGCGCCCATGGCGACATCCGCCGGCTGGCGGTGCTGACCCCCTATCAGAAGGCGGGGGAGGACAAGGTCGTCCGCTTCTTCGAAGGGCTGGGTTTCGAGGTCGTGGCCGTGGGCGGCGTGCAGGCGCCGGGGCCGGTCGAAATGGCCGATCTGTCACCCCGGGTCGTCCGTGACGCGCTGATCCGCCTGGATGATCCGGCCGTGGAGGCGATCGTGCAGCTTGGCACCAATCTGCCCATGGCGCGGCTGGCGGCGGTGGCCGAATTCTGGCTCGACAAGCCGGTGATCGCGGTCAACACCGCGCTCTACTGGCATGCGCTGCGCCGCGCGGGGATCACGGACCGGGTGGAGGGCTTCGGGACGCTGCTGGCGGCGCATTGACGGCGGTGGATGCAGGGCCTCCCCGGACGTCGCGCAACCCCGCCGGCCCGCTGAGGTTTATGACGGGCGGGTCGGGTGGAAGGCAATGCGGAGACCAAGCGCTTTCGAGACCTTCATGATGGTCGACAGGGTAGGGTTGCCTTCGCCCGATAGTGCCTTGTGCAGACCTTCCCGGCTCATCCCGACGTCGCGGGCAAGCTGGCTCATATTGCGGGCGCGGGCGACCACGCCGAGTGCACGCGCGACATAGGCCGGGTCATCACCGCCCTCTTCCATGGCGGCTTCCATGTACGCTGCGATGTCTTCTTCTGTCCGCAGGTAATCGGCAGAATCATAGCGGCTGAAGATTTCGTTGGTCATAGCTCAGCACGGGGTCTGATCAGCTCCACCATATGTGAATTATAGTGGGCAGTTTCTGGCGGCGTCAAATCTGACTGAAAGCGAACGACTGGACTATCCGGGACAGGATGCAGGCGGGTCCTGCGGCTGCCTGCATGGCCGGGATTGGCCGGTGGATGCCGATCGAATGAGAACGCGGCGCACCTTCAGCTGAAGGTGCGCCGCGGTTCCGTCGGAACGGTCAGGCCTCCGCCATCTCCGCCCGTCGGGCCTGTTCGTCCCAGAAGCTGCCGGCGATGTCGGTGAGGTCGGTCACCGGGCCGGCGTCCAGGAAGTCGTGGGTGTGGACGATGGTCTGGTCGGGGGAGAGCAGGACCACCGCATAGGCCGGGGGTTCGTGGCTGACCCGGATTTCGGGCGCGTCCAGATCCATCCAGACCTGGTGGTTGGTGGCGCGCAGCGTGGAGAAGGGGATGCCGCGCCACGAGCCCGAGACCGGGCGGTGGACATGGCCGAAGAAGATATGGCGGATCCGGGCCCGGTGGGGGGCGATGCAGGCCTCGAAATCATCCGGGCGGATCAGGCCGATCCGGTCCATGGACGCGATGCCGAGCGCAAAGGGCGGGTGGTGCATGAACAGATAGACCGGGCCTTCGGGCGCCTCGGCGAGCCGGGCGGCCAGCCAGTCGAGGCGGGGCCGGTCGTACCAGCCGGCATGGGTGCCGGCCATGTTGGTGTCGAGGAAGATCAGCCGGCCGGCCTCGGTATCCTCCACCCCCTGGACCCGGCCTTCGGCATCCACCGGGGTGTCGGGGAAGACCTCGCGGAAGGTCTCGACCGTGTCGTGATTGCCGAGCAGCAGCCGCACCGGCACGGTCAGCGCCGCCAGCGCGTCGCGCAGGCCGATGAAGGCCGCCCGGTCGCCGTAATGGGTGAGGTCGCCGGTGATCACCGCCAGGCGTGCGTCGGCATGGTTGCGGTTGATGTCGGCGATGCAGGCGTCCAGCCGGGCCCTGGGGTCGAGGCCGTAAAGCCTCTCCCCCGGGCAGACGAAATGGGTGTCGGTGAGGTGGATGAGCTTCATCGGGATCACTTCTTCGGCAGCAGGCGCTGCACGTCGCGGGTCATGTCGGCCAGCACCGCATCGGGCTCGGCCGCGCGGGCGCCGGTGATCACCGAATTCAGGTGGTCCTTGATCACGTCGGTGATCTTGAGGCCGTTCTCACCCGGGAAGGCGTACCACTTGGTCAGGATCGGCAGCTGGCTGACGGCGGTATAGTGGTTGGGGTTCTGGACGTAGAAGTCCTTCAGATAGACCTCGTTGGCCTTCTTGTTGGGGGGCATGTAGCCGGTGGTGCGGGCCATGATCGCGGCACCTTCGGGGCCGGTGACGAATTTCACGTACTGCCAGGCCGCATCCAGCTTCGCGTCGTCCTTGGAGACGATCATCACCACATTGCCGCCGGCGGGCAGGCGGCCGGTGCCGGGCGTCACGTCGGGGAAGACATGGGTCTTCAGCTCGAACTTGCCGGCGATCATGTTGGTGGTTTTGGTCAGGTCCGAGGTCGAGGTGACGTAGATGCCGGTCTTGCCGGCGGCGAAGGTCGCGCGGGCATCGGCCTGGGCCAGGTTCGGCATATGCGCCTCGGTGACCATCCGGGCGATGGTCTGCATGGCGAATTTGCCTTCCGCGCCGTCGAAGGCGACTTTGGTTTCGTCGGCGGTCAGCATGGTGCCGCCATGGGCGAAGACCGGGGCCTGCCACAGCCAGTTGCCGGTGATGTCCCAGACATAGCTGATGCCGTTCACATCGGGGCCGAGCGCGTCGATCTTCTTCGCCATGTCGATCACGCCGTCCCAGCTGGTCGGCAGGCTGGCGGGGTCGCCGCCGGCCTTGCGCACCAGATCCAGGTTCCAGTAGGTGATCGGCAGCGAGATGGCGAAGGGCAGGGCGTAGACATGGCCGTTCTGGGTGCCGATGTCGTACATGGCCTGATGGAAGCCTTCGGCCTCGAAATCCTTCTCCGCGGCGATATAGCCGTCGAGCGGCCGGGCGATGCCGCGATCGACCATGATCCGCACCCGGTTCAGACCCTGATAGGTGACGTCGGGCAGCTGGTTGGTCACCGCCTCGCGCAGGATCTTCTGGGTGCCTTCCTCGTATTCCGCATAAGGGGTGCGGTAGGTGAGGGTGATTTCGGGGTGGATCTTCGCGAAGGCCTCGCGGATCTGGGCGTGGGTGTCGTTGAACAGCTCGCCATAGGGGTACTGGATGACCAGCTCCACCGGCTGGGCAGCGGCGGGCAGTGCGGCAGCGGTCGCGACGGCGATCGCCGACGCGGTGAGCAGCGTCCGGAACATGGGGTGCGTCCTCTCTGGACAGGTGGAAGGCCGGGTGGGGGAAGGGTGGCTACTTCATGCCGGTCAGGGTGATGCCCTCGATGAACCGGCGCTGGGCGAAGAGGAAGGCGATCACCAGCGGCGCGATGATCAGCGTGGCGGCGGCCATCAGCGGGCCGAAATCGCTGCCCGCCTCCTGGTTGCGGAAGGCGACCACGCCGAGCGGCGGGGTCAGCAGGTGCTGATCGTTGACCACGATCAGCGGCCAGAAATAGTCGTTCCAGTGGGCGACGACCGAGAAGATGCCGAAGGCGGTGATCGCCGGCACGGCGGTGGGCAGCATCACCCGCCAGACGATGGCGAACTCGCCATAGCCGTCCATGCGGGCGGCATCGATCAGGTCGTCGGGGACGGTCAGGAAGAACTGGCGCATCAGGAAGATGCCGAAGACCGAGATGGTGAAGGGCACCACCATGGCGGCATAGCTGTTCAGGATGCCCAGCTGGTGGAAGAGCAGGAAGACCGGCACCGCGATCGCATGCGGGGGGATGAGCAGGCAAAACAGGATCGCGCCGAAGATCAGTCCGCGGCCGCGAAAACGCAGCTTGGCCAGCGCATAGGCGGCGGGCAGGGCGACCGCGACCTGGATCAGGAAGATCGTGACCGTGACGATCAGCCCGTTCAGCATGAAGCGCAGCAGCGGCACCTTGGTGACGGCGGTGGTGTAGTTTTCTGCCGCCGCCAGCTGGTGCGGCCAGAGCCGGATATGGTCCAGAAAGATCTCGGCCGCGGGCTTGAGCGAGGTGGAGACCATCCAGACGAAGGGGGCGAGCATGATCACGGCCCCCAGGCCCAGAACCAGATGGCGGAGCGCGGCAGGAAGCAGATGACGAGCGGCGGGGCGGCGGGTCATGAATAGTGCACCTTCCGGTCCAGGACGCCGATCTTGACCAGCGTCAATGCCAGCACGAAGGCCAGGAACACCACGGTGACCGCGGCGGCATAGCCCGAGCGGAAGAATTCGAACCCTTCGGCATACATGGTGTAGAGCAGCACCTCGGTCGCCTTGTTGGGCCCGCCCTTGGTCAGCACATGCACCGTGTCGAACACCTGGAAGGAGCGGATCGAGGTGATGACCACCACGAAGAGGGTGACCGGCCCCAGCATCGGCCAGGTGACCAGGCGGAAGCGCGCCCAGGCGCCGGGCACGCCGTCCATCTCGGCCGCGTCGTAGAGGAAGCGCGGGATCGAGACCAGCCCCGCCATGAACAGTACCATGTTGAAGCCGACCGCCTGCCAGATGCCGATGGCGGCCAGCACCCAGAGCGCCAGATCGCCGTCGGTCAGCCAGTTCTGCGCCGGGATGCCGATCCGGCCGAGGGCCAGGTTGATCAGCCCGAATTGGGGGTGGAGCATGAATTCCCACACGATCGCCATGGCGATCAGCGTCGCCATCACCGGCAGGAAATAGATGGCGCGATAAAGCGCCCGGCCGCTCGTGCCGGATTCGATCAGCAGCGCGATGCCGAGCCCCAGGAAGACCGAGCCCGGCACCACCACCGCGACATAGAGCAGCGTGTTGATGAGCGCTGTGTGAAAGACCCGGTCGCCGAACATCTCGGCATAGTTGTCGAAGCCGATATAGGACAGGGTGGCGGCGCCCAGCTGATAATCGGTGAGCGACAGCGCCATCACCCCGATCACCGGGCCGATCAGCAGCAGGACCATCAGGATCACGGCGGGGGCCGAGAGCGCCCAGGCGGTCATGGCGCGCAGACGTTCGGCCCGCGCCGCCGCGCGGCTTCGGGGCGCCAGGGCGCCGGGGGCAAGATGCAGGGCCTGGTCAGACATGGGCCATCTCCGCCGCCGGGGCGGCTGCAAGCGGCAGCCGGGCGCCGTCGGCCCCGAAGGCGAGCGGCTTCGGCCCCATGGCAACGCCGCAGATCTCCCCCTCGGCCGGGCGGCCGCGGGCGGGATCGAGCCGCACCACCGCCGTGCCGCCACCGGCCGCATCGTCCAGCTCCAGATGCACCAGCAGGTCCGAGCCCAGGTTTTCGAGCAGGGAGACCCGGCCGCGCAGGGCGGCGCGGTCGGCGGGCACCAGATCGGCATGTTCGGGCCGGAAACCCAGCCGGATTTCGGCACCGGGGGTGATGCCGGGGGCGGCGGGGCGGAGCGCCAGCAGCCTGTCGCCCAGCAGCAGCCGGCCGCTGGGGGCCAGCCGGGTGGTGACGAGGTTGATCCGCGGGCTGCCGATGAATTCCGCCACCCGGATATCGGCCGGGTCGTCATAGACCGCGTCGGGGGTGTCGAGCTGCAGGATGCGGCCCTCCATCATCACCGCCAGCCGGTCGGACATGGTCATCGCCTCGGCCTGGTCGTGGGTGACGTAGATGAAGGTGGTGCCCAGCCGGCGGTGCAGCCGGGCGATTTCCGCCCGCATATGCACCCGCATCTTGGCATCCAGATTGGAGAGCGGTTCATCCATCAGAAAGGCGCGGGGATGGCGGACCATCGCCCGGCCCAGCGCCACCCGCTGGCGCTGCCCGCCCGAAAGCTGGCCCGGCCTGCGGGCAAGCAGATGGCCGATGCCGAGCATGGCGGCGGTCGCCATCACCTCGGCCTTGATCTCTGCCGTGATGCGGCGGGTTCCCGGCAGCAGCGGGCCCAGCAGCGGCAGGCGCCGCGCGGCGTTCAGCCGGCGCATGTTGAGCGGCACGGCGATGTTTTCCGCCACCGTCAGATGCGGATAGAGCGCATAGGACTGAAACACCATGGCGAGGTCGCGATCGCGGGCCCGCAGATGGTCGACGGCCGCGCCGGCGATGCGGATCTCGCCCCCGGTCTGGCTTTCCAGCCCGGCGATGATGCGCAGCAGGGTGGATTTGCCGCAGCCCGACGGGCCGACCAGGGTCAGGAACTCGCCGTCGCGTATGTCCAGATCGACCCGTTTCAGAACCTCGGTGCGCCCGAAATTCTTGGTGATGCCGCAGATGTCGATCGCCGCCATGTGGTCCGCATCCTCTGGTGCCGGTGGATGACGGCCGCGACCTTAGACCCGGAATGTGTCGGTTCTGTTGTCGCAGGCTTGACCATACGGCAACGCCACGTACCGCATGCCTGCATGCATGAGCCTGCATCCATCGCCCGCGGGCGGCGGGCGGCTGCGGATCCGGCCGACAGCCGAACCGTCATCGACGCCCGGTACACTGGTACCGTACCGTTCATGACCGGAGGCCTGAGGCCATGTCCGTCGCACGGGCGATGATCGTCGATGACCATGCGCTGATCCGGTCGGGTCTGCGCGAAATGCTGGAACTCTGCGCCCCCGGCACCGCCGTGGTCGAAGTGGCGACCCTGACCGAGGCCGCGGATGCGCTGGGCCGCGACCCTGGGATCGGGCTGGTGCTGCTGGATCTCAACATCCCCGGCGCCAGGGGGCTGGAGGCGCTGGAGGTGCTGCGCCGCCATTTCCCCTCGGTCGCGGTGGCGGTGGTGTCGGCCGACGAGCAGCCGGCGATCATGCGCAAGGCGCTGGCGGCGGGGGCGGCGGGCTATCTGCCCAAATCGCTGAGGGCCGAGGTGCTGGAAAGCGCGCTCCGCCTGGTGCTGGCCGGCGGCATCTACGTGCCGCCTGCGGCGCTGGATGCCGAAGAGCCGGCCGCCGATGCCCCGGTGGGGCTGGATGCCGGCGCGCTGGGCCTGACCCGCCGCCAGGGCGAGATCCTGAAACTTCTGGCCCACGACCTGCCCAACCGGGCGATCGCCGACCGGCTGGGCCTGGCGGAACAGACGGTCAAGAATCAGGTGTCGCAGATGCTGCGGCGGCTGGATCTGGGCTCGCGCGCCGAGGCGGCGGCGCTGGCGCGGCGCTACAGGGGCTGAGAGGGTGCCGCCTGGCCAGGCTTCTGGGGCAGCAGCGCCCTGAGCGTGGCCCCAAGCCGCATGGGGTTCAGCGGCTTGTGCAGCACCGGAAAGCCCAGCCCCTGCACCTCGCGCAGGCGTTCGGGGGCGGTGTCGCCGGTGACCATCACCATCGGCAGGGCATCGCCGAACCGGGCGCGCAGACAGGGGGCGAGGCGGGCACCCGTCCAGCCGTCGCCCAGAACGTAATCGATGATCACCGCCTCGGGCGGGCCGTCCATGGCATCCAGAACCCCGGCCAGATCATGGGCGCCGGCGGCAAAGGCGGCGATGCAGCCCCAGGCGTCGAAGAGCTGGGCGGCGGCGCGGCGGATGTCGGGGTCGTCGTCGATCAGCAGCAGGCGCCGGCCGGCCAGGCCCGCCGGCATGGCGGGGGCGGCGGCGACCGGTTCGGGCACCGGCACACGGGCCGCGCGGGGCAGGATCAGCGAAAAGCGGGTGCCGTGGCCGGGCCGGCTGGTCACCTCGATCCGGTGGCCGAGCAGCCGGGCCAGGCGGTCGGCGATGGCGAGGCCAAGCCCGATGCCCTGTTCGGCCATGGCGCCGTCCAGCCGGTGGAATTCGCGGAACACCGCCTGGGCCTCTGCCGCATCGAAGCCGGGGCCGGTGTCGATCACGTCGATCCTGAGATGGGCCCCCCGCGGGCGCACGCCGACCAGCACCCGGCCGCGGCTGGTGTATTTGACCGCGTTGGAGACGAAATTGCGCAGGATCCGCCCCAGCATGGCGGCGTCGCTGCGCACTCCTGCTCCTGCCACCGCTCCTGCCACTGGTCCTGGCCGAACGGTCAGCTCCAGCCCCTTGGCCCGGGCGGCGGGTTCGAATTCGCGGGCGAGCGCGCGGAGCAGGGGGCCGAGCGGCAGGTCGACCGGCTGCGGCGCCACCACGCCCGCATCCAGGCGCGAGATGTCGAGCAGGGCATCGAACAGCCCGGTCACGGTCTGAAGGCAGTCGTTGATCTGGCCGGCGATGGCGTGCTGGCGATCGGTGGTCAGCCGGGCCGAGAGCGCCGACATCAGGATGCCGACCGCATGCAGCGGCTGGCGCAGATCATGAGAGGCGGCGGCCAGAAAGCGCGACTTGGCCAGATTGGCATCCTCCGCCGCCTGTTTGGCGGCAGAGAGCGCGAGTTCGGTGCGCATCCGCTCGGTGATGTCGGAATAGACCCCGATGATGCCGCCCGAACGGGTCCGCCGCTCTCGCGATTGCAGCCAGCGGCCGTCGCGCAGCTGGATGAACGTGTCGCTGGCGGTGCGGTGCGCGGCGATGCGGCGCTCGCGATAGCGGTCGGGATCCCAGCCCTGGGGCAGGAAGCTGATTTCGGAGATGCTGGTATAGACGATGTTCATCTCGACCAGCTCGTCGAATCGCACCCCCGGCCGCACCCTGTCGGGCTCGCCGAAGAAGCGGCGGTAGTGGTCGTTGCAGAACACCAGACGATCGTCTGCATCCCACAGCACGAAGGCCTCGGCCGCGCTGTCGATGGCGTCGATCAGGTCGTCGAGCTGGGGCAGGGCGGTCAGCCCGGGGCCGGCGTCCATGGATCCTCCATGGTCTGCGTGCCGATCAATGCCGGTCCTTGGGCCGGGTCGGGTCGGGGATGACCGGGACGGCGGGGGTCTGTTCCACCCGTTCCATCACGAACATGTCACCGCGATAGAGCGCGTTGTTGGCCATCAGGATATCGCCGTCGGTGCTGAAGATGTTGGAGACGATCTTCACCATCACCCCGCCCAGAGAGTAATCGAGGGCCCGGGCGACGTCCTGATCGGCGTGGGAGATGGTGATCAGCTGGCGCGACGAGCCCATCTTGTCGGGGCCGTGGTTGGTCAGCATGCGGAGCATCTTGGAACCATGCTCCGAATTCGGCGGGAAGTGGCGGTAAGAAGCTTCGTCGACATAAACGTCCATCAGGGCGAAGGGCGTTTCATTGTAGAGATGGATCTTGGTGATCTTGACATAGCTGGATCTGGGATGGCCGCCTTCCATCTGCAGTTCCGGGGGAAGGGCGATGCCGGTCTCGCGCTTCAGCACGCGGATGCCCTGGCCCGGGGTCAGGTCCAGGCGGTCGTTGATCGCCCGGCGGAGTTCCGGATCGTCGACCGCGGAATGCTGGCCTTCGGTCACGAAGGTGCCCTTGCCGCGGATCGCGATCAGCAGGCCCTTGTCGGCCAGCATGCGCAGGGCCTGGCGGACGGTGATCGGCGCCACGGCGAAATCCCGACACAGATCCGGCACCGGCGGCAGCTTTTCGCCCGGGGACCATTCGCCCGAGCGGATGCGGTCGCGGAAGATCCGGGCCAGGCGGACATAGAGCGCCACGCGGTCATTGTCGTCCAGATCATCGGCCGGGCGGATGGCGCCAAGTCTTTGCATGCGGAACCCCGTGTCGTCGACCAGCCGCGGAACGCCTGTCTGCGGTGGATCTGATGATGGCGGACATCCGGGCATTTCGCAGATGCGATGAAAACCCCGATGTTCTGGCTGCGTTGCAACATAACACCGCTGCTGCACCTGCGCGAGCCCCCGTATCATGGCCGCGAGGTCGCGCGGAGACTTTACAAGCCCGGCGTTCAATGCCTATTGTTAGATATAAGGGTATATAAGGCAAGCAACCCCTTCCCCCCCCCCCCCCCAAGCCCCCGAATTCACCCCCCCGAATCCACCGTCCCGCACGGGGCCCGCCCCGCGCCAGGATGCCGGCAAGGAGCCTGAGGCAGATGCTTTACACGGAGCAGCATCACGAACTGATGCGTTCGGTGACGAAGTTCGTTGAAGCCGAGATCAACCCGCATGTCCAGGAATGGGACGATGCGGGCATCTTCCCGGCCCATGAGCTGTTCAAGAAGATGGGCGATCAGGGCTTTCTTGGCATCAACAAACCCGAGGCCTATGGCGGGCTGGGCCTGGACTACACCTATCAGCTGGCCTTCTGCGAGGCGATCAGCGCCGCGCGCTCGCCTTCGGTGGTGATGGCGATCGGCGTGCAGACCGACATGGCCACCCCGGCGCTGGCCAAGCACGGATCGGACGAACTGCGCCGGGAATTCCTGGCACCGGCGATCACCGGCGACCGCGTCGCCTGCATCGGCGTGTCGGAACCCGGCGCCGGATCGGATGTCGCCAGCATCAAGACCCGCGCCCGCAAGGATGGCGACGACTACGTCATCGACGGCGGCAAGATGTGGATCACCAACGGCACCCAGGCCGACTGGATCTGCCTGCTGGCCAATACCGGCGAGGGCCCGGTCCATCGCAACAAATCGCTGATCTGCGTGCCGATGAAGACCAAGGGCGTCACCATCGCCCGCAAGCTGGACAAGATGGGCATGCGCGCGTCGGACACCGCCCAGATCCATTTCGATGGCGTGCGCGTGCCGCAGCGTTACCGCATCGGCGACGAGGGCATGGGCTTCGTCTACCAGATGCAGCAGTTCCAGGAAGAGCGCATCTGGGGCTCGGCCTGTTCCCTGCGCCTGCTGGAAAGCACGATCACCGACACGATTGAATACACCCGCAACCGGATGATCTTCGGCAAGCCGGTGCTGGACAACCAGGTGGTGCATTTCAAGCTGGCCGAGTTGCAGACCAAGGTGGAGCTGCTGCGCTCGATCATCTATCGCGCGGTCGAAGGCTATGTCGCCGGCCAGGACATGACCCATCTGGCCTCTATGGCCAAGCTCTGCGCCGGCCGCTTCACGCGCGAAATCGCCGATGGCTGCCTGCAGTACTGGGGCGGCATGGGCTTCATGAACGAGACCGAAGTCACCCGGCTTTATCGCGACGGCCGGCTGACCTCGATCGGCGGCGGCGCCGACGAGGTGATGCTGTCGATCATCGCCAAGGGCATGGGCATCCTGCCCGGCCGCAAGACCGATTGAGGGCCCCCCGGCCATGCCCACGACCAGATCCACGCCCGCTGCCAAGCTTCCGATCTGCCCCGATCTGCTGCTGGACCGCGACGGCCCGGTGCTGCGCCTGACGCTGAACCGGCCCGATGTGCGCAATGCCATGACCGGCGAGATGGTCCGCCAGCTGACCGAGGTGGTCGCCTGGGCCGAAGACCATCCCGAGGTCGGCACGCTGGTGATCAGCGGTGCCGGCGGCACCTTCTGCGCCGGCGGCGACATCAAGGGCTTCATGGCCTCGTTCCGGGCGGCCCGGCCCGAGGCGGGCCAGCCCGACCCGATCCAGGCCGACAACCGCCGCTTCGGCCATTTCCTGACCCGGATCGAGGCCCTGCCCCAAACGGTAGTGGTTGCGGTTGAAGGTGCAGCTTTTGGTGGTGGTCTCGGCCTCGCCTGCATCGGCGATGTGGTCATCGCCACCCGGGATGCCCGCTTCGCCCTGTCGGAAACCGGGCTGGGCATCCCGCCGGCCCAGATCGCGCCCTTCGTGGCGGCACGCATCGGCGTGTCGCAGGCCCGCCGCCTGGCCCTGACCGGCATGCGCTTCGACGGCGCGGAAGCCGGCCGGATCGGCCTGGTGCACGAGGTGGTGGACGACGCGGCGGCGCTGGAGGCGCGGGTGACGCGGCTGGTGGCCGATATCCGCCGCTGCGCCCCCGGCGCCAACGCCACCACCAAGCGCCTGCTGATGGCCCAGCGGACCACGGCCCTGCCCGAACTGCTCGACCTTTCTTCGGCCGAATTCGCCCGCTGCCTGCGCGGCGCCGAAGGCCAGGAAGGGGTTGCCGCCTTCCTTGAAAAACGCCAGCCCGCCTGGGCCGCCGGCAGCTGACGCGCCCAAACCGAACGACCAGAGCTTCCCCGCACAGAATGGAAGCCGCCAGGGAGGATTGACCGCCATGACCACCAGCTCGGAGCGCATGATCGAAGGCGTGCCGGGGCCGGGACAGATCGGCCGCGTCGCCATCGGCGACGTGTTGCGCCGCACGGCCCGCCGGCACCCCGATCGGGTCGCCATCGTCGAAGGCGACCGCCGCACCACCTATCGCAGGCTGGATGACGACGCCAACCGCTTCGCCAACTACCTGCTGGCCCAGGGGCTGAAGCCGGGCGACAAGGTCGGCTGCATCTGCGCCAATTCCACCGATTTCATCCCGGTGATCTTCGGCATCCACAAGGCCGGGCTGGTCTGGGTGCCGGCCAATGCGATGCTGGGCGTGGACGATATCGACTACATCATGCGCCATGCCGAGGTGGGCCATGTGGTGGCCGACGACGTGCTGGCCGCCCAGCCCGCCATGGCGGAGATGCTGGCGAAACTGGGCCGGCCGGTGACGGTGATCGAGGTGCCGGGCAGCCCGGTGCCGAAGGGGTCGCTGCCCCATATCAGCTTCGGCGCCGCGATCGAGGGCCGGTCCACGGTCGAGCCCGAGGTGGCGATCGACGAGCGCGACCTTGCCCTGATCATGTACACCAGCGGCACCACCTCGCGCCCCAAGGGCGTGATGCACTGCCATCTGGCGGTGGTGATGGCGGCGATGAGCAATTCGATCGAATGGCAGATCGGCCGCGAGGATGGCGTGACGGGCGTGCTGCCGCTGTTCCATTGCGCCCAGCACACCGTGCTGCTGACCACCATGATGGGCGGCGCCAAGATGCATCTGATGCGCGGCTTCGACCCCGGGGTGATGCTGGAAGGGCTGGCCGCCGAGGGGCTGACCATCATGGTCGGCCTGCCGCTGATGTACCGGGCGGTGCTGGAGCACCCGCTGCGCAAGGAGCGGAGCCTTCAGCTGCGCATGTGCGTCTATGCCATGGCGCCGATGCCCGAGCCGCTGATGCGGCGGCTGCTGGACGAATTCTGCCCGGATTTCCGCCTCTCCAGCGGCCAGACCGAGATGTATCCCGGCACCGTGATGTCGCGGCCTGAACGCGCCCGCCTGCGCTTCGGCAATTACTGGGGCGAATCCTGCATCGTCAACGACACCGCGATCATGGATGACGACGGCAATCTGCTGCCCCCGGGCAAGCCGGGTGAGATCGTGCATCGCGGCCCCAACGCCATGCTCGGCTATTACAAGCAGCCCGAGGCGACGGCGGCGGCGCGGCTGCATGGCTGGCACCATACCGGCGATATCGGCGTGATCGACGAGCATGGCGAACTGCTGTTCCTGGACCGCAAGAAGGACATGATCAAGTCCGGCGGCGAGAACGTGCCCTCGATCAAGATCGAAGAGGTGCTGCTGGGCCATCCGGACGTGCAGAACGCGGTGGTGGTGGGCATTCCCCATGCCCGCTGGGGCGAGGCGGTGACCGCCTTCCTGGTGGCCAAGCCCGGCACGGAACCCACCGAAGAGAGCATCGTGGAGCATTGCCGCAGGCAGCTGGGTGGCTTCGAGGTGCCCAAGCTGGTGGTATTCCTGGAAGAAATGCCGATGACCGCCACCGGCAAGGTGCGGAAGACCGAACTCCGCAGCCGCTATGCGGGGCATTTCGAGCCGGCGTGAGCCGGTGGCGTTTCCACCGGGGATGTCCGACACAGGCTTCGTTCATTTTCACATGCCCGCCCTACCGTCATCCCGGCGCAGGCCGGGATCCAGGTAGGCATGGGCGGGAATGAAGGATGACCATGTGTCGGGACCGCCGTGCCCGCCATCGTGGCACGGTCATCGCGGGCCGGGGCCGGCCGTTTCGACGCCCGTCACGTGGCGGGAAACCTGGATCCCGGCCTTCGCCGGGATGACGGTGTAAATGTCGGTGCAGAGGCCGGCAATTGCGGACAGGACATGAATAAGAAGACATGGCGGAATCTGCGTAACCTGACGCGCCGGCATAGATGTGACGGCGTCGTCGGCGGTACGGCCGGGCATGTCCGGAAGACAACAAAAGAAATGATCCGACGGGAGGATTGCATCATGACGACCACCAGGACCCCGCTGTCTCGAAAACTGGCATCCCTGGCCGTGGCGGCCGGTGTTGCCGCAGCCGGTATTTTTGCGGGCCAGGCCGCGAAGGCCGAAGAGCTGCGCTATGCCATCGGCTTTCCGGCCAACACCGCATCGACCATTGCGGCCGATGTGTATGTGAAGAAGGTGCAGGAGCTGAGCAAGGGGACGCTGTCGGTGAAGGTGTTCCCGCTGTCGCTGCTGAACCTGGCGGAAACGCCCGGCGGCGTGCGCGACGGCATCACCGATATCGGCTATGTGCTGACCGCCTATAACCCGGCCGAATTCGCCAATATGAACCTGGCCGGCGACCTGACCATGCTGCTGAACCTGATGGATACCGGCGGCCGCGACGGGCTGATCTTCCAGAGTGCCATGCTGGAATATGTGTTCCTGCACTGCCCCACCTGCCAGAACGACATGAAGGCCCAGAACCAGGTCTTCACCGCCTCGGCCGCCTCTACCCGCTATATGCTGTTGTGCAACAAGAAGGTGACCAACGCCGAGGAAATCAAGGGCAAGCGTCTGCGGGTCAGCAGCCAGAACTGGCGCCGCTGGTCGGAAAGCGTGGGCGCGACCGCCGTTTCCATGCCCGGTAACGAGATCTTCGAAGCCCTGACCCAGGGGGCGGTGGACTGCGCGATCATTTCAGCGCCCGAGCTTTCCGGCCTGGCGCTGATCGATGCGGTCAGCGACATCACGCCGGAAGTGCCGGGCGGCGTGTTCGGCGCCTCGGCGATCGCCAATATCAATGTCGACACCTGGCAGGGGCTGAACGAAGACCAGCGCGCGGCGCTGCTCCGCGCCGGCACCTATATGTCGGCCCATGCCGGCTGGCAGTATGTGAACTTCGAAGGCCGCGATCTGAAGCGCGCCGAGGCCAAGGGCATCCGGATCCATCATGCCGATCAGGCGCTGATCGACCAGACCCAGAGCTTCGTGCAGAGCGACATGAAGACCATCGCCGAATTCTATGCCTCCAAGTTCGGCGTGGCCGAGCCGCAGGCGGCGATCGACACCTTCAAGCCGTTGCTTGAGAAATGGGCGAAGATCGTGAAAGAGGTGAAGACCCCGGACGAACTGGCTGAGGTCTACTGGACGGAAGTGGTCTCCAAGGTCGATGTGAAGACCTACGGCATGTGAGTCTAAGGGGCGGCGGCGGGTGTCGCCGCCCTTTGTTCATCTTTCCGCAGGCCCCCTCTGACCCATGGGAGACCGCGCGATGCAGGCGCTTGGACGCGGATTGTCGCGTCTGATCCATTTCACGTCGGTGATCGGCGTGCTGGCGGTGACCCTGATGATGCTGCACATCACGGCTGACGTGGTGGTGCGCAATCTGTTCGGGATCGCCCTGCCCGGCACCATCGCCGCCGTGTCGAATTTCTACATGCTGGTGGTCGCCTTCCTGCCGCTCGCCTATGCGGAAGAGGGCGACAAGCATATCTCGGTGGAGGTCGTGACCGACCTTTTGCCGGCGCGCGCCCAGGCGGTGCTGCGCGGCTTCGCCTATGTGCTGTCGGCGGCGGTGTTCATCGCCATGACCCGGCAATCCTGGCTGGAGGCGATGAAAAAACAGGCCGTCGGCGCCTTCGTGATCCAGGAAGGCTGGCGGATCCCGATCTGGCCGTCCTACTACATCCTGCCGGTCGGCACGGCGCTGATGGCACTGGTGGTGCTCTACCGGCTGGCGACCCATGTGACGGGCGCGGCCTCGGGGCTCAGGGACGACACACCGGACGACGTCGTCGTCGGCGGGAAGGATCACGGATGAGCGACGTCGGTATCGGTCTGGCCGGCATCGGCCTGCTCTTCCTTCTGCTGGCCATGCGGGTGCCGATCGGCATGGCGCTGGTCAGCGTGTCCTTCGGCGGCATCTGGTATCTGCTCGGCTGGAAGGTCGCGTGGAGTTCGCTCGGCCTGATCCCCTATCAGTTCGCGGCCAACTGGGTGCTGAGTTCCGTGCCGGTTTTCCTGCTGATGGGCTTCGTCTGCTACCACGCCCAGCTGACCCAGGGGCTGTTCCGGGCGGCCAGGGTGTGGATGTCGGGCATCCCGGGCGGGCTCGCCATCGCGGCGGTGTTCGGCTCGGCGGGCTTTGCGGCGGTCACCGGCTCGTCGATCGCCTGTTCGGCGGCGATGGGGCGGATTGCGGTGCCGGAAATGATGCGCCACCGCTATGACGCCCAGCTCGCCACCGGCACGGTGGCGGCGGCGGGCACGATCGGCGCGCTGATCCCGCCGTCGATCCTGATGATCCTTTATGGCGTGATCGCCCAGGTGGCGGTGACCAAGCTGTTCCTGGGCGGGCTGGTCGCCGGGCTGCTGACGGCGCTGGGCTATATTCTGGTGATCCTGATCCGGGTGAAGCTGAACCCTGCGCTGGCGCCGCAGGTGCGTGAAGACGTTCCGCTGTCCGAAAAGATGGATGCGCTCCGCGACACCTGGCCGGTGCTGGCGATCATGCTGGGCGTATTCGGCGGCCTGTTCGGCGGGCTGTTTACCCCCACGGAAGCGGGGGCGGTGGGCGCTTTCCTGTCCTGCGTGGTGGCCGTCGCCAAGGGCACCTTCACCTGGAAGATGTTCCGGACTGCGGCACAGGAGACGCTGGTCACCACCAGCGCGCTGTTGATCATCGGCATCGGCGCCAGCCTGCTCAGCCGCTTTCTGGCGCTGTCGGGGGCGGGCGACTGGATTTCGACCGTCGTGATCGATATCGGCGCCAACCCCTATATGCTGCTGCTGGCGGTGACGATCATGTACCTGATTCTGGGCATGTTCCTGGAACCGCTGGGCATGATGCTGCTGACCATGCCGATCGTTCTGCCGATCATCGATGCCGCCGGTTTCAGCCTGATCTGGTTCGGCGTGCTGCTGACCAAGTTCCTGGAAATCGGCATGATCACCCCGCCGATCGGCATGAATGTCTTCGTGATCAAGGGCGTGGTCGGAAACCTGGTGACGACCAGTCAGATCTTCCGCGGCATCATGTGGTTCCTGGTCGCCGACCTGATTCTGGTGCTGGTGATGGTGCTCTTCCCCGGGATCATCATGTATCTGCCCAATATCAGCTGACCGGGCCCGGCCCGTACCACCTTTCCCGACCCGCGACATCGAACGCCGGCCGGCCCTGGGGGCGGCCGGCGTTTTTCCGGTCCGACGACCTGAAGACACGGATCGGCGCCGGTCTGATCCATGCGGTTGTATTAATAGGATATTGAAGTCAAGTAAAATTCTACCCATAATAAAGACGGTCGGCCGGGACGCAGCAACATCCCGGCCGACCTGACCCGCAACCATCGAGAGAAAGTCGATGATGACAGGCTGCACCTTATCTACCACAGCTTGCGCTGTTGTGCCGCAATTCTCGTTTAGTCCGTCGAGATTTCGATCGGATACCCGGCGCCCTGTGGGGGAGGTATCGCATGCCCTTCTGTCCTGTTGCTGACCTGGCGGCCCAATGGGTGCTGCTCGACGATCGCATTGCCGCCGACTGGCTGCCGGCCGACGATCCTGCCCTCTGCCTGGCGGCGGATGAACGGCGGCTGGCGATCGAGACCTCGGTCATGCATCTGCCCATCGCATCCGATGCGGGTGCGGCCTTCGTGGCCTGGCTGCTGGCGCTGCACGTCTCTCTGGCGGACGATGATGAGGAACCCGCCGAGCTGCGCGACCGCCACCGTCAGGCGGCGCTGGCCGGGGCGCGCAACCTGACGCGCTATCTGGCGACCAGGGCGATGATGTGAGCCGCCGCAACATCAGTCCTGCGGCGATCTGCGCGGGATCACGCCCCGATCGCCGCCTCGATCCGATCCGCCAGCCGCTCCGCCGCGCCGTCGTCGATATGGCGGCGGGCGATCAGGTGGCGGGGGATGCCGGCGGCGAGGCGGGCGGTGGCCTGGAGCAGGGGCGTGGCCCGGTCCAGCGCATGGGCCATGCCGGCGCGGTAGAGATTGTCGCGCAGCTGACCGGCGGCCTTCAGCCCCTTGAGCGGGATCAGTGCCTCGTCCGCCGGGCTCTCGCAGCGGTCCAGATGGACAAGGGCGGCGAGCGGCAGGGGGGTGGTGTCGAAGGCGGGATCGACGGGCACGACGAATTTCTCGATGTCGAAGACGCAGCGGTCGAGCGTGCTGGTATCGATGGCGCTGCGGCTGGCGGCATCCTGCCAGAGGCGCATGCGTGGATAGGCCGGCCAGGCCTGCGTGCCGCCGGCGGCCCGCCGCAGCACCGTGACGTCATCGGCCAGCATGCGATGGCCGCGGGCGAGCAGGGTGGCGGCGAGGGTGGATTTGCCGGCGCCCGACTGGCCGCAGAACGCCACCGCCGCATCGCCGAAGCGCAGTACGGCGGCATGCAGGATCACCTCGCCGCGCTGATGGCAGAGCGCGCCGAGCACCGGGCCCAGAAGATAGGTGTGGCAGTCGGCATCGTCGGGCGTGCCGGTATCGACCACGACCTCGCGGCCGTCGCGGACCAGAAAGACATGATGGCCCTTGACGTCGATCCGCATCTCGCCGTCTGCAGAAATGGTAAACAGCGGGCGTTCCACGCGGATCTCGGCAAAACGGGCAGGCACGGGCCCGCGGCGGATGATGATATCGGCCGGCCGGTCGTCGCTCTCCGACTGCCCGGCCCCGGTCCAAGGGGGGAGTTCAGGCAGGGCGATCTCTGACGCGATCCGCCACCCGAACAGTCGTCGATCCATATGGCCGCTTCCCTTTGCCCGACAGCTTGAATGTGCCGCAAATATGACGGGAAATGCCGGAAGTGGAAACAGGAAAGGGCAGGGCGCCGGCCCTGCCCGGGATTTTCGACCAGACGGCGAACTCTGAGATTACGCCCGCGCCAGGCGCTGACGGCGCAGTTCCAGCCGGCCGATCTGGTTGCGATGGACTTCGTCGGGCCCATCGGCGATGCGCAGCAGGCGGGCGGTGGCATAGGCGGCGCCGAGGGCGAAATCATTGGTGACGCCGGCGCCGCCGAACAGCTGGATCGCCATGTCGATCACCCGGCAGGCCATGTTCGGCACCGCGACCTTGATCATCGCGATCTCGGCTTTGGCCTGCTTGTTGCCCACCGTGTCCATCATCCACGCCGCCTTGAGGGTGAGCAGGCGCGCCTGTTCGATGGCGATCCGCGCCTCGGCGATCCGCTCCAGCGTGACGGTCTGTTCGGCGATCGGGCGGCCGAAGGCGACGCGGTCTTCGGCGCGGCCGCAGACCTTTTCCAGCACCCGCTCGGCCAGGCCGATCAGGCGCATGCAGTGATGGATCCGGCCCGGCCCAAGGCGGCCCTGGGCGATTTCGAACCCGCGGCCTTCCCCCAGCAGCATATTCGCCGCCGGCACGCGCACGTCTTCAAAACTCACCTCCGACGCACGGTCGGGCATGCCGTAGAAACCGAAGACCGGCAGCGGCCGGTGCACGGTGATGCCGGGGGTATCCATGGGCACCAGGATCATGGATTGCTGGCGGTGCCGGTCGGCATTGTCCGGATCGGTTTTGCCCATGAAAATCAGGATCTTGCAGCGCGGATCCGTGGCGCCGGTGGTGAACCATTTGCGGCCGTTGATGACGTAGTGGTCGCCATCGCGGGTGATGCGGCTTTCGATATTGGTGGCATCCGACGAGGCGACGGCGGGTTCGGTCATGGCAAAGCCCGAGCGGATGCGGCCCTCCAGCAGCGGGGTCAGCCAGCTCGCCTGCTGATCCGGCGTGCCATAGCGTGCCAGCACCTCCATATTGCCGGTGTCGGGGGCCGAGCAGTTGAAGACCTCGGGCGCCAGATGCGAGCGGCCCATCACCTCGCAAAGCGGCGCGTAATCGAGGTTGGAGAGCCCGGCGCCATGGCTGCTGTCGGGCAGAAACAGGTTCCAGAGCCCGGCCGCCCGGGCCAGGGGCTTCAGCTCTTCCACAACCGGTTGGACATTCCAGGGGCCCAATTCCTCACTTTCGCAATAGTAACGCTCCTCGGCCGGGTAGATATGCTCGGCCATGAAGGCTTCAAGCCGGGCCTTGAGATCGGCGGCGCGGGGCGAGGGGGAGAGCTGCATGGGCTGGCCTTCTTTCGGGGGGGCAGGGGAAGCGGGGACCATCCTGCCGCTTGCGAGCATCAATACCTAATGATAGGTATATAGAAAATGCGGCCCGGCCGCGACAATAATCCCTCCCCCCGACATTGGAGAAGACGCGCCATGAGATACCGTCACGCTGAGCAAGCGCTTTTTTCAGTCGGCGAGCTTTGGCACGAAGGGTTTTCGAGCCTTGGCGACGGCGTAGACGGCGACG
>MDTG01153444.1_pt1 | contig 83401 bp, 60 predicted proteins | sample 811421 | NCBI WGS metagenome assembly MDTG01 (sample SAMN05326645, study PRJNA326480) | marine metagenome | isolation source: seawater | place: Pacific Ocean: South East | collected 2011 | reverse complement strand
CTTTTTTTTTGCAGTCATTATAGAGATCAATCGCGTCCCGAATGGTTCGGGAAGGTCGCATTTCGAATCTTGCCACCCCGACAAAAAGCCTTCAATCAACAAGATTGGTTTTTTTTTTTGTAGTCATTATAGAGATCAATCGTGTCCCGAATGGTTCGGGAAGGTCGCATTTCGAATCTTGCCACCCCGACAGAAAGCCTTCAATCAACAAGATTGGGGGCTTTTTTTTTGCAGTCATTATAGAGATCAATCGCGTCCCGAATGGTTCGGGAAAGTCGCATTTCGAATCTTGCCACCCCGACAAAAAGCCTTCAATCAACAAGATTGGGAGCTTTTTTTTTGCAGTCATTATAGAGATCAATCGCGTCCCGAATGGTTCGGGAAGGTCGCATTTCGAATCTTGCCACCCCGACAGAAAGCCTTCAATCAACAAGATTGGGGGCTTTTTATTATCATTAATTTGCTGATTAATCTTGTTTCTAAGTGTTCGGGGTCATATTTTGAATCTTACAACAACGATTCAATACCTTCAATAAAAAAAAAATTTTTGTAACCGGTCAACTTAAAAAACAATACTTTTATTGGATATATGTTTCAAAAAAGCAACACTTATAAATCAATTGATAAATTAATAATACTGGTCTTGCTATTTGTGCATTTGACTCCACTTTATACAAATGATTACTTCTTAACTCAAGATAGTCCATCTCATTTGTATAATGGCTATGTTTTGAAAAGTATCTTATCTTCAGACAATTATCTTCTCTCTGAGTATTTTACTTTTCAATTTAGTTTTTCACCTAATTTAGTTTCAACACTTTTATATACTGTCTTCTCATTCATTTTTTCTCAACAAATCACTTATGTACTAATTCATATTATTATTTGGGTATTGTTACCATTTTCAGTTTACTATCTACTGATTTTTAATCGAAAAGAGAATGGGTTTTTGACTGTTTTTGTTTTTCCGTTTTTATATTCATTCCCTTTTATACTGGGCTTTGATAGTTTCTGTTTAGGATTGTCTTTAGCACTATTACTTTATGGATTTTGGTTGAGAAATAGAGCGCTAACTCAAACTAAAGTAGCCTTGCTTATTAGCTTTTTAGCAATGCTTTTATTTTTTACTCATCTAGTAGCAGCCTGTTTTTTCTTAATAATTGTAGGTGTAAATATTTTTATTTCTGTAGCTAAGTCAATTTATTATAAAGAGAAAAAGTTAAATCAAGCTATCAAGCAGTTTTTAATTGAGTGGGTAGTATTCTTACCATTAATTAGTTTCCTTTTAATTTATATGCTTGGACTTGATTCTGCTAGCTATGAAATATCGGTTTTGACCTCAGACTTCAATTTTGAGAAATTGATAAAAATGGATGACCTTATTCTTTTTTGGTCCGCAGAAGAAGGAAAATTTTTAAAGCATTTAGCCATAACTCTACTTTTAGTTTGTGGTTTTAGTATTCTTTTAAGTTTTGCTCAACACACTAATAAACAAATTAATAGAGCTACAATTAATTGGTTCACTGTGATTTTATTTTTATTCTTGTATTTTGTTGTTCCTGATGCCATGGCTGGAGGTTCCTTCATTTCAAACAGATTGATATTAATTTTCTTTATCACTTTAATTATAGCTTCCGGAAATGTTCAGTTTCCAAAAGTTTTAAAATATTCAATATTTACTGTTGGAGTTTATTTAAGTCTTGAATTGTATCAACATAAATCACCCTATTTTGAGCGATTTGATAGTGAGATAGGAAAGTTTATGACAGTTTTAGACCATGTGGAAGAGAGCTCTACTTTATTGTATTTAAATTATCATCCTTCAGGAGTTGACGAATCAGGGCAAGCAATATCTTATGGAAAGGGGTTATTTCATCATGCACTTGGCTTTATTAGTTATCATAAAAAGGATATTGTTTTGCTAAAAAATTACGAAACTTATCATTCTTACTTTCCGGTAAAATGGAAGGAAGCTATGTCGCCCAATCAATTTTTAAGTTGTGTTCCATTTGCAATGAGTAATAATCCTCCTTGTGTTGATTTTAATAAGTTCAATAAAAAGGATAGAGGTGTTGATTATGTGTTTGTATATAAACATCCTGATAAAGAGTTAAATGATGAAAATAGTAAGAAAATATGGGAGTATATTTATTTAGAATATAAACTTATAGCCCAAGAAAAAAGTGGAATAATAAAGCTATACAAGAAGATATAAAGTAAGGCAAGCTATAATTTAGCTTGCCTTATATAATTAACCAAAATGGGTTTAATCATTTTTTTCCATCAATAATCTCCTGAACCACCTCCGGATCCTGTAATGTGGATATATCTCCCAATTGATCAGTTTCACCGGAAGCAATTTTTCGTAAGATTCTTCTCATGATTTTACCAGATCGTGTTTTAGGCAAACTATTAGTAAACTGAATTTTATCCAGTTTGGCAATTGGCCCAATATGGTCAGAAATTAGTTGATTGATCTCCTTTCGAAGATTGTCGTGAACTCTATTCTCTCCACTTTCTTTTAAAATGATAAAACCGTAAAGCGCATTTCCTTTTACTTCATGTGGATAGCCGACAATTGCCGATTCAGCAACTGCAGGATGCTCATTAATGGCATCTTCAATGGGTGCTGTACCTAAGTTATGACCGGAAACAATTACTACATCGTCAACTCTACCTGTAATTCTGTAATAACCCACAGCATCTCTTCTTGCCCCATCGCCGGTAAAGTACATGTTTTTATAGGCTGAAAAATAAGTTTCTACATACCTTTTGTGATTTCCCCATATTGTTCTTGCCATTCCCGGCCAAGGAAACTTAATACACAATTTCCCTTCCTCTTGATTGGACTTAATTTCCTCACCATTGTCATCAACTAAAGCAGCTTGAACTCCCGGTAAGGGCAAAGAGGCAAAAGTTGGAATGGTAGGAGTAACGTAGGGTATTGGTGAAATCATAATTCCACCTGTTTCAGTTTGCCACCAAGTATCTACAATCGGACTTTTTTGTTTTCCAATATTCTCGTTAAACCAATGCCATGCTTCTTCGTTAATGGGTTCTCCTACAGAACCTAAAACTTTCAGTGAACTCAAGTCGTGTTTGTTTACAAAGTCCATGCTTGCTTTTGCTAATGAACGTATTGCTGTGGGTGCAGTATAAAATTGATTGACTTTGTGTTTTTCTACCACTGCCCAAAAGCGACTGTGATCAGGGTAGGAGGGAACACCTTCAAACATTAAGGTAGTAGCGCCATTGGCTAAGGGACCGTAAATAATGTAACTATGACCGGTAATCCAACCAATATCAGCGGTACACCAATACACATCATCTCCCTTGTATTGGAAAACATTTTTAAAAGTATAAGCTGTGTAAATCATATATCCGGCAGTAGTGTGTACCATTCCTTTTGGTTTGCCGGTAGAGCCTGAAGTGTATAATATAAATAGCGGATCTTCTGCATCCATCACTTCAGCTTTACATTCGTCAGAAGCTTTGTCTAATAATGGTTGTAACCACTCATCTCTACCTTCAACAAAGTTAATATTGGAATCGATTCGCTTCACTAAAAGTACGTTTTCTACTGTATCGCACTTTTTTAAGGCTTCATCTACAATGACTTTTAAATCAATTGTTTTAGCTCCTCGGTAAGAGCCATCTGAGGTAATCACCATTTTACACTCGCTGTCGTTTATTCTACTCGCTAGTGCTGATGCTGAAAATCCCGCAAAAACAACCGAGTGTATTGCTCCAATTCGAGCGCAAGCTAAAAGTGCAACAGCTAATTCGGGGATCATAGGCAAGTAAATACAAACTCTATCACCCTTTTTAATTCCTTTGGATTTTAAAACATTGGCAAACTTGTTTGCTTTATGGTAAAGTTCTTTATAGCTAATGTGCTGAGCTTCTTCTTCCGGATTGTTGGGTTCAAAAATAATAGCAGTTTTGTCAGACTTATCAAGTAGGTGGCGATCAATACAGTTTTCAGTTACATTTAACTTAGCTCCCTCAAACCATTTAAAATCTGCCTTTTCAAAGTTATAAGACAAAACATTATCCCAACGCTTTCTCCACTTAAAGTGCTCCTCAGCTATCTCTTCCCAAAAAACTTCGGGTTCTCTAATTGACTTTCTATAAACTTTAAAGTACTCTTCTAAATTTTTAATGTGGTAGGCACTCATATTTTATGTATTATAATGTTTTAAAACTTTTCAATCTAATTGCAGATACTTTAGTTCCACTAATTTTAAAATGGCAATTTACTGATTCTTTAGAAAACTTTCTAATGATGAATTATTAGTTATGAATTTTTTGAAATTGTTTTGTATGAATTTATAGTCAATGTTTCAAATGTCAAATTTTGAGTTTTTAATTAAGAATTATAAATTGGTGTTTTCTTCGCTAATTATTAATTAAAACGCTAATGCTTTAAGTCCTTTTGGTAAGCCCTGTTTACCGGTAGGCTAGGTTAGCGTACTTTTCGGTTAAAAAGAGAATATAAATTAGGTAGATAAACGCTCTGATTAAAACACCATAGTTGCATTTTAACATTAAGAAGTGAAGGTAAATTAAGGGGTTCATTAAGGTGTGAAGTTAATTGTGTTTTTGATATTCAACTAACTCTTAACTTCATTACTTTTAATTTTCTCCTTCATCCTTCATCCTTAAGCTTTTCTCCATTATCAAATTTACTCTCTCCTCTAACAGCGCAGCGGTCTTGACTCTATTCTCTAAAGTCAACTTCAAGTACTTCAAACTTCAAGTACTTTAGGCACTCCTTGAAAATATGAAAGATGAAGGCGGAAACATTGAAACTCTCTCGCTGTCGCGAGACTCAATTCTTTCTACTCAGTCTATAAAAGTAAAACCTCTAACTTCTTGTTTCTTGCAGCGAAGCGATCTCGCATCTAAAAGAAACTTTAGGCACTTCAAACTGACAACCGTTTATCATAATAGAAGACAGCATTGAAATTATTCTGTTTATTTTAGCTCCAAATTACATTAAAGATGAAACAAGTACTTCTTTTTACCGCTATATTTATTCAACTTTATTCAGTCACTTACGCTCAAGAACAAGAAGTTGAGTTGGAAAAATCATCTACTAAATATTATCAATATGATAATGATTTTCTTCCGGCAAGTTTTCATAAAGAACGTCGCAACTCTTTACGTGCGATGATGCCTGATAGCACTGTAGCAGTTTTCTTTTCAGCTCCTGAGCGAAATCGGTCAAACGATGTTTATTATGAGTATCATCAAGATCCTAACTTTTATTATTTGAGTGGTTTGAGAGAGCCTAATTCTATGCTGATTATTTATAAAGAAGAGCAGGATTTTGGTGAATTTAAAAGTAATGAAGTGATTTTTGTTCAAGAGCGAGATGAGTTTTCAGAAGTCTGGAATGGAAGAAGGTTAGGAGTAGAGGGTGCAGTTGAAAATTTAGGAGTAAGTAAAGTTCTATCGAACGAAGATTTTAAAAAGTTTAAAGCTCAGTTTGAAAATTTAGAAAGGGTGTATTTCCAAAAACCCTATGCTCTAGAAGAACAAGATACTAGTGAAACGACAAATTTAAGTGGTTTATTTACTGCTTTTAATCAGAAGTTGACAGGGGCATCTGATGTTGCTGAAAAGCATTTGCAGATGATGATGGCAAAATTGCGTCAGGTGAAAACTGAAGAAGAACTTGTATTATTGAGAAAAGCGATAGAGATAACTTGTGAAGCACAGAATGAATTGATGCGTCAAATTAATGATAGCATGAAAGAATATGAGACAGAAGCTATCATTGAGTATGTTTTTAAACGAAATGGGGCAGAATATCCCGGTTTTCCATCTATTCAAGGTAGTGGCGAAAATTCTTGTATTTTACATTATACTTCTAACCGCAGGCCATTGAAAAATGGAGGCTTGTTAGTGAGTGATGTAGGAGCAGAGTATCACGGATACACAGCTGATGTAACGAGAACTATTCCGCCTGATGGATCGTTTTCTGAAGAAGAAGCTGCAATCTACAATTTGGTTTTAAAAGCTCAGCAAGCCGGTATTGATGCTGCAGTTGTTGGAAATAGTTTTTGGGCGCCACATAAAGCAGCTCAAGAAGTAATAATTGAGGGTTTAAAAGAGCTTGGAATAATTAAAAAGAACATAGAAATTAGAAAGTACTTTATGCACGGTACTTCGCACTATTTAGGTTTAGATGTTCATGATGCCGGGCTTTACATGGCTTTGGAAGAAGGAAATGTGATTACTGTAGAACCGGGGATTTATATTGCTGAAGGCTCAGATTGTGACCCTAAATGGTGGAACATAGGCGTTAGAATAGAAGATGATATTTTAATTACAAAAGATGGACCCGAAAACCTCTCAGCCAAATCACCAAGAACCATTGAGGAGATTATGAAGTTGATGAGGGAATAGTTTTTTTAACCAAAAGGAAAGCGTTAAAATGATTACATTATGTAAATGTGCAATTATCAAAAGATAGTTCCATCTTTTATCAGGATAGTAAGAGATTCAAAAGTATGAGAAGATCTATAAAATATCAAGAACTTACTAAAACCTCACATTCATCAAACAAACATCATCAATTTGCTCATTGGATCCACGCCAATCGTGAAATCGTCGAACTAACTCTTCGCTCATATTGTGGGCATCTACATTGTTTAGCTCTAAAAGGTATTCCTTAAATTTAGCATACTTTAATTTTTTGCCCTTTTCTCCACCAAATTGATCTGCGTAGCCATCTGAAAACAAACATATTGAATCGTTGTCTTGAATTTTGAGTTGATGGCTGGTGAACTTCTCTCTTCTTATAAATTTGCCAATAGGCTGTTTATCTGCTTTGATTTCAATTAGCTCGTCCTTTCTTATCAAATATAGCGGGTTGTATGCACCGGCATAAGTCAATAAATCTTTTTTATTCCAAACACACAAGGCGATGTCCATTCCATCACTTACAGTTTTATTCTGTTTAGAAAAGGTTTCTTCTACCATTTCTGTTAAATGGTTAAGTATTTCTGCCGGATCAATCAATTGTAATTCTCTTACACAGCGATTTAGTGAATTATAACCCACAACACTTACCATAGCTCCGGGAACTCCATGTCCTGTACAGTCTGCCACCGCAAAAAATACGTTCTCCTCAGTTTGTTCAATCCAGTAGAAATCTCCTGAAACGATGTCTTTGGGGAGGTAAACAATTCCATGCTCCGGCAAGAGTTGATTAAGTGATTCATCGGAGGGTAAAATAGCGTCCTGCAATCGCTTAGCATAATTAATGCTATTGATAATTTCTTGATTCTGAGTGGAGAGTATATCATTTTTCTCTCTAATTTCTTGAGTTCGTTCGGCTACTTCTTTCTCTAGCTTTTCAGTTTGCTGAGATTTTAGCTCATTAATTTCCTCCAATCGCTTGAATGCTTCTTTTTGAGCTTGCATTTTTTCAATTTGGGTTTTTCTATACCGACCAGCCATAGCAATAGAGAGGAAAATGACTTCTGTTGCTGAACCAAGTTTTAATGCATTTGTAGCCAAAAATTCACTTTGAATTATGTTAACATTGGCGAGTATAAAAAAGATAGACCCCAAGCATAAAGCTAAAAATGCCATTACCAAAGGGAATTCAGGCTTGTCTTCTGTTCTAAATTTTAAGATTACACCATATAAAATGTAAAGAATAGTAATAAAAGAAAGACCATTTAATAAGGGGAAAGAAATTTCGTATAAAGCTCCCCATGAGAGAGATGTTAATAATGCTATGAATATTAAAACAATAAAACCATTGTAGACTTTTAAGTATTTAGGATGTTTTGTTTTAAAGTCTAAAAAGTTTTTTACGTACAAGAGCATAAACATCATAGAAATGGCAGCCAAAACTAAAATGGCATGATTGCCAAACCAAACCCAATTAGGCCACAAATACTGAAATGCCAAGCCATCTAAGGAAAGCTGGAATAAACCCAGCATAAAAACGTAAATAACAAAGTAGGTGTAAAGATTTTGTCTTAACGCTAAGCCAAAGAATGAGAAGAGAATAATGACCAGAATAAACAAACCGTAATACAAGCCTAAAAAGAAGTTTTCTTTTGTCGTAAAAGCGGTAAATGCTTCAATTCTCCAAAACTTTAAAGGTAGTTTCAAGATTTCTCCATCGCTGCTGCATTCAACAATAATTGTATATGCTTCATTAGCCGAAAAGCTAAGTGGAAAAATAAACCTTCTATCGTTAAATACTCTTTCATCAAAAACTAGCTCATCTCCACTTTCGTACTTTTCGATCAAATTTCCTTTACCATCTAATAAATAAAGGTTAACAATATTTGTCAGTGGGCGAGCAACTTCTACATAGAAATTTTGAGTTTGATTGCTATCGTTTATAAGGTCAAGCTTCATCCAATAGGTGGAATTAGTGAAATCCATGTACGGAATATCATCTTCAGCTTTAAAAAAATCACCATTTACACTTTCATTATAAATGCTTGTAAAATCAAATTTATGATTGGGGTCTTCAATGATTAAGGCTTGTTTAGCAAGATGTTTGTCCTTTTCAATACTGCTTAATTGAACTACTTGTGAAAAAGTATTAGCACTAAAAAAACAAAGGAGCAAAAGGAAGTAAAGTCTACTCATATAAATTGTAAAAATAATTGAATTGTCCTTTAGGTGAGTTATTTTAGCAATTAAACCATTTAGCTCTAATGTTGTTTAACAATTAACCATTAATTAATAGAAATGAGAACAATAAATAAGTTGATCTTAATACTTTTTTTGACAAATGTTTTTAGTTTAAGTGCTTGTACATCAAAAATAGAGGAAAATGGGAACGGTAAAAGTGTCACTTTTCAAAACTCTCAGGATTTAGACACTGCTTATTTTGCTTCAGGTTGTTTTTGGTGTGTAGAAGCTGTTTTTGAAAGTGTTATTGGCGTAGAAGAAGCTGTTTCCGGTTATTCCGGAGGAAGCGAGAAAAATCCCACTTACCGTCAAGTTAGTGCGGGAATGACCTCTCATGCAGAAGCTGTTATGGTTATTTACAACAGCAAAAAACAAGACTTCAAAACATTGGTAAAAGTATTTTTCGGTTCACATGATCCAACTACTTTAAATCGTCAGGGACCGGATCGAGGTAGTCAATACCGTTCAATTGCTTTTTATTCTAATGAGAATGAAAGAAAGATCATTAAAGACTTCATTGTAAAGTTGGAAAACTCTAACAGCTATAGTCAACCCATTGTTACCGAAGTACAACCCTTTAAAGTTTTTTGGAAAGCCGAAGATTATCATCAGAATTATGAAAGAAGAAACCCCAATGACTCTTATGTAAGAAATGTCTCTATACCTCGTTTAAATCGTTTTAAAGAGAAGTTTCCTGAATTATTAAAAGAGAATAATTAAAGTTTGCTAATCGTTTTAAGTGCTTTAGGCCCACAGCTTCTAATGCCTGCTGAGTTTTCATGAGTGAGCAGATCTTCAATAATTGACTGAACTTCATTTTTAAGTTCAGGGTATTCGTTACAATATCTTGTCAAAATATTTATGGAAAACACTTTTATAGCAATTGGACTTTTGGGGTTGCTTACTTTTTCAATGCAATAATCAATTAGTTCTGTAGCTCTTTCACTGGGCAACTTCGCTGTTCGAAGAACTCTTAAAGTGACACGAACAACTGCAATGTGATGTCCACTTTCCTTTAAAGCATCCATTAACTTATTCACGAAAGGGGTAAGTAGTTTAGGGTTAATGTCGTCGATTGCTGAAATAGACATAGCAGCTCTTTGGCTAATAATCGGCTCCTTGTTCAGAAAGATGGAAACAAAATCATTCATTTTATCCGGATGATCGAGAATAAAATGGGCAATGATTAAAGCATTTTTCTTAGAATGCTCTCGCAGAAGTTGTTTGCGGAAGTTCAATTTGGAAAATGTTATTTTAAAGATTGGGCTTTTTGGAAGTATTGATTTGCCATATTTTGATTACCTAAGTTTTGGTAACTGACTCCAATCATTTGATAATAGTTGGCTTCTGTAGGTTTTAGATTCACAGCCTTTTTAAAGTAAGTAATGGCTGAGTTGTAATCACCTAAAGTGCCCAGAGTTGAGGCGTAGTTTGCCAAAGCATCCACATGATTGGGATTTACTTTTATTGCTCTTTCAAAAGCAATTTTAGCATTTTGATATTCTTTTTGTTGAAAATATAAAGAACCCATATTGGAAAGGGCATTAGCATTTCCAGGGTTAAACTGTACTGCTTTTTTGTAATCAGCTAAGGCTGCTTCCATTTGGTTTAAACGATAATAAGCTAAGCCCCTTTGTCCATAAGCATCGGAATAGGAAGGATATAGTTCAATTGCTTTAGAAAATGCTTGAATAGAGTTTTGAATCAATTGATTTTTAAGTTGTTCATTTTTTTCATCTAAAGCCTTTTCTTTCATTAAACCTAAGCCATAATAATACTGACAACGTGCACTTTTATTGCAGTTTTTAACATCGGTGGAGTATAGGGTGTAGTTGTCTTGCCATGCTTTGTTTCTATCAATTGTTTTAAAACCATATAATGCAGCAATAACTACTGTAATTAAAAGTGGTGTTTTGGCGGTTTTAAATATTGATTTGGTATGAATTCTTTTTTCAAAAGGAACTAATATAAAGTAAGCTAAAGCAACACTAAAGCCAAGCGAAGAAACAAAAGCTAATCGCTCGCCAAAAGAGGTACCAATTTTTATAAAAATGTTTGTGTATAAAGCTATGTTAATTAAGTAAAATCCTATTGAAAAGCTTATGATTTTGTTCTTTTTCCACAGTTTAATTAGGATATAGATCAAAGACATATACACAATCAATGAAAGTAAAACTTTCCAATCTCCAAAGCTGCTCAAACTAATTTGTTGAAGGGAATAATCATTCATGAGTGGATGAGGAAAAAGTAATTTCCATAAGTACAATCCTGAGATTTTTATTGCAGTTGCCAATTGTATAGCTGTCTGATCGGTTGATAAGAGCAAATTGTCAATCACTGCAATATTTGAATCACCGCTAAGACTGCCCAAAACACTTTTTCTGGCTAATAAATAAACAAATAGTGGAATTAAGTAAACTGAGCTTAATTTTAAAGCATTAGCAATTTTGAAGTCCTTAAATAGAATGAGCGTAAATGGTATTACCGCTATAAATGCCACGCTACTTTCTTTTGCAAAAAGCGCAAGACCAAAAATGACAATAGAGGATATGAAATATTTTTTAAATTTTGTTTTTAAGTACTTAAACAGAAGTAGAATGGCTGAGACAGAAAGCGACATTGCCAGTAATTCATCAAAACTTTTAATGTTTGCAACCACTTCTGTGTGAATTGGGTGTAAGCAAAATAGCAGTGTGCTTAAAAAAGCTAGCAGAGTCTTTTCTTGACCAAATAAATTGAGCAAAAAAAGAAAGATTAACCAATTTAATAAGGCATAACATAAAATATTAATCAGGTGCGCAAAGGATGGTTGATCCGGGAAAAGCTCCCACTGAAGTGCAAAAATGCTTAGTGTTAGCGGACGGTATAAACTTGCGTTCTGATGACCATAGCCATAGCGATAATGTGTTTTAAAAATCTCATTTATTCCATCAATACCTTCTTTTACGATAAAATTGTCTTTTATTACGGAGAAATCATCCAGTACATAATCGTGGTTTAGGGTGTTTATGTAAAGAAATATCGATAAAATAACAAGAATTAAGGAATAGATGTTTAGCTGTTTCTTCTTCATTGCTACAAGTATACAACTTTTGATAAAAATAGCTTTGCGTTAAAGTCATTAAAAGGGTATAAGGTTCATTAGATTCTGCTTAACTTTACCGCAAATTTTTATCTCTAAATACAGTAAATGAATAGAATTCAACCGATACGTTTTGTAAATAAGGAACAAAACGATTTTGTAAAAACACTTCGCAAGCGTGTAGACGCATATTTCAAAGAAAATAATTTATCGAAAGCAGGAGGTTTCTCCATTAAAGTGAAAGCCGTATTTATGTTAGCACTTTATGTTACACCTTATGCGCTAATGATATTTAGTGTGGTTACCAACTCATGGATGTTATTAGCTTTGTGTGTACTTATGGGCTTAGGTATGGCAGGCATAGGGTTGTCAGTTATGCATGATGCGAATCACGGCACCTTTTCCAATAAAAAATGGCTAAACAATGTGGCCGGTTTTTCACTTAACTTTTTGGGCGGAAACGTTAATAATTGGAAAGCCCAACATAATATTATGCACCATTCCTTTACAAATATCGAAGGGTATGATGAAGATATTGCACCCGCAGGAATACTGCGATTTTCACCTCACTCAGAAAAGCATAAAGTACATAAATATCAGTACATATATGCTTGGTTTTTTTATGGACTAATGACGCTTTCTTGGACATTTATGAAAGATTTTAAAGATGCAGTTCGTTACCAAAAAATGGGGCTTTATAAGCAATTAAAAACATCTTTTGCCAAAGAGATGACTTTAATTATTGCAACGAGAATATTGTACTTTGCTTATATGGTGGTTCTTCCATTAATTTTTATGGACATTACTTGGTGGCAATTAATTATTGGCTTTTTAACTGTTCATTTTGTTGCAGGAACTACATTGGCATTAATTTTCCAGTTAGCTCATGTGATGGAGGAAACAAAATTCCCCTTACCTGAAGATGGAAGTGTTAATAATCAATGGGCAGCTCATCAGTTGAGTACAACCTTAAACTTTGCCAACAATAAGAAGGTATTTTCGTGGTTAATTGGCGGTCTTAACTTTCAAGTTGAGCATCACTTATTCCCACATATCAGTCATATACATTATAGTAAAATTGCCCCGATTGTAGAGAAAACTGCACAAGAGTTTAATATGCCTTACAATTCTGAAAACTCATTTTTCAGAGCGTTGGCTTCTCATGGTCGCATGTTGTATCAATTAGGTAGATAAGTAGATATTTTCTAGATTTTCTCAAGAATATAGCTAAAGTCAAGTGTTTTATAATGCTTGACTTTTTTTATTACCCCTTTGGAATGGCTATTGCATTTAAATGTATATCTATAAACTTAAATCGATAAAAAATGCTAACATCCGAAAAAACGCTTGATCAATCTGAAACATTACTCAAAAAAGCAATTAAATACGTAGAAAATAGAGGTTTTAAGAATATTAAAACCAAGTTAGACGGTTATGAATCTCCAAACAGCTTTGCTCAAAAAAAGGAGGACAATGAATACACTCCGGATATTACCGCTGAAAATGCACGCGGTAAGTTTTATTTTGAAATTGCTCAAAAAACCGATAAAGTAAATAGTCTTGTGAGTAAATGGAAATTGCTTGCAACACTTGCAGAGATGAAAAATGGCGGTTTTAGTATATTAGTTCCTTATGGACTTAATAAATTCACGGAAGATTTAGTAAACAATTATAAGATAGATGCCAATTTAATTAAGATGAGTTAATTGATTTTTTCGATATAATTAATTTGAGCCGTTCAAAAACTTGAACGGCTTTTTTAGGTATTTTACTTAATTTGGAACATTAGTTCTTTCCCTACGTTTAAAGGGAGAAAGTAGTGTAGTTTTACAAAAGATTTTAACAGTAAAAATCTAATATAAGCGACCCTTTTTTGGGTGTTGATAAACAAACTAATTTAATAGAGATGAGAACTTTGTTGAGCATTATACTTACGGTTGTTTTTTCTTTAAGTGTATTAGCACAGAAAGAAGGAAGCGTTTTTTCTTTTGCCGGTAAGGTGTACTTAGGTACAGAGAAAGGAGAGGATGTAAAGATTAGTCTATTTGATAATAACAAAAAGATATCTTCATATAAAACGGCAAAAAATGCAAAATTTATCATTGATGTTGAGCGTAATAAACATTATACCATTCAATTTGAAAAGAAAGGTTATATCACTAAACGCTTAATTATTGACACTTATGTTAATGAACGAGATGCAATGGGGGTGAAGACATTTAAATTTGATGTAGAATTGTTTAAAGAAGAAAAGGGAAAAAACTATGCTATTTTAGATTTTCCAATTGCAATCATTGAATTTAATCACATTTCTAAAGAGTTCTCATATAATCAAAAGTATACCAAGTCTATGTTAGATGTTCAAGATGACGTACTAACAGGTAAAAGAATTAATATAGCTGCCAACTAGCTTTAAAGTTGGTTTTCATAGTAGATTAGTAGTAAAGGAGCCTTGCTTGAATGCAAGGCTTTTTTTATAGTGTAAACTCAATCGAAAGACGGTGTAGGTTTGGTTTACTGTCTGTTACCACAGTGAGTTCAATTTTAACATCTCCACTCAAACCCTCAGTATTAATATTAACCAATAACCTTTCTGATGTGTTAGGAGCAATTCGTGTTGGATATTCTAATGTTGCACATTCGCAATTAGAACTAATGTTGTATATTTTTAATTCAGTGCTCCCTTCATTTTTTAAAAGAAAAAATCGTTGAAGTTGTTCTTTGGTTACTTTTCCTAATTGGTAAGTTTTAGTGTTAAAACTGAGCTTTGATTTTCCAAAATCCTTATTTGATTGTTCTGTAATGGCAATTAACTCAATCTTTCGTTGCTTAGCAGCTTCCAAGCTATAAACAGCATGCGTTTTACTTTTTTGATTTAAATCATTGCTAAAAGCAAAATCACCATAAGGTAATTTTATAAATTTCAGAGAACCTCCATTAGTTGCAGTTTGATTAATATAGGGCAAGAAAACACCGTTTTTGTATGATTTAAAATAATTAATTAAGCTTTCAATTCTTCTTAATGTTAGCTTGTAGTTATAGTCTTCTTTAGAAACAGAACTGGCAAAGCCTAAAATATTTAACTCTATTTCACTTCCTTTTTCCAGCTCCTTAAGAACAAGAGGGCTAAAATACTCAAGGCTTTTTATTCCTTTTTGAATATCATTTTCAAAGAAATTAGTCAACCCATCCAATTCTTCATCTGAGGTTCTGACTTTCTCCATATTTCCAATGTATTCATCTTGAAGATTCAAATATTCATAGGCTGTACTTAAGTAATTGGCATTGGTTAAAGTGTCTGCTGTAGACGGTTTTGGAACATCATTGTGAAAATACAAATCAGAAGGCAAGTATTGGTTTAGTACTTCTACGCTGACATCTATATTAATATTAGCTGTGATACTTTCTGCAACTTTTGGCTTTTCAGCTACTTCTTTCTCTTCAACTTTTTCTTCTTTTTCAAAAGCTAGTTTAAATAAATCGTTGCAGCAAGATAAAGCACCGCCCGCATTCTCATTTAAACGATTACTACTGAATAAAGCTGAATCAGCGAATTGCTGAAAGTAATAATCATTGCCAATGCTATTTATGGGCTTCCCTAAATTTTCTATTGACTTGTAGTTGTTTATTGTTCCTTTTGAGCGAAAAATATCATAACCACCAAATCCTATATGCCAGTTCGAACTAAAGTATAATGTTTGTGTAGTAGAATTGTAATAAGGGGTTACTTCATTATCAATACTATTAATCACAGCTCCTGCATTTACAGCTTTGTCAAAACCAAAGTCTGCTTTTTTTGCTACCCAAATATCTAAACCTCCAAAACCTCCACTACGATTCGAAACAAAAAACAAATGCTCTTCCCCTTCAATCAAAGCAGGGTAGGGCTGGGTGTTATTGCAACCGCTAGCATTAATGTTACTATTGAGTTTTTTTGCAGACTGAAGTTTATTGTTGCTGAGTTTTGCACTCCAAATTTCACATTGATAATTGCTGTCACATAAACTAAAGTAAGCTGTTTCGTCAAGTAAATTTAAATTCAGAAAATGTTTATTAAGTGCTTCTTTTTTTAAGTTTTCATCCAGCTCAACTTTATTGACCTCATAGTTTTTCATCGAGCTGTAATATACTCTACTGTAGTAATTTTTATCTTCGATTACATAATCACTCTTACTGCTATCTGCTCTTAAAGAAGAAAAATAAAGTATTTCATTTTCAACTGTTGCTCCATACTCTGCTACCGGCGAGTTTATTTTATTGCCAAAGTTTTTAACGGTGAATTCACTATTTGATTCATCATTACTTTCTGCCCATTGGGCGGATTCTTTTGATTGGTTAATTCGTTTGTACCAATAACTCTCTCTTTCTCTTCTGTATGGGCGAAGTGCGGTAGTGTAATGTCGTCGTGCTTTGCGATAATCACCCGAATGACGATAAGCCTCAGCCAATTCATAAGCTAATTCAGGAAAGATGTTTTTTCCTCCTAAGAGAGAAGACTTTAAAAGATATCTTGTAGCTTTATTGTGTCGATTAATTTTAGTTAAATTTCTTCCGTATTTATATAAAACTTCTGCATTGGTTGAGTCCAAGTTTAAAGCTTTTTCATAAAATCCAATTGAGCCAAAATATTCCCCTTTTTCATATAATTGATCTCCAATTTGCAAAAGCTGCTCGGGTGTTTGGCTTTTTAAGCTGAAACACAAAAAAAGCAAAGAGAAAAGAAAGTTGATTTTTACATAAAATCCGGACATGCTTGGTATCTTCTAATTTTAGGTTTGTAGTATTTAATCAAATAGGTAAGAGAAAGTTCTAAGCCTCCTCTGTTGTCACTGGCTACATCTAAACCGGAAACGTTTATGTCATAGCTGATTCCAAAGTTTAATTTACGGTAATCTACTCCTGCGGAAAGGATTAGAGCATCTTTATTTCGGTACCACAATCCAAAATAAACATTTTCATTTTTAAAGCTGCTTTCATCTATTCTGTATCTCATGTCCGATCCAAAAAGAACTTCTTTAAAAGTACCTTGATGTGAATAGAGTATTGAGGGCAGTAAGTCAATTTTTTCACTTAGATAATAATCAGCTTGTATAAACCAGTTGCTTCTAACATCAAGAGGAATATTGCTGCCTTCAAAACTTTGATTGGAACGATTTAAGTTATAAGCTGCATATCCAAAACCAAATGACTTTCTGTTTTCAATGATGTATTCTAATGCTATACCTGAATGCAGTGCAAAGTTAGTGTAGCTACTTCTGTCAAAGCTTTCTCCACTTTCTAGATTGGGGTTGTAAACGTTTCCATCAAATTGACGGTCGTAGCTAAAACGATCAAAATTAATTGAACGAGCATTTACACCACTTTGAATTCCGGCTTTTAAAATAAGTGTAGAATCATAGTTGAGTCCTTTACTGTAGGCTAAATTTAAGGCAAACTGAGTAGTTTGTAAACCGCCTAATCCTGCTTCATCATTAAAAAGTATTAGCCCTAAATGGATGTTTCTTTGTTTTTTAAAAAGACTTTTTGCTTCACCTGAAAAAGAAAAAGTGCGATAAGGTTCTGAGACAGCCGACCATTGATTTTTATAGTTGGCATTTAAGCGGTAATCTGCATCAAAGCTACCATTAAGTGCCGGATTTAAGTTTAGATAAGAACGCTGAAATTGTGAGAAATGAATATCCTGAGCAAGTAAAAACAAGCTAACAAGATTAAAAGACAAAAAGAGCAGAACTTTTCTCATCAACGAATCAGCGTTAGGTTTCCTTTAGTAAAGTACTCTTGTTTGTCGAGGCAAATTGCTTTTAAATGATATACAAATACTCCCGGATCGGCTTCTCTACCATTGTAACTTCCATCCCATCCACGGTTTAAGTCATCTGTTCTGAAAACCAACTCTCCCCAACGATTGTAGATTTCTAATTCGATAGAGTAGAGGTTACTACCTCTTACGTAGAAAATATCATTATTATTATCTCCATTTGGTGTGAATGCTGATGGGATAAAAATATCAGGCTCAGCGCAATTGATTTCATAAACTTTTAATCGTTTCTCTGCAAATACCTCACAGCCGGTATTTAAATCAATAACCGTAAGGGTTACAATTGTCGTATTCTGAATAGTAATTGTTGGGTTTGGGCTATTTGGGTTGTCCATTAAGTTGGCAGGCTCCCATTGATAAACTAAGTTTGAGCCAACTCTATCAGTTGAAAGTGGAATTTGTTGTCCACGGTAAGCAGAGTCCGTTTCTGCAAAAATAGTGACTGAGTCAAAAGCCGGAACTGCGACTTCTACTAAACTAGAGTCAAAGTCTTCACACCCTGTACTGCTAATTGTAAGTAAAGTAAACCAGGTAGTATCTTTTGGGGCAGTTAAAATTCGTCTAGTCGTCTGGCCTTGAATTATGCTGTCTTCAGGTTGCCAATCAAAGGTAAGTTGTGCAGTGGAGTTAATTACATCGGCATTTACTTCAATGGTATCGCCTAAACAAATACTAAGTAGGTCATCAGTTTCAACAACAAGGTTTTCCACATCCACTTTTACATCAATTTCATCGGAGCATATTTTATTTTCGCCTTTTAAGTAAAAAGTGTTTTGCGGTGCTTGTGGTGAAATCAAGATAATACTGTCTTGGGGAGCGTTTAATGGATTACTGTAACTACTATTATCCGCCCAAATAAACTGTGCAGCAGTTCCCGAAGAATTGCCCTTTAATTGAATTGTGTCGCCGATACAGATTAAAGTATCGTTGATTGCACTTAACTCAACATTTTGAAAAACATTGATTTCCTGATTAATGGTGTCAGCCAAATTACATCGCGCATTGGAGGCTATTAATTGAATTTGATATTGTCCATCATCAGTATAAGTAATAGTAGGGTCGGGGTCTGTTGTAGTAAAATTCCCATCTCCAAAGTCAATTCTAAATGAATCTACCCCAATAACCGTAGAGTTAATCGGTAAATTATAAGGCGTGCAGACACTATCTTCGGTTAATAAATCCATATCTACTTCGTAAGAGATATAGGTAGATTCAATCGAATCAGTAGCAAAACATAATCCATCAGATATTTGAACATAATATTGATAGGTGCCATCTGAATTTATGACAAGGTTACTGTCGTTTGGATAGTTGTTTAATGTATCTGTGAATGTGGTATCTGAGCTAAATAGAAAACTGTTTGCTGTGCCTAATGAAGAAACACCTACTTCATAGTCTCCCAAACCACAAAATAGAGAGTCTTTGAAAGTGTCAAAAGCTAAGTTGTTAGTCCTAACTTCAATATTTTCGATTAAAGTATCTTGAGTTGAACAGTTGTAATTTTCATAAATAAATTTCATTTCATAATTGCCTGAATTAGGATAAGTGTAACTAAAGTTAGTATCTGTTCTAGTTTGACCGTTGCCTAAATTCCAGCTGAAGGTGTCTACATTTAAAATTGTTGAATTAAAACTTATTGGTGTATTTTCACAAACTTCGTTATCTGACAAACTTACAGATGCTACAGCCGGTAAAAAGCGAATTGCAATGGTAGAATCGTAACGGGCACAGGCATTGGTCGAAGGGTTGTCAGCTTTGAGGTAAAAAACATTATTACCGGTATCTAATGGTAGTTTAACAATTGAATCGTTTGTGGTAATCAGTGGATTTGTAAAATCTAAACTCTTAGACCAAGCGAACCTACCTGCATGTCCACCATGGTTAACATTGATCTCCACAGAGTCAGAGTAACAAATAATAGAGTCCTGAATATCAAAAGACAAGTCAATGTCATCCGGGCGAACCGTAATGGTTTTAGTAATAAAGTTTCCAAGTACACAAATGGTATCTTGAACCGTTTGTTTAATTGTGAATATCCCCGGTTGTGTAAAATAAATAGTAGTGTCTTGAAAATCAGAGTTAACTTGCGTTCCATAAAAGTCCCATATGGTATTATTACCTCTTTGGCTTCGATTTTCAATAAAGACAGCAATGGTATCCCCTGAATTAAGGCAATGTTCTGCTGTATCAATGGTGAACTCTGCGACAGGTATAACTTCAAAGTCGAATTTGATTAAGGCATTGTTACAATCCCCATTTAATGGGTCAGTAATATTTCTACTTGTTGCATATGCTGAAGAAGTAGTTGGAAAATCATCCAAATTACTACGACAAGAAGCGCATGCAGATTGATAAATAACACCATTCTTATCAAAACGACTTGTTCCTCCATCAACATGGTCGTCTGAATTAGTTCCTCCAAAATAAGAAGCGTAAATTAAACTGTCTGCATCTCGATTAATGACGTAAAAATAGAAATCATTATTGTCTGTAGAGCTACTAAATTCATCTGCTAGAGGCATATTGCTTCTCAATCGTTTTAAGCCTTCACTACCATATATTGGATTATTCACAATTATAGAGCCACCCCAACCGGATACATATATATTTAAACATCGGTCGACTAGAAAAGCCGTGGGTGAAATGTTAATTGTGCCATCACCGGTAGAATCACCAAAAGTGTGAGCCATTTGCAAAGAATTCAAGTTGGGATCCAATTTTATAATAAACTGACCCGTTCCAGAGTTTGCGATTGAGGAGTTTTTAATTGGAAACACCCCACCACTTGTTTGTCCAAAAGCATATACATTTCTAAATCGATCAAATTCGATGAAATAAACCTGGTCATAATTTGATGTACCTATAAAGGTACTGTGTTCTACAGTAGTTCCATCTGCTGAAATAATACTGATAAAACCATCCGAACGTCCCCCAAATGCTGTATCTGAGTAACTTCCACTGGTTGTGGGAAAGTCATTATAGCTTCTAGTACCACCTCCAACTAACACTTTATTGCTGTCAATTACTTTTAAAGAATAGATGGCGTCATCTAGAAGTCCACCGTGATACCTAGCCCAGACCAGTTGACTGAGATCAGGGGTGAATTTGGCAATAATTCCATCTTGTAATCCTTCAAATGAATTAATTGTTGGCATGTTTATAGCATGTGTCGAGCTGCCAATATATATATTATTTGAACTGTCCACTACAATTTCCCCTCGAAAATGATCACCATAGTTATACACTAATTTATCATCAATTGAAGTAGGATCAGAGCTATCAAAGTTTAATCCTGTAGAGCTATTTCCTCCGAAATAGGTAGAAGTTAATAGGGAGTCTCCTTTTTCTGAAAATTTACTGATGACAATATCATTACCATTATTATAGTTTTGGTCGTAAAGAGATTGATCTACAGAGACATTAGAGGCTTTGTTTGTTTGAAAAGCATTCGTATCAATAGGGAAGTCACTTGAACCACTTACTCCCAATATTACTAGGCGGTCATTGTTGTCAACTACCATGCTGTTTACCGCTTCGTTGCCGCTTCCACCTAAATAGGTGCTATACATTAGTTGGCTGCCGTCTGCACTGTTAAATTTACTAATGGCGATGTCAGTTCTGCCTGCGTAATTCGGTTGATATACTCCTGTTGTTGTATCATAGCCAACATTGAATACAGTTCCACCCATATAGCCATTCCCTTCACTATCGTTTGTCGCTGTCATCCCAAAGTTTCCGGTTGCTGAACCGGAATAGGTGCTAAAAATTAATTGAGGGTCAATTATTAATTCAAAATTCTCGTCATAACCCTGAGGAAATTCAAAAGTCACGTCATTATTGGGAAGTATTTTATACTGACAATCTACTTCAATTTTCTTCCCATCAATTAGTTGATAAGCAAGCGGTATTTGCTCTAAAATTTCACCAAACTCATGTTTGATGATAAGGTTACCTTCTTTGATTATAGGTGTTTCAACTCCTTTATACGAAATTACAATTTGACTAACGTCTGCTTCAGGAGAAAGGATATAATCATACTTTAAATATCCTTTGTACCAATATGCCTCTAAGTCAATGCCATCGTATATTTGATCATAATGAAGGTTTTTGTATGCTCGTACTTTACTTTTCCACTTACTTTGGTCCTTTCCCAAGTAATAATTAAAGTATGCGGTTGATTGATTACTTGACTTTAATGATACTGCATCATTTGAATTTTTGAAAACTGCCTTAAACGCATGAATCTTAATTTCCTCTTCTTTGGTCGTATTTTTTAAATCAGCATGATTAAAGTGTACATTGTGAAATTGATAGTGGAAGGAATTATTTTCAAAAAATAAGGACATATTTCCTTGGTCAAATTTGTATTTAACATTCTCATGCCACTGTCCTTTGTTTTCGATAAATGGAAAGATATTATCTCCTTTGTTTTCTCCTTCATTGTGGGCAAAAATGGAAACAGAAGTAAATAGTAAAACAAGTGTAAAAATTTTCTTCAGCAAAATTTAATTTTATTCGTAAAGTTAATCAATTTCAAAGCTTCCATAAAGACGTAAATAAAATTCATACGATGCCTTGTTAGTCGTAATTCTTGAGATTACATTTACAACAAAAACCAGATGATTCTTGTTGCAGACAGCGGTTCTTCTAAAACAGATTGGCGCTTAATACTTTCAGAAGATAAATTTGAGCAATTTCAAAGTGAAGGCTTAAACCCTAATTTTCATTCAAAAGATTCTATTCAAGAAGTATTAAAAGAGACATTTGTTGATGTCAGCTTGATTTCCAAAGTAAGTGAGCTTCATTTTTACGGAGCCGGTTGTTCCTCAAATGAGTCAAAAGTTGAATTGAAGAAAGCCTTTAATGAGTTTTTTCCATCTGCTAAAGTTTGTGTAGAGCACGATTTATTAGGTGCAGCAAGAGCCGCTTGCGGTCACCAAGCAGCTTTAGCCGGAATTTTAGGAACAGGCAGTAATTGTTGTGTTTTTGACGGAACTCAAATAATAAATTCATTTCCTTCAGGCGGCTATGTTATTGGCGACGAGGGTGGGGGAGTGCAAATTGGACAAATGATCTTAAAATCTTATATCGAGGGATATATGCCTGAAGAACTTAGAGAACGATTTGATTTTAGGTATAAGTTAAGCATTGAAGATATTCTGGATAATTTATACAAAAAGCCATATCCTAATCGATTTTTGGCTGGCTTTAGTCGATTTGCTTATCAGCACAAAGAGGATGAATTCATTACAGAGTTGTTGCTCAAAGTTTTTGGTTCATTTTTCGATCAAAAGGTGCTTCGATTCTCTGAGGCAAACCAACTTCCTTTAAACTTAGTAGGCTCAATTGCCTATTATTATGAAGAGTATATTAAAGCTGTTGCTGTTGCAAAAGGCGTAACTATTGGAACTATTTTAGAAAAGCCTATTGCCGGCTTAGCCTTATATCATTTGTATAAGTAAAGCTTTTGAGGAAACTCTAGTAGAAATTAAGCTTGTATTAAAAAGATTGCCGGACGTTTATTAAAAGATGGTCTTTGGATTTTCTTCCATTCACTAACCTTCTTTGTTCGAATGTATTCTGTTGGTAAACTAATATCTGCAGCAATACAAACTTTTGTTTCTCCGCTTAACTCTTTAAAAAGATCCTCAATCAGGGCTTCATTGCGGTAGGGTGTTTCCATAAAAATCTGAGTGTGTTGACTCTTTCTGCTGTCAGACTCTAGTTGTTTAATTTGCTGAGCTCTTTTAAAAGGTTCTCTATCTAAGTATCCATGAAAAGTAAAGGATTGTCCACTGAAACCACTGGCAATTAAAGCCAATAAAATTGATGAAGGCCCAATTAGCGGAACTACTTGATAGTTGTTTTGGTGCGCTAAGTCTACCAACCGAGCACCTGGATCGGCAATTCCCGGGCAACCTGCATCGGAGATAATGCCTACTGAGTTTCCTGCTTTTAATTGGTTGAAAATATTTTCTACATCTTCCTGCTCACTTCTTTTGTTAAGCTCATAAAACTCACTTTCGTCAATTTTATATTTTAAGTTGAGTTTTACCAACAGCCGACGTGCTTCTTTAATGTGTTCCACTGCAAAATGACTGAGTTGAGCTATTATTTCAGCGTTTGCAGAAGGAAACGAATCATTTATAGCTGCTTCACTGCCAAGTGTATTGGGGATTAAATAGATTTTAGCTTTCTCCATTTTCAATCTGTTCTATCAAAACATCACAAGCTGAATCTAATAATCGATATACATTTTCAAAACCTTCCTCGCCACCAAAATATGGATCTGGTACAGACATATTGCTGTTAGGATTTGAAAGATTGAGAATCATTTCCACTTTACTTTTGTCATCATCGCTCTCTGCCACCAATAGCGTGTTCTCGTAATTTGAAGCATCCATTACTAATATGCGATCGAATGTTTTAAAGTCAGCAACGTCAATTTGTCGACCTCTGTAATGGCTAATGTCAATTCCGTACTCTTTCGCTTTAGCTATTGCTCTGTGATCCGGTTCTTGGTCGATATGATAATCTGAGGTGCCGGCAGAGTCTACTGTTATGTCTATGCCTTTTTCGGCAGCTTTGTTTTCTAAAATTCCTTGAGCCATTGGTGAACGACAGATATTTCCAAGGCAAACCATTAAAATTTTCATCTTAATATTTTGGATTTAAAAAAAGGAAGCCGAAGCCTCCTTTTTATTTATTGAATACTAATTTTCTTTTCTAAGTCGGTAATGTAGCTTCTAAATCGCTTATCCGTTTCAATCAAATTGTTTACGGTTTTGCATGCATGTAAAACCGTTGCATGATCTTTTCCGCCACAATGCATACCAATATTTGCCAAACTAGACTTGGTCATTTTTTTCGCAAAGAACATAGCAATTTGTCTTGCTTGAACAACCTCCCTTTTTCTCGTTTTAGATTTTAATAACTCGATAGGTAAATCAAAATAATCACAAACTACTTTTTGAATGTAGTCAATGGAAACTTCACGAGCGGTATTCTTAACAAATTTGTCAATCATTTGCTTTGCTAAGTCCAAAGTAACGGCCTTCTTGTTTAGTGAAGATTGTGCTAAAAGGGAAATTAAAGCTCCCTCTAACTCACGAATATTTGTCGTAATGCTGTAAGCTAAATACTCAACCACTTCTTTAGGGAGTTCAAGACCTTCATTGTACATTTTAGTTTCTAAAATGGCAATTCTGGTTTCTAATCCGGGGTTTTGCAAATCAGCTGAAAGTCCCCATTTAAATCGAGAAAGCAGGCGTTGCTCCATGCCTTGAAGCTCAACAGGAGCTTTGTCACTCGTTAAAATTAACTGCTTGCCACTTTGGTGTAAGTGGTTAAATATGTGGAAGAATACATCTTGTGTTTTCTCTTTTCCACTAAAAAACTGTACATCATCAATGATTAAAACATCAATCATTTGGTAAAAATGAATGAAGTCATTTTGATTGTTGTTTCTTACAGCATCAATAAACTGATGTGTGAATTTTTCTGAAGAAACATAAAGTACTGTTTTATTAGGGTGGTTATTCTTTATTTCAATACCAATAGCATGAACCAAGTGAGTTTTACCTAAACCAACACCTCCGTAAATTAATAGTGGATTAAAAGCAGTGCCACCCGGCTTTTTGGCAACAGCATAACCAGCAGAACGAGCTAAACGATTACAGTCGCCCTCAATAAAGTTATCAAAAGAGTAATTCGGGTTTAGTTGAGAATCAATATTTACCTTTTTTAATCCGGGTATTATAAAAGGGTTTTTTATTCCTTTTTCTCCATTCACATCAATCGGCACTGAAACCGGTTCATTTTTTAATGCCTGTCTGTTAGTAGTAGGAATTTTTACGGTGTAGGGTTTTGGGTTATGGACACTGTTCTCCATAATAATGCTATACTCCAACTTGCCTTCTGTTCCGAGCTCTTTCTTGATTGTTTTCCTCAATAGAGAAATGTAGTGTTCTTCTAACCATTCATAAAAAAACTGACTAGGTACTTGAATGGTTAATACATTATTAGCAAGTTTCAGCGGAGTAATAGGCTCGAACCATGTTTTATAACTTTGAAGGCTTACGTTGTCTTTAATAATGGACAAACAATTGTCCCAAACTTGGTTAAAGTCTTTACTCATACTATTCGTTTAATTTGGTTATTTTGATTCGCGAACAACATACATAATTTTGGCTCTTCCTACAAGAAATAATCAACAATTTGCAAAAGAAATTTCGATGAAGAATCGTTCAATCGAAAAATTTTATCTTACTGATTTTTAAATTTGTATAAAGAACACTAACGTTTGTCGAACGCTCAACAAATATTTGAAGAAAAAAGTGAAATAAAAAATAAAAATGCTATTGACTTTCTAGTTTATTATTGCATATATAAATTCTTTTTTTCTTTTCCGACTTTTGCTTTATGATACAAGAGAAAATTACATTAAATGTAAGGTATGCCGAAACCGATCAAATGGGTTTTGTGTACTATGGTAATTACGCACAATATTTAGAGCTGGGTAGGGTAGCTGCTATGAAAAAAGTGGGTATTTCATATAGAGCACTAGAGGAAGAAGGGATTGGTTTACCGGTAAAGTCAATGAACATTAATTATTTGAAAGCAGCCAGATATGACGATGAAATAAAAGTGGTAACTACAATTCAATCTATGCCTACTAATCGAATAACTTTTGAATATCAAATATACAGAGAAAAGGAATTGTTAATTGAAGCTGAAACTACTTTATTTTTTATGTCTTTAGAAAGTGGTCGTCCTATTCGTCCTCCAAAGTTTTTTATAGATCAAATGAAAGCATTCTTTAGCTGAGTGAACTTTTTTCTTTCTAGTGAAAAATATTCTATCACAATACATGAGTTGCATAACACTTTATGAGTTTATTAGATAGGGTGTTAGGTGGTGTGTTAAAAATACTTTTACTTATACTTTTTGTTGAAGTTCAACAAATCAATTATAAAAATACTTTTTCAGGGAATTCAATCTTTAAATGAATTTTAACGAAATAGAAATAAAAAGCTTTTGGTTTTCTAAAACCGGTTAAATGAAACGGAGTTAAAGTATAAACTACATACCTATCAATCAATTTAGACTTTCCATTTATTCGTTTTAAGTCACTTTTTGAGAAAAAAGAGTTCCCTCCTTAGCCTGTTCAAGCGCTTTGTAGAATTTGTATATAGTAAAGTAAGCTTCTGTAATTTAATTTGAGTATTTTATTGAAGAGTTATTATGGTAGCTGTATACTATTTACTCTGTTTGTTATGGTACTCACTTTAATTGATTGAACTTTGTTTTCTTCTTAATGAAGACATCAATGACTAAACTCTTTTTGTACCACCCTTTTAAATTTGGTTCGACAATATGTTTTCGTGATAGTTTTCGAGCTTTAAGCCACTTGTTCAAACCAATAATAAATTTAAAATCTCCGGCAATAATGGCTCTCAATTCAGTGAAGTTTCCTAAAAAAATAGCCCTTAAGGCAGCAAGCTGATCTAACATTATTCGAGCCGGTACCAACAGAATCATCTTCAAGACACTTAAGTTCTTAACCATCATTATCAAGTTGTTTCTATAATTGTAATATAACTTAGAAAAGCTACCATAAGTTATAACACTGCCTCCAACATGATAAACAACCGATTGAGGTACCACAAGAATTTTATATCCGGCATTTTTTACACGCCAGCATAAATCAATTTCTTCCATATGTGCATAAAACTCTTCGTCGAGCCCGCCGAGCTTGTGGAAAAGTTCTGAGCGGATTAGCATGCAAGCCCCAGACGCCCAAAAAATTTCACAAACATCTTCATACTGTTTTTTATCAGCTTCTATATGGTGAAAAATCCTTCCGCGACAAAAAGTGTAACAAAAGGCGTCTATAAACCCTCCTGAGGCACCAGCGTAATCAAACATCTCTGGCTTGGGTTCATGTAGTATTTTAGGCTGACAAACCCCTACCTTCTGATCTTTCTCAATTTCTTCCACCAAAGTTCCCAACCAATTTTCCGTAACTGCTACATCTGAATTTATGAGTACATAATACTCCGCCTTAATGTAAGGCAAAGATTCTTGATAACCATTAGCAAACCCATTATTCACATATATCCGGAATATTTCTACTTCAGGAAAATTCTCTGTAACATATGCCACAGACTCATCGCTAGACCCATTGTCAACATAGACAGGTGTATAATCTTCATACTTTGTTTTAAGTATAGTAGGTAAAAACTTCTTCAAAAATTCAACACTATTGTATCCCAAAACAACTACGGCTACTTTTTTACAGTGAATTTCTTCTGGTTGGGACATGTTCGGTTCTTGATTCTGCTTTGAAATAAAAGTCAATTTATTACTTTTTTATAAGTGGATTAATATTTATGCTTCACGAATAAATTCCTTTAGTAAGCCAATTGTGTAACTGATGAACCGTTTCTTCATAAGACATTGACGGTACAAATCCGGTATCTTCTGTTAGTTTTTCTATAGAAAAGTCTTCGAGAGTTAATGAAATATCATTGTATTGAAATTTACCAAATTGCAACTCCTGACTACTCGGATATAATTTTGCCATTATTTTAACATATTCTTTCAATGGTCTTGCTTCACCCGATCCAATCCAATACTCTTGATGTGGCTTACCTCTTTCTCCTATAAGTTTATAGGCACTTGCACAATCATAAGCACTAATTACATCAAAAATTTGTTCTCCGGTTGAAAAAATCAATTCATCACCATCAATTAGTTTTTGAAGTGTAACTTGTAAGAAAGAATCTTTATCATCATTCGGGCCCATTACATGAGAATTTGTTCCTATCATTAAGTCAACACCTTCTTCTTTAGCTAAAATCTTCAACAGCTTACGCGACCCCATTTTGGCTACTGAATAAACTACATGACGATTGTATTCGGTGTTTTTATGATAATCAAGTTGAAGATACTTAGACGTAAATGCTTCCTCCATTGTGCCCACATGAACAAATCGACTACAACCTATTTTTTTTGCCACTTTAAGCGCATTTCCAGCCCAAGCTATGTTATTTATTTGATGTTCTATTTCAAGGTCAGAAAGTTTAGATTTTCCACCCCACGCAAAATTATAAAACACACAATCTTCACCGATCCACCCTGATTCTGCAACTCTTTCCGGTAGCATTTCAATTTCATTCATGTCTATCCGGCAATAGGTAAGTAAATTGTTTGGTTGAAGCCTTTTTTGATCAACTTCTGTCCAAGGTTTTCTTCCGAGCGCCAACACTTTGATATTATTGTCGATTAAAAGCTTTACCAGCGTTGAACCAATAAACCCAGTTGCACCTGTTATAATTGCACTTTTCATTGATTAATATAATTAAAGTTAGGTTTACTTGGTGTAAAGCCCGTGTCTTTACTTACATCTGAGCTATCAAAATCTTCCTTTGTTAGTATCAAGTTATCTAATGATGCTTTCCCTAGTGAATCAACTTTTTTTCCATGAATCTTCTGAGAGAATTCATGGAAAAATTCATGTAGTGTCATTGGCTCTCCTGTTCCAATAAAATAGTCAGATTTGTTTTTCCCACTATGACCTAAATGATAATACACCTTAGCACATTCCTCTTTGGATATAAAATCAAACAATTGATTATTCAATGGTGGATCAAATTTTTCCTGATTTATGATTTTCTTGAGTACATTATGTACATAGTTATCCATTTCTAAAGATTCGTCCACAATTACAGAAATACGCGTGTGTATATAATCGATTTTTTCTAGATACGCTAACAATAAGCACATATTCCGAGCGGTTACTTTTGCAGTACCATACACCCCCATATTAGAATGATAAGCTCGTTTAGTCCAATGTGAATTCAGATAATTCTCTACAAACTTTTCTTCCTGCGACCCGGCATTAATAAATTTTATACATCCTATCTTTTTAGCTATTACCAGGGTTTTTGAGGAATAAGTTACATTGTTAAACTGTTCTTGAATTGATCCATCTGCAAGTCGCTCACTTCCACTCCAAGCAAAGTGATAAAAAACGCAATCTGAACCTACTGACCAGTTTATTTCTTTCAACAACTGAGGTAGTTTTTCAACCTCAGACATTTCAAGTTGAATATATTTTAGATTGGGATGATCAGATAAGTGACTGATTTTTGAAACTCCTATCTCCTTTCGACCTAAAGCAAGCACTTTAATATCATTATCCAAAAGACATTCGACAACTCCAGATGCAATTAATCCTGTTCCTCCTGTTACAATAGCTTTTTTCATGATTTTGAATATTGTTCCTACAGTTCAACGGCATAACTATCACTCCAATCTTTAGCTTTTTGATCTTTATCTGAAATAATAGAATGATCAATGGGCCATTTAATTTTATGAAAAGGATCATTCCATCGAAGTGTTCTTTCTGATTGAACCGCATAAGATGAACTTACCATATATAGAATTTCAGAGTCATCTGTTAAACTGATAAAGCCATGGGCGAAACCCTCCGGTACATAAACCATGTTCCTGTTTTCTTCAGAGAGTTCAACCCCATACCACTGTCCATATGTCTTGGAGTTCTTTCGAATATCTACCATTACATCCCATATAGCACCACGAAAACAACGTATTAATTTCGCCTCTGAATGCGGCGGGTATTGAAAGTGAAGCCCTCTTAGGGTTCCTTTATACTTACTAAAAGAGTTATTCATTTGAACCCAATTGGTCTTTAAATTGTGTTTACGAAACTCATCTTCACAGTAATATCTGGCAAAAAAACCTCTATCGTCTCCTTTTTTATCTAGAGAAATTAAATATGCACCTTCTAAACCAAGGGGGGTAAAAATCATGATGTGTATGTTTTTAGATCTTCATCTATCAAATCCGCAGGATTTTCGCCAGCGTAAAATCGATCATACCACTGAATAGTTCTGAAGATTGAAGTTTCAAAATCCCATTTGGGGTTCCACTTCAACAATTTTGAAGCTTTTTCAGTGGAAAGCGTAAGTAAAGTAGCCTCATGTAATTGATTTTCTTTCTGAGCATTCTCCCAACTTACATTGGTAACTTTTGAAGCAGCATTTAATAACTGTTCAACGGATTGAATAGAGTTTTTGTCAGGGCCAAAATTAAACGCTGATTGGTATTGCTCATCATCGTGAGCGTGAAGTAACTCTGCCAAAGTTAAATAGCCATGCAAAGACTCAAGCACATGTTGCCATGGTCTCACAGCATTAGGGTTTCTAACTGGAATTGCCTGCCCCTTTTGTTTATACCTGAATATATCAGGAATAATGCGGTTATCGGTCCAATCTCCTCCTCCAATTACATTACCTGCACGGGCTGATGCCAACTTAATGTTGGTGTTTTGGCTCAAAAATGACCTTCTCCATGAGGAGACTACTAACTCCGCCGCAGCTTTACTGGAACTGTAAGGGTCATAACCGCCCAGCGTATCATTTTCGCGGTAACCATAATACCATTCTTTGTTCTCATAAACCTTATCGGTTGTAATAACAACAACAGAACAGCTATTTTCTAATTCCCGACATGCTTCCAATAAGTTAAGCGTACCCATCACGTTGGTCTCCCATGTCATAACCGGATCCTCGTAAGATTTTATTACAATGGACTGTGCTGCTAAATGAAAAATAATATCGGGTTTAAAGTCGGCGACCCTCTTCTTTATGGAATTAAGATTTCGAATATCTTCAATATGGTTCTCGCAGGAGTTTTTAAGATTTAATAAATCAAAAAGGTTGGGTGATTGTTCGGGAGCAAGCGAAAACCCTGCTACCTGAGCACCTAATTTACTTAGCCAAAATGTCATCCAGCTTCCCTTAAAACCTGTATGACCGGTGATAAAGACTCTTTTATTATTCCAAAAACTGTTTAAGTCCATATTGCCCAAGGTGCCTTTTTAGATGACCAATGTTGCTCTAAGTATTCTTTATCTCTCAAATTATCCATTGCGGCCCAAAATCCTTGGTGCTTATACACACTTAATTGATTTTTATTTGCCAATTCTTCTAATGGATCGCGTTCCCATATTGTTAGGTCTCCTTCGATATAGTCGAATACTTCAGGCTCACAAACGAAAAATCCTCCACTAATCCATCGTCCATCACCTTTTGGTTTTTCAAGAAAGGTTTTAACACGAGCTCCTGCAATTTCAAGAGAGCCAAACCTTCCTGCAGGCTGGATGGCAGTAACTGTAGTTAAAGTTTTTTCTCTTTTATGGAATTCTATAAGCTCTTTAATATTCAAGTCCGTAACGCCATCGCCATAAGTTAAGCAAAAAGTGGAATCAATATAAGGCTTTATTCGTTTGATTCTTCCGCCAGTTTGTGTTGTTTCTCCGGTATCTACCAAGGTTACTTTCCAGGGTTCGGCTTTTCGGTTATGAATGTGCATTTCATTGGTTGACATATCAAATGTAACATCTGACATATGAAGGAAGTAGTTTGCAAAATACTCTTTAATTATATAGCCTTTATATCCACAACAAATGATAAATTCATTAATTCCATGGGTTTCATAAATTTTCATTATGTGCCATAGAATAGGTTTTCCTCCTATTTCAATCATTGGCTTTGGTCTTAGATGGGACTCTTCACTAATTCTTGTCCCAAAACCTCCAGCTAAAATGACAGCTTTCATAGACTTTTTTATTTTTTAAATATTCATTAACTAAATTATAAGTTTGTTTGGTGTTGAATGACTGGTATAATTCAACACCGAACTGTCCATAACATTCGTATCAAAAATGTCGTAAATATGAACGATTTCAAAAATAGGCAATTTTCAAGTCAATCTTCAAGTCAATTTTTTTAATTTTAAACTAATCTCAATTGTTTGATATTCTAGATACTTTATTTAGCGACAGAACATAGATTTCGCCATTTAACATTATTATTAGACAATTAATAACAAAGCATCCATAATTTAACCTACTCACAAAAGTATCTTAAATCTGAAGATTATTATAATCTGATAACTTTTATCAATATAACCCCATTTAACACTAATTCTATGATACGCTTTGATGATTTTTTTCTGAGTCAGCGTAGTCAAAAAGAGCTACTTGTATTAGTTTGTTTTGACTTTTCATTATAATATCATGTCTACGACTCGAGTTTTCAGACAGCTTTGACATTAAGGTATAGGGGTACTTGTGTTTAGCATGCTTGAGATTGTTGTCCACATTAATTTCTTTTCATACTATTTTTATAGAATAACTACAGCTACCGATGAGTTCATGTAAAAAAGTTAGGCGACAAAAATAAGGAATGAGATAGGATTTATCTTGGATTTTCCCAAAGGTCGCGCGCTCTATCATTAATAATTTGACCATCAAGTACCTCTCTTGTATTGTCTATTCCTGAATTGGTTTTACTTATTAGCATGTACTCCCAATTGGGGTTGTAAACTTCTCCGCGGACATTGGAATGTAATACTTGATAGCCCGACATTTCCATACTTGGGCTGTAAAAAAGAAATTTTCGGTTGCTTTGTCCATCAATTTGATTGTAAAGCCAAATGGAGTAGGGGTAAGTATTGTATTCGTAGGGCACATTTTGCTTTGCATCCGGTGGACCGTATTGCAAATAAACCCTTCCTCTTTCAGTTTGGTAGCCGGGAATACTTCCATAACCAAACATTTCGTCAACTTTCAGTACTTCCTCTTTATACCTGAGCCATTCTTCTTCGGGATACTGGGCGTTTCTGCTCATCCAAAAATTCAGAAAATACTGCCTCATAAAATTTATATCGGAATATGTTAATTGATTCTCAGCAAACTGCTTTTCAGCATCAGAAGAAATAGGGTAAAGAGATCGAATATAGTTGGCAAGTAGTGTTTTGTCGGTTATACTGTCGACAAATGTGCCTTCTGCATCAACAGATGAATAGTTAATTAATGTAGGATTACTTCGCTGAAAAGAAGTTCTCTCTTCAGCAAGTATTTCATTTTTGCGGTTTTTTACATTCACTAAAACATCGTACTCTCCTGATGGTAAATTGTCGATTTTAAAAGATTGAACAATGGGTGTAATTGGACTTGCATCAATTTTTTTGAAACTTTTAATGTTGGCTATTACTTTATCTTCTCCTTTTTTAACGATGCTGTATTCTACTAAAAATAAACTGTCTGTTAAATTAAGTTCCTTGTAAGTGTATACTTCAAAGTAAAAGGCTAAATTTTGATTTAGGGCACCGTAGAAGTGGTTTAGATTAGGGAATATTTCTAAGCCGTTTTTAACAAAAGGGTCATCATTTTCTTTAGCAACTAGAATGCTGTCTGCAATTTGAATATTGGAAAGCTCAATAGCATTTTGATTAAAGCTAATTGGACGTAAGTCGTGAGTGCTTTCGGTAGAGTAGCCGTTGTTCAAGTCTTTTGTCAATAAAGTAAGTTTGTAGTTTCCTTCCGGAACACTTAGCCTCTTTATATCTAGTAAATATTCTTTAATATCTCCTTTTTTAAATAGAGGACTGTTAAGTTGAAATTTTTCAAAAGCAATAATGCTGCTGTCTTTTTCAATTAAGTAGGTAATTTGTAGTTTAGCTTGATAGCTGCTGTCTTCAGCATTAAAAGCGTAGGCTAGAGAAGTGCCATCTACTTTCAGATTAATTTCTACATAAGGCTTTTCTTTGGGTATATTATAATAGTTGTAATCAAGAAGCATTTTAGTGTTTTGAGCATTCATAGAAACACTAATTATCAGAAAAGCAAAGAGGATTAAAGGTGATTTAAACATATTTTTAATGTAAAAATGAGTTGAAAGTAAGCGTGTATTATGCATATCTTATTGTTTGTTTTGGACATAATAAAAATGCTATTATTTCACGATTACTAAATTACGAATAGAAGACACTAAAAAATTAAAATTCGTTTCAAAAAACTGTTATTATTTTAAAATGCTTTGTTACTTTTGCAGCGGAGAAATGGCAGAGCGGTCGAATGCACCGGTCTTGAAAACCGGCGTACCGAGAGGTACCGGGGGTTCGAATCCCTCTTTCTCCGCAAAGAAAATCCCAAAGCCTTCGCTTTGGGATTTTTTGTTTTTAAAAGCGTGAAGCTAGCTTCAAAGCGCATTAAAAACAAAAAATCAATAAACCGTGCCAACGGTTTGGATTTTCTTTAACGACTTCCTTTATGGGATGCCCGAAGTGCAGCGGAGGGAATCCGGGTTAAGCGTGAAGCTAGCTTCAAAGTGCATTAAAAACAAAAAATCAATAAAACCGTGCCAACGGTTTGGATTTTCTTTAACGACTTCCTTTATGGGATGCCCGAAGCGCAGCTTAAGATATATGTTATTGAAGTTTAAAAATCACAAGTTTTGTAAAGCAAAGAGATTTAGCTTAAGCTGTTATTACTTTATTTCATTATGGCAAAGAATGATTGATGCTATTTTAGCTAGTCCAACTTACAATCGTATCTTTACCGAAATAAGAAACTAAAAAGCAATAAGCTTACAAATAAGAGAAACATTTAACTATTTAAATTATGAGTCAATACGATCAACCTTCATTCGACCCGGCTAAACTGAGGCCTTACATTTTCATTGGAATAATCGTGGTTATTTTAATCATTGTCCTTTCAAATATTTTTGTCATACTTGAACCAACAGAAAGAGGTGTCATATTTAAGAAGTACACCAGTGGACTAGATGTTGATGACGTTAAACAAGAAGGTTTAAGTATCGTTGCTCCTTGGAACGACGTGATTATTTTTGACATTGTTGAGCGCCAAATAGAAGAGACTATGGATGTTTTATCAAAAGACGGACTGTCCATTGCCATTGATGTTTCATTGCGTTTTAGACCAGAACCAAGTAAAATTGGATACTTGTACAGAGCATTTAAAAATAGCTATATTGAAAGTTTAATTCGTCCTGAACTGCGATCAGCTGTAAGGCAAATTATTGGGCAATATACTCCGGAAGAGCTTTACGCTACTAAACGACAAGAGATTGAAACGAGAATTCAAGAAGCTATTAGAAAAGTGCTCGATGAGAATCATGTGGAATTAAAAGCTTTGCTTTTTCGCTCGATTAAACTTCCTGCAATGATTAAAACGGCCATAGAGCAAAAGCTAACTGCAGAACAAGAGTCTGAGAAATATGAATTTTTAATTCAAAAAGAAAAGAAAGAGGCAGAGCGAAGAAGAATTGATGCTGAAGGGAAAGCAGCGGCTAACCGTATTTTAAGCGCAAGTATTACTTCAAATATTCTTAAAGAAAAAGGAATTACAGCAACTGAATCACTTGCAAAATCTAACAACACGAAAATTGTAGTAATTGGAGGAGGAGACGATGGTCTGCCGATTATTCTGAACAGTGATAAATAAAAATAGATCAATTTTTACAACCGAAAGTCATTAGGGCTTTCGGTTTTTTTTATTTTAGAACTACTTTGAAAACCCTTGCAGTAACTTTATTTGTATTTTTCAGCTTTACTCTAAAAGCTCAACTTGATATAGACACCACTTTAAGTAAAAAGGAGTTGGTTTATAAAGTATTAATGTCTGAGTCGAGTGATATGCTAATTAGGAATATTAAGTATAGAGGTAGTGACTTTTCCATTGCCTCCTTTGTAAATGAAAGTCCTGAAGTGTTAATTGACAAAGGCTTAATCCTTTCAACAGGTGATGTGTTTGATGCTATGGGGCCTAATAAAAAACCCAATACCGGAGTTCGAGCCTCAGGGATGAGGGATCAGGATTTGCAATCAATTGCTACTTCAATAGTTATTGATGCTACTGTTTTAGAATTTGAAATCTTGGCTTTGCGAGATAGTTTGAGCTTTGAATATGTTTTTGCTTCGGAGGAGTACCCTGAATATGTTAATCAAGGAGTGAATGACGTCTTTGGTTTCTTTGTAAAGGAGTTAAATAGCAGGGCGCTAAGTCCCCATAATATTGCGCTTTTAGATGATGGAAGAACAACTGTAAGCATTGACAATGTTAATCATAGAGTAAATGAAGAGTACTTTTTAAAGTCAGATTTTTTTGAGGGAAAAAGCCTACAGTTTTGGGAACAAAATAGAGAGATGATGATGCGTGCTCGTGTATTTGAGTTTGACGGATTTACTGTTCCCTTAGAAGCTAAAGCTTACTTAAAAGCCGGAAAGTGGTATCAGTTCAAAATAGCAATTTCCGATGTGGGTGACCGCTACTTTGATTCAGCAGTGATGATTAAAGCACAATCATTCAAATCAAAAGGAAATCGTATTCCACAAGCTGATGAAGTGGTAAAGTCATTTATTGAGTCTGAATTAAAGGATGAAAAACTCGATTTAGCCATAAGAAACGGTCAATTATCTTTTGATTTACAAATTCAGTTTAACTCCAATGAGTCTGTGATATTAAAACAGTCTTTTAAAGTGTTAAGTGAGCTTGTAGATTTAATGCAGCGTTTTCCTTCATTAAAAGTTCTTGTAATTGGACATACCGACAATGTGGGCAGCGAGTCTGATAATTTAATGCTATCTGAAAAGCGTGCACTTGCCGTAAAAGCTTTTTTAAGTAGAAACGGAATAAATAAAGAGCGATTAAGTGTAGCTTTTAAAGGAGAAAGCGAACCAAAAGCTTCTAATGATACTGACGTAGGTATGCGAGAAAACAGAAGGGTTGAGTTTGTGTTAACTTATTAGTTTATCGATTGATGGTGTCTTCAAAACCATCGTATATGGCGCTCCACCAGTAGTTAAAAACAGTTTTATTAGGGTCGTTCTTAAGACTTACTGTTCCATTAATTAGACGATTACCATTAGGGTTATGTGTTCTAACAGCAAAGGTGTTGGTAATTAGATTTCTGAAAAAAGACCGTTTTTTAAGCTTGTTGTTTTCGTCCTTTTTATAGGTCAACAATTTTAAGTCACTGTATCTAAAGTCTACTTTTCCTGAAGTATGACTTTTAAACACATTAAAATCAAAGCTAAGTTTATCCAATTTTCCACTTTTAAACTCTAGTAAGGCCATTTCTTTAAAAAGAGAGTTCATATTTGTTAAGTCAAAAGAAGAAAAACTACCATAAACTCGGTGAGCATCCGGATCGTTTTTATTGTCGAACTCTACTTTTAATTCAACATCAGACTGATTAAGTAGTCTGGCACTTGCAATTAAGCTTAAAGTCTTATTGTCTTGTAGCTCAATTGAGTCGTTGCTAAGGTTGTTTAGACTAGCTTCTACGTCTTCAAAATAAACAGTGATGGGTGCTGTGGACTTAGTTTGTTTTTCCGTGTATTTAATTTTTCCTTTGTTTATTGTTATTTGATCTACAGAAAGCTGAAAGGGGAGTGCTTTAATCGCAGAGACAGGAAGTAAACTTTTTGATGGTTGGTCAGCGCTTTTATCGTAAAAAATATCCATTATAAAACTGTCAAGTTGGATGTTAGTAGCTCTGAGTTCTTCTTTTTTTATTAATGGAGATACACTGAGTTGCGCACTAACATCTTTAATTTTAATATTAAATTTTTGAAATTCCGGTGCATTTTTAGCATTGCTGATTTGAACATTTTTCACAGAAACGCTATCCTTAGAACTTAAGTAGACTTCGCCGCCAATCAACTCCATTATATGATCTGCATAATTGACACTTTCAGCATTGCATTTAAAGTTGGAGTAAGTGAATGATTCATCTTCATGGAAGTCATTCATAAAGACATCATTTGCGATTAAGTTGAAGTTTTTAAAGCAACTCTCGCGCAAGCTGTCTAATTGAACACAAAGTTCGCTATTAACAAATTCTACACTACCAATATTTATTGGAAAAGGGTTTAATTCAGAAGGAGGTTCGACAACTTTGGCTTTTTTATGTTTTCTATTGTAGTTTACTTTTGCGTTTTCTACAAGTAAACTATCTACATTAAGTCGTTTATTTTTAGTTATCTCAGAAAAATCAACTCCTTTAAAAGTTAGTTTAGAAGCCTCCACCCATATATCACTATCTTTTAATTTATATTTAAACTGACTTAAATACATTGATCGGTTTGTATAATCTACATTTAAGTCCTCATAATCAAAGTTGTCATTTAAAAAGTCAACCTTACTAATCTGACGATCTATATACCAAGCTACAATAGGATCGAGAACATAAAATGAAATACCGACGAAAAAAGAAATAATTATTACAAAGAGAATCGAGGCTTTACGCATGAGATAGTTTAGTTAGAAAAGGTAGATAAAGGTAATAGAATGTTTTGTGCTGTATTTAAGTGATTTACTAATTTTTTTTTTATTGAATTAATTAGGTGAATTACTTAATTGATTAGCCTCGTGGCGAGTAAATAATTGGTATTAAAACTTTAGTTTGATCCCAAGCTAAAGTCATATTTACATGATACTCAAAGTCAATCGTAAATTGCTCTACTACTGAATCTAGTTTTTGTACAGGTACTTTAAAGTTGGCTACATCATTATCAGAATCTCTATTTGCTTTACCGTCAAACCCAACTCCCCAATCAACTACTTCGTTATTGAAAATGATTGTCCATTTTTTTCATTTGGGATAGTCCAAAGTGTGTAAGTTCCTGCAGGAAGTTTGGTTTCATTAATTTCTACTTCTTTGTTAAAAGTAACCTTAGTTGCTTCATTGGCACCGGTTCTCCATACTTCCCCATAAGGCACCAGTTCTCCAAATATTTGCCTGTCTTTTTTGTAAGGACGACAGTAATCGACTTTTATCTTGAAGGTTACATCCGTAAAAACTGCTGTAGCTTCAGGAGAGGCTTTTTTAGTTTCTGCTTTAATTTTTTGAAAATAAAAATAAACTCCCACAAAAAGTAGTAAAAGAATTGGTATACCCCATTTAAGAAACTTCATTGCCTTTGATTTAGAAATTAAGCTCACCAAATATATAGAAATTGTTTTATTGCAACAATAAAAAAGGAGATCAAACTGACCTCCTTTTTTAAAGGTATAAAACCTATTATTCCTTATTAACCGCTTTGTTAATTTCATCACTTAGCGGTTGTCTAAAAACAACCTCATTGTCAAACACATCCATTACAACTACGTCTCCGGCACTAACTTTTCCTCCTAAAATGTCTTTAGACAGTTTATTTAAGACTTGTTTTTGGATGACTCTTTTAATCGGACGAGCACCAAATTGTGGGTCGTAGCCAATCTCTGATAAATAATCCACAACTTCTTCAGAAAAGCTTAGCTCAATGTTATTTTTCGCAGCCATTTTTTCTACTCCTTTCAATTGTAATCGAACAATTTCTTTTACATCATTCTTGCTTAAAGGTGTAAACATTATGGTTTCATCAATTCTGTTTAAGAACTCAGGCCGGATGGTTTTTCGCAACAAACCTAATACCTCTTGCTTCGTTTTTTCTTGTAAGTTCTCAGCATTTTGAGCTTCAAAGTTCTCATAATTCTCTTGGATGATTTGAGAACCAAGGTTCGATGTCATAATAATAATGGTGTTTTTAAAGTTTACTAATCTACCTTTATTATCAGTTAAACGTCCGTCGTCCAATACTTGTAAGAGTATGTTGAACACATCGGGATGAGCTTTTTCAATTTCGTCTAAAAGCACTACGGAATAGGGGCGTCTTCTAACAGCTTCAGTCAGCTGACCGCCTTCATCATAACCCACGTATCCGGGAGGAGCTCCCACCAACCGAGAAACAGAGTGGCGTTCTTGGTATTCACTCATGTCAATTCTCGTCATTGCGTTTTCGTCATTGAACAAATACTCACTTAATGACTTTGCTAATTCGGTTTTACCAACTCCGGTTGTTCCTAAGAAAATGAATGATCCAATTGGTCGTTTTTCATCCTGCATGCCGGCTCTGCTTCTTCTTACCGCATCAGAAACTGCTTGTATCGCCTCCTCTTGACCAATTACTCTTTTGTGTAATTCATCCTCTAAGTATAGCAGCTTTTCACGCTCACTTTGTAACATTTTACTCACAGGAATTCCCGTCCAACGGCTAACTACATCTGCAATTTCCTCGGAGTCAACTTCTTCTTTAATTAAAGTTGATTTCGACTTTAAGTCGGCAAGTTTGCCCTTTAAGCTTTCGAGTTCATGTTCACTTTCTTTAATCTTACCGTAACGTATTTCAGCTACTTTCTCGTAATTTCCTTGTCGCTCAGCTTGCTCAGCTTCAAACTTGTATTGATCGATGCTCTCTTTTGCCTTTTGAATACCATCTACAATCTCTCTTTCAGCTTGCCACTTAGCGTTTAAGTCATTTCTCTTTTCGTTTAAGTTGGCAATTTCTTCATTGAGCAATTTTAATTTTGCTTGATCTTTTTCTCTTTTAATTGCTTCTCGCTCAATTTCTAATTGCATCACCTTTCGATCGAGTTCGTCCAGTTCTTCCGGCTTGGAGTTCATCTCCATTCTTAATTTAGATGCAGCTTCATCAATCAAGTCAATGGCTTTATCCGGAAGAAAACGGTCGGTAATATATCGCTGAGATAATTCTACTGCAGAAATAATCGCCTCATCTTTAATTTGAACCTTATGATGTGTTTCGTATTTCTCTTTAATTCCTCTAAGAATGGAAATTGCATCGTCGGTATCCGGCTCGTCAATCAGCACTTTCTGGAAACGTCTTTCCAGTGCTTTGTCTTTCTCAAAATATTTTTGATATTCATTTAGCGTAGTTGCTCCAATAGCTCTCAGCTCTCCACGAGCTAAAGCCGGTTTAAGAATATTGGCAGCATCCATAGCGCCTTCGCCACCGCCTGCACCTACTAAGGTGTGAATCTCATCAATGAACAATACAATATCGCCTTCTGCACTTACCACTTCTTTAACCACTGACTTCAATCGCTCTTCAAACTCACCTTTGTATTTTGCACCGGCAACTAATGCCCCCATATCTAGCGAATAAATTTGCTTGCTTTTTAAGTTTTCAGGAACATCACCACCAATTATTCTGTGTGCTAAACCTTCTGCAATAGCCGTTTTACCTACACCGGGCTCGCCAATTAATATAGGGTTGTTTTTTGTTCTTCGCGAAAGTATTTGTAGTACTCTACGTATTTCTTCATCGCGACCAATCACCGGATCAAGTTTGTTTTCCGAAGCCATACGATTTAAATTGTTGGCGTACTTTTCTAAGCTATTATAGGTTTCTTCAGCAGTTTGAGAGGTTACTTTCTCGCCATTTCTCAATTCATTAATGGCTGTTTTTAAGTCTTTTTCGTTTAAACCATTGTCTTTTAAAAGTTGAGCTACTTGATCTCCACTCTTTAAAATACCTAAAAGTAAATGTTCTATGGAAACGTATTCATCACCAAATTCTTTTAAATAGCTATTAGCGTGATTTAAGCTTTCATTTGCCTTTCTTGAAAGGTATTGATCTCCGCCACTTACACTTGGGTAGGAGTTTACTATCCGCTCAAGCGCTTGCTTTAACATCTCTAAGTTTGCGCCTGTTTTCTTAAGTATAAAAGGAGTTACGTTTTCGTCAACTTCTAATATGGCTTGTAGTAGATGAGCATTTTCAATCGCTTGGTGTTGCTTGCTCATGGCAATTTGCTGAGCTTGCTGCACAGCCTCCTGCGATTTTATGGTAAAGTTTTTAAAATTCATTGTTCAATTGTTTTTATCAGTTTGAAAATTCAACATGCTTTTATCAAATTAACTTCCAATTGATTTTCGCGAACATTTACGGTAAAAATGGCAGTTTTTTAGCTATTATTGAGTCTTTTTTAGACTTTTTGGCAGAGAATTACTGGTTGAACTTTACTATTGGGTTAATCTTTTAAGCGAACAAAAGGATATATGTAGTTTGCTTCTTTACTTATAAGGTTGATAAAGTATTTTCCTGAATTAAGGTGGCTAACGTCTATTATTGACTGATAGTTCTGTTCTGAAATGACATTCCCATTTATGCTCATTAGCTGAATAGTTTTTATTTTTACATCATAATTCAACTCAATGTTTAATTGATACTTAGTTGGGTTTGGGTAAAGTATAACTTTAGCTTCGTGATTTGTTTCTTTTTTTAACCCACTAATCACATCACTTTTAGCTAAAATCCATTTTTTGGGGTCGAATAATATAGAGTCAATAGCTTCATTTATATTTATATTAAACTGATCGCCAGAAAAGCGAGGATTGAGAATGATTGATGTGTCAATATTTGCTCCTTTTAGCTGAATAGGAATGGGCATATTGAAAAAGTAAACCGAAGGATCGGACTGATTTTGTTGAATTTCAATTTCTAATTGATTATTCGTTTGAGACCAAAGTAAAGTGTATGTAGGAAATCCTTTGCCGTAAACCCAATCTTTAAAAAACTCATCAAGCTGTATGCCTGAACTCTTTTCTAAGTGTCTTTGTAAATCAACTGTTTTGGCAAAACCATAAGCCAAAGAGGAGTCATTTAAGTAGTTCCTCACGCCTTGAAAAAAGGCGGAGTCACCTGTAAGCCAACGAAGCATGTGTAAAGAAGCAGCTCCTTTTTGGTAGGTTAAGTGGTTAAAAAGAGTATCAACTGTTGAAGTGTCGTATCTATAAACCGACTGAAAGGGATGACTAAATGAGGTCTGTCTAATGTGTTTTAAATAAGCATCATAGTAAAACGGATGATGTAGTATTCCGAACTCATAAGTTAGCAATGTTAAATAAGTTGCAAATCCCTCGTTTAACCATAAGTCTTGCCACGACCCACAAGTTACTTTGTTTCCAAACCATTGGTGTGCTAATTCGTGTGCAATTAACCCTCCACCATAGTTTCCCATAAAACTGAGTGTTTGGTGCTCCATTCCGCCGCCAAAAGTGAAGGAAGCATGCCCATACTTTTCTTGAATAAATGGGTACTCTCCAAAAAGTGAATCAAAAAAAGCAAGAAAGGGTAGGGTGGTGTTTTTTGAACGGTTCAGGTTAATAGAGTCATCTGGATACATAAAGTGTTGCATCAGAAGATTTTGATTGTTCAATTGATAGTTTTCTTCGAATAGTTCATAGTTGGTTACTGTAAAAGCAATTAAGTAAGTAGCAATTGGGTAATTGGTTTTCCAGTGAAACCGATGTTCATTATTAAGTGTGTCGATTTTTTTTAATAAACCGTTCGCCGCAGCAATCTGATTTAGAGGTGAAGTGATAATTAAATCTACAGAATCAGCTTTGTCGTAAAGATTATTTTGACATGGCCACCATTCCATAGCCCCATAAGGCTGAGAGAGAGTCCAAATGATTGAGTCTTGTTCGTTGTATGAGTCTTGCACGAAACTACCAAAACCGGTGCTTAATGGTATGCCACTATAGACTATTTGAATAGAGTCGTATGTGTTAGAGCTCAGTGGATGATCTAACTTTATTTCAACTAAGTTGTTTGTATGTAAAAAGGATGTTTGAAAACGATTTTGAAAAAAAACAGAGTCTATTTGTAAGTGATTACTCATATCAAATATGGCTTTATTTAGACTGTCTGTAGTTTTAAAATAGGCAGTTACTTTACCCTCAATGTATTTGTATTTAGCGTCAATGTGTAATTCAATACGATAGTAATTTATATCAATTTTTCGATCAATGTTGATGCTTTTCTGCTTCGCTGTAAACGCTTTTTTTGTTTCTGTTGTAAATTGCTTGCAGAGAATTGTTTCCTGACTTTTTACCAATGGAGTAGATAAAAATATCAATAGAGAGATGCATGTCAAGATCTTCATTGTTGTAGTAAGTTAAGGCAAATAATACGATGTGTAAATTTTTAGCAAAGCCTGTTATTTCATCTATTAAAGGTAACAAAGAATCTAACTTTTTCCGCTTACCTTTGCGAAAAAGTTGTGAAAAACACTATTAATGTTGTACAGCTTAAGTTGGAATAGTTGAATATTTGATTTCTCAATATAGCTTGACCTAATTTTTTAAATACTAATGAAAGATGAATTTTCACACAAGAAAATGGGTTAAACCCGAAGATTTAAATCCTAACAATAGCTTATTTGGTGGTCGTTTACTACAATGGATAGATGAAGAAGCAGCACTTTACGCCATGATTCAGCTTGACAATAAGAAAATTACAACAAAATTCATGTCTGAGATTGACTTTGTGAGTTCAGCAAAGCAAGGAGATATTGTAGAGCTGGGAATACAAGTAGAGAAATTTGGCAAAACATCTTTAACCTTGAGCTGTATAGCAAGAAATAAAATGACTAGAAAAGCCATATTAACGATTGATAAAATTATAATGGTTAACCTTGGCGAAGACGGCAAACCAAAAGCACACGGTAAAACAAAAGTAGAATACATTAAAGATCGCATAGCAAGCGGAGAATAATTAAAGAACAAATGATGAAGAAGATTTTTATGTTTTTAACTGTTGGATTAATCAGTTTACATTCATTTGGATGGGGGCAGATTGGTCACAGAGTAATTGGTTTAATAGCACAAAATCATTTAAACGATAAAGCTAAAGCTGAACTGTTTGAATTAATGGGGCACGAGTCTCTTGTTGAGGCTTCCACTTGGATGGACAATATTAAAAGTGACTCAACTTACGACCACACTCATGCTTGGCATTATGTTACGATCCCCAATGGGAAAACATATCAAGAGGTAGAAAAGTCCAAAGAAGGTGATGCTTATGAAGCAACCAACAGAATGATTGAGACGCTTAAAAACCCTAGATCAACTAAAGATGAGAAAGTAAAGGCTTTGAGAATGTTGGTGCATTTGGTAGGGGACTTACATCAACCATTGCATGTTGGAAATGGAGAAGATCGAGGCGGTAACGATGTGCGAATTAAATGGTTTTACAGTCGCTCTAATTTACACCGCATTTGGGATAGCGGTATGATTGACAGCAAGCAGTTTTCTTTTTCAGAACTAGCACATTTAGTAGACCACGATTATGAATGGGTAGATGCAACTTATACTTCTACCAATATTGATTTATGGGTAAAAGAGGCCATGGAACTTCGTCCTCAGATTTACGATATGAGAGACGATGAAAACCTTTCTTATGAATACATGTACCGAAACTGGGAAACAGTAAGGAAACAATTGTTAAAAGGTGGCTTGAGATTAGCGGCACTTTTAAATGAAATTTACGGCTAAGATGAGTAATTCTTCAAATCAAATTAAGCAGTTCCGTTGGTTGAGTTTAGCTGAGGGAACTTCATTCTTAATTTTACTTTTAATTGCGATGCCTTTAAAGTACATGGCTGATATGCCCTTGATGGTAAAATACACTGGTTGGGCTCACGGTTTACTCTTTGTACTTTATGTTTTCCAATTGATCTATTTAGGAATTGAGCTAAAGTGGAAGCTAAAAAGAATGGCTTTATTCTTTTTAGCTGCATTCTTACCGCTAGCTCCATTTTATGTAGAAAAGCAGTTAAAGAAAGAATACGTTTAGTTAATTTGATTCAATTTAAACCATTGTTGAGCTATAATGGTTTTAGCATCATTAAATGTTTGATTTAGAAACTCATTTAGAGGAAGAAAGCATACCTCTATTTCTTCGTTTTCATCTTTTAAGCCTCCTCCTTCGCTTATTCGTTCGTTTACTTCAGCATAATATAAATGCATGCATTCTGTAACAGGGCCTGGGCAAGTGTAGAAAGTGTGAATTAACTCAATATTATTTACTTTATAGCCAACCTCCTCCATCACTTCCCTTTTTACTGTGTTTTCTTTATCTGAATCTTTTCCCTCAATTTTACCGGCAACAATTTCTATAAGATTACTTTCAGGGCCAATACGAAATTGCTTGACTAAAACGACTGCTTGTTTTTTATTGTCATAAAGCAGTACACCAACAGAATTGGGTGTTTCAAATTGCTCTCGACTAGAAATTTTTCCACTTTTATTGCTTCTGATTTCTAGTTTATTGAGTTGGTAGTGACCTTTAAATATCGCTTCTTTTTTTATGATCTTCATTGAAGTAGTAAATTAGCTGTTTTTTAATTAGAAGGCAAAGCAATGAATTTTGATGATATTAGACCATATCGAGATGAAGAAGTTTCTGACAAAATCAAAAAACTTTTTAATGAGGAGCAATTTGCAGCTGTAATCCATAAGGTGTTTCCAAGCTTAACTTTTGAGCAACTAAAGGCTCAAATACAGTCGATTGAAAACATTAAAGACTTTCAGAAAAGATTGATTGTGCCGGCTTTGGAAGGCTTGTTAAAGCAGTCTAGCAATGGACTTGTTTTCGATGGGATTGAGAATTTAAAAAAAAGGGAGGCTTACTTATTTGTTTCTACACACAGAGACATTGTCCTGGATTCGGCTTTGATGAATTACGTTTTAATGAAAGAGGACTTTGAAACTGCAGAAATTGCCATTGGTGATAATTTGATGACAATTCCTTGGGTGGTTGATTTAGTAAAATTGAATAAGTCCTTTATTGTTAAAAGAAATGTAGCTAAAGAAGAAAAGGTGCAAGCCTCAATTCAACTATCAAACTATATTAACCATACAATTAAAGATAAAAAGAATTCAATATGGATAGCCCAACGTTCAGGAAGAAGTAAAGATGGCGATGACCGTACGGCACAGAGCATTATAAAAATGTTCAACTTGAGAGGAGAGAGCAATTCCGCTTTGGAGAACATCAAGTCGCTAAATATATGTCCGGTTTCCATTTCTTATGAATACAATCCTTGTGATATTTTAACCATGCCGGAGCTGATGCAGCTGGCGAAAGGAGAAAAATATGAAAAAGCCCCCGGTGAAGATGTTCAGCACATGGCGCAGGGGATTCAAGGAGAGAAGGGGAGAGTAGCCGTTAGTTTTGGAGAACCAATTAATCGTGAATTACATCAATTAGAAGGGATTAAAAATAGAAATGAAATTTGCAATTCAGTGGCTAAAATGATTGATCGACAAATACACCAGACTTACCACTTAATGCCAACAAATTATATTGCATACGATTTATTGATGAATAAAAGTGAATTTGCTGAACATTACACTGAAGAAGAAAAAACGGGTTTCCAAACTTATATGGAAAGCAGATTGAGCCAAGTAAAAGGAGATAGCGATTTTGTGCATCATACATTTTTGAAAATGTATGCCAATCCGGTGATTAATAGAATGGCAGTGGAGTCATAGTTAGAAATAAGTGTGATGGATATGAATTGTCTTCGTATCCATCACAAACAAATCCTAATAAACTACCACCTTCTCCCTTACATTCATATTTGGAATGCTCAAAAAGTAAATGCCTTTGGCTTTATCATTTAATTGAATGTGATTCGTATTGCTGTTAATTCTGCCTTCTTGTACTAATTTACCGGATAGCTCTCGAATTTGATAGAGTTCACCTAAAAAGATTTGGTCTACTTCTAAAGTAAATTGTCCTTCAGAAGGGTTGGGGTAGAGATGGTAGTTATTTAATGATAAGGTGCTTTTATTTTTTATTGAAGTAATCAAAGAGTCAACGACTTGAATGTCATCTATCGCAACATAATGACCATTTTCGTACTTAGCAGCTATTCTGAATTGAACAATTTGGTTCTTGTAATTACTTAGATTGATGACCTTATTTAGGTAAGGTGAGTTGTGACCAAAGCTAGTGCCACCAACTGAGTCCAATGCTTGCCAGCTTCCTGTTCCATTGGCTCTAACATCAATTTGGAACTTCGACAAATAGTTAGGAGAGGCGGTTTTATGATACCAAAAGCTCAATGTTGGGGTAGCCATCATATTTAAATCAAAACAAGGTGTGTAAATATATGCAGTGTCATTGACTGTATTAATTGTGTTTGGATCAGTTAACAAGTAGTACCCATTACTGCCTTTGGTGTGGTCACCAATACTAGGCCAGTTACCATTGCGTATAACCTTGAAGTTAAAACCATTGTTTTGAGGTAGAATCAAACCATTTAGTCGATCGTGATAATTTTCAAAATCAGTTGCATAATTGGTGTCTATGGGAAGTTTGTTAGTAATGTTTTTATTGTAAACATTGTCTCTCTCAACATTTTCTGTAGGAAGTGCCACTTTAGCGTTAAAAATATACTTGGCTTTATGTGACATGTCAACGGTTGGGTTTATCGTGTATGTTTCTAGATCATCAAAGTTTAATGACGGAGAAGGGTAGAACCATGAAGTGTCAGTAAAATAGTGGTTTGTTGACTTTCTAGTATTTGTGTCTACAGTACTGATAACCATAAACGAATCAATTGGGTTTTTTCCCACATTCCGAACGGTAAATTGCATACTTTCTTGATTGCTGTAACCACATTCTGTTGTAAATATTTTTGGAAAATCAGTTAATTGAATTTCTTGATTACCAGCATCAGATATACAGAAATCATCTAAAGCAAAGTATGATGCAGTAGTAATGCTACTGCCTGATGCTTCAAAAAAACTGATTTCAAACTGACTGATTGTATTTCGATAGTCTGCAAGCTTAACAATAGCTTTATTCCAGCCGTTTAAATGATTAGCATCTACATAAATCGAATCAATAACTTCATAAAAGCCGGCTTGATTTTTATTTCCTTTTACAATAATCCAATAGGGTAATTGGCTTCCAATGTTGAACCAAAAGGATAATTGTTTTGCAGAGTCAGCTATTTCTATACAAGGTGTTTGAACATAGTTAAGTTGATTATAGATTGGAGTTTTCAGTATAAAAATATCATCTGTTTTTTTGCTTCTACTGATAACCCCATGACTGTTATTTAAAGTTGTTGGTTTAAAATAAAAATTATCTACATGAGAGACAGCCCAATCATTTGATAGCATATTGTAATTCCCATAAGAAAACTGAGGTTGTTCGTTTAAGGCTAAATCATTAAAGTCTTCACAATAATCTGTTGGTTTTAAGGTGTTCTTCACCGTATGAACCAAGGTGTCATTAAAAGCATAACCATCGCCGCTTATTTCAGACCACACTTTAATTTGGTAGGTACCCGGTAGAGATAAATCAAGGCGGTTAGCAAATGTTTTTGTATAACTGGCTAGTGAGATAATTTGAGTAATAATTGACTCACTTACAACAGGAAAGGTTTGACTTTGACCATTTAAATCTGTGTGTGTTAATTGGTAAGCTAATTCAAGATTATAAATATCAGTTGTACCAATATTTTGGACATAAACCCTTAACTGTTCTTGATTGGAAAGACCACAGTCTGTTTCAGGACGTCGGAATCCTAGTAAAGCTAAGTCAGTCGGCTTTCGATCAAATATTCGAATATCATCTAAACCTATATCACCTCCGCCTGTATTAGATATACCACTTGCTCTAAAACGAATTTTTGCATTGGATACATTGGTGAAGTTGTTTAAGGTAACTTGTCTGTATTTCCATGGAGAACTAGCCTCCACCTGCTGAGCTCCACGAATAACAGAAACTCCATTTACCCATTGTGTTCCATTATGTATATCCACAAATAAGTCTGTGGTGTTATTGCCAAACATGTGATACCAAAAACTTAGCGTTACCTTATTATTTGCACTAGTTGTTAAATCTATTCCTCCACAAGGTGAAATTAAATGAGCAGGAGGTTGGCTTGTGGTAAAGTCTGATTTTAGTTTTATGTATTTTCCATCTCCGTTACCTAAATAAGTTGCATTTGTATGGTCACCACTAGGCCCGTTTGGAGGAATATTTCTTACACCATCACCATTGATAAGTGGAGCAGAACCTTGCCAAACTTGCCAAGTGTAAGTATTTATAGAGTCAGGTTGCCTTGTCCAACCGTTTAAATCATCATCCATAAAATTGGAATGACCCACTTCTGTGTTTTCAAAGTTTTCATAAAAGTAGGGGAGTTGAACGGATTGGTTATAAACAGTTGTTTGAAAGTTATTGTTATGTGTAAGAGTATCTCCACTTAAAATAGCTTTAAACGCTATTTTATGTTCGCCGGAGTTGCTTAAATCTAAAGTTGTATTGAAAGGGTAAAGTAATGAGTCATTTATATTAATACTGCTCGAAACTGTTTCGGTTTGTATTAAACTGTCATTATGATATAGCTCAAGTGAGAGGCTATTTGAAACAATGTTTTGACTTCCAAAATTTGCTAATAATACTTGAACATTTGCATTTGAAGGAAGTGAGCATGAATCGGTAGATGGACTAATAATATCCAATAACCCAATATCTTGATTTAATTTATCAAAAAATGTAATTTCATCAATTAAAACACTTGAAGAATTGCTAGTCCAGTCAAGTTTACCAATAAAGCGTACTTGAATATTTTTACCTGAATAGGCGCTCAAATCTACTTGAGCAATTTTCCAAGCATTGGTTGAGCTATTTGCTGTCTGTCCTTGGACTGCATGAACTGTTGTCCAACTAGTGTCAAATATTTCCACAGCCAAACTACTAGAGTCAAGGCTATGTCTATAATACCAAAAGCTTAGTTGGGGATTAGTAAAATTGCTAAAATCTATACAAGGGGAGTTGAGTATTGCAATAGAGTCGGTTGAATTAATGTTGCCATAGGTAATATTAAAAAATTGCTCATTATTTGAATGAGTAGGAACTGTATTGTTAAGACTTGATGAAATGTTTGCAATACATCTTTGGCTTTGCAGATCCCATGTAAGAAAGTTGTTTCTAACTTCCCATCCATTTTTCAAAATTTGGACTTTTTCTAAAAAACAAGGACCATCTACAAAACTTTCAAAACCCTCAGTATGATAGTTATCAATCATATAGTTTTGAATGATGATGCGAATTGTGTCATTGGACTTGTTTTCATCTGCTTGCCAGTCGTGAAAGACTTTTAATTCATTTCGGCCATGGATTAAGTTATTCACTAAAAAGTTAAATTGAACAGTGTCGTTAACCAATAAAGTAGAGGGACTTCCAATTGTAATCGGACTGCCACTATTAAGCTGGTAACTTAAGCTTGCTGAAGAAGAATTATTGAACCCTTCATTTGATAAGAAAACTGTTATGGAGTCCATCATACTACAGCCTGTATATTCAGTAATTGGAGTAAATAGGTTTAAGTCATTGTTTTTCTGTGAATAAACGACTACATTATCAATGGCTGCAATTCTACCACTGTTTGCTAAGTAACTATAACCAAAACGCAATTGAGAAGAATTGTTTTGATAGGAAGATAGATCAATTAAAGCGCTTGGGAAGTTAGCAATACAATTACTGTCCAAAAAACTTCCGCAATCATCTGTAGTTCTACTAAAGACTCTGTTCCACTGTTGATTGTTGTAGATTTCAACAAAAAAAGTATCAAACTGAAAAGTGTCAGAGTGAAAGTTATAATCAAAAGTTAAATGAGTAAGAGAATCGGTAGTATTATCAAATATTGGAGAATACAAATAACCAACACTATTAGAGTTATTGTTTCCCTTCAAATAGGCTAATTTACTGCCATTTATAGATTGATTACCGGGGGTGAAACTTACATCATTTGAAATCAACCATCTTAAACCATACTGATTTGAAGTTGACCACTTCGGAGGTGTATTTGTATTTTGAGTACTGTTAAAGTCTTCCTTGATGTGAATTTTTTGGCTGTAAGCTAATGTTATACTTACAGTAAAAACAATAATTGAGATAATAGACTTCATAATGCTATTTAGTTTTTTATATTATAATCAGCTGAATTAATAAACTACCACCTTCTCTCTTACATTCTTATTCGGAACACTCAGAAAGTAAACACCTTTAGCTTTGTCATTCAATTGAATGTGGTTTTTATTGCTATTGATTTTACCTTCCTGAACTAACTTTCCGGATAGCTCTCTGATTTGATAGGTTTCACCTAAATAGATTTGGTCTACTTCTAAAGTAAATTGTCCTTGAGAAGGGTTGGGGTATAGGTGATAGTTAAGGTTAGTACTTTTTATTTGATTTAATGAAGTAACTAATGAATCAGCGATGGAAATATCATCAAGAGCTAATCTATTAAAGCGACCATTAATTCTACTTCTAAATCTAAACTGTAGTGGCGAGTTGGATTTAAAGTTGCTCAGTTGAATGCTTCTTTGTTGCCATGCTGCCCCTGCATAAGTTTGTTGTTGACCAATTAAGCTGTCAATCACTTGCCATTGACCGTTTGAGTTTACTTCTACCCAAAAAGTATCAATATGACTACCATAAAGATGAAACCAATAACTTAAAACAGGTGACACAACATTTGAAACATCAATACATGGACTATAAATTTGAGCTACTTTATTTGAATTATTCGTTGGCTCAACGTAGATAAACTTACCATTTGAGGTTGTATGGTCATAAAAAGGACCTGAAAGCGGGTAGGGGGAACAGTTATTTGCATTGTGTAATCCCCAGGTGTTATTTGGTGAATACCATCCATTTTTAAACTCATCTTTAAATGTGCTTAAACAAGCGTAGTCAGTAAAACTTTCAAAGTCTTCAAAGAGACTATCATTTTTAAAATGGTTGGTGAAACTTGAGTTTAAAGTGTCATTTTCATTCAATACATCACCATTCAATGAAGTCCATAAACGCAAATTATAGCTGTTTCCAATTTGATTAAAGTTGGCTAAAGTTGAAAAGTTATGAAGATATACTTCTCCGGCTTGAATTGTTTGCCTTATGGTGTCTTTTATCGGCGTATTTTGGTCGATCTGGTAATAGATCTCTGCAGAATTAGCAGGAATGCTATCTAACCCTACATTTTCAACTAAAGCGTTAATATGCTTAGCTGTAAAATCACAGCCGGCAATCGGAATATTCATTTTATTGATTTGTAAATCATAGGTAGAGTTTTGCTCCAATAATTGGATGTCATCTAAGCTTACAGAAGTATTAATATTTTGATTGGTATCGATGAAACGGAACCCAATAATTAAGTTGGTATCCAAATGTGAGCTTAAGTCAATGTGTTTTCTTTGCCATTCTCCAGCAGGTGTTGTTCCTGTAACAGAGTCAATCTTCACCTCTAAAGTATCATCAACCTTTTTATAAACAAATAATTTACTGTTTACGGTTCCAATAATGTTATACCAGAATACTAAATCTAAAGAGTCAGCCTCTCTAATATTTAAACACATACTTTCAATGGAGTCGTTATGCATAGAGCTACTACTACTTTGAAGATACTGAAAACCATTTAGAGTTTTGTTTTTCAGTTTAGCGTTATAAGAGATTGTATCGTTAATTATTTGCCAATTGCCATTTTTTACCCATATTTCAGTATCAAAAGTTCCGGCAAAGTATCTCTCAAAGTTTTCAGTAAGTTCCTTATTAATAAATGGTTGATGAAAATTAAAGTTAGTTGAATCTGCTAATGGGTAATTCGTATATGATGCAGAGACTTGTATATTAATTTTTTCTCCATATCGAGCTAAATCAATGCTGTCGTTAAAAGTGAAGTTCACTGAATCATTGGCCGCTAAAAATTGCTTTAAAGTATCATGAACCGTTTGCTGACCATTTACTATATAAGAAAATACACACTCTCCGGCTGAAACATTGATTATGCTCTTGTTGTATAGTTTTACTTCAACACCTAATTTATCTTTCAGCTCACAACTTCTAAGCTGTGTTAAGTTTTTTATTTGAATAGTAGACGGTTCTATTCGTATGTCATCAATCGCCATATCTCCACTACAACAAGATTGGCTAGAGCCTCTAAAGCGGATTTTAACTCTTCTACCTGCAAAGGCACTGATGTTTGTTTCATGAAATGTCCAAGGGTCAGTTTCTGTGTTTTGTGGTTGAGCTGTAATTACATCTACATTTACCCAACTGCTTCCATCATAAACATCAATGTAGGTGGGCTGCATAGTTGAACCATAACGGTGATACCAAAAAGTAAGATTTGCTCCAATTTCTTGAGATAAATCAATACAAGGACTTTCCATTGTTGCATTTGTGCCGATTGCACTAGATTCTAAGTAGGCATATATTCCATGACCTGATGTGTGATCATTTGATGGGCCGGTTAAGGAAGAAAGTGTATTATATGAATTAGATCTCCAGCCAAATGCACTGATACTCGTAGAAACCGGATTGGCGCTCCAGCCATGTTGTCCGCCAATTGAGGAGGATTGACTAAAATTTTCAAAATCTTCCGAATAAGGAATGGCATTCACACTTATGTTTTGGTTGTTGATAACACTTATGTTAGCTAAAGTGTCATTTCCGTTATAACCATCATTTGGTATGCTCACCCAAGTCTTGAGGTTATACGTACCGATGGTAGATAGGTCTGCAGTAATACTATGATTATAAGTAATTGAATTATTAGGTAAAATGGTAGAAATTACTGTATCAATATTATTTCCTCCATTATTAATTTGATAACCCACATAAAATGTATCTATAGGATTAGCTCCCCTGTTTTCAATTTTTAAAATAATGCTTTCATTTGCTCCATAACCACAAATTGGCATGGAATTATTATTAGGATATACCATTTCATTAAGTCCTAAATCAAATGCTTGTGGTGCAATGATGTTGAAATTATCAATCCCAATTCCTTCAAGTCTAGTAGATGGGTCACTGTTAAAAACAAACCTCAGTTTAACTTGTGGTTCTCCACCTAAGCCAGATAAAACATTTTCAACAGTTAACCAATTATTGTTGGAGTTGCCCTCCCAAAAATTAAGATTAGTATTATTATACCAATTGAGACTAGTTGCAGTAGAGTTTTGAATTTTCGACCAATTTACACCATCATCAAGTGAATATTCCATCCAGAATCCATCAAACCTTATTTCTGTTTCATAAATAAGTTTAAAGTTCATCCTTGGGTCACCATTGTTAGCGCTAAAATCAAAACAAGGAGAGGTGAGGTAACTTAATTCAAGATTGTTATAATTGCCATTTAAATTAGTCACCCAAGCATTTTGTCCGGAGTAAGCAGTATCAATCACATTTCCGTTAGGGACTCCCCATTCCCATGAAGAGTTGGTTCCACTTGCAGTCCAACCATTGTTTACAGTTTCAAAATCATTGGAATAGGGTAGTTGGTAAATAGTATCGTTTAAAATTTGAACACTTAAAGTGTCATTATTTAAATTTGAGTCATTAGCGAGAAGGGTGTAAACCTTTAAATTATGAATACCAACTGCAGAGAAGTCGCCGGTATTGCTAAAGGTATATATTATTGAGTCCTGATATGTAATGGAGTCACTTACCGTTTCAATTATCGCCGGATTGCTGTTTAATTCAAAAGCGATGTCAAAATTTTGTTGGGTTTGATGTCCGAGATTTTTAATTAAAACTTTAATGGAGTCTGTTGAGCTTAAATTACAGCCGGTTTTTGGTTCTATGATTTCAGCAGCAATTAGGTCATTAGCATAAGGAGACCAGATTTTTACATTGTCTAGGCCAACATAATACCCCCATCCATTGCCATCGTGGTAAGTAAACCGTACCTGGCAATTTGTAGCTGTATAAGCTGAAATGTCGATAAAAACAGAAGGAAAAGTAGAACAGATAGTGTAATTTCCACAATCATCTTGATCTCTTGAGAAAACCCTTTGCCATCGACTGCCATCATAAATGTCCACATAGAAAGAGTCTAGTATACTACCAGGTATTTGTCTAAAATTATAATCAAAGGATAAGTATGTATATAGGGCAGTTGAATTGTCAAAAGTAGGTGTGGTTAATTCAGCTGTGTTGTTATCAGAGATATAACCCAAAACATCATCATCAAAAAATGCCATGGGAGTGCCGTCTATATTTTGATTCCCGCTATGCAAGTTTGCTCCGTCAACTCCAAAAAACCAAAAATGAGAACCACTTACACTATCGTTCGTCCAGTTAAGTGGTAAAGCGGAATTATTAAAATCTTCATTAACATGTTGCTTTTGGCTGTATGCAAGCGTTACTATAAGTTGGAAAGCGACTAAGAGGTAGTTTTTCATCTTGAAATATTTCTAATGATTAGGAATGTTAAAAATGCTAAAATAAAAAGATTTGTTCAATTAGACGGAATTCTAGTATATTAGTTGCCAAAAAAGTTATGGAAATTTTAAACGATGAAAAGAAATACAATTATGGTGGCTTTTGGGTGCGATTTGTTGCTTCGATTATTGACAGCATTGTCATTTACATTATTCACTCCATCTCTGCATTAGTGTTTTTTGGAACAATGTTTCCCATGCCTCAAGATCCTGAAAGTATGCAATTAGAATACTTTTTTAGTGGTCAATATATGGGATACTCAATTTTCTCATTGCTATTGGATGTAGTATACTATGCAGGAATGCAGAGTTCCTCAAAGCAAGCTACCATTGGTAAAATGGCATTTGATCTAAAAGTTGTTAGAACTGATGGAAGTAGAATTACTTTTTTAAGAGGAGTAGGGCGTTACTTCTCAAAAATTGTATCTGCTATTATACTGATGATTGGGTATATTATGGCTGCCTTTGATAGCCGTAAGCAAGCATTGCACGATAAAATTGCTGATACAATGGTGATTTATGAGAAATAACGCAGGCTTTCTTAATAAATCTAAATTTTTCCTTTTCTTTGTATGCTAACCTTTAAAAATTAATGTTTTGAGAAAAGTTTACTACTCCATTTTATATACTTTAATTTTCTTATCAAGTACTTTTAATTTAAATGCAAGTCATTTTGCAGGTGGAGAAATTAGTTGGGAATGTGTCAGTGAGGGCAGGTATGTTTTTAAAATGAACTTAAGGGTTAATTGTTATAATAATATCATAGGTTTTTCAAATGAAACTATCATTATTCGTGGTAATCCTCGACCTACCGACACAAGTAACAATGTGATTTCATCCATTAGAGTTAAACCCGATTCTAATAAGTGGCAGTTATACAATCAAGGAGATGTAAATCCACGATGTGAATTCAACTCATCCACTGCGAATAGTTTGAGCTGTTCAAACAATGACATTGGAACATTTCGAAATTACTATTATAAATCCGATACAATTTATTTAAATGGGACACCTCCACAAAGTGGATGGAGTTTTACTTTTAAGAGTGCCTGCTGTATGACTGATCGAGAAAACATTACTCAAGGAGCAAGTGGTACGTTGTTTTTAAAATCTATTATGTATCCTAATAACTCTAATCAGTTAGTAGACAGCTGCTATGACTCTTCTCCTAAATTTGCAGACGCTCCTTGGAGGTTATTTTGTAAAGGCGACAATGTTAGCTTAGATGTTTCAGCTATTGATACAGATTTTGATTCAATTGTTTACTCCTTCGATTCTGCCTTTATTGATATGAATACTCCTTTCAATTACTCGGCTGGTTATTCTTATAATAACCCTACCCCGAACAGAAATTTTAATTCTTTAAATACTCCGGCAAGTATAGACCCAAATTCAGGCTTGCTTAACTTTAAAGTCAATAGTGGAAGTAGCGGTAATTATCATATAGTTGTAAGTGCAGACTCATATAGAGAAGGAGTGAAAATTGCCTCAGTTAAAAGTAACCAGCTAATAAGGATAATGGATTGCAATGCGACCAATACTTCGCCAATCACTTTTCTTGGACAAAGTCAAGCAAACAGTCTAGAACTAAATGTTACTGCCGGTAATTTAGTTACACTACCGATTACAATAAATGATACTGATCTTGTAGGTAGTTCTTTGCAATATGTAAGATCTACTTTTTCTTCTTTACAATTTGCAGATGATTATAGCGATACTTCAGCTTGCATTAATCCACCTTGTGCTGTTCTAAAAAACCAAATTCCCACGCTTGATACAATACACAACCAATATGCAATAGAAAGCTTAGGGGCAGTTTTTACCACCTTTGAGTGGCAAACTGATTGTAACCACATTTTAGATAGTGATAGTGTGGGTGTTTACCATTTCTATTTTCAAAACCAAGATGATCATTGTTTGATTCCTGCGAAAAGAGATGTTCATTTAAAAGTGGTAGTAAATCCACTTACAGCTAGTGTTATTCAAAACAATAACAATGTTTTAAGTACTCCAGATCAAGTATCTTCATACCAGTGGTATGATTGCAATGCTGACACCTTAATTAGCGGAGCAGTTTCATCTTCATTTACACCATCATACAACGGAGACTTCGCTGTAATTTTAAGAAATGCTTCTTGTGTTGATACTTCTGATTGTTACACTTATTTATCGGTTGGACTAGACAGTGTCAATTTTAAAGATAAAATAAGTTTTTATCCCAATCCAACAAGGGGAGAACTTAATGTAAAATTCTTAAAAGAAGAAAATTACATAGAGTTAAAGGTGTTGAACATTCATGGGCAGCTTATTCAAGAGAAAGTATTTACGAATACTAATCACTTAGACTTTAATGTTGCTGCTGAGTCAGGGATTTACTTTATAGAGCTCACAAATAGGGCAGGAGAGAAAGCAAACTTTAAAGTGATAAAGAATTAATTAAGCTGTATTTCAATTTGCATAAAAAAATGCGGCTCTAACTGAACCGCATTTTTTTATTGTATTGATTAACTTATACTTTTTCTAAAGCCTGTTCAATATCGTAGATGATGTCTTCATGGTGTTCTACACCAATGGAAAGACGAATCATTTTATCTGAAATAGAAAGTCGATCCCTAAGCTCTTTATCCACATCGGCATGAGTCATGCTCGCCGGATGCTCTGCTAAGCTTTCTGTACTACCTAAGCTAACTGCCAGTTTAATAAGTTTTAATGCATTTAAACATTTAAAAGCCTCTTTTTCGCCACCTTTTACATCAAAAGAAATCATTGCTCCATTGCTTAAACATTGCTTTTGTTTTACTTTATACTGCTCCCCATCGGCTTCAGTTATATTTCCTAAATAGTAAACCTTTTCCACTTTTGGGTGACTGTTTAAAAAGTCTGCAACGTGTTTGGCGTTTTTAGCTTGCTTGTCCATTCTCACTTTTAGGGTTTCCAAGCTTCTCATCAATAGCCATCCTGTATTCGGACCGGCCATATTACCCAAGAAAGTACGTAGTGTTTTTACTCGTTTCATTAATTCAAATGAGCCTAAGCAAGCACCTGCAATTAAATCGCTATGACCGCCAATGTACTTGGTAGCAGAGTAAAGCACTAAGTCGGCTCCATGTTTTAACGGATGCTGCCAAAGTGGTCCCATATAAGTGTTGTCTACTGCCAAGTATACTTCTCTTTCTGAAGTAGAAAAATGCTTACAAATCTCTTTTGTGGCCGCTATGTCTACTAAGTCGTTTGTTGGATTAGCAGGTGTTTCAATGTATATTAAAGCCAGTTTATCTGCTAAACCACTTGCTTGAATGCGCTCAACAAGTGCTTCTTTACTTTCGCCAACACTAAACTCTAAGACATGTACTCCAAACTGAGTAAGTATTTTCTTTACAAAATGATCGGTTCCTCCGTAAACAGGGCTACTACACACCACTAAGTCACCCGGACGTAAAAACTCCAACAAAACAGTTGAAATAGCCGACATTCCGCTTTCAAAAACAGCGCAATCATCAGCTTCATCCCACAAGCATAGGCGGTTTTCTAAAATCTCTAAATCCGGATTATTAATTCTGCTGTAAATTAAGCCAAGTTCCTCTCCTTCATTCTTTTCTCTTAATCCATAAGCTACTTCAAAAAAAGCTTTTCCTTCTTCAGCATTCTTAAAGACAAAAGTGGATGTTTGAAATATTGGACTCTTAATAGCGCCCTCAGAAAGTTCCGGTTTATAACCGTATGACATCATTAAACTTTCGGGTTTCATTTTTCTACTCATCTGGTTGATTTTATATTGTTTGAGTGATTATATCTTTCAACATATATTACAATTGCAAAGGTAGGTAAAGCAAAATGACTAATGCTTGAATTTAATGAACAACTGAAGCGCTTTTGTACTTTCTTTTCAGCTGATTTTGTTGTTTATTCAAATAAACAACTCCCCACGCTAGTAGAAAAATTATTCCGGCGACACTAGCCATGGCTCCTGCAATCGAACCATTTATAAAGGCCGCTAAATAGTAGCCGCCAAAGGCAGACAAAAATGCAAAGACAGCACTGAGCAAAAGCATCTTCTTTAAATCATTGGTGAGCAAGTATGCAGCAGCAGGAGGAACAACCAAAAAAGCCACGACTAAAATAGCTCCTACTGACTCAAATGAAACTACCGTACTTAAAGAGACAGAGCCCATTAAAGCATAATGATAAAAGGCTACATTAATGCCTAGCGCTTTGGCAAAATCTTCGTTAAATGTTGTAATAAATAATGCTTTGTAAAAGCGTTGAATAAACAGTAAGACAAAGACCAATAAGGCGGCACTAATCCATACTGCACGCGGACCGAGATTAAACCCACTATCAGTAATCCATAAATCTAATGGAACGTATGCAATTTCTCCGTAAAGCACACAATCTTGATCTAAGTCTACTTGATTGGCAAAAACAGAAATAAGGATAATTCCGATAGCAAATAACCAGGTGAATGTTATGCCAATAGAAGCATCTACTTGAAGTTTTGCTTTCTGGTAAAATAACTCAATTAAAACGGTCGTTAAAACACCGAGAGCGGCTGCCCCAATCAACATTGGTAGTGCTTCACGAGAGGCAGAGAAGAGGTATGCCAATACAATTCCCGGTAGAACAGCATGCGAGATAGCGTCGCCCACCATGGCCATTTTTCTCAATATTAAATAAGCGCCAAGCAAGCTGCAAGATATGGCGATTAAAGAACCGGTTAATATGATCCAAAATGCTTCCATTAGTTATCGTTATAAGGGATTTTACTTTGATGAGGGTCTTTCTCAGGATAAGCTAATTCTTTCTCCAATTGTTTCTCAATGTCGGCAGTTATAATGTGTTCTATCGCTTCAGCATCATTGTGCACATGATCCGGCTCTAGTTTCAAGCGTTGGTTTAAGTACATCTCCCAAAGTCGGTGTAAACGAATAATTCGCTTGGCTTCAGATAGTCCACTTTGCGTAATGTACCACAAGTTCTTTTTATTTCTCAAAAGGTTTTTTTTCTTTAGCTTTAGCAAACCTTTTTTAAGTTCTACTTCAGTAAAGTCTCGGTTCTCTAACAAGATTTCTTGACTTCTTCCAACTTCAAAATCTTCTTTCTTTTCACCTAAGTGGTAAAAAAGTTTTAAAATGTTCTCTGTAAGTATTTTATTTTGATTTTCACGACGTGTTTTTAAGCGTGCTAACATTCCTTTTTTTGGAGCGAACCAAATCGAAGCAACTGTTAAAAGGGATAAAATCATTACAACCCAAGGGCCTGTTGGCATGTTAGGGGCAATATAGCTAACATAAGAGCCAACAAATGCAGATATAACGCCAAAGGTAGTGGCTATGAAGAGCATTTTGCCTAATTTGTTGGTCCAAAAGCGTGCTCCTGAAGCCGGAGTAATGAGCAATGCAGCCATTAAAACAACCCCTACAGCCTGAATGCCAACAGCTACGGCTAAAACGGTAATGGTAGACAAAAGGAATTCTATAAATTTTACAGGTAAACCAATGGTTTGTGCATAATCCGGGTTAAATGACACAATTTTAAAGGCTTTAAAAAAGAGGAAAATAATTACGACTAAGAAAGAGCCAATACTGCTAAACACCCAAATATCGTCGGGGGTTAGGGAGGCGGCTTTGCCAAATAAAAAGCTGTCTAAACCCGACTGCGCTCCATTGCCTGATTGTTGAATATGCGTTAATAATAAAATTCCCACACCAAAAAATACACTAAGAACAATACCAATGGCTGCATCGCTCTTTAACTTGGTAGTTCTAACGATGCCGTCGATCATAACTATTGACAGCCAGCCACTGATTAAAGCACCAACAATTAAAATTAATGGATCTTTTACCCCTGAAATCATAAAGGCAGCAGCTACTCCGGGCAATACTGAGTGAGCAATTGCATCGCCCACTAATGCGCGTTTTCGCAAAAATGCAAAACTACCCACCAAAGCAGAACTTGCTCCTAAAATAACGCTCCCTATAACTACATAGCGAACATTCGGATCAGTAAAACTTAAAAAGTCGAGGGTTTCTTTTAACATTGAATTATTTTATTTTTCAGCCATCCTTTTAACCGCAAAGCTCTCGAAGGTAACTCCAAGGGCGCAAAGGCTTTTGAATTCTTCTAAATCTTAGAGTGCTCTGAGCATTCTTAGTGTTCTTTGTGGTTAATTCATTTGGTTACATTATTTAAGTATTTCATTTTTAGCTATCTATTTTTAGTCGCTAAATATTCTTATAATCAATACTATATCTTGTTTCTTGACTCTAAAGTCTAAAATCTAATTTCTAAACTCTACTTCTTCTCCCGAATCGGGAATCGCTTTTCTTTAATCAATTCTCCTACTTTACTCAATACATTCAGCTTACCTCCATAAGCTTCCTGTAAAAGTTCATCATTAAATATTTCCTCTTTGGGACCGCAAGCAACTAATCGAGTATTTAAAAGTACCATCCAATCAAAGTAAAGCTTTGCAGTTTGTAAATCATGGTGCACAACAACAACGGTTTTACCTTCTTCTTGCATTTTTTTAAACAATTGCATAATGGCTTCTTCAGTGGCAGCGTCGACTCCTACAAAGGGCTCATCTAATATGTACAGATCAGCTCCTTGTGCTAAAGAGCGGGCAATAAAAACCCTTTGTTGCTGCCCACCACTGAGCTGACTAATTTGTCGGTTACTAAACTCAAGCATATTCACTTTTTCCAATGCTTCAGCTGCAATGTTTTTATCTTCTTTGCTTGTTGGTTTAAGTAGGTTGTTTTTTCTATACCTCCCCATCAGCACCACGTCCATTACAGAGGCAGGGAAGTCCCAGTCAACTGATTCTCTTTGCGGAACGTAACTGATTTTAGAACGTACTTTGTCTAAATCTTGATCAAACAGCTTCACATAACCACTACTGGGTTTTACTAAGCCCATAATGGCTTTTAAGAGCGTTGTTTTCCCTGAACCATTCGGACCGATAATTCCAATGATTTTTCCGCTAGGCAGCTTAAAGTCGATATTCCACAATACCGGCCTTCGATCGTAACTGACTGTTAAATTATGGGTTTCTATGGAGGTGTCATTCATTTTTTGTGTTTTTACTTTTAACCGATAAGTTTATGTATAATAAACACTTAACTTCGTTTCTTTACTCTAGCTTCTAAAATCTAACCTCTAAAGTCTAATGTCTAAATCCATCATCTCAAATTCTCTACAATCGTATTTACATTATGTTTGACCATTTCAATGTAAGTTCCTGCATTACTTCCTTTCTCTCCCAAAGCATCGCTATATAGCGTACCGCCAATTACAACATCATGTCCTTTTGAACGGCAACCTTGAACCACTGCCTTTAGCGACCAGTCAGAAACAGAACTTTCTACAAAAACCGCCTTTATCTTGCGCTCAACAATAAAGTCAACTAATTCGCTAACATCCATTAAGCCATACTCCGATAAGGTAGAAATGCCTTGCAAGCCCCTAACTTCAATATTGTAAGCTCTTCCAAAGTAGGCAAAAGCGTCATGTGCAGTAATTAACACTCGCTGACTTTTATCAATGCTTGAAATTTTGCTTTTCACTTCCTCATTTAGTAGTTGAAGTTGCTTGATGTAAGCCTCTTTATTTTGATTAATTAGTTCCTGATTTAATCCATCGATAGTTGAAAGTTGATAAGCAATGTAGTCAATAACCTCTATCCAAAGTTTGACGTCAAACCACAAATGAGGGTCGTAAGCACCTTTAAAGTCGCTATTATTTATGAGCTTTCTTTGATCAACTCCGGCAGTAGCAGCAATTATATTTTTTCGATTTGATAACTTTTCAAATATTTCTGTCATTTTACCTTCTAAGTGCAATCCATTGTAAATAATGACATCAGCGCTGTTTAGTTCCATCAAATCTCCTTGAGTAGCTTTGTATAAATGAGGATCAACGCCTGCACCCATTAAAGAAACAACGGTTGACTGATCAGCTGCTAAAACCTCTACTAAATCGCCCAAAATATTAGTCGTACAAACAATTTTGATTGGTTTATCCTTCTTTTTTTCAACAGGATTGCAAGCCGTTAAAAGTAAAGTTATTGCAAGTAAAATGTTCAGAATAATTCTCATAACTCTTTTACAAATAAATTTTTAGCAGCTTCGTGTGAGATAACAAACTGACTGTTAGGGGAGATGTTAACCTCCATTGATTGATCGAAATCGCTTATTTTGTTTACTTTAATTTCTGTACCTAAATCAATGTGTAGCTGCTTTAAGTGGTTGAAAAAAGGTGTACTGTGATCTTTTACTCCAATCACTAAGTAGTGATTATTCACTTTTGCTTCACCAAGTGTCAAGCTCAATTTCATCGGAAATTTTCCGTCTTTGTCGGGAATGGGGTCGCCATGAGGATCCATTTTTGGAAAGTCTAAAAACTGCTCTAGTCTATTTGTCAATTGAGGAGACTGAATGTGTTCTAATTGCTCGGCAATGTCATGCACTTCATCCCATCCAAAGTTTAACTTTTCTACTAAAAAATACTCCCATAAACGATGCTTCCGAATAATCGACACCGCTACTTTTTCTCCGGCTTTAGTCAGCTTAACGGCTTGGTATTTTTTATAGTGAACCAATTCTTTTTCCTTTAAACGCTTTAGCATATCCGTGACCGAGGAGGCTTTGGTCTCCATTTTATCAGCAATGGCGTTGGTTGTTGCTTTACTCTCTTTTTCTTCATTGAGAACAAAAATTGCCTTTAAGTAATTTTCTTCTGTTAATGAGGGCATTATGTGTGTTTTTTATTTCGTGCAAATGTAGTTATTATTCACTAAATATATTTTTAGGTTGTTCTAAAAATTACTGAAAGCTACCGAATTTTAAAGAAAGAAAATAAGTTCTTGGTCGCATAGGACCATAGATATAGTCGGAATCGCGTAAAGGTCCACTGCTAAAGTCGCTTTGGTAGCTGTTAAACACATTCTGAACACCTGCACTTAATTGCAATTGAAGTTTGTTTTTAAAAAGAAAATCCTTTGCGAGTCTAATGTTAATATCCATAAAGTCATCTGAATTAATTAACTCCATATTGTCAGCAGTAGAGTTTAAGCGCGGTACTAATATACTTCCGGTATACTTGCCGTTAAAACTGAGACTTAATGATCTTGAAAAGTATTTATTCATAAATAAGTATGCATGAAGGTTGGGTGTCCTCAATAATCGCTGTTCCTTTATTAATTGAAATTCACTCTCAAAAACCAATTGGCTTTCTTTGTAGTGAGCATCTTGAACCGTTCCGCCAACTTCAACATTCCACTCATAGTCTTTATTCATTTTTAGTTGAAAATTGCTACCGTAAACTAGGGTAGAAGTCCCATTTACAAGGCGGTTAACAATTGCTCCTGAGGTAGTTTTGCCGGCAGAAACCTCTGTGAAGGTGTTGTGTATTTCTGTATAGAAACCATCTAATTTAAGTTGAAAGTCAAATTTATCGAAGGCTTTTTCAAATTGAAGTTCTGCGTTATATGCATTTGACTTTTCTGCTTTCAGATTCTCGGACAACAAAGTAAAGACAGTTTCTCCGGCGGCAGTGGAAATGTGCATGTCTTCATTGAAGCTTTGCGGCGGACGAAAACCGCTTGCATAAAACAATCTTGCTCTCCAAAAATCATTAATTTGGTGAGAAATAGCTAGTCTAGGGTTAATTGTTGTCCAATTCTTACGGTTACTAAATGCCTGATTTAGTAAGGCATATTCTCCTTTCAGCTGAATGTGATCTAAGCGGTAAGCAGCTGAAATTTGTGTTGAAGGGAATAAGTCATAGATAAATCTGCCGTAAAGCGCAGGATTATATACTTTCTGTTGAGTGCTTCGCTGAAAAGCAGGAAATTGGTCGTCAACCTTATTGTGCTGAATATCAATTCCATTAATGAGTTTGATGTTTTCGTTTAGTTGATAGTTACTTTTTACTCCTGCAATCATGGAATAATCAGAAGTTTTTCCATAGGATTTTGTTGCTAATGAACTGTCTGCGCTAGTTCTACCACCTCCTAAACCTCCGTAGTAACTATCTCTATCGGAATTTCTAAAAGCAAAGTAGGTTGAAAACTCATGCAAAACTCCTTTCCTTTCATAATCAAGGCTAAGTATTGTAGATTGACTTTCGATTTGCTCAGAAATATCAGCGAAATGAGATGGAATGTCTAAACGATCGCCACCTCTCCGATATTCTTTAATAGAGCTAAAATCCATATTGATTGTATTTTGTTGGTTTAAGCGGTAAAATGCATTTGCTCCAAATGAAGTATTGTTTATTTTGGGCAATTCGCTAAACCCATCATTATTGGCATCATAGTCTGATTTTTCTCTTTGGCTGCCAAAAAGGTTGACGCCCATTTTTTGTTCTTCATCAACAAGGCTAGCATGGAAATTTTGAGTGAGATCAATTGTATTGGCATCAATAGCAGCTGTATTTTGCTCAATTGACCAGCTGTTGTAAACCGGCTTTTTAGTAATCAGGTTAACAGTTCCGGCTATGGCATTTGCAGCATGTATAGAAGTTCCTCCATTTCTACTCAGTTCTATGTTTTTTATCATAGCGGTAGGAATTTGTTCTAAACCGTAAACGGAAGTCATAGCGCTAAATATTGGGCGATTATTTATTAAAATTTGACTATAAGAGCCGGGTAGTCCGTTTATTTTTAGTTGAGTGAATCCACAATTCTGACAATTATTTTCCACTCTTACCGATGGCATAAATTGAACAGCTTCCGCTAGATTCATTGCGTTAGTTTGTTTTATTTGCTGCTGATCCATTAACTCAATTTGACGATATGAAGCTGACCTTGAAGGTAATTTCATTTCATTAATTACCACTTCATTTATTTTGTTTGCAGTTTCCTTGAGTTGGAAATTAAGTTCAACTTCCTCCTTGTTAGACAAAAAGATTGACTTCTCAACTTTTTCGTAACCAATATATGTTACTACGATTCTATAATGAGAAGGCACTAACTCTAACTCATAAGCACCGCTTTCATCGCTTACAGTTCCTATAGAAGAATTTTTTACAGAAATATTAGCATAGGGGAGTTCTTTCTCATTTGAACTTACTTTACCAAATATTTTCGCTTTCTCTTGTGAAAAAAGAAGAGAAGGTAATAGTAAAAATAGAATTATAGTTTTTTTCATTGCCTGCTATTTACAATGACAAAATTATATATTTAGATTAATCTAAAAAATAAGTTAAGTAATTAGAATTTAAAAGAAGATAAAACAAAGAGGTGTTACAAATGTAATCTATTTACAAATGTAATATACTGTCCTAGAAGGAATATTAATCCATTAACTAACATAAATTGTTACAAATGTAACAGGAGTTTGTAGTCACTAGATTGATTTAATATAAATACCTATTAATGAGACTTATTTGGGTCTTAAATTAAAGTGATTGATTAAGTAGATAGGTGGGTGGTCTAAGTATTTTAATTTAAAATTACAAATGTAACTCGTTAAATAAAAAATATAGTTTACATTTGTATATTAGTTCGTAGGTTACAAATGTTAATTAAAGATTTATGGAGTTAGTTGACCGTTTTCGATACATCATGAAGTTAAACCAGCTAAGTGCATCTGCTTTTGCAGATGAAATTGGCGTGCAGCGTTCATCAGTCTCACATGTGTTATCCGGCAGAAATAAACCAAGTTTAGAGTTTATTCAGAAGATATTAAAGACTTATCCAAAAGTTGATGCAAATTGGTTGATTAATGGGACTACTAAAGTTGAACAGTCGCACACCACAGGAGAAATAGACTTTAGTGAGCAAAAACAAGAAACAGAGCAGTCAACTACACTAATGGATAGCAAGCAAGAAGTAGTTGACCATAAAGAAGATACAGTTGTTGACAAACCCTCGGGAAGGAGAGTAGAGCGGATTGTTATATTTTACAGTGATCAAACATTTGAGACTTTTCAGAAATGAGTGTTAAGGGCGATTTAAAATATGAAAGTTGAAAGCGAAAACATTGAAACTGTCTCGCTTGGGCGAGAATTGGTTCTTTCTTCGCTTGCTTATGTTGGAAACGAAGCCTTAGGGCACTTTGAGGTTAAATCCTCAACTTTTAACTTTAAACTATAGACACTCTTAACTCTCTATTCTATCAGCAAAGCGGTCTATTCTCTATACTCTAAAAAACTTTAATCCTTTCTCCTTAATCCTTAATCCAATTTGTGACTCTTACAGCGAAGCGATCTTGCATCTAAAAGAAACATTAGCCACTTTTAATGAATTAATAACACCTATTCATCCAACAACTCTAACAATTTCTTCATTCCTTTTTCTATTTCCTCTTTACTTATGGTCAGGGGAGGAGCCAAGCGGAAAGCATTTGGAGTAGACAAAAACCAAAAGAGTAATAAGCCTTCTTCTAATCCTTTTAAAACAACTTTTTGCACTTGCTCAGCATCTTGCAGTTCTACGGCAAACATTAAACCGCGATTTCTGACTTCCACAATTTTTGGATGTTTTAAGTAACCCTTAATCAATTGAGCTTTTTCATCAACCTTTTCGATGAGTTTTTCTTTTCTCAGCACTTTTAATCCGGCTGCTGCGGCAGCGCAAACCAATGGATGTCCCCCAAAGGTAGTTATGTGGCCTAACATTGGATTTACACTAAACTTTTGCATAAGTTTATTAGAGGCGGCTAAACAGCCAATGGGCAAGCCGGCACCTAATGCTTTTCCTGAAGTCATTAAGTCAGGAACCATGTCGTAGTGTTCAAAAGCCCACATCTTGCCGCTTCGGCCCATTCCCGACTGAATTTCATCTAAAATTAAGAGCGCACCTACTTCACTACATCTTTTGCGCAAGGCTTGCATGTATTCCTTGGAAGGAATGCGAACGCCGGCATCTCCTTGAATACTTTCCATTATTACTGCTGCCGTCTTTTCTGTAATTTGGTTTAGGTCGCCAAAATTGTTCAGCTCAATAAAGTGCACATCCGGCAATAGCGGTCGAAATGGATTCTTTTTTATTTCATTAAAGGAAACACTTAGTGAGCCATGGGTACTTCCGTGATAAGCTCCCTTAAAAGAAATCAATTTCCTTCTTCCGGTGGCTCGCTTGGCCAGTTTTAATGCAGCCTCATTGGCTTCAGTACCGGAGTTAACAAAGTAGAAGGAATGTAAACTTTTGGGAAGTGTTTGTTTGAGTTCTTCAGCTAGTTCATTTTGAGCTTCTTGTTCAAACTCGCCGTAAACCATTACATGCAAATGTTTGTCGGTTTGAGCTTTTATGGCATCTTTAATTTCTTCTCTGCCATGTCCTAAATAGCTAACGGCTATTCCTGAAATTAAGTCTAAATAAGCTTTTCCATCGGTATCGTAGATATAACTGCCTTCGGCATGGCTAACCTTTATGCCAAAAGGGAAGGGGGTAGTTTGTGCTAAATGATCTTTAAAGGTATGACTCATGCTTCAAAATTACGCTATCTTAAAACTCATGTTGTAATATGGGAACTTCTTTTCTACGTTCTTTTTTAAGCTTATAAAAATCTAAATTATGATATAAACTAATTCTAGGAATGTGTCTTTGCTCATACAAATATGGACTACCTCCATGACGGTAAGTATACATATAGCCAGCTTGAAGCTGAATATTAGAATTTAAAATATAACCTAAACCAATAAAAATTCTATTGTCTTCCATGTGGTCATAAATGACCGATTTTCCTGCCTGAATAAATATTTCTTCATAAAGAGATAAGAATAAGGTTTTTGGTCTTAAATAATCGCTGTTTAATGGAATGTAGGAAGAGATTTTGTATCTAAATCGATAAGTTAACTTAAAGGGAGAATTTTTTTCATAATTTCTTTTCCATCTTTGTTCAAAGCGCAATTGGTGGTAAATTTTAGCTCGATCTAGTGATTGAACAAATAAAAACTGTTCCCAAAGTCTATATTGCATCACTCGCTTATCGATGTTGGCGGCTTCTTGATCTGGAGCCCAATAAACCGGAGTAACAATGCCGGCTGTAATTTCAAATTTAGGGTTGACTAAGTAGGTAGTTCCGAACCTTAAATAAATTTGAGCCATGTCATTAATGAAGTTATTACGCCTTCGGTAATGATATTCACCGTAGTATAGAAAACGCTCAGAAATCCTATATTTTGTATAAACACCCGTCCACAAGCCGCTTGTGTGATAAGAGTCTTTTTCTTTAGGTACACTAAAGTCTTGTGCTTTGAAGTCTGTTACTCCAAAATACAGAAGAAACAAATAGATAAGTGCTTGCTTTTTCATTATCGAACTCTCATAATTTCAAGCCTATCATCTAGAGACTTATTTCTCCTTAAACTTCTTTCCAACTTTCGGGTGTCTAAGTCACGGTAGCTCTTTAATTGATGCTGAGTTTTTTCTATTAAAACAAGTAATTGATGTACATCAGCTAACTGATCGCTCTGAGCCTTAATGTCATCCAACAATGCCGGAATCATTTCTTTCATCACTATGCTATAAAGTCGTTTTTTAGCTCTTGTAGGCACCTTTTCATAGGTAAAGGGGTCAAATGTTGTTTCTGTATAAAGGGAGTCCAACATCTTTGAATGTTTTTGGAGAAAGTAGGACTTTTCTACAATTGCATTGGCTAGCGTAAGCTTACCGCTCAATTCACCAGCCAATTGCTTTTGCTTGCTCAAATTATTGTGGTTAATTAGTTTTCTATACTCTGCAGGTAACTTATCTTCAATGTGTAGTCGTTGAATCCCTTTAATATTATTTCCATTAAAATAGTCTTCAGGATAGTCATTATATAGCTCTGTTAAATCATCCAACTGCTGACTTAATTCTGCGCTTACACTTTCAATTTCTGCACTTAAATTAAGTTGTTTAACACGACGATTTAACTCTTCATTTAATGAATCAGCTATTTGTTTTCTATCTTTTAAATTTTGAACAAAGTTTCCTAAAAAGGTGGTGTCTTCACAAGTGTAATTGAATATTTTAACTGAGTCTTTAAACTCAACACTATCAACTGACAGTAGCGATTTACCATATTCAACTAGCAAGCCGTTTCTATTATAAAATTGTAGCTGATTCTTTTCTATAATGGTCTTCCATGGAGAAATTTGCTCTTGCAGCTCTTCTTGTACTTTAAGCCACATTCTAGCCATTCGATATACAGAATCCTCTTTAAAACTTACGTGTGCAATTAAGCTGTCCGTTAATTCATTTAGTTCTTTTCTGTATTCAAATTCAACTTCCTGCCACTGTTTAACTAGTTCTTCTTCAAGGTTGCTAAGCGGGTAAATACCACGATTAGTTCCAAAAATTAAGCCTTTTTCATTCACCTTTTTGGGGTCATACTGAAAAATAATTTCAATGATTCGTTTAAGTGGATCATTGTATTTTTCCTGTACTCTTACCCATTTAGAAGTACGTGGATAACCATCACTGAATGTTAAACTTGTTGGTGCATCGGCAAGCTGAAAATCAGAATTATTCCCGTCACTTTCCTCTAACTTTTCTTTAATTCCATTACTTAAAGGAAACTGCAAAGATAATATTGTGTCTTTATCTTTGAAACGAACTATATTTGTTAATATCCCTCGCTTATACTGTCTAATTTCCTTTTCATTTTCGGTTTGAAATGTCCATTCACCTTCTAATAAGCCATCTTTTGTGGTTCCTTTTACAGTAATCAAGTCATCTGAGTATATAAGATCACCATCTAAATAAGCATCACTTATTTGAGTCTTTAATTCTTCAAGGTTTGCTGTTTTCTTTTGATTGATAAATTTTTCTGAGCTATATACAACTTTTCCATCAGGATACCCCTCTTTGTAATTGAGCTTAAATGTTTTTCTTATTTCATACAGATCGTAATCAACTGATTCTTCATTAACCGACTTTACAATAATAGAAAAGTCTTGTGCATCGTATTCCCATGACTTCGCCTTAGCGTTATTTTCATAAAAACCTTTCCAATTTTCGCTGTATAGATTTGAGGAACAGCTACTGTCTTGTTCTAAATAGGTAAAAGAAAAGTCGCCGGTTTTAATTTTTTCACTCCCTTTGGACTGGTATTCAAACTTGGCTTTGCCAAGCTGTCCTAAATTATTTAAGTAAGTACTGTCGTAGCTAATGGTATTTTGGGCAGAAATAAACTGATAAAACCCAATAAAAGCAATAAAGTAAAAATGCTTTAAATTAGGGAGTAAAGTTCTAAAAAACATAATTAATAGGCATCAAAGGCAACAAAAATAAACAAACGACAAAGCGATTATTTGTTTTTTCGATAAATTATGAATTATTTAAACTAAATATTCTGAATTAGAACAAAAACTGATAAAAAACGATATTTTGAATCAGTTATAGAATAAGTAGGTAAGTGGAGGAAGTAAAACTTAGAAAATTATAAGACCCAACAGGTTTTTAATGCCTGTTAGGTCTGTTTAAGTTATTTACTTAGCAATCTCTTTGCTTTAGCAACAATGTCTTTAGAGCTCAGTCCGTATTTTTCAAATAATTCTTCAGGTTTACCACTTTCGCCAAAAGAGTCATTTACTGCAATCATTTCCATTGGAGTTGGAAGCTTTCTAGCTAAAAGTTGAGCAACACTGTCACCTAAACCACCGTGCATTTGATGTTCTTCAGCTGTAAGTACTTTTCCGGTTTTCTGAGCTGATTTTAAGATGGCTTCTTCGTCTAACGGCTTTATGGTGTGAATATTAATTACCTCTACGCTGTAACCTTCGGCTTCTAACTCCTCAGCAGCTTTAAGGCTTTCCCAAACACAATGTCCTGTGGCGATTAAACTAATGTCATTTCCTTCTTGGAAAGTAAAGGCTTTGCCAATTTCAAATTTTTGATTTTCGGGAGTAAAGACCGGCCATTTTGGTCGTCCAAAGCGCAAGTAAACAGGTCCTTCATGTTCAGCAATGGCAATGGTAGCTGCTTTTGTTTGGTTGTAATCACAAGGATTAATTACCATCATTCCCGGTAACATTTTCATTAGTCCAATGTCTTCTAATATTTGATGTGTAGCTCCATCTTCTCCCAAAGTTAATCCGGCATGAGAAGCACAGATTTTAACATTCTTTCCACTGTAGGCTATGGATTGTCTAATTTGATCGTAAACTCTACCGGTAGAAAAGTTGGCAAATGTTCCGGTAAATGGAATTTTACCGCCAATGGTCATTCCTGCTGCAACCCCCATCATATTGGCTTCAGCAATACCCGCTTGAAAAAAGCGCTCAGGAAAAGCATCCTGAAAAGCATTCATTTTTAACGATCCGGTTAAATCTGCACAAAGTGCTACTACATTAGGATTCATCTTTCCTACTTCAAGTAATCCATCTCCAAAACCTGATCTTGTATCTTTCTTTTCGGTGTATTCGTACTTTGCCATGAATTAAAAATTTATTTGTGTGCTTTGTCCTGATTGTATTGTAAATGACTGTTCTTTAGTGTATACAGTAAGTTTTGCGTTCAAAGATCTAAATACAGCATGATAACTTCCAGGTTGCAAAACGATACTAATTCTACTGCTTGTTTGTGGAATGTTACAAACCCAAACCAATTGATCGCCGTCTTGCTTGAAAATGCTACCAAAGCCACTTGAACCGGTATTAATTGTAGCAATTCCTGCCTGTGGTATTTCAACTGTTGTAGTATGACTTTGAGCAATATTTACATCATTAATATTGGTTCGGGGAAGCGTTAGAATTTCTAAATCGTATTTCCCAACAATATATTTTTGAGTTTGATCAAAATCCTGAACGACTAAGATTTCTTCATCTCCGGCTTTGCGGACAATGGCTTTTAAGTCTTCGTATTCATTAAAACCATTCATTTTTAGCGCTAAGCCACCTTGAGGTGCATCTAATGCAATAATGTTGTGCTTTCCGGGAGTAAGTTTTATGTCTTTCTTTTCAACAGGAGGTATAGTGTGTACTGTTAAGTCATAAGTTCCTAAAGGGTCAATCGGAATGGTATCAGGATTTCCTCTGCTGTCGATAGTATGTACAAAGTTATAGCGAATTTGACCGCTAAAAGAGTCATAAAAGCTCATGGGAACATTGGTTTCCGTTGGCTTATTTAGTTTATCCAATAAATTAACTTGTGCTGTGGTGTTGTTTAGTGCTTGTGAAATCACTACATCTAACACTTCCTTGAAAGTAGCCTCATCTCTAGCATCGTAAAAAGTTCCCACACAGTCGAAAGCATCCATTACTTCTGGTTCTAATCCCAAACCAATTACAAATGGCTTTAGAATTACGCCGCGCTTTTGAAGCGCAAGAGAAACGGCGCAAGGATCACCATCACATTCCTCAATGCCGTCGGTTATTAAAATAATTACATTCCTACAGTTCGTACAAGGCGTAAAATCGTTTGCAGCTTGCTCTAGTGCATAAGCAATTAGAGTAGTTCCTTTAGGACGTAAACTGCTGAGCTTATCTGTTATTTTCTTGTGATTTTTAGGACCAAATGGAACTTCAAGTTTAGTGTCTTTACAGTTTCTACCATCTGAAGTTACGCTGTTTTGATGGCCGTAAACACGTAGCGCTAATTCAACTCCATCGGCACTTTTTAAGCTGTCAACCATATTGCGAAGTAGGCGAGTGGCCACTTGCATCTTTTGACCTTTGTCCCAACGAGCGTACATACTTTGAGAAGCATCAAAAACAAAAAGTATTCTTGTTTTTTGTCCAATTTCTTGGCTTTGAGCTTGCTTTGGGAATAAGAAAATTGAGCTGATTAAAAAGGAAAATATAAAAACGACTTTTTTCATCTTGAAAAGTAAATGAGTTTGGTCGTTATGGAAATCAATAAACATGCCCTTTTAGTAATCTCCTAAAGTTTCTTCTAATTGATTAAGAGCAGCTTCTTTTTGTTCATCGTTAGGTGCTACTCCATGCCAAGCGTGCGTTCCCATCATATAGTCAACACCTTGACCCATTTCTGTCTTCATTAAAATAACAATGGGCTGTCCTTTGCCGCAAAGTGATTTTGCCTCTTTTAAAGTGTTGATGAGCTCTTCCATCTTGTTGCCGTTGGTGGTTAATACTTTCCAACCAAAAGCTTCAAATTTAGCACTTAAGTCACCTAATGAAAGTACATCCTCTACATCACCATCAATTTGACGATTGTTCCAGTCAACCGTAGAAATTAGGTTGTCAATTTTTTTGTGAGCGGCAAACATGGCTGCTTCCCAAATTTGTCCTTCTTGCAATTCACCGTCGCCGTGTAAACTGTATACTATTTTAGCGTCATTGTTCGTTTTTTTAGTTAAGGCAGCACCGGCAGCAACCGATAAACCTTGTCCCAATGAACCACTTGCTACTCTAACCCCCGGTAAATTCTCATGAGTAGTAGGATGACCTTGTAAACGGGAATCAATTTTTCTAAAGGTGCTTAATTCCTCTGTAGGGAAGTAGCCGCTTCTTGCTAAAACACTATACCAAACCGGCGAAATATGACCATTGGAAAGGAAAAACAAATCTTCATCTTTTCCATCCATTGAGAAATTCGTCTTGTGATCTAAAATCTCAAAATAAAGGGCCGTAAAGTAGTCGGCGCAACCTAGAGAGCCGCCGGGATGTCCCGAAGCTGCTCCATGCACCATTCTAACAATGTCTCTTCTTACTTGACTGGCAATGTCTTCAAGTTCTTTAATGCTTGGCATGCGTTCTTTCTTTAATAAGCCACAAAAGTAAGTCAATTTAGGTGGAAAAGGGAGGGATGTTGATAAAAACGAACAATTGTTCAGAAATGGGGTTTTGAATTAGGTTGTGTATAAATTGACACCTTGCTACTCATTGAATTAAATTTTAATATTATAACATGTTGAATGAAGCATCACATTCGCTTAGAAAACAAGCTTCAACGTATGTTGAGAAAGTTCAATAATATTACTGCATACTTTGACAATCGTTTAAGAATGAACCCGTCAAAGGATACCGTCTCTTAACTTATTGATATACGATTTAATAACATTGGCTCTGCAGCTAGGACTTTGAAATGAAAGCGGTGAAATGTAATCTTTGTCGATTTATTGCGATAAAATCATTTCCTCAGAGTGGAATTAAGGTTTATTGCTTTTCCATTTTTAAATGTGTTTTGGATATCTGCTAACTGACTAATAGTTTAAATTGCTTTGGTCTCCTGTTATCCGATTCAATTCGTATAAAATATATACCCGAAGATTTAAATATACTTCGATTAAGTATATGTTTTTTAGCGCTTAGACTCCCTGACCTATAAACCACTTTTCCAACATTATCATAAATTATCACCTTGTAACTAGACCCCATTTCATCGGAAAGCTCGATTGTAGAACTGCTCATTATTGGATTTGGAAATAGTCTAGCTTCAATTTCCGGATCTTTAACCTCCTTAATGGAAACTGAACTGGGGTTAATAATGAATGTTATGGGCACATTACAAAAACCTGAGGCAACATCTATGAAAGCATTTATTACAGTATTTGGTGGAATTGACGACTGCAAATATTCAATATCTACCGGAATAGGGAATGGATATGGATAAGGGCTAAACAAGCCTCCGGTGACCGTACCACCACTTAATCTAATCAGTGAAGAATCATTATAGGCGATCCCAAGGGGCAAGTAGCTCAAGTCAGTGTATCCCATCCATTGAAATCCGGGTGAAATTGTTGTGTCTGTTGTTTGATCAATATACATGGTGTCAGATGTTAAGTAAACAGAATCTTTTACTTCATTGCATGTTAAATTCTTTAAAGTCATTTGACTAAATGAATAGCTACTGATAAATAATAGTAAACAGGAAATAGATAGTCTCATTTTATTTTAGTTGTGTTATTAAATTAAAAGGGTTAGAAGTCCTCACGTCTCTTTGTTAAACAAGAGGTATATGAATAAAATATGCTTTGTAAATGTGATTAGAGTTTAAAACCAATATTTTTCATGAAACTTTACTTCAAAATAAATTTTCTCATAATTCCACTTTCTACAAAGTTCGCAAAATAAACACCTGGCTTCAAATCGCTCAGATCTAAACCGCTTTCCAATTTTGTAGATAGTGTTTGCTCAATAAGTTTTCCACGCACATTATAAATTTTAACTTCTTCCACCTCTAAAACATCTGATTCCAGGAAAATTTTTCCGTCAGAGGGATTAGGGTAGAGTGCGTAACTTCCCTTTTCCTCTAGGTTTTCTTCAACTGAAACCACTGTTCGGTTGTAGAGCGTTTGTACTTCTTGTGGAGTGAGGATGCGGTCATAGATTCGAAAATCATCAATTGAACCGGAGAATTTATTGTTATAAACCCCTGAAACTTTCGTAAAGTGCATCAAGTTGACATTGGTGCCAATCGTATTCCAACTTTTAGAGGAAGTACCAATCAATTGACCGTTGTGGTAGAGTTTTACTGTGTCGCCATCATAGGTGCCAACTAAGTGAGACCACTGACTAATCGTTAGATTGTTACTTACTGAAAAATCATCCAAATAACTGATAAAATAGATTTCATGCCTGCCTATTGCCAGTCCCATACCATTACCATTAGTTTGGGCGCCTTGAAAAAAGAGAAACCTCAAATTACTTAATCCCCTTTGGGGTAATAAATTAATGTTGTACCAAATGCTGAACGAACGATCTGACGTTCCACTAGGCCAATTGCTACTGTTTAGTGTTCGATATGCAGGAGAATTCGCATAAAGCGCTCCATTGGAATTATTAAATCGGTCTGTAGAAGTCGATAAATTGGTGAATGAATTAGTCGTCTGCCAATGGTTACTCCCAATACTGTCTTGAAAGGACAAACTATCGAAAGTATAGTAACTCACCATACCTGTGTCAATACTGAGGTTGGAAGATTGCTGTGCAAAACACACATTGAACAATAAAAAAATGAAAAGCGAAAAATTGATTGTTGTTTTATGCATCCGTTGAATTTTTATTGGTTTGTCAGGCAAATGTGAGCGTAGTAAATGGTTTGCAGGTAATCAGGTGTAGACAAAAACGCGACATTTAATTTATGAAGCTAGAAACAGGAGTCAAGATAATTTTTTTGTGAATCAAAAAACTATCTGAGTACTAACTTATAACTTATAATGTCAGAGCGCTTCATTAGAAAAAAGCAACAAAAAGGAACATAGAATACTTAACTTTGCCCTTTCTAAAACTTTCCTTTTATACATCCTTTATGAGCAACTTTAAATCCTTAGGAGTTCCGTCGCACTTCGTGAAAGCACTAAATGAGATTAACATTTTACAGCCTACAGAAGTACAGGAAAAAGTTATTCCCTATTTATTGGAGTTTAATGGAGACCTTATTGTTCAGTCTCCCACGGGAACGGGAAAGACCATTGCCTTTGGTTTGCCCTTGATTAATAGAGTTAATCCCAAAAACAAAGGAGTTCAAGCGCTGATTTTGACGCCTAGCCGAGAGTTAGGGATTCAAATTTCAAAGCATTTATTTAAGCTCACTAAGTATTTGCCGGATAAAGTTTTTGTTGAAGCGGTATATGGTGGAGAGCATATTATCAAGCAAATAGAAGCGCTAAAGCGTCCCACACATATCATTGTAGCCACGCCGGGACGCTTAAAGGATTTATGTCAGCGGAAAGATGTGGATTTGAGTGGAGTAAGAACGGTAGTGTTAGATGAGGCTGATGAAATGTTGAGCATGGGTTTTAAGGAAGAAGTCGATTTTCTGTTGAAGCAAACCCAAAGTCAGAGAGACACTTGGATGTTTTCAGCCAGTATGCCGGCGGATGTTTTGGACTTGATTCGATTGCATTTTAAGAAAGGAGCGGAGCGTATCCGCATTGAGAAGAACAATTTAGTGAATAAAAACATTGAACACCGTTATATATTAACGTCAATTGAAGGTAAAAACGATTTGATTCTTCAATTCTTAAGAGCTAAAGTAGGCGAGAGAGGTGTTATTTTTTGCAGAACCAAAAAAGGAGCTCAGCTTTTGGCAAAACAACTGCAATCTAAAAACATAAAAACCGACGCCATTCACGGAGATTTAAAACAAAAGGAACGCGACAAAGTGATGCGCGCTTTTGTCAATAAAAATTTGAATGTTTTGGTAGCAACCGACGTGGCAGCAAGAGGAATTGATGTAGAGAACCTGGCATTTGTGATTCATCATCAATTGCCGGAGAAAGAAGAATATTACATTCACCGCAGCGGTAGAACTGCCAGAGCCGGCAAAGAAGGACTTTCTTTAGCATTAATCACACCGCCGGAGGAAAAGTATATTGTTAGCTTAGGGAAAAAGTTGGGCATTATGATTCGGTCGTTTAAATAGGTTAAATTCAATTGAACTTAATGGAGATATACTTAACAAAGAGTGTTTATGAAACCATATTTGGATAATTAGCTTCTCACCTTGCATTTTTGTATTTCTAATAGCCATTACTTGATCAATATTCAAGGACTAATTTCTTGCGCATTTAGTTTTCTATGGTATTTATATCATCTAAAGCACCACTAAAGTCATTCGTATTGCCTTTCCCCAAGTTAGATACATACAGAATGAATTGCTAAAAGTGATAAAAAAACGCTAGCTTATCAAACCATAGATATGGTTTAATTAAGGTCTTTGAATGATCAACTTTGAGACATTTTCATGATATTGGAGATAGTATACTCCAGTTGCTAAGAATTTTAGGTTAAGGGTGTTTTTTTTGTACTTGATCTTTTTAGAATAGACAATTTTTCCTTTTGTATCGTATATTATTGCAGTTTCTCCAAGAGCAGGTCCAAGTATTTCTAGGAAAATCGTTCCTGTACTTGGGATAGGGTAAAGTAAATAAGGCGCTTCCTGAGTCAATTCATTTAATCCAACATTACTAATTCGTTTACAATAAGAAGTATCAACACAGCCACGGCTGGAGATAATTACTCTATAACTTCCATTTTCTAAAGGGGCAAAAGTAGGGTTAGTACCCGATTGAGTGAGGGTGTCAGTCTTACAATCGAACCATTCATAATTTGATGCACCTTTTTCGTTCGATGTTAAAGTACCGAAACCTAGATGAATCGAAGTATCAATTGGCACTAAGTTGAAGACCAAAGAAAGGATAGAATCACAACTCCATCGATTGCGAAGTGTGTCATAATAGGTATTGCTACTATCCATTAATACTCCCCATGGGGTTAATTCTGCCTTACAAGAACTTTGGTATAAGGTAGTGTCATTTCTATAAAGTGTAAATTCAGTTTTCACCAAGGAGTCACAGCCATTGGCATTGACTAAAGTGTCGACATAAAGCCCCGAAGTTGACATATAAGTACCAAAACGTGTGGTATCTTCAAAGCAGGAATTTTGATAAAATGTAGTGTCTGTCTTTGATAAACGATCAAACTGAATATTTAAAACAGAGTCGCAACCATTTACATTGGCAATAGTGTCTTTGTAATTTCCACTCAATGATAGAAGTTTACCGGATGGAGCGGTATAAATATCACAGGAGCTGACTGAAAAAGTGGTATCGCTAGGCATAAGTCTCTCGTAATTAATCACTATGACAGAGTCGCAACCGAAATCAGTTTGCAAAGTGTCAAAAGCGATCTGTGTTGAATCCAAAACTTTTCCTAAAGGGGTAGAGTAGGACTCACAGGATTTAATTATTAAGGTGTCTAGAAATGACGGATAAATATTGACTTTGATTTCAAGCAAACTATCTCCACCATTAAAACTAGCTATAGTATCATAGTAAACTCCTGAATTGTCAATGATATAATTGCCACTAGGACTTATTACGCTATCGCAAGCATCAAGGCTATATTTAAACTTATTATTTAGATTATTTTCGAAAAGGGAAATGTTTGAACTATTAAATGCAGAAACCAAAATATCTAAGTCACCATCATTATCTGCATCGGGAGTAGCTATACAATTCCCATAATTAATACTATCAGACAATAATTGCTTATTTCCAAAATTTAAACTGCCTAAGTTTTTAAACCAAGAGACAGACTGTTCTGAAAGAGCAATAGCCACTAGATCTTCCAAGCCATCATTATCCAAATCTGCAAGAGATATTGCCCCTGCTGAAGGCAGCCCCGTAGCGATGGTCATTTCATTAGCAAAACCATTGTTATTTTGATTGGCAAAAACGACTAGTGAACTGTCATTCGGTTTAGACATTACAATGTCGATGTCATTATCCAAATCTATATCACCTACTGCAACTCCTCTAAACCGTGAATTGTTACTAAGCAAGTTGGGCGAGGAGAAAGCTGTTCCATTCAGATTAGCATGCCATTCTGCTGTAGTCTGATCAGCAAAAACAATATCGAGATAATTATCCCCATTTAGATCAGCCAATTCCAGGTATTGTATTCTAAAATTATTGGATGTAATGGTAGAAGGGGGGGCAAAGCTTTTATTTCCATTGTTTATGATATAACTTAACTTTCTATCATCTTGTGAAGCAATCACTAAGTCAACTAAACTATCATTGTTTAAATCCCCAACTCTTAATGAAACAGGATTTAGTAGGTTAGTGGTAATCGTATCTTGAGGACCAAAGTTTCCGGATCCTAGGTTTTCATACCAGGCTACTAAGCGGTCATTTTTAGAGATTGAGATTAAATCCAGGTCACCATCATTATCTAAGTCACCTGCTTCAATTCCGTTAGGAGTCTTGGCTTTACGAGACACGACCCGCATAGTGGTAAAAGCAGTGTCACCTAAATTCTCATAATAACCCAGTTGATTATTGCCATAAGAACTGAATAAAACATCTGAATCGCCATCGTTATCAAAATCTCCATAAGAAACATTACTCGGCGCATTAAGGACAGACCAGATCGGCTTTGTTTCCCAGGCATTTGGTAAATTATTTTTATGCCAAGCCAACTGATTTAATTCTCCAACGTTTAAAGCAATCACATCTTTCTGATTATCATTATCCATGTCAGCAACTATTGCTTCAAAAACTAAATTCCCCATACCATCTTGAATATTTTGCATCGGACCAAAGGTTTTATTTTGCAAGTTCTCAAACCAAACCACTGAATTTATGCCATTAGAAGCAAGAACCAAATCGAGCGCTCCATCGCCATTCAGGTCAGCAGATCTTATGCTGTAACAATGAGCCAAGGTATCTTTTATACTTTTTCGATTTGAAAAGTTATTATTGCCTAAATTTTCATACCATCCCACATTAATAGCATTTTGAGAGGCTGTTACCAAATCGTGATCTCCATCGCCATCCAGATCGGCAAGGTGAGCAGAATAGTGGATATTAAAATCACTTACAATTACAGTAGGTTGACCAAAAGTCTTATTACCCAAATTTCTATGCAGCCGAAAGTTTCCTCCGTTAAATAGTATGATGTCTTTGAATCCATCAGAGTCCATATCGCTAATTAGAGGGTAATTAGTACCGTAAGAAGTGATTTGATTAGATCCTGAAAACTGCCCTGAGCCTAAATTTTCATACCAATTTGTTACACCAAAAAAGGTGGCTAGTACATCTAAGTCGCCATCATTGTCAAAATCTTCTGTAATAGCTTCAGTAGGGCCACGAGTAAACTCATCGATAATTTTAATGGGAGAGAAGGATCCATTTCCCCAGTTTTCATACCATGCTAAAGTCCAGTCGAGTGAAGATACAGAGATAATATCCAATAAACCATCATTATTAAGATCAGCACAATGTATAGATTCAGCTAAATCAAGTTCCTTATGACTAATAATGTGGGCAACAAAGGTTTCCGGTTTAATTTGTTCATACCAAAGGACTTGGTTTTCTCCGCTGCAACCAACTACATCAATATCACCATCGTTGTCCATATCGTGAGCTGCTAACCATTGTCTCATGAAATAGTTAACAGACAGCGACTTTTCTGTGGGGAAAAGTTGCGCACTAGCATGAGTTGATAAAAGTAATAAGCTAAAAGAACTGAGAATTAATCTTAACTTTTTCATTTGGCTAATATACATAGAAAAGAGAATAATTAAAATTATCTTATTAATCACAATTTAACATAATATTAATTATAGGACAAAAGCAGTAATTTCCGTAATACGAGCCTTAGCGAGTATTTACACATAATAGCAGTTCTTGGACAGTACTCTGTACAATAACGATAGCT
>MDTG01091320.1_pt1 | contig 83475 bp, 73 predicted proteins | sample 811421 | NCBI WGS metagenome assembly MDTG01 (sample SAMN05326645, study PRJNA326480) | marine metagenome | isolation source: seawater | place: Pacific Ocean: South East | collected 2011 | reverse complement strand
GCCGTCCTTCCCCGGGATCATCGCCCCACTGGAAGAGCTTTGGATCAGCTGGCTGATGAAGGCAGTTGCCCTGAAAGCCACCTACAACGCCATGCTGCGTGGCCGGGCCTGAGGAGAGCCGGACATGAACGATCTGACATTCGGAACGCTGATCGCCGTCTTCGAGGAGACCTTCGGCCGTGGCCTGTTCTGGGCCATGGTGGCCGTCGCCTACGTCTACGTGCTGATCCGCGATCGGGCGGTCAGTTGGCGCAAATTCCTGTTGGCGCAGCTCTCGATGCCTTTGGGCGCCATCGCCGCGGGAGGGGCGATAGGCACAGCAGTTCTCGTCTACACGGTTCACTCGCTTGTCAGGCCACCAAGCGAGTCAGGATAGCGATGCTCCGCCAGGGAAACCGGACCTCGTCATTTCGCGAAGCCCGAAAGTAATTTTTCGGGAGCAGTCCTGAGTACGCAGCCGTCAAGGCCTCATTGCCACCCATCAGAGCCAATCGCCCGGAGGCCAGCGGGGAAGAGGCCGGCCTGATTTTGTTGCCATTTGATTTTGCGCACTACACGTAGAATTGGCGGCTTGCTATCTCATCCGGCGGACGCGGAACTCGGCGCCAATATCGCGCTGTAGAGGGCAATCGGCGGTGTTTGGCGAGCCGAAGCCGACGAAATCGAGAACTACACCTACGCTATAGACCTCACAATTTAGGGATCGAACAAGTAGCTATGGGCGGGAAGTTGCCGTTCGCTGCGCATTGGATGAATGACCCAGGTTCGTAGTGGAGCGGACGTTCGGTGCCCCGCCGTTGGTCAGCCATCGCCCCCTCGGCTCTCGTCATACGCTGATCTGTGAATAATGACCCTCGTAAGGTAAGATGGGCGCTTTCGGTTCTCGAGATAAAAGTTAACTTTTTCAGTAGGTTGGAAATATCCTGAAATGGATCTGCCAACATTTCTCGGGTATGTGGGCCGATCGCTCTACGCACTCGACCATGTCAATGGTGACTTTCGTCAGTGTATGGGTTTGACTATTCTCAAAGTGGAGAAATTGGGTGCTGAACAATTACGGTGGATATTTAAGTGGCGAGAAGTATCACAGACCAGGAAATCAGCTTGATAAAGGCCTTACTTTCTAGAGGCGAGCGCAATGTAGACATACAATTCTATTTTAACCGGCCAGATAGGCCAGTCAACTCTGGGCGCATTAGTCAAATTTGTAACGGAACTTACGGACCAAACGTCCCTGCTGCATCACAAGTTGAGCTCGAGAACTTCTTAGTGATTTTTCAGGTTGCTGGGGTTAGCGTGGCCAAGGATGCGTGGCAGGTTGCGTATCGTTTCCACCCCGTGGGACAAGGCATGCTCCACTCTGGCGAATTGCGTCAGGGAAACCGCCAGCCTTTCACTTGGGTATATGATTGCGGCAGCGTCACCGCGGCAGCACAGGTCGAGAGCGAGCTCAATGACTTATGCACCGCGCGCAACGCTGCGCCTGGATCAAAACCCAGTCTCGATTTTGTCGCCCTGTCTCATTTCGACGCCGACCATATTTCCGGCCTCGTGTACTTGCTTGGGCTTTTCGAGGTGAAGATGATCCTCCTGCCCTTCCTGCAGCTTTGGCAGCGGTTCTGGATCGCGGCATCATCTGATGATCTCGACGAAGACTTTCTGCGGTTTCTAGTCGACCCTGCCGGCTACCTCCGTGACGTAGATGGAGGTGGGGAGGCGAGGATCGTTTTCGTGCCACCGAGCGCGGACGGCCCCCCGCCCGCGCCCGACGCCGGTCCGCCCGTCGGTCCGCGTGGGGAGGTCGACGACCGGCCGATGAAATTACGACTGGAGACTGAACGCGTCCTAGACGTGGTCGGCGGCGAGATCCCCGGCGTGACAGGGCAGCGCCTGTCGGCGGCGGAATTCCTGAAAATGGGATCGGTGCTCGACATCGACGGGTTATGGGAGTTCGTCCCGTATAACGATGCACACCAAGCCAAGCGTTGCCCGGCAGGTTTCCCGGCGACCGTCGAGCCGCTGATCAAGACCTTGCTAGACGCCAACCATCCGGCCGATCGGAAAAAGGCCCAGGATGCACTTAAAGCCCATTATGACACGACCTTCGGCAACAGCGCCTATCGCCGCAATATCATCTCACTGTTCCTGTACGGTGGTCCGGTGTCGACACCTGCCGAGGCCTATTTCAAGACCGGCGAGACACAACTTGGCAATATGGCCTGTCACCACAAGCCAGATAGGTCGCGCCTATCCGCGACCCATTTCTCGATGCTGTTCACAGGAGATGGTTCGCTGAACTCAAAGCCGCGCCGGACTGGGTTCGAGAATTTCTTCACGCCCTATGGCCGCCTCAGCAAGGCCTCGGTTTTCCAAGTGATGCATCATGGCGCGTCCGGGAACTCGTCACCCGAGGTTGCAGCCCTTGTGGTACCGTGCGCGAGCATCTTTTGTTCCGACCCCAGCAAGGGCCAAAAGCATCCCGATGCTGACGTGTTGCGGCAGTTCTGGCCTTATAACTGCATCCAAGTCGATGATGTGATCGGCTGGCTGATGCTTGGGGTGTTCGTGTTCTAGGTCGTTAAGGTCGTTCCCGACTGCTGTACAGGCGACAACGGTTCGAAACAGATAACCGGTCGTCCAACGGCGATGCCCGTATAGTCGCTCTTTGGCGCGAAGCCGCCATTGATTGAGCGCATGATCAACGTCAGCCCAGGGCCGAACGCGTCGACCTTCAGCCTCAAGGATTGCAAGACAGTAACATGAGCGTTCGCTACACCAACTTGGTGGCGTGCGGCAATCGGCGGTTATGGCGGATGGGGTGGGATTCGAACCCACGGTACGGTTGCCCGCACGGCGGTTTTCAAGACCGCTGCCTTAAACCACTCGGCCACCCATCCGTCTGACGTCCCGTTTCGCTTTTGAATGCCCCGCTTGTCAAGGCGCTTGGAGCCTGGGCGGGCGTTCGGGCGGTGAAAAGCCGGGGAGGGCGCGCGCCTGCCTGGCCCAAGACGAAAACCGCCGATCCGGAAGGTCGAGGCAGGGACCGGATCGGCGGTTGCGCCGTCTTGCGGCGTCGGGCGCGGGGGCACGCGCCATGAACACCATAGGAAACAGTCCCTTCGCCGGATGTGACATCGATCACAAAACGGGCGTCGCCTGTTGGATCGCATCTTCGGGTGGCATCTTCCGCCGGAGCGCCGATCCCCCTCCGAACGCCTTTTCCCCCTTCTTCGTACGCCCCGGCCGGTTGCCGGCGGTGATCCGCCGCGCGGGGCGCGGCGTAAACCCGGTTGAACAGACAGTGGCGCCTGGCAATCGCGCCTGCCAATCGCTCCTGCCAATCGCTCCTGCCAATCGCTCCTGCAAGGGACGCCCGGCCACGAAGGAGGAGGATGGTCTCATGAGGATGAAAACCGGTTCGCGCCGCCCGCAACGCCGTTGCAACGCACAGCCCGTTGCCGGTCTTCTCGTCGCTGGCGTGATCGGCGCCGGCCTCGTGGCCGCCACGCCGGTCGAGGCCCGCACACCGATGGACGGGGCGCAGATCAAGCAGACCATCTCCGGCAAGCGGATCTATCTCAAGACACCGCTCGGCGGCGAGTTTCCGCTCAACTATCGCCGCAACGGGCGGGTTGACGGGGAGGGGCAGGCGGTAGGCCTTGGCCGCTTCATGCAGCCGGAGGACCAGGGGCGCTGGTGGGTGCGCGGCAACCGGCTGTGCCAGAAGTGGCAGAACTGGTACGACGGCAAACGGTTCTGTTTCACGCTGTCGCGCGGCGAGGGCGACCGGCTCTACTGGACCCGCGACGACGGGCTCAAGGGGCGTGCGCGCATCGGGCGGTGAGATTTTTCCACCCCGCACCCGCCTCGGCGCCGGCACGGCTGGCTCCACTTCGGAAAGTCGCCTGACGTCGCGGCGACAATGCCCTTCGTGTGGGGAAACTGTGGCAGGATTGCCCCGCACTGCGACAAGTTTCCACAATCTCGCCGTTTCACGTCGACGCCTTGTTCACCTTGAGGTAATAGACGCCGTGTTACTCATGTCGTGATGTGCCAATTGGGGGGCCGCATCGCGAGAAGAACATGGGTCCCACCGGCGCAGCAGGATCGAGGCGTTGCGCGGCTTTCGGGAGTGAACGTTCGACGGGCCTGGCTCGTGACGGGAAACTCCCCGCGCTGATGACCGATCCTGAATTCCCGGCCGAAAGGCCGGGGTTGCGGACCGGGGCGGGCAGGGTCGATCGCGACCGTGTTTCCAGCCTCCTCCGTCGGCTCGCCGGGTCAAGTATCGAGTAGGGCGGCATCATGACGGCATCCAAGTCCCGCGCCACGACGGGCACTCAGACCTCCCTTCCGCTCGCGCCCGAAGGCGCGTCCGGGGTTCTTTCCCGCCATCGCTCCGCACTGTCGGTCGCGGCCGTTTCCGTGCTGTGCCTGACGCTTGCGGCCTGCGGCAGCTCGCCGGATGGCAAGAAGGTCAAGTTCTCCGAATCCAAATACGGCGTTCCCGCCAGCCCGCGCGTCGTCAAGAACGGCAAGCCGGTGCCCAAGGGCGGCGGCCGCTACATGGTCGGCAAGCCCTACAAGGTCGCCGGCAAGTGGTATCGCCCGAAGGACGATCCGAATTACACCTCCGTCGGCCTCGCATCCTGGTACGGCCCGACGTTCCACGGCCGCAAGACGGCCAACGGCGAGGTCTTCGACCGCAACGCGCTGACGGCGGCCCACACCACCATGCCGCTTCCCTCCTACGCGCGGGTGACGAATCTCAAGAACGGCCGGTCGATGATCGTTCGCGTCAACGATCGCGGCCCCTTCCACGGCAACCGCACCATCGACCTGTCCGAGCGGGTCGCCGAGATGCTCGACTACAAGAGCAAGGGCGTTGCCAAGGTGAAGGTCGAATATGTCGGCCGCGCGCGCATGGACGGCAAGGACGAGGCGTTCCTGCTCGCGTCCTACAACGGACCGGGCTCGGTCAATCCGGGCGGTACCATGCCGGGCACGATGCTGGCCCAGGCGTCGCCGCCGGTTCATGTGGGGCCTGCGCCGGTGCCGCGCACGCGTCCCTACGATGTGCTGCTGGCCTCCAACAACAGCTTCTCGAACACCGTCACCGCCGCCTTCGATCCGGCCGACGCGTTCGAATCGGGCGAGCGCGCCGTGCAGCTCGCCTCGCTCAACGGTGGCTTCAGCCAGTCCGCGCCCGATGCACCCGTGGTGCCGGCCTCCGCGACCGCGACCCACGACGACGGTTCCTCCGCGCGTGGCCTCGGCTACAGCGCGGAACCCGCCGTGCTCTATCGTCCGCAGGGGCGCCTTGCACCGTTCCCCAGCGGATCGGTCAGCCGCCTCGAGCGCGGTTCGGCGATCTCCTCCTTCCGCGCCAGCGCGCGTATCGAGGCGGCCTATTCCGCATTCGAGGGCATTGGCGGCGGAACGGGCCTTGCCGCCCTGGCGGCGGAACGGGCGAAATCCCGGTAGTCTCGCAGGCTGCCAGCCGTTATGGTCGGGCGTCCGCCGGTTCGCGCCGGCGGGCAATTGTACCATTGGCGTGATTTGCGAGCGGACCCTTTCATGACATCGACAGGGCGAGATCTTCGGGCGCTGCGGGAAACCGGTGCCCGGACCCGGTTTGCGTTTCGCCTCATGGTGGTCGTCCTCGCATTCTGCGCGATCCTCGCGGGCCCGGGACGGGACGTGGTTGCACAGGAGGCGGATAAGCCGGACACCACGGCCTCGGTCCTCATCGACCTGAGCACCGGCACGCTTCTCGCGGCAAGAAACCCCGATCTCGCCTTCGCGCCCGGTTCGACCGCCAAGCTGATGACCGCCGCCGTGGTCTTCGATGCCATCGACACGGGCGAGATTTCCGAGGACACGCTCTACCGCGTCAGCGAGCATGCCTGGCGCACCGGCGGCGCGCCGGCCCGCGTCACCACCATGTTCGCCGCGCTGAAGAGCGAGGTGCCGGTGATCGACCTGCTCAGGGGCCTTCTGGTGCAGAACGCCAATGACGCGGCGATCATCCTGGCGGAGGGCCTGTCCGGCAGCGAGGCGGCCTTCGTGGAGCGGATGAACGCGCTTGCCGGGCGGATCGGCATGGACACCTCGCGCTTCACGAGCCCGACGGGCCATGAGGACGCCTCGGCGCGCACCAGCGCGCGCGACCTGTCGCGCCTTGCCATCTGGCTTTTGACGTCGCATCGCGACCGGATGGAGCTTTTCACGCTGCCGGACTTCACCTGGAACGGCATCTTCCAGCGCAACAAGAACCCGCTGATCGGCGCCATCGCCGATCTCGACGGCTTCGTCGCCGGACAGAGCGAGAAGGCCGGCTTCAACGCGGTCGGCACCATGGAGCGTGACCGCCGCCGCCTCGTCGGCGTGGTTGCGGGGCATCCCTCGGCGGATGCGCGCGAGGAGGCGCTGCGCGACCTTTTCGACAGCCTGGCCAAGGACTACGAGGAAGTCGTGCTCTATCCCGCGCGCGAGGAAATCGCCCGCGCCCGCGTGTTCGGAGGCCAGGCCGGAGAGGTGGGGCTGGAAAGCCCGGATGACGTCGAGCTTCTGCTTCCGCGCGGTGACAAGCATGCCTACCGCCTCCGCGTGGTTTACAAGGGGCCTCTGCGCGCGCCGGTGGAAAAGGGAGCGACCGTGGGCGAGCTCAGGGTTCTCAAGGACAACGCGGTGGTGCACCGTGCCCCGCTCCGCACCCGCGACGCGGTGGAGGCGGGTACGGTGAAGGGCCGGGCCGCCGATGCCCTGCGCGAAACGTTGTTCGGATGGTGGCTCGATGGCGGATAGGACCGGAGACGAAAGCCCCGTCGCCCAGGGCTGCTTCGTGACCTTCGAGGGCGGGGAAGGGGCCGGCAAGACCACCCAGATCGCGCGGCTGAAGGCGCGTCTCGCCGCGCTCGGCATCGAGGCCGAGGTAACGCGTGAGCCCGGCGGATCGCCGGCGGCGGAGGTCATCCGAAAGCTTCTTCTCGAGGGCAAGGTGCGTGAACTCGGACCGCGCATGGAAGCGTCCATGTTCGCCGCCGCGCGCGCCGACCACATGGACGTGACGATCCGCCCGGCGCTGGAACGCGGCGCCTGGGTGCTGTGCGACCGGTTCGCCGATTCCACCCGCGTCTATCAGGGCGAGGCGGGCGTGGACACGGGCTTTCTCGACCGGCTGGAGAAGATCGCCACCGCCGGGCGGCGCCCCGACCTGACCGTTCTCGTCGACGTGCCGGCCGAAGTGGGGCTTGCCCGCGTCGCGACCCGCAGCGAGGGGGCGGGCGGGCCCGACCGGTTCGAGACGGATGCGATCGCCACCCAGGAGCGTCGCAGGAGGCTGTTTCTGGAGCTTGCCGCCGCGCAGCCGGAGCGCTTCGTCGTGGTGGACGGCACCGCCGACGCCGAGACCGTCGAGGCCGGGATCTGGAAGGCGGTGCGCGCCAGGCTGCTTGCCGGTGACGGCCCGGTTCTGGCCGCCGATACGGGAGAGGCCTCATGAGCGACGAGCACGATCCCCTGGTCACCGAAGCCGATGCCATCGCGGGCGTGCCGCTGCCGCGCGCGCAGACGCGCCTCATCGGACACGAACACGCAGAGGCCGAGATTCTCGACGCCTACCGTTCCGCCCGGATGCATCACGCATGGATCCTCGCCGGGCCCAAGGGCATCGGCAAGGCAACGCTCGCCTTCCGCTTCGCCCGTTTCGCGCTCGCGCATCCCGATGCGCGCTCCGCCGAGGTCGGCGCGGCGACGTCGCTGGCCCTTCCGGACGACCATCCGGACGTGCGCAAGATCGCAGGCGGGGCGCATCCCGGCCTTTTGCATCTCAAGCGGCCCTATGACCCCAAGCGCAAGGGCAAGGACAAGATCCGGCAGGACCTTACCGTCGACGAGATCCGCCGCACGGTGCCCTTCTTCGGGTCCACCGGATCGGAAGGGTCCTGGCGCATCTGCATCGTCGATGCCGCCGACGACATGAACGCGAACGCGGCCAACGCGCTCCTGAAGATCCTCGAGGAGCCGCCGCGCAACTCGCTGTTCCTGGTGATCGCCCATTCCCCGGGACGGCTGTTGCCGACGATCCGCTCGCGCTGCCGGACGCTGCGGCTGCACGAGCTGAGCGAGGCGCAGGTGGGCGAGGGGCTGTCGATGCTCGGCGTGGCCGAGACGGGCTCTCGCATCGCCGAGCGGGCCGCAACGCTCTCCCAGGGCAGCCTGCGCAAGGCCATCCGTCTTGCCGAGGGAGAGACCATCGACATCGCCGACCGGTTCTCGGCCCTTGCCGCGCGCTTTCCCGAGCTTGACGTGGAGGCGGCGCACGATCTTGCCGACACGATCTCGCGCAACGGGGCGGAGGACGGCTGGACGCTGTTTCAGGACCTCGTCGCCGACCATCTGCACCAGGCCGTGCGCGGTGGCGCGTCGGGGCCGCTCGACCGCCTTGTCAGCATGGCCGAGGTATGGGAAAAGACGACCCACGCAGCGCGTGAGGCGGACGCTTTCAACCTCGACCGGAAGCAGATCGTGCTGAACGCGTTCCGCGATCTGGCCGAGGCCGCGCGCGGGCAGGGCGTTTCGTCCTGATCCCGCGTCGGGACGGCACCGTCCGCTTCTTGCCCGCCTCAAACCCGTCCAGATCGACACACGCACACCCCTTACGCGGATCCGCTTGCAGGCCATGACCGAACGCTCTCCCTTCTTCGTCACGACCGCGATTTCCTACCCCAACGGCGTGCCCCACATCGGCCACGCCTATGAGGCCATCGCGACGGACGCCATTGCCCGCTTCCAGCGGCTTGACGGCCGCGAGGTCTTCTTCCTGACGGGCACCGACGAGCACGGCCAGAAGATGCTTCAGACCGCGCGCAAGGAAGACATTCCCGTGGCCGAACTGGCGGAGCGCAATGCCGACCGCTTCAAGGCCATGGTCGGGATGCTCGGCTGTTCGAACGACGACTTCATCCGCACCAGCGAGGAGCGGCACCACGCCGCCTGTCAGGAGATCTGGCGGCGCATGGAGGCCAACGGCGACCTCTACAAGGACAGCTACTCCGGCTGGTACTCGGTGCGCGACGAGGCCTACTACCAGGAGAGCGAGACCGAGCTGCGCGCCGACGGCGTGCGCTACGGCCCGCAGGGCACCCCGGTCGAATGGGTCGAGGAGGAGAGCTACTTCTTCCGCCTGTCGCAGTACCAGGACAAGCTGCTTGCCCACTACGAGGCGAACCCGGACTTCATCGGCCCGGACGAGCGCCGCAACGAGGTGGTGAGCTTCGTCAAGGGCGGCCTCAAGGACCTCTCGGTTTCGCGCACGACCTTCGACTGGGGCGTCAAGGTGCCGGGCGACGAGCGCCACGTCATGTATGTGTGGGTCGACGCGCTCACCAACTATCTGACCGCCACGGGTTTTCCGGATGAAAACGCCGAACGGGCCCACTTCTGGCCGGCCAACCTGCATGTGATCGGCAAGGACATCGTGCGCTTCCACGCCGTCTACTGGCCGGCGTTCCTCATGTCGGCGGGCCTTCCCGTCCCCGGCCGCGTCTATGCCCACGGCTTCCTGTTCAACCGCGGCGAGAAGATGTCCAAGTCGGTCGGCAACGTGATCGACCCCTTCGCGCTCGTGGATCATTACGGCCTTGATTCGGTTCGTTATTTCTTCCTGCGAGAGGTTCCCTTCGGTCAGGACGGCAACTACAGCCACGATGCCATCGTCAACCGCATCAATGCCGATCTCGCCAACGACCTCGGCAACCTGGCGCAGCGTTCCCTGTCGATGATCGGCAAGAACTGCGAGGGCAGGCTTCCGGAGCCGGGCGCCTTCTCGGCCGAGGATCAGGCGATCCTGGCGCAGGCTGACGCGATGCTCGCGACCGCGCGCGAGGCCATGTCGCGTCAGGCGATCCACCAGATGCTTGCCACCGTGTGGGCCTGTGTCGCCGAGGCGAACCGCTATTTCGCGTCCCAGGAGCCCTGGGCGCTGAAGAAGACCGATCCGCAGCGCATGAACACGGTGCTCTACGTCACCGCAGAGGTGATCCGTCAGGTCTCGATCCTGGCACAGCCCGTGGTCCCGACGAGTGCGGAAAAGCTGCTCGACCTTCTGGCGCTTGCGCCCGGGGCGCGCGGTTTCGACAGCCTCGGACCCGATGGCCGCCTTGTCGCGGGCACCGAACTGCCCAAGCCCGCGGGCGTGTTTCCGCGCTACGTGGAGGCCGAGAAGGGGGAGGCGGCGGACGCGTGATGCTTGTCGACAGCCACTGCCATCTCGACTTTCCCGACTTCGACGCCGAGCGTGACGAGATCGTTGCGCGCGCAGGGGCCGCCGGTGTCGGTGTAATGGTCACCATCTCGACTCGCGTGCGGAAGTTCGACCAGATCCGCGCCATTGCCGAGACCTACGACAACGTCTGGTGTTCGGTCGGCACCCACCCGCACAACGCGGGCGAGGAGACCGACATCACCACGGCGGACCTCGTCCGGCTCGCCGAATACGAGAAGGTCGTCGCCATCGGCGAGGCCGGGCTCGACTACTTCTATGACAAGGCTCCGCGCGAGGCGCAGGCCGAAGGGCTTCGCCGGCACATTGCCGCCGCGCGTGAAACCGGCCTTCCGCTGGTGATTCACTCGCGCGACGCGGACGAGGACATGGCGCGGATCCTGACCGAGGAAACGGAGAAGGGCGCCTTTCCGGCCCTCCTGCACTGTTTCTCGTCCGGCCGCGATCTGGCGCTCACCGGCATCGACCTCGGGCTCTACGTGTCGTTTTCCGGTATCCTGACCTTCAAGCGGTCCGACGATCTTCGCGCCATCGCCGCCGAGCTTCCCGCCGACCGGCTGCTGGTGGAGACCGACGCGCCCTATCTGGCGCCGCAGCCCTGGCGCGGAAAGCGCAACGAGCCGGCCTATGTGGCCCACACAAACAAGGTTCTGGCGGAGGCGCGCGGCGTGTCCGAAGACGAGATGGCCCGGCAGACGACGGAAAACTTCTTCCGTCTCTTCTCCAGGGTCAAAAGGCCGGCCGGCTGATGGCGGCGGGCGAGCTCGAGTTCACGATTCTCGGCTGCGGGTCGTCCGCGGGTGTGCCGCGCGTCGGTGGCCTGTGGGGCGACTGCGATCCGAACGAGCCGAAGAACCGGCGCCGGCGTTGCGCGCTTCTGGTGCGCCGCCACGGGCCCGGCGGCACGACGACGGTCCTTGTCGACGCGGGGCCGGACCTGCGCGAGCAGCTTCTCGCCGCCAACGTGACCGATCTGGACGCCGTTCTCCTGACCCATCCCCATGCGGATCACCTGCATGGCATCGACGATCTGCGTCCGCTTGCGATCACCCATCGCCGGCTCATTCCGGTGCACATGGACGTGGCGACCTCGACGCGTGCCCGCGAGCTCTTCGACTACGGGTTTCGCACGCCGCCGGGCTCCAGCTACCCGCCGATCCTGAAGGAAGAGCGGATCGTGGCAGGGCGCGCCGGTGTTGTCGAAGGGGCGGGCGGGGCCATCCCGTTCCTGCCCGTCGAGGTCAACCACGGCGACATAAACGCGCTCGGCTTTCGCTTCGGCGACGTTGCCTACCTGCCTGATGTGAAAGCGATTCCGCCCGAAGTCGAGACCGGGTTCGAAGGGCTCTCCGTCTGGATCCTGGATGCGCTGCGCCGCACGCCGCACCCGAGCCATTTCTCGCTCGAGGACGCGCTGCACTGGATCTCGCGCATGGCACCGGCACGCGCGGTCCTGACCAACATGCACATCGACCTCGATTTCCGCACGCTTTCCGCCGAGCTTCCCGACGGCATTCGCCCGGCCTTCGACGGCATGGTCTTCACCAGCCCGCTGCCGGACACGCCCGCGGAGGCGTGAGACCATGCGCGCCGCCCGTCCGCCAACGGAAGAACGGCTGATCAAGTCGGCGCTGCATTATCTCGACCGCTACGGTTCCAGCGTCGAGAACCTGCGCCGCGTGCTTGCGCGCAAGGTTCGTCGCGCGGCCGAGGCGCTTGACCTCGACCCTTATGACTATGACGACATCATCGACAGGGTGGTCGAGCGCTGCCGCGCGTCCGGCCTCGTCGATGACGCCGCCTTCGCGGAATCGAAAATCGCCTCGGAACGGCGCAAGGGCCGCTCCGCCCGGCGCATCGGCATGACACTCGCGGCCAAGGGGATAGATCGCGATCTTGCCGGGGACATGCTGTCGCGCGAAGGGGAGGCGGAGGAGTTGCGCGCGGCCATGACGGCGGCCCGAAAGCGGCGTCTCGGGCCCTGGCGCTCCGGAGAGGCGGACCATGAGCGCATCGGGCGCGAAATCGCCGTCCTGGCACGTCAGGGCTTCACGCTTGTCCTCGCCCGGCGGATCGTCGAGGCTGACAGCATCGAGGCGCTTCAGCAGCGCCTCGATGACTCAAGTTTCGATCAATTCTGACACTATTTTTGCCGGAAATTGCCTGAACCTGGCAGGCCGGACTCAATCCCTGACCGTTTTGACCGGACTTTCGAAGTCGGCGGCCATGCGCAGGTCGCGCAAGGGGCGCACCACGTCGATGGACTTCTGGTACAGCGGATGCGCCTTCCAGCGGGCGAGCTGGGCCTCGTCGCGGAACTCGCCGTAGACGACGAAATCCGGTCCGTCGGGGCTGATGGGATCGGTGGCGAAGTTTCGCCCGACCTCGAAATGCAGACAGTCGGGAATCCCGGCAAGCAGGTTCAGGCCGGCTTCGACGGCATCCCGGTCGGCGGGCGTTCGGGCGGAAAAGAAGACGATGTGACGGATCACGGGCAAGACCCCGACAGGACAGGAAGGAACGGGAGGCGCGGCCTGAAAACCGGATGTGTCTTCGGCGCGATTGCGTTCGGTCTCGCAAGGACGCGAGGTCCTGTCAAGGACAGGCGTATCGGCGGCAACGTTGAGCCGTGTCTCGCCTTGTCGCTGAAATCGCTTCGCAATCCAGATCGACGCGACGTCGGAGATCCGGTGCGATCGCAACTTCGGTGTCATGCGGCGTCATGGCGCAGCCGCCGGCCGGATGGCGTTTCCGTGAAACCGCGTCCGCGAGGCAGTGCACTGACGAGGCCGCGACGCTCGACGCCTTGCGACGCGAACCGGTCAGCCGGTTCGGGCAAAGGGATCGTTCGCGACAAACCGACGAGCGACTGCCATACGGATGCGATGCGGACCGCAAGGACCGTGATGACGACGACGCCAACTCTAACCCGGTTTCGGGGCACGGGAGTTTCCAACGTCGTCAGCAACGGGCGCGGTCAAACTTGTCCTCGGCGCCGCGTGCCGCTGGTATGGTGACATGGACGGCTCAAGCCCTTGGCTGCGCTCGTCTTTCGGTGCGCATAAAAATATTCCATAATATATCTTATGCGACTTTTGTGTGTGCGATCCGGAGGTGGATAACGTTCACGGTCCAATGCCCCCTCAATTGGCGCAGGTGGCTTCCTCTCTTGACGCTGCCGGCCCAAGGCGCTGTAGTCGCGGTCTCTCCAATGAATGACGGTGGAACGGTCGGACGCGCCGGTCGCTTGCGATGCGAAGCTGGTCAAACCGGGCAAGGCCATCTCCCGCGCAAGGCCATCTCCGATGACATCCTCATTGCCGCTTCTGGCACTCGACGGCATCTTCTATCGGGCCGTCGACCCGGCGTTTCGCGACACGGCCCTTTGCGGGTCCCGTCGTCCGGGTCGCTATTCCGCATCCGGTCAGCCCACGCTCTACCTCAGTTCGTCGCCCGAAGGTGTTGATGCGGCGATGATCGCGCATCGCGGCAACCGTAGCCAGGCACTGGAACTGCTTCGGGTTCGCGTCACCGCGAACCGGATTTTCGACCTCCGTGATCCCGAGGCCCGGCGTCTTGCGAACGTCAGCCTCGATCAGGCCACCGCGCCCTGGCAGGACGCCGTTTCGCAAGGTCGCACTCCCGCATCGTGGGCGGTCCGAAACTGTCTGGAAAGCCTTGGCGCGCAAGGACTTGTCGATCCGTCGCGCAAGGTGCCCGGGCTCTGGCATCTGGTGCTTTTCGCATGGAGCCGCGATGACGCGGCCAAGGCAACCATCCTGGAATGAAAGCTCTCCCATGACCCGTCTCGTTCTGATCACCGGCTGCTCCGGCGGCGGCAAGTCGACGCTTCTTGAGGCCCTCGCTGAGCGTGGCCACCGTGTCGTCGAGGAACCGGGCCGCCGCATCGTTGCCGAGGAGCTTGCCGGCAGCGGCAACGCCCTGCCCTGGGTCGATCTCGCGGCCTTCGCCCGCCGTGCGCTGGCCATGGCCCGCGATGATCTCGATGCGGCGCAAGCTGGCCCGGGAACGGTCTTCTTCGATCGTGGGCTGATCGATGCCGCCGTTGCGCTCCGCCATGTGGACGGCACGCCGCTGCACGTCTCGCTTGGTGCCTCAAGTCCTTATGAAAAAGACGTTTTTCTTGCCCCGCCCTGGCCGGAGATCTATACGGGCGACGCCGAACGCAAGCATGATTTCGCGGCTGCCGAGGCGGAGTTTCACCGCTTGCGCGACGCCCTCGACGAGCTTGGCCACACTGTCCACCCGCTCCCGAAAACAAGCGTCGCCGAACGGGTCCGCTTCATCCTCGAGACGGCGACAATGCGTTGATATAAAATATAAAACGCCGGAGACCAATGGCTCCGGCGTTTCTGCTTTCAGGTGATGGACAGTCCGCCGGATCAGTTCGGCAGCGTGTCGTCGATGCCCTTCACGTACCAGTCCATGCCGAGCAGCGTGCCGTCGTCGAGGATGATGCCCTCGCCGGCCGCCTCGGAGCCGTCCTGCTTGAAGATCGGGCCCGTGAAGGGATGGAACTTGCCGTCATGAATCCTGGCCTGGGTCTCCTTCGCCATGGCGACGACATCATCCGGCAGGTTCGTGTAGGGCGCCATGACGACCATTTCGGCGGCGAGGCCGCCCCAGGTGTCTTCGCTCTTCCAGGTGCCGTCCAGAACCGCCTTGACGCGGCTGATGTAGTAGGCGCTCCAGTCGTCCACGATGGCCGTGTACTGGGCGTCCGGCGCGAACTGGATCATGTCGGACGCCTGGCCGAAGCCGTGCGCGCCACGCTCGGCCGCCACCTGAAGCGGAGCCGGGCTGTCGGTGTGCTGCACCAGGATGTCGGCCCCCTGGTCGAGCAGCGCCTTGGCGGCGTCGGCTTCCTTGCCCGGGTCGTACCAGGAGTTCACCCACACCGTCTTGATCTTGAAGTCCGGGTTCACCGACTGGGCGCCCAGCATGAAGGCGTTGATGCCGCGCACCACCTCCGGGATCGGCACGGAACCGATGTAGCCCGCGGTTCCGGTCTTCGACATCTTGGCCGCAATCTGGCCGATGATGTAGCGCCCCTGGTAGAAGCGGGCCGAGTAGGTCGAGACGTTATCGGCGCGCTTGAAGCCCGTCGCATGCTCGAACTTCACGTTCGGAAACTTCTTGGCGACCTTCAGCGTCGGGTTCATGAAGCCGAAGGAGGTCGTGAAGATGAGGCCGGCGCCCTCACGTGCCAGGCGCTCGATGGCACGCTCCGCATCGGCGCCTTCCGGCACGCTCTCGATGTAGACGGTCTCGACCTTGTCGCCGAATTCCTTCTCGATGGCGAGACGGCCCTGGTTGTGCTGGTAGGACCAGCCGTAGTCGCCGATCGGGCCGACGTAGATGAAGCCGACCTTGAGCTTGTCGGCCGCTTGGGCGTGCGCGACGCCGAGGCCGAGCAGCGCGGCGGCCGCGAGGCTGAGCAGTTTTTTCATGTAGGTCTCCTGTTCCGTTCCCCTGTTGATGCCGGTGGCCAGGCGCGCCACCGAAGGCTTCGCGCCGCACGCAAGGCTCCCTGCCCCTTTTCGTGCGGCGTGACGTTTCGCGCTACCGGTCCGGGACGAACGGCCGGCCAAGACAGGCCGGCGTGTTCACCTTGGTCAGTATCCGGTTTCGCGAGATGATGACAAGAACGGCGATGGTCGCAAGATACGGCAGGGCGGAAAGCAACTGCGACGGCAGTGCCACGCCGTGCGCCTGGGCGTGGAACTGCAGGATTCCGACGGCTCCGAAGAGATAGGCGCCGGCCAGCAGGCGCAGCGGCCGCCAGGTGGCGAAAACGACGAGCGCCAGCGCGATCCAGCCGCGCCCCGCCGTCATGCCCTCCACCCATTGGGGCGTGTAGGCGAGCGACAGGTAGCCGCCCGAAAGCCCGGCGCAGGCACCGCCGAACAGCACGCAGAGATAGCGCACCTTGCGCACGGAAACGCCGAGCGCGTGAGCGGAGCCGTGATTGTCGCCCACCGCCCGGATCACGAGGCCGGCCCGTGTCCTGAACAGCACGAAGGCCACCGCCGCGACGAGCACCAGCGACACATAGACGAGAATGTCCTGCCCGAAGACGATGCGGCCGATCACCGGAAGGTCGCTGAGGCCTGGAATTTCGAGTGGCATCAGGCGGACACCGGGACGCCCGACGAACGCCTCGCCGATCATGCCGGCAAGGCCGAGCCCGAGCAGCGTCAGCGCCAGACCCGTGGCCACCTGATTGGCCACCAGATGGATGGTGAGAAAGCCGAAGAGCAGCGACAGCACCATGCCGGCGGCCATGGCACACAGGATGCCGACATAGGGCGAGCCGGTCGCCTGTGCGCCGGCAAAGCCCATCACGGCGCCCATGATCATCATGCCTTCTACGCCCAGGTTCAGCACCCCGGACCGTTCGACCACCAGTTCGCCGATGGCGGCAAGCAGCAGCGGCGTCGCCGCCGTCATCACCGTGAGAAGGATCGCCTCGAATGAACCCATCGTCTCAGGCCCCCTTCCCTTGCACCGCACCGGCACCCGCGGCCGACGGCTGCGTGAAGCGGATGCGGTACAGGATCAGCGTGTCGCAGGCCAGAACGTAGAACAGCAGCATCCCCTGGAAAACGCGCGCCGTCTTGTCCGTGAGCCCGAGGCTGACCTGCGCGGCCTCGCCGCCCAGGTACGACAGAGCCAGAAGCAGGCCCGAAAGCAGCACGCCGATCGGGTTCAGCCGCCCAAGAAAGGCGACGATGATGGCCGTGAATCCGTAGCCCGGTGAAATCACGGGCGTGAGCTGGTTGATCGCGCCCGACACTTCCGAGATTCCGGCGAGGCCGGCGAGACCGCCGGACACGAGAAAGGCGAACCAGACCATGCGGTTCCGCGAAAAGCCGGCGAAACGCCCGGCACGCGGGGCCTGTCCCAGGACCCGGATCTCGAACCCCTTCAGCGAGGACAACAGCATGATGGTCAGGACCAGGACCGCGATCAGCGCGAAGATCGCTCCGAAGTGCATTCTCCCGTCGGCGAGCGCCGGCAATGTCGCTGCGTCGGTGAACAGCCGGCTTTCGGGGAAGTTGTAGCCGTCGGGGTCGCGCCAGGGACCGCGCACCAGATAATCGAGCAGAAGCTGCGCGACATAGACCAGCATCAGGCTGGTGAGGATCTCGTTGGTGCCGAAGCGAACCTTGAGAAACGCCGGAATGGCGGCGATCGCCATGCCGCCTGCAATGCCCATCAGCAGCATTAGCGGCAGGGTCAGCACGTTCTCGAAGCCCGGCAGGAGGATCGGCAGCATCGACCCGGCGATGGCACCGGCGGTGAACTGCCCTTCCGCGCCGATGTTCCAGGTGTTGGAGAGAAAGCAGACCGCGAGGCCCACGCCGATGAGAACCAGCGGCGTTGCCTTGACGACGAGTTCCTGCAGCGACCACGAGGCGGTCAGCGGCTCGATGAAGAAGGCATAGAGCGCGGCCAGCGGGTCCTGCCCGATTGCCGCGAAAAGAATGGCACCCGACACAAGCGTCAACACCAGCGCGATCACCGGCGACAGAAGCGCCATGACCCTGGAATGTTCGGCGCGCCGCTCCAGATCAAGCTGCATTCTGTCCCTCCCCGCCCTTCTCGCCGAGACCGCCCATGAGCAGTCCGATCCGCTCGCGCGTCACCTGGGCGACCGGTTCCGCCGCCGACAGTTTGCCGCGCGAGATCACAGCGACCCGGTCGGCGATCTCGAAGATCTCGTCCAGGTCCTGGCTGATGACCAGCACGGCCGATCCCTGCCGCGAGAGATCAATGAGCTCCTGCCGGATGAGTGCCGCCGCGCCCGCGTCGACACCCCAGGTCGGCTGGTTGACCACCAGCAGGCCCGGCTTGCGGTCGAGTTCGCGTCCGATCACGAATTTCTGCAGGTTGCCGCCCGAAAGCGCGCGCGCCTCGGGATCGTCATGCGACATGCGCACGTCGAAGTTGGTCTTGATGCGGCGTTCGATCTCGCCCGCCTTGCGGGTGTCGACCAGCGACGAACGCGTCAGCCGGTCTCCGGTCGCATGCCGCGTCAGCACGATGTTTTCCGACAGCTTCATGCCGGCAACCGTGCCATGCCCTAGGCGCTCCTCCGGGACGAAGGCGGCACCGGAACGCCGGCGCCGGGTGATGTCGTGCTGCCCCGAGGCCTCGCCGTCGATGACCACCATCTCGGCGCGCTGGCTGGTCCGCTCCCCCGAAAGAAGGTCGAAGAGCTCGCCCTGCCCGTTTCCGGCGATGCCGGCGATCGCGACCACCTCACCGCCGAAAACGGCGAGATCGATGTTCTCCAGCGGCACGCCGAAGGGGGTGTCGGGCGCAGCGCTGAGGCCACGCACCGAAAGGCGCGCGCTGTCGGAGATCTCGGCCTTGCTTCGGTGCAGGTCCTGCACGGCCGAGCCGACCATCATGCGGGCAAGGGAACTGGCCGTTTCGCGGGCCGGATCGCACTCGCTCACCACCTTTCCGTGCCGCATGATCGTGGCGTGATGGCAGATGCGCTGCACCTCTTCCAGCCGGTGCGAGATATAGAGGATGGCACAGCCTTCGCGCGTCAGCCGTTCCAGCGTGAGGAAGAGCTGGTCCGCCTCCTGCGGGGTGAGCACGGATGTGGGCTCGTCCATGATGATCAGGCGGGGTTCCTGAAGCAGGCAGCGCACGATCTCGATGCGCTGGCGGATGCCCACGGGAAGATCGGCCACGACCGCATAGGGATCGAGTGTCAGGCCGTAGTCGCGCGACACCTCGGTGATGCGTTTCGCAAGGGCGCGCATGGAGGGCTTGTCGGTCAGCGCGAGCGCGATGTTCTCCGCGACCGTAAGCGCCTCGAATAGCGAAAAGTGCTGGAAAACCATGCCGATGCCGAGACGTCTGGCTTCCGCCGGAGAGGAGATCGAGACCCGCTCCCCTTGCCAGAAAAGCTCACCGTCATTGGGCTCCAGCGCGCCATAGAGGATCTTCACCAGCGTCGACTTGCCGGCGCCGTTTTCGCCCAGAAGCGCATGGATCTCCCCCGCCCTCAGGGCGAGCGAGACATCGTCGTTGGCCAGGATCTCGCCGAAGCGCTTGGTCACGCCCCTCGCGTCGAGCAGGATCTCGCCCTTGCGCTCGCGCGCGCCCTGCTTCTCGTCTCCGTCCGATCTCGCGTTCATGGATCCCCCGCCATACCGTGTCGCCCTTCCCCGCTCAGGCCGTGCGCAACCTTTGAACCGGCCGCGTGCTCGCCAGGCGCGCCTCCCGGCGCACCAGAAGCTCCGCCGCGACGGATGTCGCGATCGCGGCCGGCACCTTGCTTGCAACGCCGGCGATGCCGATGGGGCAGCGGAACCGCGCCAGCGCCGCTTCTCCGTGTCCGGCGCCCCTCAGCCTGGCGCGCATCCGTGCCGCCTTGGTGTCGCTCCCGATCATCCCCACCTCGAGCCCGGCCGGCAGGCGGAGCGCGGCATCGGCGATGGCGAAATCCAGGGCATGATCATGGGTCATGACCAATATCTCGGATCCTTGCGGACAGGCCGGAAGCGCGGCGGACGGATCTTGCAGGTAATGCGGAACGGCATTCCCGGGCAATCGGATCGCAAGCATTTCCCGGCGGTTGTCGACAAGAGAAATGCGAAACGGCAGCGGAGCGAGCGCAAGGACCAGCGCGCGACCGACATGTCCCGCGCCGAAGATCGTCAGGGGATCGCGCAACTCGCCGAAGCTCTCGGTCAGAACGCCGCCCTCGAGACCCGGCGGCGAAGGCCCGTCGTCGATCTCGTCTGCGGAGATCGCGACACGCGGTCCCGGGCGTCCGTCCGCGTCGATCGCCATGCGCGTGACAAGCCGCCCGTCGCCGCAAAGCTCGCCGAGTGCTACGACCTCGTCCAGGCGTGCGCGGGTCACGCATTCCATGACCAGTCGCACCCTGCCACCACAGCATTGGCCAAGTTCCGGGCCGAGCGCGCGCGAATGCAGAACGACCCTGTCGCCATCGGCGCGGGCCAGCTCGGCGACCGCGAGACGGATCGCCTCGTGTTCGAGCGCCCCGCCACCGATGGTGCCGACAAAGCCGCCATCGGGGTCGACCAGAAGCCTTGCGCCGGCCTCGCGCGGGCCGGATCCCTCGAGCGAGAGAACGGACACCATGGCGGCACGCCCGCGCGTGGCGACAAGCCCCGCAAGCCGGGCCAGGGGATTGGCGACCTGTGCCGGGCTCATGCGCGACGCGCCTTCTTCATCAACGTTACCGCCGCCAGGATCGCCTCCGGCGTTGCCGGCGCGTCGAGCGGCGGCAGATGGCCCGGCGCAAGGCCGGCAATCGCGTCGTGAAGCGCGGAGAAAACGGAGATCGCCAGCATCAGCGGCGGTTCGCCCACCGCCTTCGACCGCCCGACCGTCGGCGACGGGTTCCCGCGCGAGGCGTAGAGATCGACGCGAAAGTCCTCCGGAACGTCCGACGCGGTGGGGATCTTGTAGGTGGACGGCGCATGGGTGCGAAGCCGGCCGCTCTCATCCCAGAACAGCTCCTCGGTGGTGAGCCATCCCATGCCCTGCACGAAACCGCCCTCGATCTGGCCGATGTCCAGAGCCGGATTGAGCGAATGGCCGACGTCATGCAGGACATCCACCCGGTCGACCCGCATCTCGCCGGTCATCGTGTCGATGGTGACCTCGGAGCAGGCCGCGCCATAGGCGAAGTAGTGGAACGGGCGCCCGGATGCGCTCGGACGGTCCCAGGTGATGGTCGGCGTGGCGTAGAAGCCCGTCGCGGACAGCGGCAGGCGCGCGAGATGCGCCTCCCGAGCAAGGCGACCGATGGGAACGGCCTCGGAGCCGAAATGCACCAGATTGTCGGAGAAGGTAACCGACGCCGGATCGACGTCGAAGCGTTCGGCGGCAAAGGTCACCAGCCGGTCGCGGATCTTCTCCGCCGCGATGCGCGCCGCCATCCCGTTGAGGTCGGTGCCGGACGACGCCGCCGTCGGGCCGGTGTTGGGCACCTTGCCGGTGTTGGTTGCCGTCACCCGCACCCGGTCGAGCGTCAGGCCGAGGACATCGGCGACCACCTGGGACACCTTGCGGAACAGCCCCTGCCCCATCTCGGTGCCGCCGTGATTGAGCTGCACCGAACCGTCCGTGTAGAGATGCACCAGCGCGCCGGCCTGGTTCAGGTGCTTGAGCGTGAAGGAAATGCCGAACTTGACCGGCGTCAGCGCCAGGCCCTTCTTCTGGATGTGGTTTTCCCGGTTGAAATCCGCGATCCGCGCGCGGCGCGCCCTGTAGTCGGACGTGTGCTCCAGCGTCTCCAGGATCTCGTGCAGGACGCCGTGTTCCTCCACCTTCATGCCGTAGGGTGTCACGTCGCGCCCCTCGCGGTAGAGGTTGCGCTTGCGCACGTCGAGAGGGTCCAGGCCAAGACGGATCGCGAGCTGGTCCATCATCCGTTCCGCCGCCAGCATCCCCTGCGGGCCGCCGAAACCGCGAAACGCCGTGTTGGAGCAGGAGTTGGTGCGCAGCCGACGCGAATGGATCATCGCATCGGGATAGAAGTAGCTGGAATCGGCGTGGAACATGGTCCGGTCGACAACCCCGAGCGACAGGTCCGCCGAATAGCCGCAGCGCGCGAAGAAGCGCATGTCGACGGCCCGAATCAGCCCGTCCGGATCATGCCCCAGCGTCCATTCAGCGCGCATGTCGTGGCGTTTGCCGGTCATGATGAAATCGTCGTCGCGGTCGAGCCGCAGCTTGCACGGACGGCCCGTGATCCTCGTGGCAAGCGCGGCGATGGCCGCCCAGTGGTTGGCCTGGCTCTCCTTGCCGCCGAAGCCGCCGCCCATGCGCCGCACCTCCACGGTCACCGCCGCATCCGGAACGCCGAGCACCCGGGCAATCACGTGCTGGGTCTCGCTGGGATGCTGCGACGAGGTGTGGACCGTGATTTCGGGGCCCTCGCCCGGCACGGCGAGCGACACCTGGCCTTCCAGATAGAAGTGCTCCTGTCCGCCGATTTCCATCCGGCCCGAGAACCGCTCGCGCGCCGTGGCCAGCCCCGTTTCCGGCGATCCCTTGCGGAACTGGTAGTCGGGCAGCACCGTATCGTTAACGCCGAGCGCATCGTCGATGGTCAGCACGGGAGCGAGCGGATCCGTCTCGATCGATGCGAGCCGCGCCGCGCGCCGTGCCGCATCCCGGCTCGTGGCGACCACCGCGAAGAGCGGCTGGCCCCAGAAAACTATCTCGTCGTCGGCGAACATCGGTTCGTCGCCAAGCGCCGGGGAGACATCGTTGGAGCCGGGAACATCCTCCGCCGTCAGGACCGCGACGACGTCGGGCGCGGAGCGCACCGCCTCGAGATCGAGCCCGACGAGCGTGGCGCGTGTTGCATCACGTGCCCAGCCCGGCGCCACATGCAGCGTGCCGGCGGGTTCGAGAATGTCGTCGACATAGGTGGCGCGGCCCGAGACATGGCCGACGGCGCTGTCGTGGGCGACCGCCTCTCCCACGGTATGGGTGGGGGCATTGGCCGCGACGCGGCCCTCGCCGGACGCCGGCGTTTCCGCCGCCTCGCGTGTCTCGCCCCGCGTGAGCCCTTCAGGCTGCATCGCTCGTCCCCCTGTCCGGAATTCCGCCGCCGCTGGCGCGCGTGCCCGTAAGCCGCGTGCGTTCGTCCGGAGTTCCGCCCATTTCCACCAGGGCCTTGGCAAGCAAGGCGCGTGCCACCTCACGCCGATAGTCGGCGCTGGCCCGCATGTCCGACAGCGGCGCGAAATCGTCGGCCAGCGCCCGCAGGGCCGCGGCCCAGGTGCCGGGCGCATCCGGCCGTGCCCCGAGCAGTGCGATCTCCGTCTTTGCCGCCCGCTTGGGCGTCGCCGCCATGCCGCCGAAGGCAACCCGTGCCTCGACGATCCGGTCGTCGGCAAGGGTCAGGCGCACGGCGCACAGGACCGAGGAAATGTCCTGGTCGAAACGCTTGGATACCTTGAAGGCGCGAAACACCTGGTTCGGATCGAGACGCGGAACATAGAGCCCGGTCACGATCTCGCCAGGCTGGCGGTCCTGTTTGCCGTAGTCGATGAAAAAGGATTCCAAAGGCAGGGTGCGCGCCTCTTCGCCCAGGCGCAGCTCCAGCGTCGCCCCGAGCGCGATGAGCGCCGGCGGGCTGTCGCCGATGGGCGATCCGTTGGCGATGTTGCCGCAGACCGTGCCGGAGTTGCGCACCTGCCGCGAGCCGATCCGGCGCCACAGCTCGCCAAGATCCGGGTCGATGCGGGCCATCGCGGCATGCGTGTCGGCGAAGGTCGCACGCGCCCCCATGAGAACGCCGGCCGGCGTTTCGTCCACGGCCTCGAAATCCGCCACGCCGCCCGTCCAGATGATCTTGGGCAGGTCGCGAAGCTGCTTTGTGACCCAGAGACCGACGTCGGTCGCACCGGCGACGATGGTCGCGTCGGGATGATCCGCGCACAGCGTTGCAATCGCATCGACGCTTGCCGGTGCCGCGAAAAAGCGCTCCGCCTCGCCGAGCGCCAGTCCCTTGCCGTCATCGAGGTCGCGCAGGATCGCCTCCGTCTCCCGCGCGCGCGCCGAAAAGGCATCGTCGATCGCGCCGAAGCAGGACTCCATTGCCGCATCTACGATCGGACGATATCCGGTGCAGCGGCACAGGTTGCCCGCCAGCCAGTCGGTCACGGTCTTGCGCGAGGGGGCAAGACCTTCTGTATGGTAGAGCGTAAAGAGGCTCATGACGAAGCCCGGAGTGCAGAAGCCGCACTGGGATCCGTGATGCTCCACCAGCGCCTGCTGGACCGGGTGCAGGCGTTCGTCGCCGGCCAGGTCGTCGACCGTGACGAGTTCGGCGCCGTCGAGCTGTCCCAGGAAGAGAATGCAGGAGTTGACCGCCTTGTAGACGACCCGCCCGCCGGACAACCGCCCGAGCGCGACGGTACAGGCGCCGCAGTCTCCCTCGCCACACCCCTCCTTCGTGCCGGTCAACCCGGCGCGCAGGCGCAGATAGTCGAGAACCGTCTCCGTCGGCCCCACGTCCTGAAGCTCGACGATACGTCCACGATGCAGGAAACGAAGGGTGCGGCGCATGGCTCAGCTCCCGCGATAGGTGGAATAGCCGTAGGGCGAAACCAGAAGCGGCACGTGGTAGTGCGCGGAAGGGTCAGCGATGCCGAAGCGCAGGGGCACGAGATCCAGGAACGGCGGATCCGGCAATTCCGTACCCGTGGCGCGCAGATAGTCGCCCACGTGAAACCGTAGCTCGTAGGTGCCAACACGAAACGCGTCCCCCTCGAGAAGAGGTCCGTCGACCCGTCCGTCGGCATTGGTCGTCGCGCACTTCACCGGCACCAGTCGCTCGCCCTCGCCGTCCCGCTCCACCAGATGGAGGGAGAGCGCGAGCCCGGCCGCCGGAACCCCGCGTGCGGTGTCGAGAACATGTGTCGTGAGCTTGCCCATGAAGCGACCTGCCGAGCCTTTTCCTGTCGTCCCGTGTGTTTCCCGCTCGTGCCGCGCACCCGGAGGTCACCCGACTCACCTGGCGGACTGACCGCGAACGCGGCACGACGTCAAAGTGTGCAGCAAGCGCCGGCCCGCGACCAGAGCAGAATCCACGACTTGGCGCTCGCGCGTCGCGGAGCGGCGGGAAAACCTCCCGGCAATTCGCTCCGCGTGCAGTCCGGTTACGGGATCAGGACCGTGCCGCCCGTCGTCTTGCGCCCCTCCAGGTCCTTGTGGGCCTGGACCGCATCGGAAAGGGCATACTCCTGGTTCACGGCGATTTTCACCACGCCACGGGCCACGACATCGAAGAGATCGTTTGCCGTCTCCTCGAGCGCCTCGCGCGCCGCCACATAGGTGAAGAGTGTCGGACGCGTTGCGAAAAGCGAGCCCTTGGCCGAGAGCATGGCGAGATTGAAGTCCGTGATCGGGCCGGATGACTGGCCGAAGGACACCCAGGTGCCAAGCGGGCGCAGGCAGTCGAGGGACCCTGGATAGGTGTCCTTGCCGACCGAATCGTAGACGACGTCGCAAAGCTTGCCGCCGGTGATTTCGCGCACCCGCTCGACGAAGTTCTCCGTCCGGTAGTTGATCACATGGGTGTAGCCGTTTTCCTTCGCGAGCCGGGCCTTCTCCTCCGATCCCACGGTGCCGATGACGGTGGCGCCAAGGCTCGCCGCCCATTGGCCGGCGATGAGGCCGACGCCGCCGGCGGCAGCGTGGAACAGCAGGACCGTCTCGTTGGTGATGCGATAGGTTTCGCGCAGCAGATAGCGCGCGGTCATGCCCTTGAGCATCATCGCGGCGGCCGTGCGGTCATCGACGCCCTCGGGGATCTTCACCAGCCGGTCGGCGGCAATCACCCGCTCCTCGGCATAGGAGCCGAGCGGTCCCGCATAGGCGACCCGGTCGCCGGCCGCGATGTGGGTCACGCCCTCGCCCACCGCCAGCACCTCACCCGCGCCCTCGTTCCCGGGCGTGAAGGGCAGTCCCGCCGGTGCCGGATAGAGACCCGAGCGAAAGTAGGTGTCGATGTAGTTCAGACCGATCGCCGTATGGCGGATCAGCGCTTCGCCCGCGCCGGGCGTTCCCGCCTCGACATCCTCCAGGCGCATGACCTCCGGTCCGCCGGTCTCATGCACCCTGATAGCCTTGACCATGACGTCTCTCCCTGACGTTTTTAAGTGTCGTGTCGGGAACGATCATGGGGCGCGGCGGGAATACGGGCAAGTCCCGCGCGCGGGAAAGCTCAACCTTTCAGGCGCTTGCGCCGTGCGGCGGCGAGGATGTTGATGACCTCGACGCCGGCGGAAAATGCCATGGCGAAATAGATGTAGCCGCGCGGGATATGGAAGCCGATGCCGTCCGCGATCAGCGCCACGCCGATGAGCAGCAGGAACGCCAGCGCAAGCATCTTGGTCGTGGGATGGCGCTGCACGAAACCGGCAATCGGTCCCGAGGCGAGATACATGGCGATCATCGAGATGATGACGGCGGCCACCATGACCTCGATGTGCTGGGCCATGCCGATGGCGGTCACGATGGAATCGACGGAAAATACGAGGTCGATGAGGATGATCTGAACGATCACGCCGGCAAAGGCGGTGCTTGCCTTGCCGCCCTCCTCTTCATGACCGCCCTCGATGCCCTTGTGGATTTCGTGCGTGCCCTTCACCAGCAGGAAAAGCCCGCCGGCGAGCAGGATCAGGTCCCGCCACGAGAACGCCTCGCCGAAGAGCGAGAACACCGGCGCCGTGAGACCGATCAGAACGGTGAGGATCGACAGGAGCGCGATGCGAAACACAAGCGCCAGAGCCAGGCCGATCTGGCGGGCGCGTTTGGCGCTTGCCGCGTCGAGACGGCTGACCAGCACCGAGATGAAGATCACGTTGTCGATGCCGAGCACGATCTCCATGACCGTCAGCGTGAGCAGGCTTGCCCATGCGGCCGGATCCTGAAGAAGCTCGAGCATCGCGTCGCGTCCGTTCCGGTTGCGGTGGTCAGCGTCGGGAAATCGCCTCGAGGCCCTGCTGGACCGCCGAAACGAGAAGCAGGTAGATGCTGGATCCGGCCAGAAGCCACTTCACGATGCCCTCGGCGGACAGCCCGTTGGCAATGGCAAGACCGGCGGCCACGAACCACACCAGCGTGACGGCAAGGGTCAGCACCCGCCAGCGGGCCACGCGCACCGGATGCACGAAGCGGACCGGCGCGAAGGTCAGCGCGCAGAGCGCGATCACGAACAGCACGGTGAAGACCTGCGATGAGGACAACACCATCAGCCCGAAGACGACCATGTTCCAGCCGGCCGGAAAGCCCTTGAACGAGCCGTCCGGCTGCTTCATGCCGTTGTCGGCGAAATAGAGCGCGCCGGTGAAAACGACGAGGCCGCCGCAGATCCAGTTCCAGGGCGTGGACAGCATGTCGCTGCCGGCAAGCGCGAAGGCCGGCAGGAAGACGTAGGTCGCGTAGTCGATGACGAAATCGAGCGAGGCACCCGACCACTGCGGCATCCGCCGCGCGATGTCGTAGCGCCGCGCCAGGGGGCCGTCGACGCCGTCCACCACCAGCGCGATGCCGAGCCAGACGAACAGCATGGCCCAGTCGCCCTGCGCGCCGGCAAGCAATGCCAGAAGCGCAATCGGAGCGCCAAGCGCCGTCAGCACATGGATCAGGAAGAGCGGATGGGCGCTTTTCAGCGGCATGGCGATTGCGGATTCAAGATCCGCCGATTTGCCCTTTGTCACAGGCTGAGCCCTGGTTGGCTCCGTCCGGCGGGACGGGCTGCAGGTGGAAATCGAAACGAACGCTCCGTATGCCCGCAACCAAGGCGGACTGCAACACGACATTGCATGCGAAGGTCAGAATATCGCAAGGGAAGCTCAGCCCGCAAGCAGTGCGCGCCCCGCATCCGAAAGCGCCAGCAGGGCCAGCCCCCACGCAATCAGGAACACGCCTATGGCGCGCGGGATCCAGAAGCGGAAGACGGTCTTCTCTATTCCCATGAGCAGACCCAGGACCGCGATCCAGAGCACGTTCATGACACCGACGGCGAACATGACGGTCATCAGCGCCCAGCAGCACCCGAGGCACAACATGCCCTGCACAAGGCCGAGGCGGTAGACCTCGCCAAGGCTCGCGTAGCGCTGGTCGAGAGGAAAGAGAACGGGCCGCTGGCAGCGTGCCAGACAGGCGAGTTTCGCCGGCGTGAACTGGTAGATGCCGGCCGCGACCAGCGTCGTCCCGGCGAGCACGAGCGTTGCCGGCGCCATCATCGGGGTCATCAGGCGAAAGGCGGTCAGGCCGCCCTGCGCCACCGTTGCAACCACCGCGTAGGCAACCCAAAGGGTGAGATAGCCGAGCGCCAGCACAAGCGTTGGAACGGCGCGTGCGGTGCCTGACTTCATCGGGTGCGGATGTTCTGCAAAGCGGGCGATCATCGGGGCGGCACTCGGCAGCATCATGGCCAGAGCCATCATCACCCACATCAGGAACACGAGGCCGGCATCGGAAAGCGTGTATGTGGTGGAGGCCGGCATTCCGAAGGTCGTCGCCCCCTCGGGCAGGCACAGTGCCGCCAGCGCCGCGCGCATGTCCGGCGGCAGCCCTTCGAAGATATTGAAGGAGTTGAAGAAGGCCATGCCGGGGCCGAGTTCGGTCATGTCCATGACCGGGACCATGGCGGCGACCATGCCGGCGAGATAGGCCCAGCCGGCGGCGGCCGCGATGGCGATGGCACCAAAGACCGCGAGGCGCGGATTGCGGGCGAGCCCGCGCGCGGCGCGTGCCCCGGCCTCTCCCGGCGCCGGATCGTGCCTGATGCGTTCGCCCGTCATGTTCCCGTTCAACTCGCTCATGATGATGCGGCCCGTCCCGATCCTCGCACGCGCCGACCCGTCCGGCCAGCCGTCCTCCGTGAGCGGTCATAGCAGGAGGATGCGTCGCGACCGATCGGGTTTCTTGCGGATGCGACCATATGCACGGGGCCAGGCGCCCGAGGGGACTTGCAAAACGGACCCGCTCCGCCATCTTGATGCGCAACATAGGGGTTCACTCCCCGGAGAGCGGAAAACCGACAGGCGGGCAACGACATGACCAGCACATCCGACGCGCGTGCAGCCGGGACGGCGACGTCCGTTCATGACGTCGCGGTGGTGGGCGCGGGCCCCTCCGGCCTTGCCATGGCGATCGCCCTCGCCCGCTCGGGACTGTTCACGGTCCTCATCGCGCCGGACGTGACGGCGGAGGATGACCGCACCACGGCCTTGCTCGATTCCTCGGTGGAGATGCTGAAGTCGCTCGACCTGTGGGAGCGCATTCTGCCCCATGCCGCGCCGCTGGCGCACATGCGCATCATCGACGGAACCGAACGGCTGTTCCGCGCGCCGGAAACGGTCTTCGACGCCTCAGAGCTCAAGCTCGAGGCCTTCGGCTACAACATCCGTAACCGTGACCTGAACCGGATCCTTGGCGAAGCAGCCTCCGGGACCGAAGGGCTGACCCGCATTCACGCCCGGTTCGAGGGGCTGGAGGCCGGCGCCGACTGCACGCGACTCGACCTGGAGACCGGCGAGCATGTTTGCGTGCGGCTCGTCGTCGGCGCCGATGGTCGCAACTCTCCGGTTCGCGACGCGGTCGGCATCGACACGAAGACCTGGCGCTATCCGCAGGCCGCCCTCATCGTCAATCTGGACCATGATCTGCCGCACCGCTTTCACTCGACCGAGTTCCACACGCCCACCGGCCCCTTCACCCTTGTGCCCCTTTCGGGGCGCGGCTCCTCGCTCGTCTGCGTCGAACGGCCAGAGGTCGCGCAGGAACTGGCCGCGATGGACGACGACACGCTGGCACTGGAGCTGGAGCGCCGGGCGCGGTCCGTCTACGGCAAGATGCGCATCGACGGCGCGCGGCAGGTCTATCCGCTCGGCGGCCTGACGGCGACGCGAATGGGGGCACGGCGAGCGGCCCTCGTCGGCGAGGCCGCGCACGTGTTTCCGCCGATCGGCGCACAGGGACTGAACCTTGGCTTGCGCGACGTGGCGGCCCTCGTCGAGATCGTCGTGTCCGCCCGCGACCGTGGCGAGGACATCGGCTCCGACGAGGTTCTTGGCCGCTACGAGCGCCAGCGCCGCGCCGACATCACCTCGCGGACCACGGCCGTCGACCTTCTCAACCGCTCGCTGCTGACCGACATGCTGCCAGTCCAGGCGCTCAGGAGCATCGGGCTCTATCTCGCCTCGCGGGTCGCGCCCTTGCGGCGGATGCTCATGCGCGAGGGCATCGCGCCCGTGCTCGCGCGTCCCAAGCTCATGCGCGGCCTGACGCTTGGGCGGTAAAGGTTTCGCGCCACACCCTAGCCGATGGGCAGGTAGCCTTCGGTGATGAAATAGATGAAGAGCGAGACCGTGACGGTCGAGGCGATGGTTCCGATCAGGATCGCGCTCGAGGCCCGCTGGGAATAGACGTCGTACTGCTGGGCGATGACAAAGACGTTGGCCGCCGGCGGCAGACAGGCCATCAGCACCGCCGTCGCCACCCAGGACGGATCGAATCCGCCGATCCAGTTGAGCAGCAGCAGCACGATGAGCGGATGCACCACCAGCTTGATGATGAGCACCGCCGGAAGCTCCAGCGGAACGCGCCCGAGTGGCCGCTGGACCACCGTGACGCCCATGGCAAAGAGCGCGCAGGGCGCGGCGGCGTTTGAAAGAAACGTCAACAGCGTGTCCAGGGCCTGCGGTGGACGGAACTGCACCGCCGCCGCCAGGACGCCGGCGATTGTCGCCAGAATGAACGGATGCGTGAAGATTCGTTTCAGCACGGTGAGCGCCGTCTTCATCGGCGGCTCGTTGTCCGTTCCGGCGACGGCCATCATCAGTGGCGCCAGCGTGAACAGCAATATGTTGTCGAAACAGAACACCAGCGCCGTGGGCACGGCGGCCGCCGGCCCGAGAACGGCCAGCGTCAGGCCCGGCCCCATGTAGCCGATGTTGGAGTAGGAGCCGATCAGCGCCTGGATGGTCGCCTCGGGGATGTTGCCGTTCGACGCGATGACGCCGATGCAAAAGGCGATCGCGAAGGCGCAGTAGGTCGCGAAGGTGGTGCCGGCCACGTAGCCGATGTTGGTGAGTTCCTCCACCGGCGTCCTGGCGAGCAGGCGAAAAAAAAGCGCCGGCAGCGCGATGTAGATGACGAAGAACTGCATCCAGGCGAGGCCTTCGGGCGGCAGCTTCTTGAACTTGCCGGCGGCGACCCCGAGAAAGATGAGGCCGAAGAACGGCAACGCCAGTGAAATGACATTTTCCATCGCGATCTCCGGGACCGTTCCGGCCCCAATGCCTGCCCCGTTCCGTCTCCGCCATGCGCGCGGACACGGTCCCTCCCCGGACCTGTTGCCAAGCCCCCTTCGCTTCGGTAAGCACCGCAGGCCTAGCCGGTTCGTGGGAACCGGTCAACGCCATCCGGCGCCCTGGTGCCGGCCCGCTTTCATCAACGCCACCGCCCCGGGGATGCGACTGCCATCATGACGGCGCAATCCGGCCGCCCCCTCGCGGCCCGCCTCCGCTCCTTTGGCCTGACGGTCCGCCACGCCGCGGAATGGCTGATGTTGCGCGCCTGCTTCGCGCTGGTTCGGGTGATCCCCGAGCGGGCCATGGGGCGTGCCATGGGGCGGGCATGGCGCTTCTTCGGCCCGATGAACAAGCGTCACCGGCGCGCCATGGACAATCTGGCCCGTGCCTTTCCCGAGATGGGAGAGGCGGAACGCGACACACTGGCTCGCCGGATGTGGGAAAATCTCGGGCGGGTCGCGGCCGAAACGCTGCAGCTCGACCGCGTGACGCAAGACCCGTCCCGTTTCGAGTTCGATGTGTCCGAGGTCGGGAATCTCGTCGGTAACGGCGGTGCGGTCGTCGTGTCCATGCACGCGGGCAACTGGGAAGTGACCACGCTCGGAGCCCTGGAGCTCGGCTGGTCTCCCATCGGGGTCTACAAGGCGCTGAGCAACGCCCGTTCAGACACTCTGTTGCACTCGCTGCGCGCGCCCCTCTATCCAGGCGGATTGCTGCCGAAGGGGCATGAGACAGCGCGCCGGGTGCTGTCGACGGTGCGCCGGGGTGGGCGCGTCGCCATGCTCGCCGACCTGCGCGATCCGCGTGGCGCGGTGATCCCCTTCTTCGGCCATGACGCCTACGCCACCACCTATCCGGCCATGGTCGCCTGCGCGGCCGGTGTGCCGCTGGTCGCCGCGCGTGTGTTGCGCCTGCCCGACGACCGGTTCCGCATCTCAGCCGTGATCGTCGACGTGCCGCGCACGGGCGACCGCAAGGCCGACGCCCTCGCCCTGACACAGGCCTACCACGGCCTGTTCGAACAATGGATCCGCGCCGCGCCCGACCAGTGGATGTGGATCATGCGCAAATGGGTGTGATACGGCCGCGCATCACTCCGCCCGGCCACCGACCAAAGGCGGCTTGCTACCTGCCCCCGGCTCGCGCTTATATGCACTGCAACATTTCGGGAGGACCGGGTGAAGACACCACGCGCATTCTATCAGCCGCTTGCCATCGGTGCGCCTGCGCCGCTGCGTGAGCTCCCTACCCGCCTTGAGCGGATGATCCATTTCGTGCCGCCGCATCTGGAGAAGATGCGTGCCAAGGTTCCCGACCTGATCGGCACGGTGGATGTCGTGCTGGGCAACCTCGAGGACGCCATTCCCGCCGACCAGAAGGTTGCGGCGCGGCACGGTTTCATCGAGATGGCGAAGGCCAATGACTTTGGCCAGACGGGCCTGTGGACACGGGTGAACTGCCTGAACAGTCCCTGGCTTCTCGACGATCTTGTCGAGATCGTCCAGGAGGTCGGCGACAAGCTCGACGTGGTGATGCTGCCCAAGGTCGAGGGCCCCTGGGACATCCACTATGCCGACCAGCTTCTGGCCCAGCTCGAGGCCCGGGCCGGCGTGACGAAACCCATTCTCATTCACGCGATTCTCGAAACGGCGGAGGGCGTGAAGAACGTCGAGGCCATTGCCACCGCCAGCCCGAGGATGCATGGCATGAGCCTCGGCCCGGCCGATCTCGCCGCCTCCAGGGGCATGAAGACAACCCGTGTCGGTGGCGGTCATCCCGACTACGCGGTGCTGCCCGATGCGGCAGAAACCGGCGCGTCGCGCCTGTCGGTTCAGCAGGACCTGTGGCACTACACCATCGCCAAGATGGTCGACGCCTGCATGGCCGCCGGCATCAAGGCCTTTTACGGCCCCTTCGGCGATTTCTCCGACGCGGCCGCCTGCGAGAGCCAGTTCCGCAACGCCTTCCTGATGGGGTGCGCGGGCGCCTGGTCGCTTCATCCCTCGCAGATCGCCATCGCCAAGACGGTGTTCAGTCCGGACCCTGACGAGGTTGCCTTCGCCCGCCGCATTCTCGAGGCGATGCCGGACGGCTCGGGGGCCGTGATGATCGACGGCAAGATGCAGGACGACGCGACCTGGAAACAGGCCAGCGTCATCGTCGATCTGGCGCGCCTCGTCGCGGCCCGGGACCCTGACCTGGCAAGCGCCTACGGGTTCTGAGCGCAGGCAAAAGCACAGCGCGGTTTTGCGGCGAATGACGAAGCGGAGCGAAGAGTTCCGCCCCGGTCATGGACTTGTAAACCGGCTGTTGAAGGCGTATGGGCTACGCTAATTCACGAGATACTAACGGCGCGGCGGAGCATGGCCTTCGCCGCGCGAACGGGTTCTACAAGCAATGCGAACCGCGAAATACATGATCGGGCAAGTGGTCCGGCACAGAATCTATCCATTCCGCGGGATCATCTTCGACGTCGATCCGACCTTCTCCAACACGGAGGAGTGGTGGGACACGATTCCCGCCGATGTACGTCCCGAGCGCGATCAGCCCTTCTATCACCTGCTCGCCGAGAACGCGGATACGGAATACATCGCCTATGTGTCGGAACAGAATCTGGTTCCCGACGACACCGGCGAACCGGTCCGCCACCCCCAGGTGGACGAGATCTTCGAGCAGCAGGCGGACGGATCCTACCTGCCGCGGGATGTCGACCTGCACTGAGGTTGCCCGTTCCGACGCAAATGAAAAAGGCCGCCGAGATCTCCCGGCGGCCTTTTGCTTATCCTGGACGGATGCGTTCCCGGCTCAGTTGTCGCCGGTCGCTTCCTTCTGCTTGTCGATCAGCTTCTGACGGGCTTCCTCGGCGCGCTTCTGCAACTCGGACTGGAGCTGCTGCTGCTTCTGCTGCAGCGCTGCCGCGTCGATCGGGTCGCCGTCGTAGACCTTGGTGAAGCCGGACAGCGTGAGCTGGAACGGCACCTGCTTGGCCTGCTGGTTCAGCGTCGTCAGGATCAGGTTTCCGCCGGCCTTGAGCGAGTTGATGAAGGCGTCGTCGATCACCAGCTCGGAATAGCAGGCGTTGGGGAAGCAGATGCCGTACTTCGCTTCGGTCTGCTTGCCGTTGTCGACCTGAACGCGCAGGCCCGGCTGGATGAGCATTCCCGGCGGAACGGCGATGAGCAGCGTCTTGCGCGCTTCGCCGCCGATCTCGCGAACCGCGACGGAAGCCAGGAACTGGCCCGTGTCGGTCCTCAGTTCCTGCGTGACGACGCAGGTCTGCTTGTTGGACTGGGGATCCGTATTGCAGATCTTCACCCAGGGGGTGTCCGCCTGCGGTTCGACGGTCTGGGTCTGGGCGCTGGCGCCGGTCACGGCGGCAAGCAGCGCCGCCGCGGCGAGCGACACGCCGGCCAGGCTATTCTTCAAGGTCTCAGCCATACAATGCGTCCCTACGTCCATGATCTCGTTGCGCGACCCCCGGTCGCGCGAACCGTGTGAATTCGCTTTGCGGAAGCGATCCGTCGCAAACCCGCGCCAGCTTTCGCCATATCCGAATCCGGCAGGCCGATCCGCGGTGCCCCTCGCCTCGACTCCGTTGTCACGCGCTCCTGCCCACATGGGCAAGGAATGCGGCGAGACATTGGCCCCGGTGCTTCCGGGGCGCATCTTTACAGGCTCAACCGGCAAATATCCAGAAAGAGCCTTGCGATAGTCGCGTACCGTAACGCCGCACCGCACGGCAAGCCTGACGCTGTTGCGCAAATGTCCCACCCTGCGCGAGGGCACAATGTTGAACTCTCGTTAACCATAGCAAAGTGATTGCGCGCTATAAACGGGAGCATGACTGTCGAGACGAACAATCTGATTCCCTCCCCCGTGTCGCGGCGCGCCCCTGGACATGCCGCACGCTTGACGCGTGCACTGGCGCTTGCCGCCGGTCTTGTCGTGGCGGGACATGGTCTGGCGACCGCGCAGGCGCCGGAGGTGCCCGCGGTTCACGGCATCGCCATGCACGGGCAGCCCGCGCTGCCCTCCGACTTCGACCATCTGCCCTACGCCGATCCGGATGCGCCGAAGGGCGGCCGCATCACCTACGGCGTCCAGGGCACCTTCGACAGCCTCAACCAGTTCATCGTCCAGGGCGGAACCACGACCGCGCGCGGCATCCGCGACAACGACTATGGCGCCCTGGTCATAGAGAGCCTGCTGGAACGCAACCAGGACGAACCGTTTTCGCTTTACGGGTTGCTCGCCGAGGACGTGCGCCTGCCCGACAGTCGTGACTGGATCGAGTTCACGCTCAACGAGAAGGCACGTTTCTCCGACGGCACGCCGGTGACCGTCCAGGACGTGATCTTTTCCTTCGAGATCCTGCGCGACAAGGGGCGCCCGCATTTCCGCGCCCGCTATTCGCGAATCGAGAAGATGGAGCAGACCGGCCCGCGCAGCGTCCGCTTCACCTTCGAGGATGGGTCCGACCGCGAGCTTCCCCTGCTGATCGGCCTGTCGCCGATCCTCGCCAGGCACACCATCGATCCGGAAACCTTCGACCGCAGCACGCTGACGCCGCCCGTCGGCTCCGGCCCCTATGTCATCGACGCCGTGGACGTGGGCAATTCCATCACCTACCGCCGAAACCCGGACTACTGGGCGAAGGACCTGCCGGTCCGCAAGGGATTGTACAATTTCGACGAGATCCGCATCGAGTATTTCCGGGACGAGAACACCCTGTTCGAGGCCTTCAAGAAGGGGCTGGTCTCGGTGTTGCCTGTTGCCGATCCCGCACGCTGGACGACCGCGCTGGACTTTCCCGCCGTTTCCGACGGCAAGGTGGTCAAGGATGTCTTCCGCCTCGGCACGCCGGCGGGCATGCACGGCTTCGTCTTCAACACCCGCCGCGGGGTGTTCGCCGACGTACGCGTGCGCCGCGCCCTTGCCATGCTTTTCGACTTCGAGTGGGTGAACCGCAATCTCTACTACGGACTTTATGAAAGGACCGGCGGATACTTCGACAATTCCGTCCTGTCCTCCCTTGGCCGTCCGGCAAACGATAAGGAGCGTGCCCTGCTCGCTCCCTGGATCGAAGAGATGCCGGCCGATGTGATCGACGGCACCTGGCGTCCGACGCAGGCCGACGGTTCGGGGCGCGACCGCAAGGTCATGCGCGCCGCCGTCACGCTGCTGCGCGAGGCCGGCTACCGCATCGACGGCGGCACCATGCTCGGTCCCGACGGCAAGCCGTTCACCTTCGAGATGCTGACGGCGACGCCCGACCAGGAGCGTCTCGCCCTTGCCTATCAGCGCACGCTGCGCCTCGTCGGCATCGACGCGTCGATCCGCTCGGTGGACGGCGCCCAGTATCAGCGCCGGCGCCAGACCTTCGACTTCGACATGGTGCTGAACACCTGGCTCGTTTCCCTGTCGCCGGGCAATGAACAGCGCTACCGTTGGAGCAGCGACGCGGCCGGCCAGGAGGGCTCGTTCAACTATGCGGGCGCGAGGAGCCCGGCCGTCGACGCCATGATCGACGCCATGCTCGCCGCGCGCGACCAGGACGGCTTCGTCGCCGCCGTGCGCGCCTTCGACCGCGCGCTGATTTCCGGTGCCTATGTGGTGCCGCTCTTTCACCTGCCCGAGAAATGGGTGGCCCGCTGGACGACGATCGGCCGGCCGCAGGACCATCCCGTTTCCGGCCCCCGTTTCGAAAGCTGGTGGTCGGCCACCGGCGACTGATCGGACCCTGGATGTAGCAAGATGATCCTCACGCCCGAAAAGACGATCGAAGCGCACCGCCAGAGCGGTATCTGGGGCAACGTCACCCTGGACGCGCTGTTCCGCAAGACGGCGGCCGCCAGCCCCGACCGGCTCGCCCTTGTCGATCCGCAGGACGCAAGGCTTGGCGAGACCGCGAGCCCGCCGCGCCAGCTCACCTATGCCGAGGCGGATGCGGAGATCTCGCGCCTCGCCGCCTTCTTCGCGGCCGTCGGCATGAGCCATGACAGCGTCATCGGGCTGCAGAGCGCGAACACGGTGGATGCGGTGATCGCGCTGCTGGCGTCGCTGCGCGCAGGACTGGTCGTCGCGCCGATGCCGCTGCACTGGCGTCAGAAGAACGTCCTCGAGGCGCTCAACCGTGCGGGCGCACGGGCGCTCATCGCCGGCGACAGCTTCGGCGGGCGCAGCCTTGGGCACGAGGCGCGCGACGCCGCGGCCGAACTCTTCGCGCTGCGCTTCGTCTTCGGCCTGGGCAAGGACGTGGTCGACGGGCTCATGGAGCTTGGAAACGTTCTCGACGAATTGCCGGAGGATCTGGAGGACGCCCCTGTGCGGCGCGGCGCCAACGCCGCCGACCATGTCGCGACGCTGACATGGACCCGCTCGACCAGTGGCGAGCCGCTGCCCATCGCCCGCAGCCACAACCAGTGGATCGCCGCCGGGCTGATGCCCTATCTCGAGCTCTCCCTGCCGCGCGCGCCGAAGATCGTGCTGCCCTATGCCATGACCGGAATGGCGGGCATCGGTGCCGGTCTCGTACCCTGGCTCCTGTCCGGCGGCACGTTGCACCTGCATCACCCCGCCTCGCTGCGGAAGCTCGCCGCCCACGCCGACATGGTCGAGGCGGACATGGTGCTGTGTCCCGGTTCACTGGTGCCCGCGTTCGAGCGGCGCCTCGACAACGGCGGTTGCCGCATCGTCTCCGTGTGGGGTGCCCATTCGGCGACGCCCGCCGCGCACAACACCAACCGCGACCTCACCGACCTGCATGTGATGGACGAATTCGCCATGGTCGCGCGCCGGCGCGAGGGCAGCGCCCTGCCCCGCCCGTTCGCCACGGGGCGCATCGGCTCGCCCTCCACCGCACAGAACGGACCGGCGCTGCTGGAGCTCGACCTCGACACCGAGAGCGGCCCGGCGACGCTGAAGGTGCGCGGCGCGATGGTTGCCGATTCCGCCTGGCCCGCCTGCAAGGTGCGCGTGCCCGCCGACAAGGCCGGCTATGTCGACACGCTGTTGCCGGTGCGCCAGTCCGAGGCCGGCATCACTGGTGTCGGCGTGCCGGGAACGACCGCGCCCGGCGTCGGCTCCCTGCCGTCCCTCGACGCTTTGTTTGCCGCCTTTCCCGGCATCCGGGAGGCGGCCGCCTTCCTCGTCGAGGACGGCATTCTGGGGGCCCGCCTCTATGCGGCGCTCGTGCCGAGCAGCGGGCTGATCCTCGATGTGGAGGGCTTCTTCGCCTATCTGGAGACCGAGCGCGCGGGCCTTGCCGAAATTCCGCACCGGGTGCTCGCGCTGCCCGCCCTGCCGCGCACTGAAAGCGGCAAGGTCGACCGGGTCGCGCTGTCCCAGCGGCTCGTCAATCCGCTGCGCTCCGCGGTCGCGTGATGGACACGGCGGAGGGGGAGGCCGGCACGCTGCTGCGTGCGCGTGTCGCCGTGACGACGGCGTCCTGGCGCGACGCCCTGGCCGGCCGGCTGGGCGATGCCTGGGAGGTGACGCTTGCCGACGACACCCCCGATGCCCCCCTGCCCGATCTCCTCGTGCTTGCTCGGGAAACGGATGCCTCCGCCCTTGCCGTGGTCGCCGGGCTGAAACGCCGGGCGGCGACAGGCGGCGCGCGGCTCCCCCTCGTTGCCCCTTGCGCGGCGGACGGGGACCCGGATGCGCCGGGCGGAATGCTGCATCCTGACGCGCTGTTGCCGGTGGAGAATGACGGCCGCACCGGAGACCGGCTCGCCGCCGTGCTGCGTGCCTCCGTCCGGCTCGAGGAAACCATCCTGCGGCACAGGTCGCTGCCCCGCCTTGCGCATGACGACCAGCCGACAGTGCCCGCGAGCGCCGCGCATGTTCTTGTCCACGGCGACAGCGCCGCTCTTGCCGACGCCGCACGCGCGCGTGGCCTTGCCATCGCCCCGCATGGGGTTTTGAGCCCCGAGGCTGCGCTTGCCCGGCTCGAGACCGGCCCCGCAGACGCGCTCGTGCTGGATGCGCCGGCGGCCCGCATTGCCCACATGCTGGAGGCGCTCGACCGCGATCCGCGCCACATGCACCTGCCGACGCTGGTGATCGCGCGCGATGCGGCAAGCCGGGTGGCGGCGCTGGAACATGGCGCGAGCGATGTCGCCCTTGCGGAGGCCGCTCCACGCGACATCGGTCGACGCCTGCAGCTCCTGCTAGGCGCACAGGCCCGCCGCCGGCTGGCGGATGCCCGGCTGGAGCGGTTTCGCAGGTCTGTTCATGACGGCGGTGACGCACTGGCTCCGGAGGATATCGAGGCCTATCGCCGCGTGCTGACGGCGGCGTTGAAGCTTCGCGGGCGCGCGCCTCTCGAGGTGCGGCTGGAGGAGGTTCATCCCGGCCCGCGCGAGCTTCATCTTGCCAATGACGGGATCTTTCCACCGCCTGCACGGGATCCGGTGCTGACAACGGCGCTTGCCGCATCGCGCGAGGAGGATTTTGTTGCTAGGGTGAAGGGATCCGGGGGCCTTGCGATCCTGCGCGACAGCGATGCGCTCGACGCCCTGCGCCGCCGGATTGCCGCCATCGTGGACCAGACCCGCTTCGGCTAGACGGGCTGCTTCACCGGACAAGAGCCTGAGACCGGACGGAGACTGCCCATGACCGACGCTTCCGACGCGACCGCTCCGATGCCCATCGACATCGTGTCGGATGTGGTGTGTCCGTGGTGTTTCATCGGCAAGCGGCGTCTGGAAAAGGCGCTGGCCACCCTTCCCGACATTCCCGTCACGCTGCGCTGGCAGCCGTTCCAGCTCGACCCGACCATCCCGCGCGAGGGCAAGGACCGGCAGGTCTACCTGATGGAGAAGTTCGGCAGCCAGGCGCGCATCGACGAGTTGCACGAGCAGATCGCGGCGGCCGGCGCCGGCGAGGGCATTCCCTTCGCCTTCGACCGGATCACCTCCTCACCCAATACGCTCGACTGTCACCGCCTCGTGCTTTGGTCACGCGCAGAGGATGCCCAGACCGAGATGGTCGAGCGCCTTTTCAACCTCTATTTCGTGGAAGGCGCGGACCTTTCCCGTCCCGAGACGCTGATCAAGGCGGCCGGCGACGTCGGCATGATGCCGGATCTCGTCGCCGAGCTGCTGCCCACCGACGCGGACATGGAGAAGATCGAGCGCGACATCGCCCGCGCCCAGTCCCTTGGTGTCACCGGCGTACCCGCTTTCATCATCGACGAGCGTTTCATCGTCATGGGCGCGGAAAAGCCGGAAACGCTGGCCGCCGCCATCCGCCACGCGAGCGAAACGAAGACGGGGTGACGAGAAGAACTCGGCGAGCCTTCGCTCTTCCCCCCGCTTCCTGTTTCTTGGTGTTTGCGGTTTAAACCTCAACACCTTCACGGACGTCACCCCGGCCAAGCGAAGCGCGAGCCGGGCCCAATTCCCTTCGCCGCCAGCACACCGCAACGCTTCGGGCCGAACCTTGCCGTGTGATCCAGTCAGGAGGAGCCTGAGCCGAGGTTGCCAATGGATCCCGGCTCACGGGCCTGCGGTCCCTGGCCGGGATGACGCCTGGGATGCGTCGTCGTATCCAGATCATGGAGTGAGTGGTGACCGAAAAGAAAAAAGCCGCCGGATCGCTCCGGCGGCTTTTTCATTTTTCAGAGCAGGCGCTTGGAGCCCGCCCTCACCCCTTCAGGATGTCGCGGCCGGCATAGCGCGCCTGGGGGCCGAGCTCTTCCTCGATGCGGATGAGCTGGTTGTACTTGGCAAGCCGGTCGGAGCGGGCCAGCGAGCCGGTCTTGATCTGCCCGCAGTTGGTGGCGACTGCCAGATCGGCGATCGTGCTGTCCTCGGTCTCGCCCGAGCGGTGCGACATGACGGCGGTGTAGGCGGCCTTGTGTGCCGTCTCGACCGCGTCCAGCGTCTCGGTCAGCGAACCGATCTGGTTGACCTTGACCAGGATCGAGTTGGCGACGCCCTTCTCGATGCCCTCGCGCAGGCGCACCGAGTTGGTGACGAAGAGGTCGTCGCCGACGAGCTGGCAGCGGTCGCCGACCATGTCGGTCAGTGCCTTCCAGCCGGCCCAGTCGTCCTCGGCCATGCCGTCCTCGATGGAGATGATCGGATAGCGCTTCACGAAGTCGGCGAGATAGGCGGCCATCTCGTCGGGGCCGAGCACCTTGTTCTCGCCGGAAAGGTGATACTTGCCGTCCTTGAAGAACTCGGTCGAGGCGGCGTCGAGCGCGAGCGCGATGTCCTCGCCCGGCTTGTAGCCGGCCTTCTCGATGGACTTCATGATGAAGCCGATGGCCTCGTCCGTGGAGCCAATGTTGGGAGCAAAGCCGCCCTCGTCGCCCACGTTGGTGTTGTGGCCGGCGTCCTTGAGGCCCTTCTTGAGGGTGTGGAACACCTCCGAGCCCATGCGCACGGCGTCGGCGATCGACTCCGCGCCCACCGGCATGATCATGAACTCCTGCACGTCGATCGGATTGTCCGCATGCGCGCCACCGTTGATGATGTTCATCATCGGAACCGGAAGCAGGCGCGCGCCCGTGCCGCCGACATAGCGATAGAGCGACAGGCCGGACGACTGCGCGGCGGCCTTGGCCACGGCCAGCGACACGCCGAGGATCGCGTTTGCGCCAAGGCGCGCCTTGTTCGGCGTGCCGTCGAGCGCGATCATCGCTTCGTCGATGTGGATCTGGTCTTCCGCGTCGAGCCCGCCGACGGCATCGAAGATCTCGCCGTTGACCGCGTCGACGGCCTTGCGCACGCCCTTGCCCAGATAGGCGGAGCCGCCGTCGCGCAGCTCGACCGCCTCATGCGCGCCGGTGGACGCGCCCGAGGGAACCGCCGCGCGCCCGAAGGCGCCGTCTTCCAGATGCACGTCGACCTCGACGGTCGGGTTGCCGCGGCTGTCGAGGATCTGCCGGGCTTTGATATCGACAATTGCAGTCATTCTCGTCTCCCTGGAGGTGGGACTGGCAAGGGACCTGGAGCACGGGCGCGGACGAAACCGCCCTCGCCCGCCCCCGTGTGAAACTGTCAGAGGCCGCGCGGCCGCGACTTGGCGACCTTGTCGAAGGCCTGGAGGTCCTGGAGCAGGTCCTTCAGGTCCTTGAGCGCGATCATGTTCGGGCCGTCGGAGGAAATGGTGTTGTCCGGGTCGGGATGGGTCTCGATGAAGACGCCGGCGACGCCCACGGCAACGGCGGCACGCGCCAGAACCGCCACCATGTTGCGCTCGCCGCCGGAGGAGCCGCCCTTGCCGCCCGGTTGCTGCACCGAATGGGTGGCGTCGAACACGACCGGCGCGCCGGTCGCGGCCATCACCGGCAGCGCGCGCATGTCGGACACCAGCGTGTTGTAGCCGAAGGAGGCGCCGCGCTCGGTCAGGAGCACGTTCGGGTTTCCGCTCTCGACGATCTTGGTCAGGACGTTCCGCATGTCCCAGGGCGCGAGGAACTGGCCCTTCTTGACGTTGACCACGGCGCCCGTCTTCGCGGCGGCGACGAGAATGTCCGTCTGCCGGCACAGGAAGGCGGGAATCTGCAGCACATCGACGGCCTCGGCGACGGGCGCGCACTGGTCGGCCGAGTGAATGTCGGTCAGCACCGGCATTCCGTAGGTCTCGCGAATCTCGGCGAAGACCGGCAGCGCCTCATCCATGCCCACGCCCCGGCTTGCCGAAAGCGAGGTGCGGTTCGCCTTGTCGAAGGACGCCTTGAACACGACGCCGATGCCCAGCTCCCCGGCGATCTCCTTCACCGCAGCCGCGCACTCCAGCACATGCGCCCGGCTCTCCATCTGGCAGGGCCCGGCGATCAGCGAGAACGGAGCTTCCTGGGCGAAGCTCACATTGCCGACGGTGACGGTTGAATTGCAGTTGGTGGCCATGCGGCGGACGCTCCTGTGGCTGGCGCGCGGGCACGCACCGTTTCCCCCGCCCGTTCAGTATTCGCTCGCACCCGCGGACGCAAGCTCTGCCGCCGCGCTTGGTTCTCCTCTTCTTTCGCGATAGGAAGATGTGGCAGGGACTTGGGGGCGCCAACCCCTGTCGCACGTGTCGCCGCACAGGGCGGAGACGGCGGCGACAGAACACTGACGAAGCACCGACCGGAAAAGAGAACGAATGCAGAAGAAGCGTATTCGCAAGGCCGTCCTTCCCGTCGCCGGGCTCGGGACGCGCTTCCTTCCCGCCACCAAGGCCCTGCCGAAGGAAATGCTCACCATCGTCGACCGCCCGATCATCCAGTACGTGGTGGACGAGGCCCGCGCGGCGGGAATCGAGCACATCGTCTTCGTCACCGGGCGCAACAAACACGTGATCGAGGACCACTTCGACATCGCCTACGAGTTGGAGGACACGCTTCGCTCACGCGACAAGAAGGCCGCGCTGAAGCTTCTGGAGGCGATCCGCCCGGCCCCGGGCACCACCAGCTTCACCCGCCAGCAGGAGCCGCTGGGCCTTGGCCACGCGATCTGGTGCGCGCGCGACATCATCGGCGACGAACCCTTCGCGATTCTCCTGCCCGACATGCTCATGAAGTCCGAGCGCGGCTGCCTGTCGGAAATGGTGGAGATCCATAACGAGACCGGCAACAACGTGATCTCGGTGGAGGCGGTGCCGGAGGACCAGACCCACAACTACGGCATTGTCGAGATCGAGGGCGAGCAGACCGCCCGCACCTTCTCCATCACCGGCATGGTGGAAAAGCCGGCACCGGGAACCGCACCGACGAATCTGTTCATCAACGGCCGCTACATCCTCCAACCGCGCATCTTCGACCTGCTCGGCACCCAGGAAACGGGCGCCGGCGGCGAGATCCAGCTCACCGACGCCATGCTGGCGCTGATGGGCGAGACAGCCTTCACCGGTTTCCGTTTCGAGGGCGAGACCTACGATTGCGGCTCCAAGTCCGGGTTCCTGGCCGCGAACATCGCCTTCGCGCTCGAGGACCAGACACTTGCCGCCGAGCTGCGTCCGCTGCTCGCCGAGCTTCTCAAGGCCTGATGCAACCGGGTGCCAGCGCGCCCGCATCACATGCAACGCCGCCGGGCGCGCCATGGCGCCCGCGCGGACCCGAATGGTGAGACATGCGCACTCTTCTCGTCACAGGCTCCGCCGGTTTCATCGGCTTTCATGTCTGCCAGCGGCTGCTCGCCGACGGCTGGCACGTGGTCGGGCTGGATAGCGTCAGCCCCTACTACGATCCGGCACTGAAGGAAGCCCGGCTCAAGATCCTCAACGCCAACAATCACTTCACCGAGGCGCGCATTTCGCTGGAAGATCGTGAGGCGGTGATGGAGCTGATGGTGGCCCATCGGCCGGAGCGCATCATTCACCTGGCGGCACAGCCGGGCGTGCGCTACTCGCTCGAGGCGCCGCAGGCCTATGTGGACGCGAATGTCACTGGCTTCCTGACCATTCTGGAAGCGGCCCGCCGGTTCGAGGTGGAGCATGTGGTCTTCGCCTCGACCTCCTCCGTCTACGGTCTGGACGGGGCGATGCCGCTGTCGCCGCACCGGGGCGGCAACCATCCGATCTCGCTGTACGCGGCCACCAAGAAGGCCAACGAGGCGATGGCGCATTCCTATGCGCATCTCTTCAGGATTCCTCTCACGGGCCTGCGCTTCTTCACCGTCTACGGCCCCTGGGCCCGACCCGACATGGCGCTCTACAAGTTCACCAGCGCGATCCTGGAAGGCCGGCCGGTGGACATCTACAACCACGGTGAGATGGTGCGCGACTTCACCTACATCGACGACATCGTGGAAGGCATCGTGCGCATCGCCGACAAGCCCGCCGCGCCGGGTGAAGGCTGGGACGCGGACACGCCGGACCCGGCCACCAGCACCGCACCCTACCGCATCTTCAACATCGGCAATTCGGAGCCGGTCCAGCTCCTGCGCTACGTGGACGCCATCGAGGCGGCCTGTGGTGTCGAGGCGATCCGCAACTACATGCCGATGCAGCCCGGCGACGTGCTCGCCACCTGGGCGGATGTGGACGATCTGGCGGAAGCGACCGGCTTTCGCCCTAAGACCAGCGTCGAGGACGGCGTGAAGGCCTTCGTCGACTGGTACCGCGACTTCTACAAGGTCTGAGCGGTCCTCGGATCGAAGCTTCTCAGCCCTTTTCCTTGTCCCGCTTCGCCTTTTCCTCCTTGGCGCGGCGGAAGCGCGACTTGAGCAGGCTTGCGCGCCCCTCCTTGACCGCCTGGCGTGCGCGGCCAATGACCAGCGCATCGGCCGGAACGTTCTGCGTCACGGTGCCTCCGGCGGCGAGATAGGCGCCGTCGCCGATGGTGATCGGGGCGACCAGAGTCGAGTTGGAGCCGACGAAGACATCCTCGCCGATGTCCGTCAGATGCTTGAGGAAACCATCGTAGTTGCAGGTGATCGTGCCCGCGCCGATGTTCGAGCGCGCGCCGATCCTGGCGTCGCCCACATAGGTCAGGTGGTTCACCTTGGCGCCCTCGCCGACCGTCGCGTTCTTCACCTCGACGAAGTTGCCGATATGCGCGCCGGTGCCGATCTCCGCGCCGGGCCGCAGGCGGGCATAGGGGCCAAGCGTTGCCCCCTCGCCGACACGGGCCTGCTCGAGATGGGAGAAGGCCCGCACGACCGCATCGCGGGCAACGCTGACGCCAGGGCCGAAAACCACGTTCGGCTCGACCACGACGTCGGCGGCAAGAACCGTGTCATGGGAGAAGAACACTGTCTCGGGCGCCACGAGGGTCACGCCATCGTCCATGGCCTGCTGCCGCATCCGGGCCTGGAAATCCGCCTCGACCCGGGCAAGCTGGGCGCGGGTGTTGATACCCTGCACCTCCGCCTCGTCCGCGGTCTCCGAGGCGACCGACAACCCCAGCCCCCGTGCGACCTCCACGGCATCGGTCAGGTAGAATTCGCTGTTTGCGTTGTCGTTGCCGATGGCATCCAGGATCTCCAGGAACCGCGCACCGGAAAAGCCCATGATCCCGGAGTTGCAGAAAGCAACCTGCCGCTCGACCTCGCTCGCGTCCTTCTCCTCGCGGATGGCGACGAGTTCCCCGCCTTCCTCCAGCAAGCGTCCGTAGCCGAAGGGGTTGGCGGCCTGGAAGCCGAGCACGACCAGATCCGCGCCGGCGGAAAGGCGCGCGCCGATCCGCTCGATCGTCCCGGGCCTCACCAGCGGCGTGTCGCCGAAAAGCACGAAGACCTGGTCCGGCACGGGCGTGGCGGCCGGGCGTGCGGCAAGCGCGGCATGGGCCGTTCCCAGACGTTCGGTCTGCTCGTGGCAACTCGCCTGCGGTGCCCGGCGCCCGACCTCCGAGACCAGGGCCGGCATGTCCGGCCCCACCACCACCGCGATCCGCTCGACCGACGCGGCCGAAACCGCCTTCAGGACATGGCCGACCAGGGACAGGCCGCCGATCTCGTGCATCACCTTCGGCCGCTCGGACTTCATGCGGGTGCCGAGACCGGCGGCAAGAATGATGGCAAGACGGGTCGGTGCGCTCATGAAATCCTCGCTCGGTGATCCTCGTGCCTGTCTTCGACGAGAGTATCGCCAAGCGTCAAGCCCGAAGGGCGCGGACATGGTATTTTCCGGCACTATCGCGAGAATCGATTCCGCGCTATGGCTCGGGCGAGCTATTTTCGAAATATTGAATGTAGAGGATGAGCCCATGGCCGCGAGTGATGTTACCGGACACGAGGAACAAGGCGGGCGCGCCTGGCTGGCGCACTATCCGGTTACCTTCTTCGCCGTGGTCATGGGCCTCTCGGGCCTGACGCTCGCCACCCACCGCATCGAGCACGCGCTCGACCTGCCACCGGTCCCGGGGCAGATACTCACCGTCGTGACGGTGCTTGTCTTCCTTGCCATCGGCACGGTGTTCATCGCGAAGGGACTGCGCTACCCGGACGCGCTGAAGGCCGAATGGAACCATCCGATCCGCATCGCCTTCTTCCCGGCGATCACCATCGGGGCGCTGCTGATCGCGGCCGCGATCCTTCCCTGGCACGGCACGCTCGCCCATATCCTCTGGGTCGTTGCCGCGGTGGCGCATCTGGCCATCATCCTCGGCGTCGTTTCGGCCTGGCTCAGCCATCGTCCCTTCGAGACCGCGCATCTGACACCGGCTTGGTTCATTCCCGCCGTCGGCAACGTGCTGGTACCCATGGCCGGCGTCCGTCTCGGCTATGTCGAGGTGTCGTGGTTCTTCTTTTCGGTCGGGATCCTGTTCTGGATGGTGTTCCTGACCCTGGTCTTCAACCGGCTGATCTTTCACAACCCGCTGCCGGAGCGCCTGCTGCCGACACTGGTGATCATGATCGCCCCGCCCTCCGTCGGGTTCGTTGCCTGGCTTCAGCTCAACGGTGGCGAAGTCGATGCCTTCGCGCGCATTCTGTATTACGCAGCACTGATGTTCGTGCTGATCACGCTGACGCAGGTCGGGCGGCTGGTGCACCTGCCTTTCGCCATGTCGTGGTGGGCCTATTCCTTCCCCGTCGCCGGTTTCACCATCGCCTCGACCCTCTTTGCCGAGGGAACGGGAGAAACGGTCGCCCATGCGCTTGGATACATCGGCTACGCGGCGCTGTGGGCGATCATCCTGCTTCTTGTCGTGCGCACGCTGACGGCCATGCGGCGCAACGAGATCTGCCAACCGGAGGGGTAATGCCCTCCGGCTGCGCGCGATGCGACCGGCCTACCAGAGCGAGGCGGCGGCGCGGGCCGGCCATTCCCGGTCGTACTCCTCGCCGCCAACGCGGTTGTCGCTCAGATCGGCGAGAATTTTCCCCGGGCTCGGCAGGTCGGAAACATCCGGCCAGGATGCCTCGGTCCAGAGTTGGGATCGCACGACCGCGCGGGCACACTGGAAGTAGATCCGCTCCACCTCGATGACGATCACCGTACGCGGCGGCTTGCCCTCCACGGTGAAGCGCTCGAGCAGATCCGGCGCGATGCTGACGCGCGCGCGTCCATTGACCCGCAATGTGGTTCCGCTGCCGGGAATGAGAAACAGGAGCGCCACGCGCGGGTCACGCACGATGTTGCGCAGGGAATCGATGCGGTTGTTGCCGCGCCGGTCGGGCAGCGCCAGCGTCTTGCGGTCCAGGATCTCGACGACCTGCCCCCGGTCGCCGCGTGGCGAGCAGTCGAGCCCCTCCGGTCCGACCGTCGCGAGCCCGACGAAGGGAGAGGCCATCATCAGCCTGGCGTATTCGTTGCTGACCCAGTCGATCTCCTTGACGGTCGAGGTCTCGCCCGGAACGCCGTAGATCGCCTCGAGGTCCTCCACGCTGGTCAGAGTGTCTTCGCCTGCGTTCATGTCCGCCCCTGTCTGCTGTGTGCCAATCCGGTGTGACGAGGTCATGTGCAGGCAACCATGACACGTTGATGACACCGCGGGAAAGGCGCGGGACAGCCTCCTCTACCCCGTCGCGCCGACCGGTTGCTTCGCCTTGATCACCGGCTCCATCGCCGCAAGCGTTTCGGGATCGAGATGACAGGCGATCTCGTGATCGTCGGCAAAGGTCCGCACCGGCGGAAGGTCAACGTCGCAGGTGCCCTCGATCATGTAGGGACAACGCGTCTGGAACGGGCATCCCTTCGGCGGATTGGCCGGCGACGGGATTTCGCCCTTCAAAACGATCGAGCGCTTCTCGACGCTGGTATCGGCAATGGGAACGGCGGCGAGCAACGCCTCGGTATAGGGATGATAGGGCGGCGCGAAGATCTCCTCCGTCGTGCCCTGCTCCATGATCCGTCCCAGATACATGACCACGACACGGTCGGCGAGATAGCGCACCACCGAGAGGTCATGGCTGATGAACAGCATCGTGGTGCGGTTCTCGCGCTGGATGTCCATCAGCAGTTCGGTGACGGCCGCCTGCACCGAGACATCGAGTGCTGAAACGGGCTCGTCGGCAATCACCACCTTCGGGTTGCCGGCAAAGGCGCGCGCGATGCCGACGCGCTGCTTCTGCCCGCCGGAAAGCTGGCGCGGCTTGCGGCGCGCGAACTCGCGCGGCAGCTTCACCGTATCGAGCAGCCGCATGACCAGCCCCTCGATCTCGCCCTCGTCTCGCGCGACGCCGAACTTGCGGATGACACGGGCGATCTGACTGCCGACCGTGTGTGACGGATTGAGGGTGTCGAACGGGTTCTGGAACACCATCTGCAGTCCGGCGATGGTTTTCGCGTCCCGCTTGTCGACCGGCAGGCCGCCGAGTTCCACGTCCCCCAGAAGCACCTTGCCGTCGGTGGCGTCCTCAAGCCCCATGAGCACCTTGGCGAAGGTCGACTTCCCGCAGCCGCTCTCGCCGACGATGGCCACCGTTTCCGCCTCGCGAGCGGAGAAGGTCAGCTTTTCATTCGCCTTCACGGCGCGCTGCTCGCCGCCCAGGACCAGCAGGCCGCCATCGTCGATGACGTAGTGCTTCGTCATGTCCTCGACGGAAAGCACCACCTCGCCCGCCTCGACCGGCGGCTTGGCCTCGCCCTTCGGGAGATCGCGCTCCCAATCGATTTCCTCAAACCGCTCGCAGCGGACACGATGCCCCTCGTCGCCCGGAACCACGTGCATGGAGAGGCGTCCCGTGTCGCAAACGCCCTCGCGGAAGAAGCTGCAGCGCGGGCCGAAGTTGCACCCCGTCGGCCGCTCGTGGGGAAGCGGAAGCTGGCCCGGGATCGCCACGAGGGGATGGGCGTTCTTGTCAGCGCCGGGAAGCGGAATGGAACCGAACAGGCCGCGCGTGTAGGGATGACGCATCTCCTCGAACACGTCGTGGATGTCGCCGACCTCCACCGCCTCGCCCGAATACATGACCGTGAGCCGGTCACAGGTCTCCAGGATCAGGCCGAGGTTGTGGGAGATGTAGATCATGGAGGTGCCGAATTCCCCGGCAATCTCCTTGATGAGTTCGACGATGCCGGCCTCCACCGTCACGTCGAGCGCCGTGGTCGGTTCGTCGAGAAGCAGCAATCGCGGGTTGGACAGCAGAGCCATGGCGATCACCACGCGCTGCTGCTGGCCGCCGGAAATCTGGTGCGGATAACAGGTGAGGATCCGCTCGGGATCCGGCAGCCGCACCTTGGCGAGCATGTCGGCGGAAAGCTTCAGCGCCTCCGCGCGTGACAATCCGTCGTGGTAGATCGGAACCTCGGCGAGCTGGTCGCCGATGGTCATGGACGGGTTCAGCGACGCCATGGGCTCCTGGTAGACCATGGCGATCTTGGATCCCCGGATCTGGCGCAGCTCCTCTTCGCTCATGGTGCGCATGTCGCGCCCCTCGAACAGGATCTCGCCACCGACGATCGCGCCGTTCTTGCCCATGTACTGCATGATCGCGAGAGCGACGGTGGACTTGCCGCAGCCGCTCTCGCCGACGATGCCATGCGCCTCGCCCGGCATGAGCTTGAGGTTGAAGTCCACCACCGCCGGGATTTCGCCCGAACGCGTATAGTAGGAAATGCAGAGGTTCCGGCACTCCAGGACCGGTGTCTGGTCGCTCATGTGTCTCGCCCCCTCAGTCACGCAGGCTCATTTCCCTGAGGCCGTCGGCCAGCAGGTTGAAGCCGAGAATCAGGCTCGACACGGCAAGCGCCGGCACGAGCAGCATGTAGGAGAACTTCCACAGCATCGCCGTCTTGGCGCTCTCGCGGATCATCAGCCCCCAGTCCGGGTCCGGCGGCTGCAGGCCAAGGCCCAGGAACGTCAGCGTGGTGATCGCCACCGTCGTGTAGCCGAGCCGCAGGCAGGCATCGACGATGATCGGGCCGCGCACATTGGGCAGAAGCTCCACGATCATGATGTAGAGCGGGTGTTCGCCCCGCGTTTGCGCCGCGAAGACATAGTCCCGGGTCTTGATGTCGAGCGCGAGCCCGCGAACGATGCGCATGATCGCGGGGGCGGACGCGAAGGTCACCGCCACCACGATGTTGAAGCCCGACGGCCCGAGGTAGTTCAGGATGACGATGAACAGCACCATCACCGGGAACGACAGGAACACGTTGGCGACGAAGGAGATCACCTCGTCCCACCAGCCGCTCAGGTAACCGGAGATCAGGCCGAAAAGCGCGCCGATCACATAGGCGACCGCGGTCGCGGTCACGCCCCACACAAGGACCCTCTGGCAGCCCCAGATCATGCGCGAGAGCATGTCGCGCCCCTTGAAATCGGTGCCGAGCCAGAAGAACACGTCGCGTTTCTCGGAAAACGGCGTGGTGAAGGGCGCGATCGGCTTGTTGGGGTCCATGAGCGGCAGATAGGGCGCGGTGACCGCCATCAGCAGCCAGAAGAAGACGAGCGTCAGCCCGATCAGCGCGACGGTGCTCTCGCGGCAGGCCCTGAGCCCGATCACGTAGAGCAGCAGCGTTGCCGGGATCGCCGGCAGCAGCACGAGGCGGGCGCTGTCGCCGAACAGGTTCTGGCCTCCCATGACATAGGCCATGAGGGGCAGCCACATCACCGCCACGAGGACGACGAGCGCCTTCGGACTGGCGAGGCGGTCGAGCAGCGGGGTCGCGGGGTCGGTCTCGGTCAGGGCCATCACAGGGTCCTCCTCAGGCGAAGCGGATGCGCGGGTTGAGGAAGGTGTAGCCGACGTCCGAGATGATCTGGGACAGGACGGCGACTGCGACGGCCACCAGCGTGCAGGCCTGCACGACCTCCACGTCGGGGAAGAGCGCGGCCTCTAGCAGGAGCTTGCCGAAGCCGTCGTACTCGAAGAAGACCTCCACCACGACAACGCCGGAAAGCAGCCAGTTGAGCTGCAGGACAATCAGGGTGAAGGGCGCGATCAGCGCATTGCGCAGCGCGTGCTTCATGACCACCCGCCGGTAGGGCAGCCCCTTGAGAATGGCGGTGCGGATGTACTGGGACGTCATCACCTCGGCCATCGACGCGCGGGTCATGCGCGCCACATAGCCGAAATCGTAGATCACGAGGGTGAGAACCGGCAGCACGAGTTCGCGGAAGGAAAAGCCGCCGATCATGGCCGACTTCACGGGAAGCCAGCCGAGCCCCAGGGCGAAGATCACGGTCAGCAGGATGGCGCTGGCGATTTCGGGAATGCTGGTCGTGAACACCGAGACGAAGGAAATCGTCCGGTCCTGTACCGACCCTTCCTTCATGCCCGCCAGAACGCCGAGCACGAGCGAGAGCGGTATCATCAGCGCGAAGACGAAGAAGGCCAGGATGCCCGTGTTGGCCAGCCTGTCGGCAAGGAGCGGGCCGACAGGCCGGTTCTTCTCGTAGGAGAAGCCGAAGTCACCGGTCAGGATCTTGCCCGCCCAGTTGAAGTAGCGCTGGTAGAAGGGAACATCGAGTCCGCGTTTGGCAAGCCAGCTCTGATAGCTGTCCTCGGTCAGGGCCGAGACGGCGAACCCGCCGAGTTCCTGGACCGCCAGCCGTTTCTTGAACTCCGGTGTATCGAAGATCGCGAACAGCAATAGCGACGAGACCGCCATGATCAGAACCATCTGAACAAGGCGGCGCAGGATCAGTTTCAACATCGGTGCCCACCGTGTCGCCGCCTCGCCGCGCCCGCGAGACGTGCCCCTCGTACCGAACGCCCGAGCGGACATCCGGACCTCGAATTCCGCGGCCGGCTTCTTGCGGCCGGCCGCGGAAGGTCAGTCGTGACGGATCGCCGATCCGTCAGCCGGATCAGCCCATCCAGACCTTGTTGAACTGGTGGTACTGGGTCGGGTGCGCCGGATAGCCGTGCACCGAGTTGGACGCCATGCAGTAGACCGGGCGCCAGATCGGCAGCACCACGACGCCGGAATCCTGCAGGATCTTCGAGGCCTTGGCGAGCAGCGGCTTGCGCGCCTCCACGTCGAGCGTGGCCTCGGCCTCGTCAAGCGCGGCGTCGAATTCGGCGGAGGAGAACCCGCTCTCGTTCCACGGCACGCCCGTACGGTATCCCAGCGACATGACCATGGTACCGAGCGGACGGTGCGTCCAGGCCGTGGCGCCGAACGGTGTCTTGGTCCAGATCTCCCAGTATTTGGAGGCCGGGATCACGTTGATGTTGAGCGTGATGCCCGCGTCCTGAAGCTGGTCGCGCATGGCCTCGGCCACCGTCTGGTGCCAGGGCCCGTCCGTGTTGCCGACGTCGATGGTGACCGTCAGTCCGTCCGCGTGCCCGGCTTCGGCGAGAAGCGCCTTGGCGCCTTCCACGTCACGGCTGATCGGCGGCAGCGCCTCATAGTCGGGATGCACCGGCGCGACGTGATAATTCTCGCCGACGTCGCCGCCTTCCGGGTAGACCAGCGGCTTGATGAGCGAATTGTCAATCGCCATGGCGATCGCCTTGCGCACGCGCACATCGGTGAAGGGCTCGGCGTCCACGCGCATCCGGCAAGCACAGGCACTGCGCTGTGCGGGCGGAGATGATCTGGCCGTCGATTGCCTTGGCCAATTCCATCTGCTCGACGCCGAAGTCGTAGATCGCGTCAACGCTCTGTCCGGCGAAGGCCGTGAGCTGGTTGTCCGCGTCGAAGTTGTAGTAGTGGATCTCGTCGAGATAGACCTTGCCGCCCCAGTACTCGAAGGGCTGGCCGCCGGCCTCGGTCACGCGCTTGAGGATGCAGCGGTCGCCGACCACGTTCTCCACGATCTGATAGGCACCCGTACCGTTCATGGACGTGTCGAGCGGCGCCTTGAAGTCGCGATGAACGATGGCGGTCGGATAGTTGTACATGTCCTCGGGGAAGGACAGAACCGGCTTGGTGAGATGGAAGCGGATGGTGTGGTCGTCCACCACCTCGATGGCGCCGTCGATCAGCTTCTTCTTGCCGTCGACTTCCTCGACCATCGCCGAGATCGACGACAGGCCGATGTTGGAGGAACCGAGGTCCGGATCCGTCCAGCGCTCGAAGTTGAACTTCACGTCCTCGGAAGTGAAGTCGTCGCCGTTGTGCCACTTGACGCCCTTGCGCAGGTGGAACGTCCAGGTCTTGAGGTCGTCGGAGGCTTCCCAGCCCTCCGCCAGCATCGGGCGGGTGACATTGTCCGGCCCGGTCATCGCGAGATATTCGAGCATATGACGGGTCTGGTTCGACGCCTGGGTCCAGGAGAAGGTCGCCGGGTCGTCGATCTTCTGCACCTGCATCGCCACCTTCAGGATGCCGCCGGCCTTGGCATCCGCGTCATCGGCCGGGAACGGCATGGTGTCGCCATCCGCCGCGAATGCGGGCGCGGGCAGCCCCGCCATGGCGTAGGCGGCACCCGCCCCGACACCGAGAAGCGCGGCGAACCGCACGAACTCGCGCCGGCTCAGCCGCCCCGCGTCCATGAGGTCCTGTGCTTCATGCACCTTCGGGTGCAGCCCCGTCTTCGAATCCTTGTTCGACATGCTCCGACTCTCCCTCTCGGAAATCCTGCATCAGGTTGATCGTGTCCACGGCCATGTCCGGCCGCGCGTCCGTTTGATCCTCGACGTTCCTGGCCGCGCTTCGCCGGGGCGGCGCCGGCCATCACGTGTTGTTCCAGCCGTCCGAAAGCGGACCGCGCGGAAAGCAGATTAACATGCATGACAGGGCTCTTGGCAAAACCTGCGAGCGCTTTTTTCGACTTTCCCTCAGATCACACGTCGCACCCGCGCTATCGCGTGTCGTTTTGTGGATATCGCCGCACCAGGAGACACGACGCTAGGATCGATTTCACCGGTGGAATCTTCTGGCCGGGAACCTTGCGAAACCCGCGCTCAACGTTGCGTTGCGCAAGCCGTCTCGCGATAAACGCTACGCCGGGAAACAAGTTCTTGGCGAACGGGGGAGCATTGCCTTCGATGACCGGAACGGCAGACCAGGATGGTGCTCCCTCGCCCGCAGTCTCCAGGGGACGGCGCGGGCGCCGTGGCTCCTCCCGCTCCCACGCACTCGAACAACGCCCCTTCCGCCAGCGCCGCAATCCCTACGCTCCAACCGAGGCCGTCACGCCCGATCAGCTCGAGGCAATCCACGAGGCCTCACTCGAGGTGCTGGAGACCATCGGAATAGACTTCATCAACGACGAGGCGCTTGCCATCCTCAAGGCGGCCGGCGCCGATGTAGTTGCCGGCTCGAAACGGGTGCGCCTTGACCGGTCCCTCGTCATGGATGCCCTCGCCTCGGCTCCGTCGCGGTTCACGCTTCATGCGCGCAATCCGGCACACAACCTGCATTTCGGGGATGACAGTGTCGTGTGGAGCGGTGTCGCAAGCGCTCCGAACTGTACCGACGCCCCTCGCGGTCGCCGCCCGGGGTCCCAGGAGGATTTCCGGGACTTCGTGAAACTGAGCCAGGTCTTCAACGTGATCGACCTGAACGGCGGTTATCCGGTCGAACCGGTGGACCTGCACGCCTCCGTTCGTCACCTCGATTGCATCCACGACTTCGCGACCATGACGGACAAGGCGTTCCACATCTATTCGCTGGGGCGGGAGCGCAATCTCGATGGAATGGAGATTGCGCGCATCGCCCTTGGTCTCGACGAGGCCGCCTTCGCGCGAACGCCCTGCACGATTTCGATCATCAATTCATCGTCCCCCCTGCGCCTCGACACGCCCATGCTTCAGGGCATCATCGAGATGGCACGGCGCGGCCAGCCGATCGTCCTGACCCCCTTCACGCTGGCCGGGGCCATGGCGCCGGTGACCGTTGCCGGCGCGCTCGTGCAGCAGAACGCGGAGGCCCTTGCCGGCCTAGCCTTCGCCCAGATGGTCGCGCCCGGCGCGCCGGTGGTCTACGGCGGCTTCACCTCGAACGTGGACATGAAGTCCGGCGCCCCCGCCTTCGGCACCCCGGAAGGCATGAAGGCGGCGCTCGTCGGCGGCCAGCTCGCCCGCCGCTATCGGCTGCCCTATCGCTCATCCGCCGTATGCGCCGCCAATTCACCGGACGCGCAAGGCGCCTGGGAGACGGTCTTCTCCCTCTGGGGCGCACTCATGGGCGGGGCGAATTACGTGAAGCACGCCGCCGGCTGGCTGGAAGGAGGACTGACGGCCAGCTTCGAGAAGTTCGTGATGGACGTCGATCTGCTGCAGATGCTCGACGCCTTCATGGAGCCGCTCGACACGTCGCCGGAGGCGCTGGCGGTGAATGCGATCCGTGACGTCGGTCCTGGGGGCCACTTCTTCGGCACCGCGCACACCCAGGCCCGCTACAAGACCGCGTTCTACGCTCCGCTCATCTCTGACTGGCGCAACTTCGAAAGCTGGACCGAGGCCGGTGGCCCGAGCGCCTTCGACAAGGCGCAAGGTGTTCTGGCGCAGGCCCTCGGCGAGTACGAAACCCCGCCCATGGATCCCGCCATCGTCGAGGAACTGGCCGACTTCGTTGCCCGCCGAAAGGCCGAAGGCGGCGCCCCAACCGATTTCTGACCCCGCGCGATCCAGCCCGTTTGCGGATGCAAGGCGGCCGTGAAACGGTCATTCTGCAGGCGGTGGACAAATACGAGACGAAAGGGACCGGCATATGAAAACGCAGGCACGGGTGGTCGTCATCGGCGGCGGCGTCGTCGGATGCAGCGTGCTCTACCACCTGACGAAGCGCGGATGGTCCGACGTCCTGCTCATCGAACGCTCCGAGCTCACATCCGGCTCCACCTGGCACGCCGCCGGCGGCTTTCACACCCTCAACGGAGACCCCAACGTCGCCAGACTGCAGGCATATACGGTCTCGCTCTACAAGGAGATCGAGGAGATTTCCGGCCAGTCCTGCGGGCTGCATCTGACGGGCGGTCTCCAGCTTGCCGATACGCCAGAGCGTCTCGACTGGCTCAAGATGGCCCACGCGCGCGGTCGCTATCTCGGCATGGAGACCGAGATCATCTCGGCCGCAGAGGCGAAGGAGATGCTGCCGCTCATCGACGAACGCCACTTCGTCGGCGCCATGTGGGATCCGATCGAGGGGCATCTCGACCCCTCCGGCACGACACACGCCTATGCCAGGGCGGCGCGCAAGGCGGGCGCGGAGATCTCGCTGAGAAACCGTGTGACCGAACTGAACCAGCGCTCCGACGGAACATGGGAAGTCGTCACAGAGCAGGGAACGGTTCTTGCCGAACACGTGGTGAACGCGGGCGGCCTGTGGGCGCGCGAGGTCGGACGCATGGTCGGCCTGGAGCTGCCGGTGCTCGCAATGGAACACCATTACCTGCTGACCGAAGACATGCCGGAAATCGCCGAGATCGTCGCCTCGACCGGAAAGGAGATGGTCCACGCCATCGATTTCTCGGGCGAGATCTACACCCGCCAGGAGCGTGGCGGGATGCTGCTTGGCACCTATGAGCGCGCCGCGACGCCTTGGAGCCCACGCGAAACGCCCTGGGACTTCGGGCAGGAGCTTCTGGAGCCGGATCTCGAGCGCATCGCACCCTCGCTTGAGGTCGGCTTCGAGCATTTCCCGGCACTCAAGCACACCGGCATCAAGCAGTTCATCAATGGCCCCTTCACCTTCGCGCCTGACGGGAACCCCCTCGTCGGGCCGGTACGCGGTCTCACCAACTTCTGGTGCGCCTGTGCGGTGATGGCCGGCTTCAGCCAGGGGGGCGGCGTCGGCCTGGCGTTGTCCAACTGGATGGTCGACGGCGATCCGGGCTTCGACGTGTGGGGCATGGATGTGGCCCGCTTCGGCCCCTGGGCAACGCGGGCCTATACAAACGCCAAGGTGCGCGAGAACTACTCCCGCCGCTTCCGCATCCGCTATCCCAACGAGGAACTGCCTGCCGCGCGGCCGCACCAGACCACGCCTCTTCATGATCGTTTGGTCGCGCAAGGCGCGGTCATGGGCGTGACATGGGGGCTGGAGACCCCGTTGTGGTTCGCACCGCAAGGCGTCGAGCCCCGCGACATCGTCTCCTTCCGCAGGTCAAACGACTTCGAGCATGTCGGCGCGGAGTGCCGGGCTGTGCGCGAGGCCGTCGGGATCACTGAGATCGCGAATTTCGCGAAGTACGAGATCACCGGCCCCGGAGCCGAGGCTTTCCTGGACCGGCTGATGACCAACCGTCTGCCGAAGCAAGGCCGGATGGCGCTGACGCCGATGCTCAATCACGCGGGGAAGCTGATCGGCGATTTCACTATTGCCAGAATACATTCCGAGCATTTCCTGATGTGGGGCTCGAGCCAGGCGGAGGTCTATCACATGCGCTGGTTCGATGCGCATCTGCCCGAAGACGGGTCGGTGACCATCCGGCCGATCAATCTGGGCTGGGTGGGCCTTTCGATTGCCGGACCGAAGGCACGCGATCTGCTTTCCAGGGTCACGGACGAGGATGTCTCCAACGCGGCCTTTCCCTTCATGTCAAGCCGCGAGATGGATGTGGCCGCCGCGCCCTGCCAGGTCAGCCGGATCAGTTACACCGGCGACCTTGGCTACGAGATCTGGATGGCGCCGGAATACGAGATCCGCGTCTATGAGGCACTCAAGGCGGCCGGCGAGGATCTCGGCCTGAAGGATTTCGGAATGAGGGCCCTGCTCTGCCTGCGGCTGGAAAAGAACTTCGGAACGTGGTTCCGCGAGTTCCGCCCGATCTACGGCCCCTATGAGGCTGACCTCGGCCGCTTCGTGGCGCTGGACAAGGGAGACTTCATCGGTCGCGCGGCCGCACTTGCGGAACGCGACGGCGGCGGCACCCTGCGCCGCATCTGCATGAGTGTCGAGGCACGGGACGCCGACGTGATCGGTGATGAACCGATCTGGCATGAGGGCAAGGTGGTCGGCTGGGTCACCTCAGGCGGCTATGGCCATCACGTCGGATTGTCGCTCGCGCAAGGCTATGTGCCCCGGAAGATCGCCGATGATCCTGCGCCCGGCGCCTTCGAGATCGAGATCATGGGCGTGAAGGTGAAAGCCACGCTTCTCACCCAGTCGCCCTTCGACCCGAAAGCCGAACGAATGCGCATGTGATGAGGTTACAAATAAGATTCAGAAAAATAAGCAACCATATGAACTAGAAAGATATATTACACTTCAATTAATAGCCTGAACCTTCAATTCGTCAAAGCAGGCGACCACATGGCTGGCAAAGGCATCGCTTGCCTTTCCGGCCTTCCCCGCCTCCTTGAGGATCAGGTGATAGTTGCCGATTTCCGGCAGCCCGTGTCGCTCGTCGAGGCGTTGCAGCGGTGCCGCGATCACGCTTGCAGGGAAAGGGGCGACGGCGAGATCCGCAAGAAGCGCGGCCTCCTGCCCCGCACTGTGGAAGCTCTGGTAGGCGATGCGATAGGGGTGCTCGGCCTTGTCGAGGGCGATACGTGCCGCCTTGCGCCACGGGCAGCCGGAAACCGAAAGTGCCAGCGGCAAGGGATCCCGCGAATAGGCAACGCCGTTCTCAAGCCCCGCCCAGGCGAGCGGCTCCGTGTAGACGATCTCCCCTCCGAGCGCGACGTCGCTGTCGGGACGCGCGGTGTAGAGAACGAGGTCGAGCTGTCGCTCCTTGAGCTTCTTGAGAAGCTGCGGGCTGCCATCGAGATGCACGTCCACGTTCACCCCCGGGTGCGAACGCGCGAAACGGGTGAGGATGTTCGGCAGGAACCGGGTGCCGAAATCAGAGGGCGCACCGAAGCGCACTTCACCCTCGATCGCGGGCGAACGGAACAGCGCGACGGCCTCCTCGTTCAGCATCAGGATGCGGCGTGCATATCCGACCAGCGCCTCGCCCTCCGGGGTCATGCGTACGCTGCGCCCCTCCCTTGCGAAAACCGCAACCCCGAGCAGCCCCTCCAGTTTCTTGATCTGCATGGAGACAGCCGAAGGAGTCCGTCCGATAACCTCGGCGGCCTTTGAAAAACTTGCGGTTTCCGCGATTACGAGGAAGGTCCTGTAGAGGTCCGTCTCGATCAGCGGCGTGCCCTTTCCCGGGACCAGATCCATGGTGAGGCGTCCTAGCGTCAAGTTTCAATTTTTTTGATGATAGGCATAAGCTCTTTTCGTTTGATTGACATCACGAATACGACCATATCGCAGTTATGACGATGCAACGGCGGACGAACCGCACCGAGCCCGTAAAACCAGAGCTCCCAAACTCCGTCGCGTGACCGGTTTTCCTTCGGTCACGGGCGGATCAACCGAGCCCGGAGACCAAGGAGTAAAGCCATGTCCTACCTGACCAAGGTTCTCGGCAACACCTTTGGTGTCGCCTCCCGCTTCACCGAGCTGCATGTTGCGGATTCCGATCCCCGTACCCTGTCGGATCTGGGCTTCAAGAGCAACGAGACGACCCGCGCGCGTTTCGCTGCCCTGCGTGTCGGCGAGCCCGGCGCGTCGGCCGCCGCCCGTCTGGGCGTGAACGGCCGCTGAGGATCGATCCCGGTTGGGAAGCCGCATAGTCGGCGTTCCGGACCAGGGTCAAGTTCCTCGGACGACAGCTCGTCGGACCGAAATACAGGAAGACCCCCGTCGGGCCGCCCGGCGGGGGTCTTCGCATTTCAGGGCTTTGACTCACGCGTTCAGAAGCGGCGATTGAGCCTGTTCTCCAGCACCTCCTGCCGGCCCGAGACGGGCTCAGGTTCGATGCCATCGCGCTCGACACGCGCTGCGATCTCCTCCAGCGAGCGCTTGCCGGACAGCATCGCCTGCCCCTCTTCCGTGTCCCAGCCCGCATAGCGTTCGGCGAGAGGCGTGGAGAGGTCGCCCTTCTCCACCATCTCGGCCGCGACCAGAAGCGCGCGCGCGCAGGTGTCCATGCCGCCCACATGCGCCAGGATGAGGTCAGAGGCGTCAAGCGACTGTCGGCGCAGCTTGGCGTCGAAGTTCAGCCCGCCGGTAGTGAACCCGCCGGCCTTCAGGATGTAGTAGAGCGCGAGCGCCACCTCCTGCACGTTCATCGGAAACTGGTCCGTGTCCCAACCCGACTGGTAGTCGTTGCGGTTCATGTCGACGGAACCGAAGATCCCGAGCGCGGTGGCAAGAGCGACTTCGTGCTCGAAGGAGTGGCCCGCCAGAACCGCATGGCCGACCTCGATGTTGACCTTCACCTCCTTCTCCAGCCCGTAGGCCTTCAGGAAGCCGAACACCGAGGCGACATCGTAGTCGTACTGGTGCTTGGTGGGTTCCTGCGGCTTGGGCTCGATCAGGATCGTGCCGTCGAAGCCGATCTTGTGCTTGTACTCCACCACCAGGTTGAGGAAGCGGCCAAGCTGGTCGAACTCGCGCTTCATGTCGGTGTTGAGCAGCGTCTCGTAGCCCTCGCGGCCGCCCCACAGAACGTAGTTCTGGCCGCCGAGGCGCTGTGTCACGTCCATCGCGGCCTTCACCTGGCCGGCGGCATAGGCGAACACGTCCGGATCCGGATTGGTGGCGGCGCCCGACATGTAGCGGCGGTGCGAGAAGAGATTCGCCGTGCCCCAGAGCAGTCTTGTCCTGGAGGACTCCATCTTGCGCGCGAAGATGTCGCCGATCTCGTTGAGATTGCGGATACTCTCCGCGAGATTGGCGCCTTCCGGCGCCGCATCCCGGTCATGAAAACAGAAGAAGGGCACGCCGAGACGGTCGAACATCTCGAAGGCGACATCCGCCTTCATTCGCGCACCGTCCATCGTGTCGCCGAACCAGGGGCGCTCGAAGGTATGGCCGCCGAAGGGATCGCCGCCCGGCCAGCAGAAGGAGTGCCAGTAGGCCACGGCGAAGCGCAGATGGTCTTCCATGCGGCGGCCCAGCACCATACGCTCGGGATCGTACCAGCGGTAGGCGTAGTCGTTGTCGCTGTCCGGGCCCTCGTAGCGGACGGACGGAATGCCATCGAAAAACCCGGTCATGACAGGACCTCCTTGAGAGCGGGATAGAGCGCGCGATAGCGCTGATGGGCCGCGCGCCATTCCTCGGCGCGGGCCGGATCCGGATCGATGCTCGCCGACATCTCCGGCGGCGTGAACAGGCCCGTCTCCCCCGAACCGAGGGCAGCCGCCTTGCCGAGCCGGGCAGCACCATAGGCGGCACCGAAGTCCCCCTGGGCCGGGCAGTCTATTGTGGCTCCGAGCAGGTTCGCGAGGATCTGCAACCAGGCCCGCGACCGTGCCCCGCCGCCGACGGCGGTCACCCGCGAGACCTCGCTGCCGGCCTCCTTGAGCACATCGAGGCAATCGCGGAAGGCAAAGGCCACGCCCTCGAGAACGGCAAGCGAAAGGTCCGCCCGGCCGTTCGCACGCGCGATTCCGGCAAAGCCGCCGCGTGCGGCGGGATCGTTGTGCGGGGTTCGCTCGCCGGACAGATACGGCAGGAAAACGAGATCGGAGGGGCGACCGCCGCGTTCGTCATGGGTGCGGGCGCCCTCCTGCTCGAGCGTCGCCACGTCCGCGCCCGTGATCTCGGACAACCAGTTAAGGCTGTCCGTCGCGGACAGGATCACACCCATCTGGTGCCAGATGCCAGGCAGCGCGTGACAGAAGGCATGAACGGCGCCGGCGGTGTTCGGGCGATAGCGGTCCGTCGCCACGAAGAGCACGCCGGAGGTTCCCAGCGACAGGAACGCCTCGCCGGGCCGGACCGCGCCGATGCCACAGGCACTCGCGGCATTGTCGCCACCGCCGCCGGCCACCACCGGCGCCACGGAAAATCCCCAACGCGTCACGAGGTCGGAACGCAGGCGGCCGGACGAGTCGGTGCCCTCCACCAGCCGCGGCATCGCCTCGCGCGTGAGGCCCGTCGCCTCCAGGAGTTCGTCGGACCAGTCGCGACGAGCGACATCCAGCCAGAGCGTGCCGGCCGCATCGGACATGTCGGACACGGCCTCCCCGGTGAGCTGAAGGCGCACATAGTCCTTCGGCAGCAGGACAAGGCGGGTCGCCGCGTAGACCTCCGGCTCGTGCCGGCGCACCCACTCAATCTTGGGTGCCGTGAAGCCCGGCATGGCCAGGTTGCCGGCGATGCCGTGAACATCGGCACGGCTCTCCAGGAGGGCGCACTCATCGCCCGATCGGCCATCGTTCCACAAAATGGCGGGACGCAGCACCTTGTGGGCACCATCGAGCAGCGTCGCGCCATGCATCTGTCCGGAAAGGCCGATGCCGGCGACACCCGAAAGCTCCGCCGGATGGCTGTCCTTCAGCCGGTCCAGCGTGTCGCACACCGCCTGCCACCAGTCGGCCGGATCCTGTTCGGACCAGCCGGGTCGCGGGCGGCTCACGGACAGGGCGCTCGAGGCAGTGGCCACGACCGCACCGCTTCCATCCATCAGAACGCTCTTCACGCCCGACGTGCCGATGTCGATGCCGAGAAACATGCAACCTCCCTGCCCGCTTCACGACGCGTGAACGCAATCGCCTTGCAGGCTTTCAACGGTCCCGGTGGGCCGGAATCCGATTTATTTTCGAAACCAAAATATACCAAGACACGGAGAATGAAAGAGGCATTCGCCCGCGTGTCTCCCCGGCCTGCAAGCGAGCACCACGCCCGCCGCGCTCAGTCGAAAACGCGTCCGCGCATCTTCTTGACGTCGCCGCGTTGCTTCTTGGCGGCCAGCCGGCGCTCCTTGGAGCCCTTGGTCGGCCGTGTCGCCTTGCGCGGCTTTGGGCGCTCGAACGCTCTCCGCACGAGGTCGAGAAGCCGCTCGAGCGCGTCCTCGCGATTGCGCTCCTGGGTGCGAAAACGATCGGCCTGGATCAGGATCTCGCCGGCAAGGGTAAGGCGGCTTCCCGCCAGCCGCGCGAGACGGGACTTCACATCCTGCGGCAGTGTCGTGTTGGCGGCGAGCTGAAAGCGGAGCTGGACCGCCGTCGCGACCTTGTTGACGTTCTGCCCGCCGGGTCCCGATGCACGCACGAAGCTCTCGGACAGGTCCTGCGCGGGAATGAAGATCCCCGGCTTCACCTCGATGTCGTCCTGCCGTCTTGCGTCCATTTCCCTCACCGCGTCACGTGCTCTCCCCGGATAGCGTCTCCCGGGCGGCGACCGCAAGCCCTGTGCCGCCCTTGGTTGCAGGGTCCGCCGGTGCTATCAGGAACCACGTTCCCTCCCGCCAACCACACCAGAGGCTTCCACCGTGACACCATCCAGCGACATTCGCCGCCTCATAGAGATCATGGAAGCGCTCAGGACACCCGTCACGGGATGCCCCTGGGACGTGGAGCAGACCTTCGAGACCATCGCGCCCTACACCATCGAGGAGGCCTATGAGGTCGCCGACGCGATCCACACCGGCGACCGCGTGGACCTCAAGGAAGAGCTCGGGGACCTCCTGCTTCAGGTCGTCTACCACGCGCGCATGGCGGAAGAGGAACAAAGCTTCACCTTTGGCGACGTGGTCGAGGCGATCACCACAAAGATGATCCGCCGCCATCCCCACGTCTTCGGCGACGAGGCGGCGCGCTCGGCCGGAATGGCCAAGGGCATGTGGGAGCGGATCAAGCAGGAGGAGAAACGCGAGAAGGCCGAGGCGCGCGCAAGCGCCGGCATAGCTGAACGCGAGACGGGCTACCTTGACGACGTTCCGGCTGTCTTCCCGGCTCTCACGGAAGCGGAAAAACTCCAGCGCCGCGCGGCGCGGGTCGGCTTCGACTGGGCGGAAGCGGGGCCGGTTCTGGACAAGATCCGCGAGGAGACGGACGAACTGGCGGAGGAGCTTTCGGCGCCCGCCCCCGATCGCGAAAGGATCGCGGGCGAGATCGGTGACATGATCTTCGCCATAGCCAATCTCGCGCGACACCTCGACATCGATCCCGAAGAGGCGCTCAAGCGCACGAACCGCAAGTTCCGCAAGCGCTTCGCGGCCATCGAGGCGGAAGCACGCGTCCAGGACCGCCCGCTCGACGACCTCTCGCTGGAGGAAATGGAAGCCGCCTGGCAGCGGGCCAAGAAAGCGCCCGTCACCGCCGACTGAAAAGGCGCGTCCAAGCGCTTGCCCGTCAGGGGACGATCACGTCCTTGTAGCGCTCCACGAACTGGTCGCGATGACGCTCACCGACGCGCACGCTCATGCGCACCTCCGCGTCCTCGTCGTGGCGCTCCATCACGTCCGTATGCGGATAGAGCCAGGCGATGCGTTCGCCATCGCTCGCCGGCAGCACCACCTCGTAGACGAGACTGCCGGCGGAAAGCTCCATCTCGATGCGCTCGAGAAGCGCCTCCATCCCCTCGCCCGTATGGGCGGAGACCGCAACCGGACCGGTGCCGGAGGCATTCTGGCCTAGAAGCGTCGTGCGATAGTCCTCGGGCAGCAGGTCGATCTTGTTCCAGACCTCGATGAGCCGCGCCTCGCGGTCCTCCTCCAGGCCGAGCGCATCGAGCGTGGTGGCGACGTCCGAGGCCTGCGCGTCCGTGTCCTCGTGCGAAATGTCGCGCACATGCAGGATGAGGTTCGCCTCCATCACCTCTTCCAGCGTGGCGCGGAAGGCGGCGATGAGATGCGTCGGCAGGTCGGAGATGAAGCCCACCGTGTCCGACAGGATGATTTCGCGTCCATGCGGAAGCTCGACACGGCGAAGCGTGGGGTCGAGCGTCGCGAAAAGCAGATCTCGGGCGAAGACCTTCGAGCTGGTCAGCCGGTTGAAGAGCGTCGATTTTCCGGCGTTGGTGTAGCCGACGAGCGCAACGATGGGCTGGGGAACCTTCTTGCGCTTGGCGCGATGCAGCTCTCGCGTGCGCGTGACCTGTTCGAGATCCTTCTCGAGCCGGTTGATGCGCTCCTGGATCAGCCGGCGGTCGGCCTCGATCTGGGTTTCGCCGGGTCCGCCGACGAAACCGAGACCGCCACGCTGGCGCTCAAGGTGCGTCCAGGACCGCACGAGGCGGCTCTTCTGCCATTTGAGATGGGCGAGTTCCACCTGCAGGCGACCTTCGGCCGTGGAGGCCCGCTCGCCGAAGATCTCCAGGATGAGACCGGTCCGGTCGAGCACCTTGCAGTGGAGATCCTTCTCGAGGTTTCGCTGCTGGATTGGCGACAGCGGGTGATCGACGATCACCAGTTCGATCTCTTCCGCCTTCACCAGAGCGGCAAGTTCCTCGACCTTGCCGGACCCCAGCAATGTTCCGGGGCGCGGGGTCGCGACATTGACGATGCACGATGAAACGATCTTCAGATCGATCGCGGCCGCGAGGCCGATGGCCTCTTCCAGACGCGCGGCATTGCTGCGCGCGGCAGCGTCCCCCGCCTCGGCGCGGTATCGCGCTCCGAGCACCGGCACCACGACAGCCGTGCGCGCGCCCTGCGCGCCGTCCGGCCCGTCGAACGGGTCATCGGGCCGGTCTTCCGGACGCGGCCCGGGCTTTCGGTTCTTCTTCGTACCGTCCTGCGAGCGCAATCAGTCTGCCTTCTCACCAGCCTCGTCGGTGGGGTCGAACAACTGAACAGGCGCATTCGGCATCACGGTGGAGATCGCATGCTTGTAAACGAGCTGCGAGTGTCCGTCCCGGCGCAGCAACACACAGAAGTTGTCGAACCACGTCACCACGCCCTGCAGCTTGACACCATTGATGAGGAAAATCGTCAGCGGGGTCTTCTGCTTGCGAACGTGATTGAGAAAGGTATCCTGAAGGTTTTGAGCGCGGTCAGCCATGTTTTATTATATCCTGCTAGTGCTTAGTCTTTTTTGGTGCACGCACACCGTCGTTTCAAATCCGATTGTGGATGCAACGTCCACGAGGAAATGGCCGACGTCAAGAGCGCGGGGGGACGCGTCCACCAGCCGGTCGCGACTCTAGCGCATTCGGGACAGCATTTCTGCCCGTTTCTTGAGCGCGCGGCCTGCGGAGGAAATATCACCGCTCCCGAAAATCAGCCGTCACGACGCCTCACGGCGACGCTCGTTCGAAGGCCGGGCACCGGCGGAGCGCCACGGCTCCGCCCTGCTCCCGTCGCCGGTCAGACCGGCTCGGACTCGGCCATTTCGTGAAAGCCGGCTCTCAGATCACGCGACATTTCGCCCGGATGCCCGTTGCCGACCGGCTTGCCGTCGAGGCTCACGACCGGCATCACCAGGGTGGAGGCCGCCGTGATGAACGCCTCCTTGGCCTCCTTGGCTTCCTCGAGCGTGAAGGGACGTTCCTCGAAGGCGAGGCCTTTCTTTTCGACCATATCGAGGACGACCTGGCGCGTGATGCCCTTGAGGATGCCGTGATCGGCCGGGCGCGTGACGAGCACATTGTCCTTCGTCACGATCCAGGCATTGGTCGAACCGCCCTCGGTAACGAAGCCGTCGCGGTCGATGAACCAGGCTTCCTTCGCGCCGGATTCCTTGGCCTTCTGCTTGGCAAGCACGTTCGGCAGCAGGCCGACCGTCTTGATGTCGACGCGGTCCCAGCGGTTTTCCGGAACCGAGATGACGCCGACACCGGCCTCTGCCGCCTTCTCGGCGACCTCCGGGCGTGCCGAGCGGGCGGTGACGACAAGCGCCGGCGGCGTGTCAGCCGAGGGGAACACGTGGTCGCGCCGTGCGACGCCGCGCGTCACCTGGATGTAGACCAGTCCGTCATGGACCAGATTGCGCCGCACGACCTCGCGCAGGATCATCTCCAGCGCGGCGCGTCCCATCGGCATGCGGATCGACAGCTCGCTCAGGGAGCGTTCGAGGCGGTCGAGATGACGACGCGCATCGACGATGCGCCCGTTCCAGATCTCGCAGACCTCATAAACGCCATCGGCGAACTGATAGCCCCTGTCCTCGATATGGACCGCGGCTTCGGCATGGCGGACATAGCGTCCGTTCACATAGGCTACTCGGCTCATTTCCCTCTCCGGTTTTCCCGGTTGCGTGATGGCGGCGGCAAGACGGACGGGAGTGGTCCGCGGGCTACCCCGGCATCTTTAGAAAGCTTGATCCCGCTCAGAAGAATTCCAGGCTGACGCGGAACATCTGTTCCACCTGGCGCACCCGCTCGGCGATGGCAAACAGGACGCATCGGTCATGGGCGCGAATGATCGTGCCGCCGTTCGGCGTGATCACCGCGCCGTCGCGGAAGATCGCGCCGACCCGGATCCCGTCCGGAAGGTCGATGTCGCGCAGCGGCTTGCCCACCAGCGGCGAGGTTTCCAGGGCTTCCGCCTCGATCACCTCGGCCGCGCCGTTCTGCAGGGCGTGAACGCCACGGATGCGGCCGCGCCGCACGTGCTGGAGGATCTTCGAGATGGTCACCTGACGCGGATTGACGAAGGCGTCGATCCCCAGCGCATGGGTGAAGGCGGGGTAGCTTGGATTGTTGATCAGCGAGAGATTGCGCTTGCAGCCGAGCTTCTTGGCCATGACGCAGGAGAGGATGTTCACCTCATCCTCGTTGGTGACCGCGATCAGCGTGTCCGCGTCCTGGATATCCGCCTCGAGCAGGATCGTCTGGTCGAGCGCGCTGCCGTGAAGGATCACGGACCGCTTGAGGGAATCCGCGATGCCGAGCGCGCGCTCGCGCGAATGCTCGATGATCTTGACCTTGGCCGTGGCCTGACGCTGCTCCAGCATTCGCGCCACATAGTGGCCGATGTTGCCGCCGCCGGCGATCACCACACGGTTCGCCTCCGGCTCCTCGTGGCCGAAGATCGCCAGCGTGCGCCGCACGTTGTCGCGCCGCGCGACCACATAGACCAGGTCGTTTTCCAGCAGCGAATCCGAGCTCTTGGGAACGAAGAGATGATTGCCCCGGAAGACGCCCGTCACCACCGCGCCGAGATCGGGGAACAGCTCCGTGAGCTGGCGCAGCGGCGTGTTCACCACCGGGCAATCCTCGCGGCACATGACGCCGACGACCACCACATTGTCGTCGGCGAAGCGCACGGTCTCCACCGCACCGGGCAGCGCCAGGCGACGCAGCACCATCTCGCCCACCTCGATCTCGGGCGAGATGATCACGTCGATGGGCATGTGGTCGCGGGAGAAGAGATCGCTCCAGTGCGACTTCAGGTAGCTTTGCGCACGCACGCGCGCCACCTTGGTCGGAACGTTGAACAGCGAATGGGCCACCTGGCAGGCGACCATGTTGACCTCGTCATAGAGGGTCACGGCGATCAGCATGTCCGCCTGGTCGGCCCCCGCCTGGGCAAGCACGTCCGGATGCGCGCCATGGCCGACGAAGCCGCGCACGTCGAGCGTGTCGCGGATGGCGTTGATGAGCCGGGGCGAGGAATCGATCACGGAAACGTCGTTCTGCTCCGCCGCCAGCTTCTCGGCGATGCCATAGCCGACCTGTCCGGCTCCGCAAATCACCACTCTCATGAGATGCCTCGTTCTCGTTCGCCCCCGGCCGGTCTCAGACCTGACACGGGCGGACCGCAATCGCCCCGGGCGACCGCGAGGGAAGAAACCGGAACGCCCAGGTCCCGGCGAAAGGTCATGACAGACCGAGCGACTTGAGCTTGCGGTGAAGGGCCGAGCGCTCCATTCCGACGAACTCCGCCGTGCGCGAGACATTGCCGCCGAACCGCTTGATCTGCGCCTGCAGATAGTCGCGCTCGAACAGCTCGCGCGCATCCCGAAGGGGGAGCCCCATCAGATGCTCGCCGCCGCCGTTTGTCGGCAGGCTCGGCGCGTCGGCGCCGATTTCGCCCGGGAGCAGGTCCGCCGTGATGACGGCCTCGGGATCGCCGCGGGTCAGGATCATGAGCCGCTCCACGTTGTTGCGCAACTGACGCACGTTGCCGGGCCAGTCATGCGCCTGCAGCACCGCCATCGCGTCATCGCCGATCTTGCGGATCGGCAGGCCCGAGGCAACCGAGATCTGCTCCATGAAGAACTGGACGAGCAGCGGTATGTCGTCGCGCCTCTCCGCAAGCGGCGGCACCAGCAGCGGAACCACGCCAAGCCGGTGGAACAGGTCCTCGCGGAACCTGTGCTCGGTGATTTCCTGTTCCAGGTTGCGTGCGCTCGAGGACAGGATGCGGATGTCCACGTTGACCTTGCCGGCGCCACCGACGCGCACGAACGTCTGGTCGACGAGCACGCGCAGGATCTTGCCCTGGGTCTCGTAGGGCATGTCGGCGACTTCGTCGATGTAGAGGGTGCCGCCGTGGGCCTCCTCCATCGCGCCGACCTTGCGCACGCGTCCATCCTCGTCCTCGACGCCGAAGAGCTCCTCTTCCATGCGCTCGGGCGTGATGGTCGCGGCATTGATCACCACGAACGGGTTTCGCGCGCGCTGGGACTGGGCATGGATCGTGCGCGCGGCAAGCTCCTTGCCCGCACCCGACGGGCCGGTGATGAGCACGCGGCTGTTGGTCGGGGCCACCCGCTCGATCACGTTGCGGAGCTGGTTGATGGCGCTGCTGTCGCCGAGCAGATCCGGTGCGTCTCCGCTGCGCTGGCGAAGCTGCTTGATCTCGCGCTTGAGGGAGCTTGCTTCCAGCGCGCGTTCGGTGATGAGCACCAGCCTGTCGGCCTTGAACGGCTTTTCGATGTAGTCGTAGGCTCCGCGCTTGATCGCGGAAACGGCGGTCTCGATATTGCCGTGCCCGGAAATGATGACGACCGGCAGGTCGGGGTCGTGTTCCTTGATCACGTCGAGCAGTCCGAGCCCGTCGAGGCGGCTGCCCTGGAGCCAGATGTCGAGGACGACCAGCGAGGGCCTGCGTTCCTGGACCGCGGCGAGCGCCGCGTCGCTGTCTCCGGCGGTGCGCGTCCGATAGCCCTCGTCGTCGAGAATGCCGGCGATCAGGTCGCGGATGTCCGCCTCGTCATCGACAATCAGAATATCATACGCCATCTGTCGCAACCGTTTGTGTGGGCGCGGACGACTCGTCCGCGCTGGTGTCCGCGGCCCCGCGCCCGGTGCTCATGGTCAATCGCACCATGGCTCCCCTGCCGCCGCCCGTTGTGTCCGATGCCCCTGCCATGAGCGCATCGAGAAGCTCGATGCCGCCACCGTGGTCTTCCATGATCTTCTTGACGATGGCGAGGCCGAGCCCCGTCCCCTTCTCGCGCGTCGTCATGTACGGCTCGAGCAACCGCTGACGGTTCTCGACCGGAAGACCGATACCATTGTCCACCACCTCGATGGTGACCATGTCGCCCTCCTGGGAAAGCGTGACCCTTATGGCGCCCTCCTCCGCCTCGCCCTCGGGAAGCGCGGTGACGGATTCGGTCGCGTTCTTGATGACATTCGTCAGGGCCTGCCCCACGAGCCGCTGATCGAAGCACGCGGTGACCGGCGTTTCCGGCACGTCGGTCGTAATCGAGAGATCGGGGTTGGCGACGCTTTGCAGGAAGGCCGCCTCGCGCACCGTCGTGCGCAGGTCCGCCTCGCTCATGGTGGGCTTCGGCATCCTGGCGAAGGAGGAGAACTCATCCACCATGCTGCCGATGTCGCCCACCTGCCGGATGATCGTGTCGATACACTGGTCGAAGACCGTGCGGTCCTCGGTGAGGTTCTTGCCGTAGCGCCGGCGGATGCGCTCGGCGGAGAGCTGGATCGGTGTCAGCGGGTTCTTGATCTCATGGGCGATGCGGCGCGCGACGTCGGCCCATGCGGAGGTCCGCTGCGCGGTCACGAGGTCGGTGATGTCATCGAGTGTCACCACGAACCCGTGCTCGCTGCGGGTCGACTGTTCGCTCGTCACGCGCACGTTGACGGAGCGCTCGCGCCCGTGACGATGCAGCGACACCTGCCGCTCGCTCATCCGGCTGTCATCGCGCGATAGCGCCTCGTCCACCACCTCGGCGAGCTCCGGGGCCACCTGCGCCAGGGGCTCGTCCAGAAGCGCGCTCTCGCTCATGTCGAGCAGCGCCAGCGCCTCGCGATTGACCAGCGAGATGCGTCCCGTGTCGTCGATTCCGATGACGCCGGCGGTCACGCCGGACAGCACCGCTTCCGTGAACCTCCGGCGGCGGTCGATCTGGTCGTTTGCCGCCAGAAGCGCATCGCGTTGCCCGCGAAGCTGGGCGGTCATGTTGTTGAACGTCGAGCCCAGGTTGGCGAGGTCGCCGGCCGACTTGTCGGTTTCCACCTGGACGTAGAGATTGCCCTTCGACACCTGGTCCGCCGCGCCAATGAGCCGTCGGATCGGCGACACCAGCATGTTGGCGAAGCCGAATCCTATCCAGATGGACGACAGCAGCAGCACCAGCGTGACGCCCGTGTAGACGAGCGCGAAGGCAACCTGGACGCCGAAGCGGCTCTGGTCCATGCGCGTGTACTGGTTCGCCCCGTCCTCGGCGAGGCGCATGTAGTCCACCACCCGCTTGTCCATGGCGCGGGTGACATAGAGATACATGTCGTCATAGGCGTTCAGTTTCATGACGCCGCCGACGAGATTGGAAACGCCCGGCGCGATGAGCACCGGCTCGCCCTTGTCCGCCTGCGCGAAGGCCTCGTTGGGGGGCAGCAGGACATCCGCGTCCGGGTTGGTCACGACGCGGGTGATGACCGTGCCATCCTTCGACATGAGGAATGCCGCAAGCAACGCGCGCAGCGACGTCTGGGTCTGGAAGAAACTGTCGAAGCGGGTCGGCTCGAACTCGTAGATCGACTTTGCCCGGTCGATGTCGTTCGCCATGGCGATCAGGTCGCCGCGCAGCACGCGGGCGTGCTCCTGCAGGTAGGCCTGGGCGACGGTCAGCGCATTGTCGATGATGAGTCGCGTCCGGTCCTCAAACCAGCGGTCGAGGCCTCGGTCGAGCGTGATCGTCGCCAGGATCGCGACCAGAACCGCCGGCACGGCCGCAACCACGCTGAACAGCGTGACGATGCGCACATGCAGTCGGGCGGCGGCACGGCCCCTTCGTCTCGCCTGAAGCAGCGAATTGAATTCCAGGGCGATCAGAACGACGAGCAGGAAAACCAGCACGCCGTTGGTCACCATGGCGATCTGCGCCACCGGCCCGTCGGGCGCAATGGCCGTCAGGCCGGTCAGGACGAAGAAGGTGAGCGTGATCGAGATCAGCGAAACGATGACCAGCACGAGCCCGATGCGTCGCGCCCGGAGGCCGGATCTGCCTCGTCCGGTATCGGAGGACCTGTCACTCGTCTTGTCTGCTAGCACAGCGCGGCAACCGTCTCGAGAAGCCGGACCGTCTTGTCGGCCCGTGCGGGATTCTTGTCAGTTCTTGCAGTCCTTGCGTCCCGGCGGCCGCCCGCAGGCGGATCGTCACGCGCAGACCGTCGATGCAGCGACGATGCGGCACCCTTATCACACATTGTTGCCAAATTACGACAGGCATGGACGGATGACAAACGGCAAGGGGCCCGACGCGAGATGCGACGGGCCCGACTGGCGGGTTTCCGCCAGTCGTACTTATCGCGTCTGCCGGATCACCTGAACGTCGAGGTCGCGGATCTTCTTGCGCAGCGTGTTGCGATTCACGCCAAGCAGTTCCGCGGCCTTGATCTGGTTACCCCGCGTCGCGGCGAGAGCGGCTCCGATCAGCGGGTACTCCACCTCCCGCAGAATGCGGTGGTAGAGCCCGGGAGGCGGTAGCGCATCGCCGAACGCCTGGAAGTAGTTGTGGAGATAGCGCTCCACCGAGGCGGACAGGTCGACCTTGCTGGTGTCCTCCTCGTCCACCTGGGCCACCGGCTGGCTCAGTTCGGCGTCGATCAGCGCCGAGGAGATCACGTCCTGCGGATAGAGCGCGGAGAGCCGGCGCACGAGATTCTCGAGCTCGCGCACGTTGCCCGGCCAGCGGTAGCGACGCAGGCGGTCGATGGCGGCCGACTCGATCTGCTTGCCCGGCAGGCCCTCCTTTTCCGCCAGGGCGAAGAAGTGGCGCACAAGGTCGGGAATGTCCTCCGTGCGCTCGCGCAGCGGCGGGAGGCGGATCGGCACCACGTTCAGCCGATAGTAGAGATCCTCGCGAAACAGCCCCTGATTGATGAGCTGGCGCAGGTCCTTGTTGGTTGCCGCCACGATGCGCACGTCGGTGCGAATCGGCACGCGTCCGCCCACCGTCGTGTACTCGCCCTGCTGCAGCACGCGCAGAAGCCGTGTCTGCGCCTCCATCGGCATGTCACCGATTTCGTCGAGGAAGAGGGTTCCGCCATCCGCCTGCTCGAAACGGCCCGCCGAGCGGGCCTGCGCGCCGGTGAAGGCGCCCTTCTCGTGGCCGAAGAGCTCCGCCTCGATGAGGTCGCGCGGGATGGCGGCCATGTTGATCGCAACGAAGGGGCCGTTCCGGCGCTTGCCGTAGTCGTGCAGCGCCCGGGCGACAAGCTCCTTGCCGGTGCCCGACTCGCCGTTGATCATGACCGAGAGGTCGGTCTGCATGAGCCGCGCGAGAACACGGTAGATTTCCTGCATGGCCGGCGAGCGCCCGATCAGGGGAATGTTCTCGCCCCCTTCCTGCTCGCTCTCGACACGCTGGCGCTTGGGTTCCGAAAGCGCCCGGCCGACGATGGCCGTCAGTTCCTTCAGGTCGAACGGCTTGGGCAGATATTCGTAGGCCCCCTTCTCGGAGGCCCGGATCGCCGTCATGAACGTGTTTTGCGCGCTCATGACGATGACCGGCAGGTCGGGGCGCATCTTCTTGATGCGCGGCAGGACGTCGAAGGCGTTTTCGTCCGGCATCATCACGTCGGTGATGACGAGGTCGCCATCGCCGGAAGAGACCCAGCGCCACAGCGTCGTGGCGTTGGAGGTGAGGCGCACGGTGTAGCCTGCGCGCGAAAGCGCCTGGTTCAGAACCGTGCGGATGGCGGCGTCGTCATCGGCAACAAGAATCGTCCCGGTGGGCATGGGTAGCGGTTTCCCGGTCTCAGGTGTCGTCGTGCTCGGAATAGGCTGGCATCAGGATTCGGAAGGAGGTTCGGCCGGCCTGGCTGTCGCATTCGATGACGCCGCCATGGTCGCCGATGATCTTGGCCACCAGCGCAAGCCCCAGTCCCGAGCCGTTGGACTTGGTGGTGACGAACGGATCGAAAAGATGCGGCAACAGGTCCTCGGGCACGCCGGGGCCGTTGTCGCGAACGCAGAATTCGAGCGGCAGGCTCACCTTCTCGGATGAACCCGGCACGGAAAGGCGAATACCCGGCCGGTACGCGGTGGTGAGCGTGATCTCGCCGCCCTGCTGGTCGGACACCGCCTCGCAGGCATTCTTCACCAGATTGAGAAACACCTGCACGAGCTGGTCGCGGTTGGCGTAGACCAGCGGCAGTGACGGGTCATAGTCGACGCTGATGGGCGTGTTGCGCGCAAAACCCGATTGCGCCAGCCGCTGCACGTGATCCAGCACCACGTGGATGTTCACCGGCTCGCGTTCCACGGGGCGCTCGTCGGAGAAGACCTCCATGCGGTCGACCAGTTTCACGATCCGGTCGGTCTCGTCCATGATGAGCCGGGTGAGCGGGCGGTCCTCCTCAGCGGCGGAGCCCTCCAGAAGCTGAGCCGCGCCGCGAATGCCCGACAGCGGATTCTTGATTTCGTGGGCCAGCATGTGGGCGAGACCGGAAACCGTCCGCGCCGCGCCGCGCGAGGTGAGCTGACGGTCGATCTTCTCCGCCATGCCGCGCTCCTGCAGCATGAGGACAACGGCGCCCGGCCGGTCGGCGACGGGGGCCGCGATGATGTCGACGATCTTCTCCGCGCCGATGCGCGGGGAGCTGATGTCGACCTTGTATTCATTGACGGGGGCGCCACGCTCCCGCACCTGTTGCACAAGCAGCAGAAGCGGGCTCCCGAAGGGCACGAAATGCGAGACCGGATGGCGCCGCATCACCGGTGCGCTGGCCCGGAAGAAGCTTTCCGCAGCCATGTTCGCTTCCGCGATGCACCCCTTGTCGTCGACCAGAATGACGGGATGGGGCAGTGCGTCGAGCACCTGTGTGGTGGCTCCGCCACTTGCCCCCTCGCCTGTCTGCGTGTCCCGCACGCCCTCTGTCCCGACCGTGTCGCTCATGCCGCCTCCCCGACGCTTGTTACGGTTTCGCCCGCGCCGGAGAACCACTGCGACAGCCCGGCAATCACGGCCCCGGCATCCCGGGACGTGAGAAGCGCCTTCCGCATGTCGGCGGGCATGGGCTCCGCTCCGTCCTCGGTCGCCGCATCCAGCGACCAGGCAATATGCTTGCGCGCCAGAAGCAGGCCGCGCGCGGATCCATAGTGTTCGAGCATCATTTCGACGTGCTCGCAGACGATGTCTCCAAGCGCAGCTCCACGGGGCGTCGCCATGATCTCGCGCCCGGCTAGGGCCGCGCCGATCTGTCCGACAAGCCACGGTCGACCGTAGGCCGCCCGTCCGATCATCACCGCGTCCGCGCCCGAGCGCGTCATCATCTCGCGCGCGTCATCCGCACCCGCGCAATCGCCATTGGCGACCAGCGGAATCGTCAGCCGCTCGCGCACGGCGGCGATGGCATCCCAGTCCGCGCGCCCCTTGTAGAACTGGCAACGCGTACGTCCGTGCACCGTGACCATGGACACGCCCGCCGCCTGCGCCCGCTCGGCGAGCTCCGGCGCATTCAGGCTGCGCTCGTCCCAGCCGAGCCGCATTTTCAGCGTCACCGGAACGCGCGATGCCTCCAGCGTCGCGTCTATCAGCGTCAGCGCGTGATCGAGGTCGCGCATCAGCGCCGAACCCGAGTAGCCCGTCGTCACGCGCTTGGCGGGGCATCCCATGTTGATGTCGATGATGTCGGCGCCAGCGTCGACCGCGATGCGGGCGCCCTCCGCCATCCAGTGCGCCTCGCGCCCGGCAAGCTGGACCACATGCGGAGCGCCATCGATTCCCTCGCTGCGCAAGTGCGTGTCGGGATCGCCCTCGGCAAGCTGCTCGCAGGCCACCATCTCCGAAACGACGAGGCCCGCGCCGAAGCGGTGCGCAAGCCGGCGGAAGGGAACATCCGTGACCCCGGACATGGGGGCAAGGAACGCACGATTCGGGACCGCGACGGTCCCGATCACGCTCGCCCTGCCTGCCTCGCCCTGGTTCATTTTGCTCATCTGGTGTGCATTTCCTGATTTGCCTAGATAATAGTCAAAGGCGCATTTGTCGCAAGGGCGAAATTGTCGCCTTGCACTTAGCTCTTGTGGACGCGGGAGGAAACCGACAAAACCCGCAGATGGACATCGTGCCGCCGTCGGGGAGATCCTCGTGTGCGGAAGGCTTTGACGATTCCGTTTTCCGCGCGCCCCCAGCGGGCATTCGACCGCGCCGCAGGCGCCAAGGACACAGAACACCGACCGATACCTCATGGCCGCCGACCGACCGACCGTTCCCCCATCCCAGGATGGCCCGCAGCCTGAGGGCAACGCGTTTCTCGTCGTCGCGGCCGGCCGCGGATCGCGGGTCGGCGGGGATGGTGCGCCAAAGCAGTATCGCCCGCTCGCGGGACGCACCGTTTTGCGTCGCACCCTGGAAGCGATCGACCGGTGCCCGGGCATCGACCGTGTCATGGTCGTTATTCATCCCGATGACGAAGCCCTCTATCACGATGCGATCGCCGGTCTGTCGCCGTCCTACGCGCTCCTGCCCCCGGCTCATGGCGGAGAGACACGACAACGCTCGGTTCTGCTTGGCCTTCGCGCGCTCTCAGCCACTGCTCCGCGTCACGTGCTCGTGCATGACGCCGCCCGGCCTTTCCTGACACCGGCCATCGTCGCGGCGGCCCTCGAGACGCTCGGCCAGGGCCAGCGCGCCGTCCTTGCCGCCCTGCCCGTCTCGGACACGCTCAAGAAGGCCGACGAGACCGGCGCCAATGTGGCAACGACGGTGGACCGTGCCGGGCTCTATGGCGCGCAGACCCCCCAGAGCTTCGACTTCGCGTCCATCCTCTCGGCGCATGAGGCAGCCGCCGCCTCGGGGGTCGCCGACCTGACCGACGATGCCTCGGTCGCCCAGTGGGCCGGCCTGACGGTCGCCCTCGTGCCGGGAGATCCGGCCAACATCAAGATCACCACGGGAGAGGACCTGATGCAGGCCGATGAACGCCTCAGGATGCTCGAGGCCCTCGCAAGCCTCGGCGACATCCGCACCGCCACCGCCTATGACGTTCACGCCTTCGAGCCGGGCGATCATGTCATGCTCGGCGGCATTCGCATCGACCACGATCACGCCCTCAAGGGACATTCGGATGCCGATGTCGTGCTGCACGCGCTCACCGACGCGGTGCTCGCGACGATCTGCGACGGCGACATCGGTCATCATTTTCCGCCGGGCGAGGCGGAGTGGCACAAGGCCACATCCGACCGGTTCCTGCGCTTTGCCGTGGAGCGCGTCGCGGAGCGGGGCGGACGCATCCGGCACCTGGACGCCACCATCGTGTGCGAGCATCCCAAGATCGGACCGCACCGCGAGACCATGCGCGCGTCCATCGCGCGGATCGCCGGGCTTCCGCTCGACCGCGTGTCCGTGAAGGCGACGACCTCGGAAAAGCTTGGCTTCACCGGCCGGGGGGAAGGCATCGCGGCCCTTGCAACGGCCACGGTCGCGCTGCCACTGTCACTGGAAGACACGGACCCGGAGGCCTCATGACCGATCTCGCCCCCCTCTTCGATCCGGCCGCACGGGTGATCGAACGCGCGAGCGGGTTCGGCCTGAAGATCGCGACCGCCGAATCCTGCACCGGCGGGCTCATCGCCGCGCTCCTGACCGACGTCCCGGGTTCCTCGGCGGTGGTCGACCGGGGCTTCGTCACCTATTCGAACGAGGCCAAGACCGAGATGATCGGCGTGCCGGCCGAACTGATCGAGGCGCACGGTGCGGTCAGCCGCGAGGTTGCGCTGGCCATGGTCGAGGGCGCGCTTGCCGCATCGCGGGCCGATCTGGCCGTCGCCGTCACAGGCGTCGCGGGGCCAGGCGGCGGCTCGCGGGAGAAGCCCGTCGGCCTGGTGCACTTCGGCTTTGCACGCCGTGGTGGCGAGGTACATCATCTTGAGGAGCGCTTCGACCCTGAGCTTGGAAGAAGCGGCATCAGACTTGCGACCGTAGCCATTGCTTTCGCTGGTCTTTCAAATTTGATGGATCGCTAAAGGCCGGGATTCACCGCAAGAAAGGGTTGTCCTGCAGAAGGATTGATCTTTTCGAGGGAACCGCCGATGATACCTTCGAAGGGGTATTCGTGATGCGTTTCCTTGTTGCCGCGCTTGTCTTCGCAACCGCCTTGCCGGCCGTCGCCTCGGCCGAGGAGATGTATGTCATCTCGCGCAAGTCGGACGGACGGTTTCACGCAAGCCATCGCCTCTACGACAGCACGGGTGCCAACCTGCACGAGGTCATCCTCTGCGGTCGTCCATACTTCGTGCGCACCGCGACCGTTGCCTGGATGAGCTACGAGGCCGACGAGGGCCGCTCCGTCCAGCTCGAGTACAATGTGGGCAAGGGCTGGGTCGAGGTGTGCCGCGATCCGGCGGAGCAGGTCACGCTCGCCGACATCGGCATCAAGGACAAGAAGGACTACGAGGTGATGCGCGCGAGCGACATGGCGCTCAACCGCGCCGAGCGGTTCAAACACATCAGCAAGGCGTTTTCCGGCTACAAGAATTCCGGCAAGACGTCATCGTCCTACCACGCGCGCTGAGCGTCACGCCCGCGCGTTCCTTCACGCCGCTCCATAGACATGGTCCGCCCGTTCCTCGAACGCGGTCGAGAACTTGCGGAACGCCCGGTCGAACATGGCCGACATGAGCGTCGACAGCGTGCGGCTCTTGAATTCGTAATTTATGTAGAAGCCGACCTCGCAGGCGTCCTCGCCGCGCGGGCGAAAGGTCCACCTGTTCTCCAGATGTCGGAACGGGCCGTCGAGATACTCGACCAGAATCTCGCCACGCTCGGGCAGCAGCGTCACCCGGCTGGTGAAGGTCTCCCGGAACAGCTTGTAGGCCACGGTCATGTCGGCGACGAGCACGGAGGTGCCGTCGTCATTGTCGCGGCGGCCGCGCACATGCAGCGCCTCGCACAGCGGCACGAACTCCGGGTAACGCTCAACATCCGCCACGAGGTCGAACATGCGACCGGGTGTGTGCTGAACGATGTGGCGAGTCTCGAACTGGGGCATGGGCAGCCAATTAGGCGGTGGGATGCGAAAGATCAACCCGCCCCGGCCAATGGCCGGGACGCGGGGATGAACGCGTCCAGACTTGTCAGACGGCGGCCTCGGCCATGCGGCGCTTCTCGCGATTGGCCTTGAGCTCCGCGAAGTCCTCGCCGGCGTGATGCGACGAACGGGTCAGCGGGCTGGCCGAAACCTTGAGGAACCCCTTGGCATAGGCGATCTTCTCGTAGGCCTTGAACTCGTCCGGCGTCACGAAACGCGCGACCGCATGGTGCTTGGAGCTGGGCTGCAGATACTGGCCGATGGTCAGGAAATCGACGTCGGCGGTCCGCAGGTCGTCCATGAGCTGGAGCACCTCGTTGCGCTCCTCGCCGAGGCCGACCATGATTCCCGACTTGGTGAACATGGTCGGGTCCAGTTCCTTCACGCGCTGCAGGATGCGGATGGAATGGAAGTAGCGCGCGCCCGGACGCACCGTCAGGTATTTCGACGGCACGGTCTCCAGGTTGTGATTGAAGACGTCGGGCTTGGCATCAACCACGATCTCGAGCGCGCCCGGCTTCCTGAGGAAGTCGGGGGTAAGAACCTCGACCGTGGTCTTCGGCGCCCGCTTGCGGATTTCGCGGATCACATTGGCGAAATGCGTGGCGCCGCCATCGTCCAGATCGTCGCGGTCGACCGAGGTGATGACCACATGCTCCAGCCCCATGGTCGCCACGGCCTCGGCAACGCCGACGGGCTCCTTCTCGTCCACCGGCCCCGGCATGCCCGTGCGCACGTTGCAGAAGGCGCAGGCGCGCGTGCAGGTGTCTCCGAGGATCATGAAGCTGGCGTGCTTCTTCGACCAGCACTCGCCGATGTTGGGACAGCCCGCCTCCTCGCACACGGTGACGAGGTTGTTGGAGCGCACCACATCCTGCGTCTCGCGATAGACCGGAGACGTCGGCGCCTTGACCCGGATCCACGCCGGTTTGCGCTGGATCGGATTGTCCGGACGGTGGGCCTTTTCCGGGTGGCGCGGGCGCGCCGCGGCGTCGGGCTTGTTCGAGATCGTGTCGAGGAGCGTAACCATGCCTCTCACTTGTCCTTCTTCTCGCGCTTCGTCAAGCGCGTGCCGTGCCTGACGCCTATGCGATTTCCGCAGGGCGCACCAGAGACATCAGTCTTTCGCGCGCGTCGTGCGACAAGGGCCGCGCCTTTCGGCTGACATCGTCCATCTGCACGATGACCGTAGCGGCGGCCGCCGCCTTGCGTCCCTGCTGAAACACCGCCTGCTCGAGTGTCGCCGAACTGTTGCCGACCTTCACGACGCGCGTGCCGATCTCCACCGTTCCCGGCCACAGGAGCTCGGAGATGAAGTCCAGCTCCAGCCGCACGATCACGAAGGCGCATCCGGTGTCCGCCAGGTCGCCGATCTTCGTGTGCAGCAGCTCCACCCGCCCGGTCTCCAGGAAGGTGGAGAAGACGGCATTGTTCACATGCCCCTGGCGATCCGTGTCGCCATAACGGACCTTGTCGTGGCTGACGACCGGATAGTCGGAAATCGTCTCGCTCAAACCTTTCACCGCCTCAGCTTCTGATCTTGCGCCAGATGAACAGGAAAAGGATCGCTCCGAGCGTCGACACCAGAAGCTGGTCGATGAACCCGCCCGTCACGTGCAGCCGCAGGATGTCGGCCAGATAGCCGCCGACCAGGGCACCGACGAGGCCAACGATCAGACTGCCGAGAAATCCGCCGCGACTGTCCAGCACCCGATGCGCGACCGCACCGGCAATCAGTCCGATGACGATCCAGAGAATGAAACCCATGTGACCGGTCCTTTCGCGGGGCGCAAGGCGCGCCCTCGCCGCTTTCGTCAGGAACTCAGGCCAGCGCCCGTGCAATCAGCACGACGATGACCGCGCCAACCGCCGACACCACGACCTGGTTGACGAAGGCGTTGCCCAGGTTGACGTTGATTCCGGCCGCGTTGAACAGGAACCCGCCGACGAAGGCTCCGATCAGACCCGTCAGGACGTAACGGATCAGGCCGCCACCGCCGATGAGCAGGCTTGCGAGCCAGCCGGCGATCAGGCCGATCACGCACCAGATAACGATATTCTTGATGTCCATTGCCCGATTCCCCAGCTTGACTTTCGATGTCGGGAAGCCGTGCCCGGCCCCCTGACTTGCATCTTACAGGATCGCAACGGGACACCGAAAGTGCGACACCCGCACGACGGCACCCACGCGGCGTGAGCCTGATCAGGCGTTGAGCACCCGTCCGTAGGCGTCGAGCACGCTTTCCTTCATCATTTCCGAAAGCGTCGGATGCGGGAAGATCGTGTGCATCAGCTCTTCCTCGGTCGTTTCCAGGTTCATGGCGACGACGAAGCCCTGGATGAGCTCGGTAACCTCCGCGCCGACCATATGCGCGCCCAGAAGCTCGCCCGTCTTCTTGTCGAAGATGGTCTTGATCAGACCCTGGTCCTCGCCGAGCGCAATGGCCTTGCCGTTGGCGTTGAAGTTGTAGCGGCCGACGCGGATGTCACGGCCGGCTTCCTTGGCCTTCGCCTCGGTGAGCCCCACGGAGGCGACCTGCGGGTTGCAATAGGTGCAACCGGGGATCTTGCCCTTGTCCATCGGATGGACATTCGGCAGGCCCGCGATCTTCTCGATGCAGATCACGCCCTCATGCTCGGCCTTGTGCGCGAGCATCGGAGGCCCGGCGACGTCGCCGATGGCATAGACGCCCGGCACATTGGTCTTGCCGTAGCCGTCGATGACGACGCAGCCACGGTCGGTCTTGACGCCAAGGTCCTCGAGGCCAAGCCCCTCGATGTTGCCCTGGACACCGACGGCGGAGATAAGGCGGTCTGCGGTGATCTTTTCCACCTTGCCGTCCTTGGTCTCCACGTGGGCGGTGACCGAGTTCGAGCCCTTTTCCACCTTGGAGACCTTCGCCTCGGTGATAATCTTGAGGCCGCGCTTCTCGAGCTGCTTGCGGGCAAGCGCGGAGATTTCCGCGTCCTCAACCGGCATGATCTGCGGCATCAGCTCCACGACGGTCACGTCGACACCCATGGAGCGATAGAAGGACGCGAACTCGATGCCGATGGCGCCCGAGCCCATGACCAGCAGCGACTTGGGCAGCGTGTCCGGCTTCATCGCCTCGAAATAGGTCCAGATCAGCTTGCCGTCGGGCTCGATGCCCGGCAGCGCGCGCGGACGGGCGCCGGTGGCGACGATGACGTGCCTCGCCGTGTAGGTGCCCTCGCCCTTCACGCCCTTGGGGATCGGGTTCTGCGGCTCGACGACCGGCTTGGACGACTTGCCCACCTTGACCTCGCCGGGCTTCGTCAGCTTCGCCTCGCCCCAGATCACGTCGATCTTGTTCTTCTTCATGAGGAAGCCGACGCCGCCGTTGAGGCGCGCGGAGACGCCGCGCGAGCGGGCGACCACATCCTTCACGTCCGCCGTCATCTTGCCCTCGAGCTTCAGGCCGAAGCTCTTGGCGTGATTGGCGTGGTCGAGGATCTCCGCCGAGCGCAGCAGCGCCTTGGTCG